>Ga0185299_10001978_pt1 | contig 34399 bp, 28 predicted proteins | sample PaiPotPPA55metaG_FD_128002 | JGI IMG/M metagenome (GOLD analysis project Ga0185299, IMG submission 128002) | Iron sulfur acid spring bacterial and archeal communities from Banff, Canada, to study Microbial Dark Matter (Phase II) - Paint Pots PPA... ...
TTTATGGATTATGATTTGGGATACTTCGATCTGGAGACTCGGGTGCTCGAACCACTCGAAAATCCCTTCGGCCCCAAAGTGTTACCCATGTAGCCGGTACATTGTGTTACCTATGTCCCCGGGCTGGACCTCAGGGTTTCTGGAGCGGGCGATGGGAATCGAACCCACGTCCGAAGCTTGGGAAGCTTCTATACTGCCATTGTACGACGCCCGCTCGTTTTTTTAGTTTTTCGATTATACATAACTGCGCGCTTGCTAGTACAGACCGGGCACCAACTGCATACCGGAAGGGCAGCAGCCATGGACGGTTCGTCCACCCGCCTCGCGCCAGCGCTACCCGCGATCTTACCCCGGATCATCGTACGGACATTGCCAGCAAGGTAGACCTCGCCAACCAGGTAGACCTCGTCCCTGCACCACTAGCGCAAGCCCGGTACTAGCCCGGGCGCGGTGTCGATAATCGGCTGCGCCCATTCCTATGTCTCTCCGTAAGACCAAGCTCCTAGCCGCAAACTTTCTAGCGAGAGCCTCTATCGTTACCAATGCCTTTCGCAATCCGCCGCAAATCACGCTAAACTATCCTGCAGAAGCACTCTTGCACGGCAAATTCTGAAATATCTCGTACTGCTCGTGCGTAAGTACAGTGTGCACCCCTCTCTCAAGGAAGCCCGGCTAATGGCCACGCCACTCGGTACGGCACAACACGATCTCGGCTCTTTGCGTATACACGAAGGGCAACGCAAGGGCAGCAAACTTGGCAAAGGTCTCGCGATTTTCTTCGGCGGCCTGGTCATCCTCGGGGGCATTGCGGGGGGTGTCTACGCCGTCTGGAACCAGAAGCCCCTCGTTGAAGTAACTACCGTGCACAAACCGGTCGGCGCGGGCGGCCGCGAAGCTCTCTTGAATGCCAGCGGCTACGTCACCCCGCGACGGCGCGCGACGATCGCAGCGAAAATCACTGGCCGCGTGACCGGAGTGTTCTTCGACGAGGGTACACGCGTCTCGGAAGGTCAACTGCTGGCCACTCTGGATGACGCCGATGTCCAGAAGACGCTGAATTCGGCCAAGGCCGACCGCGATTCCGCCCAGGCTGCTATCGCCGACTTTCGAGTCCAGCTGAAGAATGCCCAAACCGAGTTGCACCGTGCCGACCAACTGCAGAAGGCTGGGGTACAGACGCAAGAACAACTCGACATTGCCAGCATGAACGCCGACAGCCTGCAAGCAAAGATCGATCTCGCCAAGGCACAGGTCGCGGCTTCGGAGTCGCGCATCCTCGAGGCGCAGCAAGCGGTGGACAATTGCACGATCAAGTCGCCGTTTGCTGGCATCGTCGTCTCCAAAGACGCCCAGGTCGGCGAAATGGTCTCTCCGGTCTCCGCAGGCGGCGGCTTCACGCGCACTGGCATCGCCACCATCGTGGACATGAACTCCAATGAGATTGAGGTTGATGTTAACGAGTCGTATATCGCGCGCGTGAAAGACGGCCAACACGTGACGGCAATTCTGGACGCGTACCCGGATTGGGAGATTCCGAGTCACGTGCGAACGATTATTCCCACGGCGGATCGCCAGAAAGCCACCGTCAAGGTGCGCATTTCGTTCGACAAGCTGGACCCGCGGATTCTTCCCGACATGGGCATCAAGGTCACATTCCTGGGTGACGAGCGGAAAGAAGAACCGGGCAAAAAGGCAGCAGCGGCGCTACCCCTGATTCCGCAGAACGCGGTGCGCGAAGACGGCGGCAAAAAGATTGTCTTCCTCGTGAAGGACAATCACCTGGAACGGCGAGCAATAACCTTGGGCGGCAATCGGGGTTCCGACACGGAAGTGGCCGCCGGCCTTGCGGTGGGAGATGTTGTCGTGGTGAACGGTCCGCCGGAGTTGCATGACGGTCAAACGGTTGGCATTAAGCGCTAAGAACGAAAACAGGAGCGATCAAAATGGTTCGAGTGGATGTCACCGGTAGAAGCAACAGCTTGATTCAAGTGCGGGGGTTGTCCAAGGCTTATCGCCGCGGCGGCGAGGAGATCCAGGTCCTGCAGAGCTTGAACCTGGACGTAGACAAAGGCGACTTCGTCGCGTTCATGGGCCCCAGCGGCTCCGGCAAGACGACACTGCTCAATCTGCTCGGCGGACTGGACGTCCCCTCGCATGGCAGTATCACCGTGGCGGGCGATGAGATCACGCACATGTCCGGCAACAAGCTTACGCAGTGGCGTGCGCGGCACGTGGGTTTCATCTTTCAGATGTACAACCTGATTCCGGTGCTCACGGCGTACCAGAACGTCGAACTGCCCCTGCTGCTGACGAAGCTCTCAAAAGCGGAGCGCCGCAAGCACGTAGAGACCGCGCTGGGCGTCGTAGGCCTCGCGGAGCGCATGAATCATTACCCGCGTCAGCTTTCCGGCGGACAAGAGCAGCGCGTCGCGATCGCCCGCGCGATCGTCGCCGATCCCACGTTCCTTCTTTGCGATGAGCCTACCGGCGACCTGGACCGCAAGAGCGCGGACGAAATCATGAACCTGATCATTCGGCTGGTGCGGGAGTACGGCAAGACCGTGCTGATGGTCACTCACGACCCGGTGGTTGCCAAACTGGCCGATCTCGAGCTCCATCTTGAAAAAGGTCTGCTCGTGGAAGGCCACCAGGTGCAACAGAACGCCTACGCCGGAGGTGCCGCGTGAAATTCAGCAGGTTGATTTTCGCCAATCTATTTCGCAAGAAAATTCGCCTGATCCTTACGATCGGCTCGTTCGCCGTGGCTCTTTTCTTGTTCTCGTTCCTTGCCGTCGTCAAGGGCGCTTTCGGGCGCGGCGCCGACATTGCGGGTGCGGATCGGCTGGTGATCATCAATCGCATCTCGATCATTCAGCCGCTGCCGCTCTCGTATCGCGACAAAATCCTGCGCATTCCCGGCGTCAAAGCCATCACGCACAACAATTGGTTTGGCGGCGTCTACCAGGACGAAAAGAACTTCTTCCCGCAGTTCGCCATCGACGTTGAAAATCAGCGCACGGTTCTTCCGGAGCTTAAAGTCCCCGACGATCAGTGGGCGAATTTCGTTAAGGATCGCCAGGGGGCCATCGCCGGCGCGAAAACAGCCGCGCGTTTTGGCTGGAAAATCGGCGACCGCATCCCCATTAAGACCACCATTTTCGGCGGCGCGAATACCTGGGAATTCAATCTTGACGGCATCTATCACAGCACCACGGTTGGGGGCGATGAGAGCCAGTTCTGGTTTCAGTGGGATGCCTTCGAGGAAGGCGTGCCCAAAACCTTCAAGGACAATGTCGGCTGGTATGTGCTGAAACTAGACAGCCCCGATGATGCCGTGCGCGTTAGCAAGGCCATCGACGACATGTTTGCCAACTCCTCTTTCGAGACGAAAACCGAAACAGAATCGGCCTTTGCTGCTGGATGGGTAAAGCAGTTCGGCAACATCGAATTCCTCATCCTCACGATCGGCGCGGTGGTCTTCTTCACGCTCTTGCTGGTTACTGGCAACACGATGGCCATCTCGGTGCGCGAGCGCATTGGCGAACTTGCGGTGCTCAAAGCGATCGGCTTCAGCGACCGCTCGATTCTCTTTTTTGTTCTGGCCGAGTCCCTCACCATCGCGCTGGTGGGCGGTCTGCTGGGGCTGGGCCTGGCCGCGCTGGCTATCCCGGTTCTCGCCGCGGGGCTCAATGGGCTGCTGCCGACTCTGATTCTTTCGCCCGCGATTCTTTCCGTGGGCCTCGGTACGGCGCTGCTCGTCGGTGTCATCAGCGGCCTGCTCCCCGGAATCGGGGCCATGCGCATGCGCGTCGTGAACGCGCTTCGGAGGGTCTGACCATGGCTATTCCTGTCATCTACAATGTTCGGAGCGTAAGAGCCCGGTGGACCTCCGCCATCGTGGCGGTCCTGGGCATCGCCGGAACCGTCGGCGTCTTCGTAGCTATGCTTTCACTGGCTCGCGGGTTTCGAGCCACGTTGGTGGCCTCGGGTTCCGACGACAACGCCATCGTCATGCGCGCTGGCGCGACTTCAGAAATGATGAGTGGCGTCGCGCTCGACCAGGTCAAGATCCTGCAAGACGCCCCGGGTGTGGCCCGTGGAGCCGACGGTCCTCTAGTCACGTCCGAAGTCGTAGTGGTCGCGCCCTTTCCGTTGAAGAGCACCGGCACCGACGCGAACGTTCAGGTGCGCGGCGTTTCTGCCAACGTCCTCACCATCCGCCGCAACGCCAGGATCGTCCAGGGTCGCATGTTCCAGCCAGGACTTGCGGAACTTGTCGTCGGACGGAACGCCAACACGACGTATTCGGGACTGACCGTGGGCAACACCGTTGACTTTGGCGGTGGCCATTGGAAAGTTGTGGGCGTTTTCGACGCCGGGGGCAGCGCGTTTGACTCCGAGGTCTGGTGCGACGCCCGTGTACTCGACGACGTGTACAAGCGTCCCACCAACGTATTCCAGTCGGTCACCGTACATCTCACATCGCCCGGTGCGCTTCAGGAATTCAAGGACTTCGTCACCGCGGATCCACGCCTAAGCGTCGACGTCAGCCGCGAAATCGACTACTACGCGAAGCAATCCACACGCATGACCCAACTCATCACGATACTGGGCGGCCTGGTCGCCAGCGTCATGGCTATCGGCGCTATCTTCGGCGCTCTCAATACCATGTACTCTGCAGTCGCCGAGCGCGGCCGCGAAATCGCCACCATGCGCGCCCTGGGATTCGGCGCCGCCGCGGTGGTCTTCTCGTTCCTGATCGAGGCCTTCATCATCTCGTTTGTCGGAGGGGCGGTCGGCTGTCTGGCCGTTCTTCCGCTGAACGGCCTCACCACCGCGACCATGAACTGGCAGACATTTTCGAACATGGCCTTCGCCTTCCGCATCACTTCCGGCCTGCTGGTCGGAGGGATCATCTTCGCCCTCGTCATGGGCCTTCTCGGCGGTTTGCCGCCAGCGCTGCGCGCCGCGGCCCGGCCGGTAGCCGTAGCCTTGCGCGAATTGTAGCGCGTAGCTTTTCGTCAACTCTCAAGCAAGGAACTCTCACTTCGCTGTTTCAGCGCCACGGAAAGATTACGTGGGGCTCCCACTCCAGCCCCATGTTGTCGTCCGTGATCAGCCGAAGCTTTCCCAACCGTTCTCGCAACGAGTCTGATGTTTCCAAACTCATAAAGACGGGTGGTCCGTCCAGGGTTCGGGGAAGCGTGGCGTAACTGGCGAGCACTTGTCGCGAAACTGCATCGGCAGGATCGAACAGATAACGATCGTCAATTTTGTAGCGACTCATCAAGGAAAGCCACATCGGCGTGTTGAAAGTAATCGGTGAGTCGCTGACCGCTAGAAAATTGATAATGCGAAACCCATAAGGGAATACGCTAAGCGCAGTGGCCATGGTTTCGTTGGACTCGGTGGTATTAAAGTAATAGATCCCGCCAGCGTTTAAATGCGGACGAACCAGTCGGAAAAACTCCGCCGATAAAAGCGTCGAGGCGTGGTCCCGCCAGTGATACGTCGTGTTAACGACGATCAGATCATACTTCTCCTCAGGGTGCGCTATGAGCCAGCGCCGCCCATCGTCCACGTAGACGTGCACCCTGGGATTTGTCAGCAGTGAACGAACTACCGGGTATTGGGGGATCAGCCTCAGATAGCCGGGATTGATTTCCACGATGTCCATGGACTCTAATTTCGGATGATTCGCAAGTACTTGAGCCCAGGAACCTGATGCCAGGCCAATGATCAGTATGCGGCGCGGGCGCGGGTGCAAGGCGCTGAGCGCCAGCACGCGAATGATAAAGTTGGAGTCATGCTTTGGGTTGATCAGGAAGTGCCCGTCGTAAACGCCGCCGCCGAAAACAGCTGCGTTGGAAAGCACCGCGACCACTCCGTTTCGATTTTCAACCACGTGATCGAACGCGATCCTCGATTCGGGTTTGTGCCGGAAGATGATGCGCTCGTACAGTAAGGCGTAGCTCGGCGATGCCAGCGGAACAGCGATCACGCAGAGGGCGGCGCACGCAAAAACCCAGGCCGGCGCACGCGGTATCCTTCGGGCCGCGAACAACAGCATCAGGACACCGCCGCAAACCGAAATCCCTCCCAACAAAAGGGCCACCTGCCGCAGTCCGAGATAATTCATCAAAACGAAGCCGATGCCCAGGCTGCCAAGAACCGAGCCCAGGATGTTCGAGGCATATACGAAACTGACGCGCCGGCCCGCAAGATCATCCGGAGAAATCGATAACCGGCACAACAGAGGAAGAACCGAGCCCGACAACGCCGCCACGAAAAAAAACGCCGGAGCCGATGCGAGATAAGAATCCTGTCCCAGCCACGCGGGCTGAAAGAATGCCAGCCAATTTCCGCCGAGCAGCGAGGAAATCAGCGGTGGCAGGTAAACGGAAATCGCCCCGGAAAGACACAACAGCCCTCCGATAAGCCATAGCGTTTTATGAGCCGGCCAGTTTTTCGTCGTTTGCTCGGAGAGATAGGAACCCGCGGCGATGCCCGCCAAATAAGTAGCCAGCAGCAGTGCAAAGGCCGGAGCGCGATCAGACGACGCAATAGCAAAAACCCGAAACCAGGCAATTTCGTAGCCCAACGAGATCCATCCGGAAAATCCAGCGAGCAACATTGCCGCGCCAAGAGACAACCCCGGGACAGACGCCGCGGTCTGTGGCTCTAAGACAACTTCAGCCGGCGACGATTCGTGGCCTTCGCGGCGTGCATAGAGGTATGCCGTCGCGCCGATGACCGTGTTCAGAATGGCAGCAAGACTCACAGCGCCAGACTGCGAAAACTCGCGAAGCAGGAACGTCGCACATAGGTAGCAGGCAATCGCTGAGCCCAAGGTATTCACGAAATAGAGCCGCGACACCGAATTGCCCACGCTGCCCGAAGTGCGCACCAACTCCTCGACGAGCAAGGGAAGGGTCGCTCCCATCAGGATCGTGGGAACTAACAGAAGCAACAAGCTATAGAAAACGACCGCGGGAAGACTCGCGCCCGAGGTGAAGGCCGCAAACAAGTGAAAAATGCGAAGTGAAGCCAAGCCAAAAACAGCAACGCCAAGTTCGGCGCAGGCAAATAGAAACGTCCCATGTTTCGGGAACCGCGCGGAGAGGCGCCCACCCAAGAGGCTCCCCAGCCCCAGCCCAAGCATGAACGCACCCACGACCACGGCAACGGATTGTGAATTTACTCCATAGATCGAAAACAGCACGCGCTGCCACACGATCTGGTAAATCAGTGACGGCATGCCCGAACAAAGAAAGAGCGCGCTAAGAAGAAGCGTCTCCGCGCGAGAGCTCTTGCTATCCGAACGAACCAATGCGATCGCAAACAAGATCGCGTCAAAGATCAAGAGAAACAAAACAGGTGCGGTCGCCATAGTCTCCCGGTTGGCAGTCTCCTTTAGGGCTTCCAGGGGCTTTCCGCACTTTGGTGCGACGTCGTCAGCAACTTGGTTCCGATCAGGATGGCCGCTCCCCCCAATCCGGCAGCCAGCGTCGGTCCAATTGGTCTAAGAGAATAGGATCGGGCCATGGAGGAAGGACGACAACGCCCGATGCATAAGCTGTGTCGAAGTCCGTACTGCCCTTCACGCATCAGGTCGGCCGCGATGGGAGGCCAGGTCATTTGGACCGATGGCGCGTGAGACGCCAAACAAGAAGACGCAGTTTCTCGCGGGCATGGCTTGATCAAATGACGGACCGGTGCCGACTACCAAACGTATGGCAGCAAACGATAGCCGATCTTGTTGCTATAGTCTGAATAACCCGGCAAATTCCTTGCGAGAAATTTCTCCTCGTCCAGCAACCTCAGTACGATCACAACCGTAAGTGGAATGATTGTGAGCAGTCCCCAGAGAGATCCTAGCGCCAATGGCATCCCCACAAACATGACGAGCGCTCCCGCATACATGGGATGGCGAATAAGTGCGTAGGGTCCCGTTGTGACAACTTTCTGTTGGGCATCGACTTCAATAACGGCGGAGGTAAACGTGTTTTCCCTGAAGACGAAAAATATAATCAGGAGACCGAGAAAGACGAGAACGTCTCCCGCTATGGACACACACGCTGGCACGGTAGACCACGCGAAGCGATGATCGATCGGTGGAAAAACGACCACCGCCACGAATGCGATCGTCGCGACGAGCTGAATGATCCTTTGCGTGGGCTCCTTCTCGGCTCGCGGCCCCGCCTTTAGGCGACGCTCCAGAAGCTTCGGGTCGTTTTTCACGAGATAAACGGTGATCCCCAAGACCGAAACGAAAAATACGGAAAGAAAAATCCACGCTTGCCAGTACCGGAGCGTCCAAGCCGGGAGGAACAGCAAGGCAGCAAGGGCCACAACCATACGTAACAGCCCGGCGAAGGCTAGCTTATTCAGATCGCTCATCCGCTGAATCCTAGCGTATTCCCAACGAGGACGCGCGGAGCCCGCTGGCACACTACAGGAAGCGGGGGGGTAGAGGCGGGCTGATGCCCTATGCTATTTGTAGGTGGCGACGACTTCCCCGTTTTCGATCTTCAGCCCGGACATATCGTTTGGCAGCTTCAGCTTCTCACGGTTCTCTGGCGACTCCATCATCTTCGCGACGGCCGCTTCGAGCGTCGACCTTGGAATCGGCAGGGAGCCAATCTGGCCCGCGACCGGCTCGAAGTGCAAATAACCGTCTTCCGCGCCAAGCTTCCCTTCCAACTGCAGAGTCATGTCTTTTCCGTGAAAGTCGAAGACCACGTAGGCGCGCACGCGATCTTCGATCAGCTCGACCTTGACGTCCTTTACCGACGAGCGGACCTGCTCGATCTGTTCGGCGGAGGTACCCGCAGGCGCGGACAAGTCCGGTGCGCTGCCGGGCGACGGCGCGGCAACGGCTGCGGCGTTCGAGGCGGCATTCTGCGCCGCGGTCGGCGTGGCGGCCTGCGATGCATTGGCATTCGCGCTCGGCGCGATATCAAGATGGGAGACGAGATAGGAGTTCAGCTCGGTCTGGTCCATGCGCATGGTGGCGGGCTGACCGTTGGACACGGCTTGTTCGACCTGCTCGAATTTCTGTTCAGCGCGGGCGGCGGCTTGCGGGCTGGTTTCCACGACGGGCGCCGGCGCCTTGTGCAACATGAGCCCGAGCGTGAACGCGGCACCAAGGTACGTCGTCCAGCGGACGATGCGAAAGAACATCCGCCAAGGTATTGATTTTGAGGGCGTTGGACGGTCCCAACCCGGAGGAGTCGCAGCGTTCGCCATGTGATTGCTCCTAACTCGAACGTAGCGTTTGGGCGTGAAGGGAACAATAGAACCAAAGGCCAGTTGAGGCGTATTGAGCACCAATCGGAGTTGTGTCCTCCAGCGGTCAGGCCCACTTCCTCGCGAGACAATTTGTCGACGCGGGCCCAGCGCATGCCGAGCTGGAGCCTCGCCGCCGTGTGCGATACTGGAGCGATTCACGCGCGCCTATGCGCGCTCCAGGAGACCCGGTCATCGCGTCAACGACGGAGGTTCGCCCCTCGCATGTGCAGGCTCGCGGTTCGCACAGCATTTGGCCCTATCTGGCCTTGGCTGCAGGCGTCGTGTGCATCGGATGGTCGGCGATTTTCGTGCGCTGGACCGACATACCCGGTCCGGCTTCCGCGTTCTACCGGATGCTCATTCCCGCGGTCGTGTTACTGCCGACGTGGCTGTGGGATCGACGCGCGCCGACAGTGAGTTTCCGGACGCTAGGGATCATTGCGCTCGGCGGACTGTTCTTCGCGCTTGACTTGGCGCTCTATAACACGTCGATCCTCCGCACGTCCGCGGGAAATGCCACGCTGCTCGGAAATCAAACTCCCATCTTCGTGGGCCTGCTCACCTGGCTCGCATTTGGGCGGCGACCCACGGTTTCTTTCTGGCTGGGGCTGGTCCTTGCGATCGCTGGATCATTGGTAATCGTGTGGGCGGACATAGGTCGACATGTGCAATTCGGCGCAGGCGACTTGATGGCGCTGGGCGCAGCAGCGTGCTTTGCGGTGTACCTTATGGCTACGGAGCGCGTCCGCACCACCACGAGCACGCTGGTATTTCTGCGCTTGGCCATCTTATCGGGGACATTCTTCTTGCTGGTGATCAACCTGGCGATGGGCGTGTCGCTGCGAATTCCGCCGGGGCGGTCGTTTGGCGCGCTGGTCGGGCTCGGACTGGTTTCGCAGCTCGGCGGATATCTGGCGCTGACCTACGCACTAGGCCATCTTCCGGCGACGGTGACCGCGGTTTCCCTGCTCGCGCAGGGCCCACTGACGGCGTTGCTCGCGGCATGGCTACTCACCGAACCGCTTACGGGCTCTCTGCTGCTGGGCGGGGCGCTCGTCCTGCTGGGTGTAGGCCTCGCGAATCGCGGGCGTGATCCCGCGGAAGAAACCAATGCCGCTCTTTGCGAAGCAGAATAATTCCGGCGAGCCGAAACGCTTTTTGTTCTACGTCGTCTACAACTATAGCGTATAACGCCATAGCGGGAAGCGCCGCACGCGACACTTGCTTCGAGAGGGTAGCTCATGAGGAAAACGGTGCTAGTTCTGATTCTGACTCTTGCGGCAGTGTCCCTCGCCACACACGCGGGCCGTGTTGTGGCTTCCGCATCCGCCGCAGATGGCCCGCAATTCACCGCGGACGGCAAGCTGGTTCGCCCAGCCGATTACCGTCGGTGGATCTACGTTTCCTCCGGTTTCGGGATGAGCTACACACAGAAAGCAGACGACATGCAAATGTTCACCAACGTTTTCGTGAAGCCCGCCGCTTACGACTACTACCTGGCAAACGGCAAGTGGCCAGATAAAACCATGTTCGTCCTGGAGATTTACGGCTCGACATCGCAAGGATCGATCAACAAACACGGCAGCTACCAAAAGGACTTCATGGGCCTGGATGTCGAAGTGAAGGACGAAACCCGCTTCGCCGGTAAGTGGGCCTATTTCAATTTTGACGGCGGCGAGAATACCGCGAGCGCAATCGCACCTGCACAAAATGCCTGCTGGAAATGCCACGAACAGAACGCGGCGGTGGAGCATTCGTTTGTACAGTTTTATCCAGAACTGCTCAAGGTCGCGCGCGCAAAAAACACGATCAAGCCGACCGTGCACCTGGACAACTAGCCCCGAGGGCCAAAGTCGCCACGACAGCTAACGCTTCTTGTCCTGGAAGTTGCCGAAAAGATTGTTGAGGGATTCTGCCAGCGTCGGGTGCGCGAAGACAGCCTCCCGAAGCACGGTGGAAGACAGCTTGCCCATCATGGCGAGTTGGAGCTGGGTCATGATTTCGCCCCCCTCGATCCCCAGGACCGCTACCCCGAGGATTTGATCGTTTTCCAGATCCACGACCGCCTTCATAAACCCGCGGGTTTCATCGACTTCGAGAGCGCGAGCGACATAGCTCATCGGCATTTTGGCTACCCGGATATTTTTGTTTTGGGCGCGGGCTTCGGCCTCGCTCAAGCCGACGCGGCCAAGTTGCGGGTCGATGTACATGGTGTAGGGCACAAGGCGGCCGTCGGTACTCGCGCTTCCCTTCTCCAGCAGGTTCGTGCGCAGGATGCGAAAATCGTCGTAAGAAATGTGAGTAAACGCAGGGCCGCCCTTGATGTCGCCAAGCGCGTAGACGCCCTCTGCGTCGGTCTCCAGTTTACTGTTGGTCTTGATAAAGCCGCGGTTGTCGGTGCTGACACCGGCGGCAGCAAGGTTCAGTTTCTCGGTGTTGGGAACGCGTCCGGTAGCTACAAGCAAGTGAGATCCGGAGATTGTGCGCACGTTCTTCCCGCTCCGAACCGTAAGCTTGATTTCCTTTCCTGCCTTACGGACGCGTTCGGCTTTCGAGCTCAGCAGAATCGTTATGCCGTCCTGTTTGAGGATCGCAGCAACTTCCTCCGCGAGGTCGGCGTCTTCCCTGGCGAGCAATTGATCGCCAGACTGCACAATCGTGACCTTACTCCCCAAGCGGCGAAACAATTGACCAAACTCCAGCCCAACATATCCCCCGCCCAACACGAGTAGATGTTTCGGCACAGCCGCTAATTCCATAATCGAGGTGCTGTCCAAAAAAGGAACGTCCCCCAAACCTTCGAGCGAAGGCACGGCCGGCCGGCAACCAGCGTTAATAAAGACTTGATCTGCCGTGAGCGTGCGCTCACTGCCATTCTTGAGGAGTACTCGAACCGATTTCGGTCCCGCGAAAGCCGCTTCCCCGAAAATCAGATCGAGACTCTTGGTCTCCTCGATATGCTTCTGGCTGCCGTTCCGAAACAGCTTGACGATGTTGCGCTTGCGAGTGCGCACGCGCTTCATATCTACCGTGACGCGCCCCGGGCGCACGCCGTAATCCGCGCCGCGGTGAGTCAGGTAAGCGACTCGCCCACTCGCAACCATCGTTTTAGTGGGCGTGCAGCCTTCGTTGACGCACGTTCCACCAACGTGCTCACGCTCAACCAAAGCTGTCCGCCAACCCGCATTCGCCAGCGCCTTGGATAAAGGAGTTCCCCCCTGGCCCGAACCGATGATGATTCCCCGATAGTGATTGCCGGAACTCATGGGGACACCCCTCAAAAGAACAGTTTATTGCATGGGATTTGATGCACGGAGCGATGGACAGACGCAATCAAACCACAACCGGTTCAGCGGCGCTCGATCGAGCATTGACGCAAAAGGAGCAACCATTCCACCGGGACTTGCGCGCTGGTTAGAAGCGAGACAGTAAAAGAAGCCCGCCACCGATAGCGACGGCATCCTCCAACACGGCAATTACAAAATCGGGCACTCCAAGCGCCTTCACCAGTCGCGTGCGGACTTCGTACCCCGCGAAGGCCCCAGCGACGCCGCCAACGGCGCCCAAAACCGCGCCGAGCGCCAGCGATTGCCCGCCAGCCGACGCTACCGCCGCGCCGCACAGACCTCCCAGCAGGATGCGCGGGATTAGACCGGCTGGCTTGGTGCGCGCCGGAGTTGACGGTAGCTGGTCGGTCACCAACTCCACGCACGCAAGGATCGTGAAGAAAGCCACGGTGATCATCGAGCCCATAGATCTCAGCGGCGAATTGGCCAGATTGAGCCACCCCAAGTAAGAAGCCCATGACGTGACCGCAGGCGCAGTCAACGCCCGCAGCCCACCGACTACGCCAATAAGGAACGCAAACAGAAGAACTTGAGGATGTTCCATGACCGCAGAGCCTCTCCCGATCCGGCCACTTTGTCAACTTGGTTTAGCAACCTGCAAGTTTCGCCCCGTCCCCGAAGGAGTTGAACTAGGTCGCCTGCGATGTTCATCCGGGAGTAACAATTGTCTCGTATAACCAGCCATCCCTTACTGGCCTCGCGTCCCTAGCTGGCCGAATTTACACAGAGACAGGAGTCTTATGGCAACAGCATCAGCGACAACCACGGGGGCAACCTCGGCGCCACCAATCGCGCCTCCCGCCAAACATTCGGTACACGACAAATTAGCGAAAAAGCCAAGCAAAGCGGGCTTGCTGATCTTTGGCCTTGTCCTTGTCGGTGGCCTGATTTTCATCGGTTCCAGCATCGCGAGAGACTTGAGCGGTACGCCGCTCTTGGCCACGTGGCCCTATATCTTGTTGGGCATAGCGCTGCTGACCGCGCTTGGATTTGAATTTGTGAACGGATTCCACGATACCGCCAACGCCGTGGCCACCGTCATTTACACCCATTCGCTGGACCCGCAGATTGCGGTGGTGTGGTCCGGTTGCTGGAATTTCGCAGGCGTCGTCACCTCCACTGGCGCGGTGGCTTTCGGCATCGTCTCGCTGTTGCCGGTCGAGCTGATCCTGCAAGTCGGATCAGGTGCCGGATTTGCGATGGTCTTTGCTCTTTTGATCGCCGCCATACTGTGGAACCTCGGAACCTGGTGGTTCGGCCTCCCCGCGTCGAGCTCCCACACCTTAATCGGATCCATCATCGGCGTGGGCATCGCCAACCAATTGATGAACGCGCGGACGGGAACCAGCGGCGTGGATTGGGCGCAGGCAGCCAACATCGGCAAATCGCTGCTGCTCTCCCCTATATTCGGATTCGCGATGGCCGCAACGCTGTTCATGGTCTTGAAGGCGGTTGTGAAGAACAAGAAGTTGTACGAAGCGCCGGAAGGCACCGAGCCACCACCATTCTGGATTCGCGGCTTGCTGATCCTGACCTGCACCGGCGTCAGCTTCTTCCACGGCTCGAACGACGGCCAAAAAGGCATGGGCCTCATCATGCTCATCCTGATCGGCACCGTGCCCACCACCTATGCCTTGAACCACGCCGTCACCGCGTCAGAGTCGCAAGACTTCATCGCTGTTTCGACACAAACTGCCGACACCTTGGGCAAATACGTACAGCAAAGTGCGGCCATCGGCGATCCCCGCGAAGACGTCACCGACTACATCCGCACCAAAGAGTTCAAGCCCAACACCATGCTGGCCCTGCGCGGGTTGGTCAACGGCATCGGCACTGAAATGGCCATCTTCAAGGACTTGAAGAACGTGCCGCAAAAGGAAGTAAGAAACTTCCGCAACGACATGTATCTCGCGAGCGAAGCGATACGCCTGATGCAAAAGTCTGGCAAGCCCGCCTTTGCCGCAGCCGACGTTGCCGTCTTGAAGAATTACAAATCGCACGTGGATCACGCGACACGCTTTATCCCGCTCTGGGTCAAAGTAGCCACCGCGCTAGCCCTGGGCCTCGGCACGATGGTTGGATGGAAGCGCATCGTCGTTACCGTCGGCGAGAAAATCGGCAAGAACCACCTGACCTACGGTCAGGGCGCAGCGGCCGAAATCACCGCTATGGCCACGATCGGCGCGGCGGACTGGTTCGGTTTGCCCGTCAGTACCACGCACGTGTTGTCCTCGGGCATCGCCGGAACCATGGCCGCCAATCGCTCCGGTCTGCAAGGGGCGACGATACGAAACCTAGCGATGGCCTGGGTGCTGACACTCCCAGTCGCCATGATGCTATCGGGTTTCCTGTTCTACTTCTTCCGCCAGGTCTTCTAGACCTCGCGCATCCCAATCGCTTGGCGAGAATTGCCCGCTGGTCTCTCAGATAGCGGGCAATTCTTGCCTGAAGCATGCACGATGAGTGATGGCTCAACGCCGTGTCCCCCTGTAGGGGCGGGGCTTGCCCCGCCCGGCGTCAACCCGCCGCACCCCTTGCCGCGAGTCGAACCCTAACCCGCTTGCAGATTCAGCATTTTTGCGTGTCCTGTTCGACTGTCGCCTGGACTCCGGTGAAGCGCACCAGCCGGTTCGCGACAAAGGCCAGCACGAGCGCCAAGCATCGCGAAAAACTAATTAAGGTTCATAATGTTCGCGTGACGAAGCGGAAGACGATGGCGCGAAGCCCGCGCTGGAAGTAAAGGAAAATGACAATCCATCCTGAAGGAGAAAGACGCACATGGTGAAGACGAGACGCGGTTTGTTCGTCAGAGTCTGGGCACGCGCCGCGCTGCCGCTTCCTGTTTTGGCACACGCCGTTTTGGCATTTGCTGTTCTGACGCCCGCCGTCCTGGCACACGCTGTACCGCCATTTGTCGCGCTGCCGCTCAGTGCCACCACGCAAACAGCTTCGCCCGATTCAGTTGCCGCCCCGGCGCTGCTCGTCAAGGGCGCCGTAAAACAAGAACTCCGCCTGACACTGAACGACCTCAAGGGCATGCCGCGCACCAAGGTGACCGCGAAGGGCCACGACGGCAGCACTCACGAGTACGAAGGCGTAACCTTGGCTTCCCTGCTCGCGAAAGCGGGCGCACCGCAGGCGAGCGACCTTCGCGGCAAAAGCATGTCCCTGTGCGTGGTTGCGGAGGGCAGCGACGGCTATCGTGCCGCCTTCTCCCTCGCCGAGCTAGACGCCGACTTCGCCAACGAATCCGTCCTGGTAGCCGACACGGCCGACGGCAAGGATCTCGGTCCCGACCAGGGTCCTCTTCGCCTGGTTGTTCCCGGAGACAAGCGCCAAGGCCGCTGGGTCCGCCAACTCAAGTCTCTCTCCATCGCAAACGCTGGCCTATAGAGACACAGAGCGAAAGGTCGCTCTTTCCTCAAAGTGAGCTGCTCGATCGCAATAAGGTGGTGAGTCAGCTTGAAATTTGAGGGGTTTTGAATTTTAATAAGGACCGAAGTAAAGAAACAGAACGTAAGCTACAGCGGCCAAAAGTACGGCAACCTGCCACGGTTTGGGTTTTTTCCATAGTTCCTCTGCGGTCGTCGTAGTATGTTTGGCTGCATAGTACAGCTTACCTAGACCAAGTGCGGCGGCTCCTGCCAAAACAGCCCATTCCCTGGGTGTCATGCTGTTCGCCATTTAGACTGCCTCTAACGAAGTATCATAGGCGATACTTGCCCTTAGAGCACCCTTCCGATGGACTCCGCAGCACTAGAAAATCCACAATACCCCTAGATTTCAAACTGACCCGCCAACTGCATTAAATTCGGCTTGACTTTCGCTTTTTATTCGCTATTCTACTCGCCGTAGAGGAATCGGGAAACGGCGGGTGGCCCCATTGCCTCCCTAGGCTCTCCAAGGCCGCTCGCCGTTAGTCTCCACGCTCTGGCCGACGGCACAAGCCATCCCGGCGCCAGGCTTCCTCACCCGGAGGCGTCATGCATGCTTGCGTTGAGACTGCTGCTCTGCCCTCGGCAAGCCAAACGCCGGCGTGGGCTTTCCGGGTCCCGAGACCCGAGGGGAACGGGTTTCGCATGACTGCGCGTCTACAAGGCGTCGCCAAACCTATGCTGCAGACGGTCTTTGGCAAAGCTCTCGGGCTCCGGATATGGCAGCAAGCGCGAAGGGAATGCGCGCATCCCGCAGTCAGCCCCACAAACCAAGTCGCCGACTCCGAAATATCGACAGGCATGGTGAACTACGTGAGCCTGCGGGCAGCCGGCACACTGCGCCAATGCAGCCGACAAGCTAAGGCGATCAGATTGACAGTCACCTACGAGAATGGGGAGTCGCGCGCCGCGCGGATGCGCCTGGCCACGCCAACCAGCGAGATCAACGAGCTAGCGGAAGCCGCAACGGAGTTGCTCCATCGCTTGCCAGTTCGCGGTGTGCAATCCATCGATTTGGCAGTAACCATCGTGGAAGCCGCCGTGCTTCCGACGTAACGAAGCCGACACCAAGCCCTTGCAACGATTGCATCGAGGCCAGCCCTAGTTGCATACTTCCAATTATGAGAGTGCTAACTCGCGGAGCGCTGCTGCTCGCGATTTGCGTCGCTGCGCCAACCGCCAAATCCGACGAAATCCAGCTAAAGGACGGCAAAACGTTCTACGGCGTAATCGTCGCGTACGATAACAATATGTTCAAAGTCAAAACTGACTTTGGATACATACTTGTGGAAAAAAGTAGAATAGCCACAATTCTCCCGAACGGGTCCGACGCCGCGAAGAACGATGCGAAAGGTAATGCCAAGCCCGGCGGTGACGCCCCTGGAACGCCCGCAAGAAAACCAGGAGAAGCAGAACGTTCGCAGCCCTCTACACAACCAGTAAAGGCCGATGCGGTGCAGCCCAGTGCCGAGCCCGCGGTAATGTCAGCCATCGAGACGCCCGCACCCCGAATATCGAACGCGGCGGTGCGGCCTGCCATACCAGTGAGCGCCCCGAAGGCAAACGCCATAGCGCCGTCGATCAAAGCCGTACCTTCCGCAGCCGCCACGCCTTTGGCGACGTCCAGCACTCCCCTCGCTCCACCCAAGGAAGCCGAGACCCCTCAGATTCCAGAAGAGGTGCAGGGCAACACCTACACGAACCACGTCTACGGTTTCAAAATGTATAAGGCGCCCAGCTGGCAGCTGATCGACGACGCCAACGAACTCCCGAACGCGATCGTGGCCATGGGCACGCCAAATGAATCCACGCTGCTCGTGGTTGGACGGGAGAAAACCCGACAGCCCCTTGACGCAGCGGCAAACGTAGTGGAAAAGCGGCTGCACGACGTCTACGAGGACTACAAGCAGACATCCCAGCGAAGAACCGTGGTAGGGGGACTGCCTGCTGTCGAGTATCGCTATCGCGGCAAAGCCGAGGAGCACGATTGGTCCGGCACGCTGGTGGTCGTGTCCCGCGGCAGCGACATTTTGACCGCACTGGGCATGACCTACGCCGATACCGACCTGATTCAGATCCAGGAAAACGTGATCGCCAAAGCGATCGCCAGCCTCGATTTCAACGTCCGCTAAAGCTAGTCAGAGGCCGCAGCGGTGGCCGGTTCCGCAACCTTACGATGCTCGCGAATAAGCGCAATGAGCGCCTGCGCCGCGCGCGGCAGGCTGCGATCACGCCGATAAACCAAACCAAGCTCGCGCCAAAGATCCACGCCTTCGACGGTGAGCAGCTTCACTTCCCCAGCCTTCACGTAATCCTTCGCAAAGCTCTCGCTGATGAAGGAAACTCCAGCATCCGCCGCGACAAAGCGCTTGATCATGCCGATGCTGGGGAGTTCCATACTGATGCGAATGCGCGAACGGTACGGGCGAAAAAGTTTGTCGAGCACCTGGCGCGTAAAACCCGTCTTCGGAAAAATCAACGGCTGCGCGGCAACTTCCTCGAGCGTAATCTTGGAGCGATGCGCCAGCGGGTTCCGCGCGCTGACCATGAAGCGCAGCCGGTCCTTGTGAATGTGATGCACCCGTAGGTTCGGCGATTTGGTCGGCAAGGTGACAATTCCAACGTCTATCGAGCCATCCTCAATGCGCTGCAGAATCTTATGGCTGAAATTTCGGTAAATGCTGATGTGCACGAGCGGAAAACGCCGCTGAAATTCCGCAAAAATATCCGGGAGTAAATACAGGCAAGTGGCCTCGTTCGCCCCGAACAACACCGGGCCCTGCACGACGTTCCCGCGATCGGCTACGACCTGAATCGACTCATCGCGTAACCGCAACAAACGCTCTGCGAATTCAAACAGCACTTCTCCAGCGGGCGTCAACTCAACAGATTTGGCCGAACGATCCAGCAGCTTGGCTCGGTAAGCCTGCTCCAGCTGCCGTATCTGCGCGCTCACCGCAGATTGCGAGCGGAAAACTTTCTGACCGGCACGAGAAAAACTTTTCAGTTTGGCGACGTATACAAAAGTGGCAAGTTGGTCGAAATCCATAAGTGAGCCGTTCGCCGAGCATTATAGCGGAATCGTGCGGTCGAGCGCGTGTAAACTCTCCTTTAATTAAGCGTGTAACGCAGCCTGGGAAACGCGTGAACCATGACCAATGAGCAGTGCCTCGCGCTGCTTGAATCGCGCCAGAACCGGCTTCCAGGTGTCCGCGATCGACGCTTGGAGATGCACCGGTTGCACGCGCACAAATGGCAGTCCATTTCTACGCGATAACAAACGGCTGGCGCGCGGGCTGCCGGTAAAGTGCAAATGCTCTTCCAGCACCCGCCGCAACGACGCCTCCTCCTCGGTGTCGATATCGTGGATCGCTACGAACTCGCGATGGAGCACTTCATCGGCCTCAGCCCGCAAAACATACGCGAGCCCCCCCGTCATCCCCGAGCCGAAGTTCAAACCCAGCGGACCGAGCACCAAGACCACGCCGCCGGTCATATATTCGCAACCGTGCTGGCCAACGCCTTCCACCACGGCAAGCGCGCCACTGTTGCGCACCGCGAAGCGTTCACCCGCGCGCCCCGCCACGTACAGTTGTCCGGAGGTCGCGCCGTAAAGAACGGTGTTCCCCGCAAGCACGTCGCCTCGACGTGAGGCGGCCGAACCCGCGGCCAGGGAGATCGTTCCACCGGAGAGGCCCTTGCCAACGTAGTCGTTGGCTTCGCCGGTCAGCTTGAGCGTGACCCCCTCGGCAAGGAATGCGCCAAAACTCTGCCCAGCGGAGCCGTCGAAAGCCTGGGTGATTTCCCCCTCTTCCGCCAAATTGTGACTGCGGCGACGCATCAATTCGCCGCTCAGCCCCGCCCCAACACTGCGGTCGGAATTGTGAATAGGCTGCGACTCGGCCCCGTCTCCGAGCGACTTGTTGAAATACAGCGAATCGTCTTCCGCGCCCGTATGTTCCACCGGCACCTGCTGAGGCGCCACGCGCGTCCCCTCTGAAATCGGGACAACCATAAACGCATCCATGCCGCTGCGCGTATCCAGCCGGTCGTACCAGCCGCGCAGTTCGCCGAGCGAACGCACTCCCAACTTCGCCATTTTCTGCCGGACTTCTTCGGCCAGCGAGCGGAAATACGCAATGATCATTTCCGGCTTCCCGTTGAAACGCATCCGAAGGGTCTCATCCTGCGTGGCAATGCCCACAGGGCACGTGTTGAGATGGCATTGTCGCGCCATCACGCAACCGATGGCGAGCAGCGCCCCGGTCCCAAAACCAAATTCGTCAGCACCCAGGATGGCGGCTATCAAAATGTCGCGCGAAAACTTCAGCCCCCCGTCCACCCGGAGAGAGAGACGCGAACGGAGGCCGGCCCGAACCAGAGTTTCATGTGTTTCGCGCAATCCAATTTCCCAGGGCAGTCCCGTATTTTTAATGGAAGTGAGCGGCGACGAACCGGTGCCGCCGTTGTGACCGCTGATGGTGATTACGTTTGCGCCAGCCTTGGCAACGCCCGCGGCGATAATCCCGACGCCCGAACTGGATACCAGTTTCACGCCCACGCGTGCGCGCGGATTCACCGCCCGTAAATCGTGAATCAACTGCGCGAGATCCTCGATGCTGTAAATATCGTGGTGCGGCGGCGGCGAAATCAGCGGAGTTCCCGGCGTCGCGTGCCGGATACGAGCGATATATTCTGTAACTTTCTTCGCGGGAAGCTGCCCGCCTTCGCCAGGCTTCGACCCCTGCGCCATCTTGATTTCCAGTTCTTGCGCGTGCACCAGGTAGTCGGCGGTCACGCCAAAACGCCCGGAGGCCACCTGCTTGATCTTGTTCGCGGCGTGAGGCTCGTTCCGATACAACGACGGATCTTCGCCGCCTTCGCCTGTGTTACTGCGGCCGCCCAGTTGATTCATCGCCAATGCCAGCGTCCGGTGCGCCTCTAATCCCAGCGAACCCAGCGACATCGCCTGGGTGCTGAAATGCCGCACAATCGAGTCAACTGGCTCAACTTCGTCGATGGAAATCGGCGACGACGCCGGGACGGTTTCCAGCAGGTCGCGAAGAAAAACGGTTCCCTGGCTCTCCGCCAGTTCCTCAAACGCCGCATACTTCCCGGCGTTGGGCGCGCGCACGTGCGCGTGCAGCCGCCGCACGATCTCCGGTGAATTCGCGTGCAACTCCGCCCCTTTGCGAAAGCGGAAAAGTCCTGAGTCGGCAAGATCATCCGATTGGCCAGAAAATCCCGCCGTATGCATGCGCAAATAATCGTTCAAAAGATCGTCGAGACTCTTCTGTCCCGGAAAATCGGCGACATCCTCGAAAAATTCCGAGCAGAAGTCTTCATTGAGCCCCACGATCTCGAACAGATGGCTGTTGCGATAGCTCGCCAGCGTCGAAACACCCATGCGCGCCAAAACTTTGCGCAAACCCGCATTAATCGCGGTACGCATGCGCTCCGCGCCGCCCGCCTCCAGCGATTCCGCAAATTGATCCGCCAGATAAGGCACCACGGCGCTGGCGCCGGCCGCCACCAGCAACGCCACATGATGCGTATCGAAAACTTGCGCCGACTCCACAATCAGCGGCACGTCCCACAGTCCATCGCGCACCATCGCCTTCCACACCGTCGCGGTGGCCAGCAGCGCCGGCAACACCGCGCGCTCGCCTCTGATTCCGCGATCGGATAGGAGGAGGAGGCCCGGGCGTCCGCTGCCACTCAGAGGGGTAGACAGCTGAGTAATGCTACAGCGCGCGCCCGAGACTCCCATTGGGGCAGGAAACGTAAAATCGATGCGATGCACAGGGCCAAACGTGGCCGAAAGCTCCGCAAGCTGGCCCGCGGCGATAATTGGACTCGGCAAAACCACGCCGTTCGGCAGATGCACCGCCAGCGACATGACGTGCGACTCGCGCAACGGGTCGATCGGAGGATTAGTGACCTGCGCGAACCGCTGCTTGCAGTAGTCCCAAAGGCTCCGTGGAAGCGTTGACAGGAACGCCGGCGGAGCGTCGTCCCCCATGCTCCAATCCGCTTCCTTGCCGTGAGGCAGCGCCGAGAACAGAATCTTGAATTGGTCTTCGGTCCACCCCGCGGCAGCCGCAACCCGCTTGTGCTGCTCAACGGCTGGCGCAGAAGCTGGTGTCGTAGCCGCAAGTTGTCGTACCTGCGGCAACGCATTGCGCGATTGCTGCGTCGCAAGACGCTTGAGTATCTCGCGCCATCGAAAAACCGCCCCGGTGACAGGATTAGCAAGAATCATTTCGCCCGGTCCAAGACGCTGGCGTTCCGCGATCCGCGACTCCTCAAGATCGACCAGCCCGGTTTCCGAACCCGCAATCAGCAGGCCATCGTGCGTCAACGTATAGCGCAGCGGGCGCAGACCATTCCGGTCCAGCTTCGCGCCGACAAACTGCCCGTCGGAGAACACCAGCGCGGCTGGGCCGTCCCACGGCTCGCCCGATTGCGACAGCGAAGCCAGCGCGCCGCGAACATCCCGCGACAACAGCGGATCATTCTCAAACGCAGGCGGCACCATCGAAAGCATCGCCGCTTCCGGAGAAAATCCCTCCAGCAACTTTTGCTCGAAACCATTGTCAAAACTCGCCGAGTCGCTGACGTTTTCTTCCAAAATCTTGAACCATGTGCCCACCGTCAGCTTCGCGCGCAGTTCGCGATCCTTGGCGCGAATCCAGCGCCGGTTCGAGATGATCGTATTTATCTCCCCGTTGTGCGCCGAATACCGGAACGGCTGCGCCAGATGCCAGGAAGGCGAAGTGTTCGTCGAATACCGCTGGTGAAAAACCGCGAACGTCACCGCAAACGAAGGATCGCGCAAATCCTCATAAAATTGCGGAAACTGCCAAGGCGTCAGCAGTCCTTTGTAAACGATCGTTCGCGACGAAAGCGAACAAATGTAGCAGCGCGGCGGCAGCAAAGACTCCGCCCGTTTCCGCAACAGCGCCAATCTCCACTCAAAACGAGAAGGCCCCCGCGCGGCATGAAACGGCGCCACGAAGAATTGCCACGTCTCCGGCATCGTCTCCAGCGCCATGCGCCCCAGCGAAGCGGTCGCCACCGGAACCCGCCGCCAGCCCAGAATACGCAGCCGCTCAGTTTCCGCGGCAGCTTCAACCGAAGCCCGCGCCTCGGTGGACGCCCCCGCCGGAAAAAACGCGAAACCCAGTCCGAAGTGTTCCGTCAGCTCAATTCCCTGCTCGGCCGCCCGCGCGCGGAAAAAAGCCTCCGGAATGGACGTGAGCAGTCCAGCTCCATCGCCGCTGGCCCCATCGGCATCGACACCGCCGCGGTGGGTCAGCCGCTCCAAAGCGGTCAACGCATGCAAGATAATGTCGTGACTCGGCGGGCTGCCAAGCTGCGCCACAAAGCCCGTTCCGCAGGCATCGTGGTCCGGATGCCCCCAATTCGGGTGCTTCCGCCGACCGCTCTGTGGCCCCTCATGACACAAAGACATACGTCTTTATTGACCAGATAGGCACACGTTGTACAACGCAGATTTTCAATAAGACAAATCGGATTTCTGGAGGAAGACATGTAGCCGCCGGGCTTCAGCCCGGCAAACGTCAATCGGCCACCAAATCACCACAACTCGAAGCCCTGTAGCCGCCCTCTCGGCGAGGGCGGGGTTTAGATGTAACCTGACTCCAGCGTCGCCAAGTGTGCGCCGCTCTGATTCCCTCTCGGTCGGGAAGACCCAAGCGGGACTAAAACTTGGTCACCTCCGAAAACTGAAAATCCCGCACCTTCATGGCCGGCACCACCATCTCAAAAGCCTCCTCCCCGGTAGCCCGCACAGCCGGGCCCAGCAGTTCGACGTTCCGCAACATCTCCAGCACAGACTGATTAAAGCGGAAGTTGCGGACGGCCGTGCCAACCTTCCCCTTTTCGACCAAAAACAGCCCATCGCGTGTCATCCCGGTCATGACCTTTTCGTACGGATCGACTTCGCGGATGTACCACAACCGCGTCACCAGCAACCCTCGCTCCGTCGACGCGATCATTTCCTCCACCGAAGCATTGCCGCCACCAAACACCAGATTCATCGGCGCTTCGCCGTATTCATTCGGCAGCGCGAACCCGTGGCCCGTGGGCTTCTTCTTCGCCGCCTTTGCGGAGGCGCGGGAGTACACCAGATTTTTCGGCACGCCTCCATCCACCAGCAAAACGCGCTCGCGCGGCATTCCTTCCCCGTCGAATGGCGCGCCAAGCTGCAACGGATGATAAGCGTCATCCACAACGGTAATGTTCTTCCCAAACACCTGCATGCCGATGCGGTCGTTGAGACACGACCGTTTGTCAGCCAGCGCCGTGGCAGCGAAGTCGTAAAAGAGAAAACCCACGATATCAAGCACCGCCGAGGGTTCGAGAATCACGGTGTAGCGCCCCGGCGGAAGCTCCTGCGCATTCGTCGCCCGATGCGCCTTTTCACTAGCTCGTTCCGCAAGCTTCTGCGGATCAAAGTCGCGCACGTTTGCGGAGTTAGCCTTGGCCCAGCTGGCCGCCGGCTGCTCCTGCATCGTGATGGAGAACTCCGCATGCGTTTCGCGATACGCGGCAAAAAGCCCGCGCGAATTCCCAATGGCCGTCTGGGATTGACCGCTCGCGAAAATTCCGGCAGCGACTTGCCCTGCTTTTATGGCGATGTCGCAGGCGCGCCGCACCGCCCGAGCGCGATCGTCAGGCGTGAGCGCGGCGGTGGCTCGCGCGAAGCGGTCGACCTTTCGATAGCGCTGCTTCCCCGGAACCGGCAGCAGGTGCGGATCCTTCGGCTGGCTATGCGCCAGCGAAAGAGACGCGTCGATCGCACCACGCAGCGAATCTTCATCGATGCGATTGGTCGTAGCCCGCGCCGTTCGCCCATCCACAACGGTGCGCACGGAAACAGTGAGCCCGTGCTCGGCGACGTTTTGATGAATCGCGTTGTTGGCGAAACGCGTAAGCGAGTCATCGACTTCATCGACGTGCACTTCAGTCTCATCCGCGCCGGTCGACTTCGCCAGAAGCAGAACACTGTCGATAATTCGCCGCAGGTCGCGCTCGTGAAAAAGTTCGGCAGGCGGATGCCTGGCGTTTTTTGGTAGCGCCAGCATCCTTGCTGGCGTCTTTCGCGGCAAGACTCGTTTTCGCGCCGCGGTCATGACTTGGAGAACGCCGCCCCGATGTGAATATTTCGAAACCGCGAAGGCGAAGCTCCGTGGCCCGTGCCCATCGTCTGCATCGGCTGCCCCTTGCCGCAATTGGGAGTGCCCCACAAAACCCACTCGTCAGCCCCGCAAATCGCGTCGCACGAATTCCAGAACTCCGTAGTGATCCCACTGTAGCTGGGATTTTTCAACATGCGCGCTTTCTTTCCGCCTTTGATCTCCCAACCGATCTCGGTTGAAAACTGAAACTGATACCGCCGGTCATCGATCGACCACGAACGATTCGTCTCCATCAAAATACCGTCGTCCGTGTCTGCGATCAGGTCCTCGGAGCGCCAAGTCCCCGGCAGCAAGCTGATGTTGGTCATGCGAATGATTGGCAGGCGGTTCCAGCTCTCCGTCCGCATCGTTCCCGAAGAGCGTTTCAAACCCACGAGATGCGCGGTCTCGCGATTCGACAAATATCCGCGAAACTCACCGGCCTTGATGATGTCGGTGCACTGCGCCGGAACCCCTTCATCGTCGTAAGCGAAACTCCCGAGCCCCGGCCCATGCTCAAGCCGCGCGTCCGCGACCACGTTGACGATGTCCGAGCCATACCGCAACTTGTTCAACTTGTCCAACGTAAGAAAACTAGTCCCCGCAAAATTCGCTTCTTCGCCCAGCACGCGGTCAAGCTCAATCGGGTGCCCCACCGATTCATGAATCTGCAATCCCAGCTGACTCCCACCGAGGATCAGCGTGCCAGTTCTCTGCGGACACTGCGCAGCCGAATGCAAAGCCACCGCTTCGTCCGCGACCCGCGGTGCATGCTTCAACAATTCCAGCGATTCCACCAACTCATATCCCTGCAGCGCGTGCTGCCCTCCAAAACTATTCGGGTAGGACCGCTTTTGGATTTCGTCGCCCTTAAACGAAGTCGCTGCAATACCGCACCCGGAAATCATCTTCCGCTGATGAATCCGTGAACCAATGCTCGACGAAAACCACGAATCGATCTTGCGGAATTGCAAATCCGTCTCGGTCAGCGTCACACCCTTAACTCGACGCATCTCCGCATCGGCGGCCAGCAACAGCGCCAGCTGCGTCTCCAGCGGTATCTCAAAGGGATCCTTGCGAAATGGGGTCTGCCAACTATCGATGTACGCCTCTTCCGGCGCCATCACAACTTCCTTGCGCTTCGCGATCGCCGACGCCTTGGCAATCGCCACCGCCTGCGCTGCACACGCCGACACACCTTCGCGCGTCATCCGGTCAGTCGACGCAAATCCCCAAGCCCCGCTCGCCAGAACGCGGATCCCGAGGCCAATCGATTCCGATTGCGCCAGCGTCCCCACCTGCCCATTCTTCGTTGTTAGATCGCGCTGCCGCAGATGCATCACGCGCACGTCCGCATACTTCGCCCCGCGAAGCCGCGCCGTATCCAAAGCCTGAACCGATAGGTCCCACATAAAATTAAGCCGCCATCAACTTACAACGCTTTGCCAAAAAAGAAAAACGGGGCGAAGCCACCTGCAAGCCTCGCCCCGAACCTTCGGAGGGGCCCAGCACCGCTGCACCCCATCCCAACATCTCGTTCCGCTTCGTTACGTCTTTACTTCCTTACTTCATTACTTCGTTTTCTTAAGTCCCCTCATTCCACGAAGCCAAATAATGCTCCTGCTCCGGCGTCAACTTATCCAATTTGTGCCCCATCGATTCCAGCTTCAATCGCGCTATTTCGCGATCCAGATGTTCGGGCACCGTGTAAACCTGCGGCTTCATGGTTTTGTGATTCTTCATCAAATATTCCGCCGACAAGGATTGGTTGGCGAAGCTCATGTCCATCACCGAAGCGGGATGTCCTTCCGCGGTCGCCAGATTCACCAGCCGGCCTTCGCCCAGCAAGTAAACCTTGCGGTCGCCCTTCAAAAGATATTGATCCACCAGCGGCCGCACTTCCTTCTTGCCGCTCGACAATTTCTCCAGCGCGGGAATATCGATCTCCACGTTGAAGTGTCCCGAGTTGCAGACAATCGCGCCATTCTTCATCTGCTCGAAGTGCTCGCCGCGAATCACGCTCTTGTTCCCCGTCACGGTGATGAACACATCGCCTTCCTTCACCGCCGCCGCCATCGGCATCACACGGAACCCATCCATCACCGCCTCGATGCCCTTCACCGGATCGATTTCCGTCACGATCACGTCGGCGCCGAGTCCCTTCGCGCGCATCGCGACGCCGCGTCCGCACCATCCATACCCCGCGATCACCACCTTCAGTCCTGCGAGCAAAACATTCGTCGCGCGAATTACGCCGTCCAGCGTCGACTGCCCCGTGCCATATCGATTGTCGAAAAAGTGCTTGGTCATCGCATCGTTCACCGCGATGATCGGATACTTCAGCGTCCCGTCCTTGGCCATCGCGCGCAGGCGAATCACCCCGGTGGTCGTTTCTTCCGTACCGGCGATCACGTGCGGCACCAGGTCCGTGCGCTTGGTCAGCAGCATGGTCACCAGGTCCGCGCCATCGTCCATGGTCATCTGCGGCTTGTGATCCAGCGCAGCCCGCAAGTGCGAATAGTACGTATCGTTGTCCTCGCCCTTGATGGCATAAGTCGGAATGTTGTAGTCGCGGTTCAGCGATGCCGCGACCTCGTCCTGCGTCGACAGCGGATTCGAAGCGCAAAGCACGGCATCCGCCCCACCATCGCGCAACGCGATCATCAGGTTCGCGGTTTCGCTCGTCACGTGCAAACAAGCCGAAACGCGCAGCCCCTTCAACGGCTGCTCCTTCAAAAACCGCTTACGAATCGACTCGAGCACCGGCATCTGCTGCCCCGCCCATTCGATCTTGCGCTTGCCCGCATCCGCGAGCCCGATATCCTTCACATCACCTTTTTTCAGTTCAGCGATAGCCAAGTGGTGCTCCTCAATTGAATTTTATTTCTCGCATTTCTCGCCGTACCGCGCTAACCGCCATCTGCAATAACTGTCGTGTCTCAGTAACGGTCATTCCGACCGAAGCAGGCCGACGCTTTTTTTCTCGCGTTCATTTCCTATGAACGCGTCGGCCTGCGCAGTGGAGGAATCTCTCTTCGATTGCAACCGCTGAGACGAGAAATGCCTACCGTCGCGCTCCAACTTCCGCTCCCGCCACCACCCCAAGTCCCGCAGCCTTCCGCAAAGCGTCCGCGCGATCGGTACGTTCCCACGTGAAGCCCGGTCCAGTGCGCCCGAAGTGTCCGTAAGCCGCGGTAGCCTTGTAGATCGGCCGGCGCAAATCCAAAGCTTCGATAATGGCCTTAGGCGTCAACGAGAAGGAATCACGCACCAGCGAAGTAATCCGCTCTTCCGGCACGGTCGCGGTCCCAAACGCATCGATCATCACCGACACCGGTTCTGCAACGCCGATGGCGTAAGCCAGCTGCACTTCCGCCTTGCGTGCCAACCCCGCCGCAACCACGTTTTTCGCGATGTAGCGCGCCATGTAGCATGCCGACCGGTCCACCTTCGACGGATCCTTGCCCGAAAAAGCCCCGCCACCATGGCGGCTGTATCCCCCATACGTATCGACGATGATCTTGCGTCCAGTCAAACCCGCATCACCCATCGGGCCGCCAATCACGAATCGCCCTGTAGGATTGATGTGATACTTCGTGCTGCGATCCAGCATCGCCGCCGGAATGATCGGCTTGATCACATGCTCGATAATCGCGTCCTGCAAATCCGCGGTCGAAATCTTGTGACTGTGCTGCGTCGAAATCACCACGGTGTCCACGCGCGCCGGCCGACCATTACGATACTCAATGGTGACCTGAGACTTACCATCAGGCCGAAGGAAATCAACTTTTTTGGATTTGCGGACTTCCGAGAGGCGTTGCGTCAAGCGGTGGGCCAATTGGATCGGCATGGGCATCAGTTCTTCTGTCTCATCGCAGGCAAAACCAAACATCAAGCCCTGGTCGCCCGCCCCACCGGTATCCACGCCCATGGCGATGTCCGGCGACTGCCGCTTGACGGTGCACATCACCGCGCAAGTCTCGGAGTCATAGCCATACTTCGCCCGGTCATACCCAACGCCGCGAATGGTGTCGCGCACCAATGTGTCGTAGTCGATGGTGGCGGTAGTCGTGATTTCACCGGAAATCACCGCGAGGCCGGTGGTAACCAGCGTCTCGCATCCAACACGCCCCTTGGGGTCCTGTCTCAACACTTCATCCAGCACGGCATCGGAAATTTGGTCGGCGATCTTGTCGGGGTGGCCTTCGGTGACAGATTCGGAGGTAAACAAGAAGTTGCGTAAGGCTTCGCTCAAAAGGAGGTCTCCTTAATAGATAGCAGGGGCACAGCCCCGCTTTCGTCCGCTGGGTACAGTTCGCAGTACTTTACAAAGCTACCATCGCCATCGGTAAGAATCAACGCGTTGATTCCGAATGATTTATTCGAGCATCGAACGGCGCAAAATCGCTTCCGAACGGCATCTTCCTGCATCGAGCGGTTGCTTTCGTCAGTGCCTTTCTCAAGTCGAGACAGTCCCTAATATTCTAAACAGCTCATCTGATCGCAGCGCCGGTATCGCAATCCGGTTAAGCCGTCGTCCTCAACCCAGTCTGCCAAATAGCCGCGCCGCATCGCGCCCCTTCACAAGCCAGCTACTCTGTACTCACTTAGTCGTTACTATACGGCTGGCGTAAACTTCCCTATTGCGATAGATTCCTTCGCCGGAGGGTTTCATGGACATTCTGGCAGCAATCAAGCGGGAAGAAAAAAAGCTCGAAAAGCAGCTAGGCCATCTCCAGCACCAGTTGAGCGGCGTGCGCGCCGCCGCAAAGGCGTTGGGCAATTCCACAGGGAAGGAAATCCAGGGAGTGAAGAAGCGCGTGCTGTCCGCGGCTGCGAGAGCGAAAATCGGCAAGGCCGCCAAGAAACGCTGGGCGAAATTCCGCGCACAAGCCAAGAAAGTCGCCGGATAGCTCCGTTCCTCCCGACAGCTAGCCGCCGTCTTCGACGAAAGAACCCTGCACAGTTCTCGACCCCGCGGTGTCTCGTAGGTTCAGACACCGCCCGCTGCCCGACATTCTCTCAGCGAGAATCTCTCCAGGCTTCGTCTTTACCGGCTCCTAGTCGTGGTCCGGGTGCTGGTGGCGCCACTTCCAGTAGTTGTCCTGGTCTCTGTGGTTCTGCCGATTGTATTCGCGATACTCCTGGTGATGTTCCACTAGGTAGCCCCGATAGGCATGGTCCTCGTGGGTGTCCCAGTTGTGGTAGTCCTTGTGGTGCCGATCGTAGACGCGGACCTGCACGACGGCTTCTTGCGCCTTCGCGTCGCTCACTACCACAGCCGGTGCAATAACTGCAGCGGCCAACAATAGCGAGCCGATGTAAGCATTCATGCGTTTCATAACTGTAGTCCCCCAATCCGGACATGTAAGAATCCGGGTGACTATCAGCATGAACCCGCGAGCCGGAACTGTACTGTCCCGTACAACACCTATTAGGGAGATATAATTCCCGCAGCCGCGGTTCCTGACGCCCCCGCAAGTGTCTCTTTCCGGACAGATTCAGTTCGGCCCCGGTGTTCTACTGGAACGGTAGCAACGCGGAGTCGTTTACCGACAACACCAGGAGGGCGCATGACCTTAAAATTGACAAGCCACGACGTGGACCGCGTTTCCGTGGTCGCACTGGACGGCCGTATCGTGCTGGGTGAGGAAAGCACTGCTCTGCGCGAGAAATTGAAAGGCCTGATCGCCGCCGGGAATCAAAAGATCGTCCTCAACATGGACAACGTTACCTACATCGACAGCGCTGGCCTCGGCACCCTGATTGCCGCGCATGTAAGCGCGAAAAATAAAGGCGCCTCCGTGCGCCTCTGCCACTTAGGCAAGAAATTTCACGAGGTCCTGCAAATCACCAAGCTGCTCACGGTCTTCGACGTCTACGATACGCAAGCTGCCGCCATCAGCAGTTTCGCGGGAACGGGCGCGGTCGCCGCAGTGGTAGGAAAGAATTGACCGGCACGGATGCGCTTCCGGCCTTCGTACCAATCATATTGGATCGCGCACATATTTCGACTTCCGCCCACTTGCGGGGACGCTCATGAGTTCATCCGAGCGCACATGTACGTCGGTGCTACGTGCTAAAACGAGCGCGTTCGCAGCCCCACAGAGCGTATAGTGCTCCCAGAGGCCAAGCTCATGCTCGAATCGGTCATCGCCGATGAGCGCAAGAAGCGCAAAGAATTAACCGCCAAGCGGAATTTGCTGTTCGCCAAGTACTTGAAGAATCCTCAAGACACTCGCCTTGCCTTGGAGATCAAACTCATTGACGATCAGGTTGCGCAATCGATCGAGCAAACTGAACGCAAGCCCGCAACCCGGAAGTAAGTTTCGACCCGCTTTCTTTTGACCCTCGCGTTGGAATTCAACAATTTTCTGTTGACTTTCTTGGTACCCCTCCCCCCGTGGTTTTTCGTAAGTATTCATTCTAAAGGTAGTTAAAGCGGCTTGTTTTGATAGACTTTTGTAAGTATTCATTCTAAAGGGATTACGAAAAGTGATGGAGGTTGAAGGACGGACGGAACGTTCCGTCCTTTCTTCGTTCGTCGCGAACTGGATACGAGACTCGCGATCGACTTGATGGCAGGTGATGATGGAACGCCGGAGTGTTGGGTTTCCGGCGGGTTTCTTGATGGCAAACACGAGCGCAGAATAGCATGGCGGGTGAGTGCCATTTCAAGTACCTGAGTCAGAAACCATTCTAAAGGCCAGTGGGACCTGACCTTGGCTGTCCTATTTGGTGAGTGTAAATTTTCAGCTCGAGAGTCGATTGATTATGGATGAGAGTCAACACGCACGCTTAAGGGGAGTAACGAGAGATTGTGGCGCGTAGACGCCTGCAAGGATGAGGGTCACTCCGACACCTCTTCAACCAAAAGAGTTACCTCTTCATCAGAGGACGACTGTTCCGTCTTCTCTATGAAAAAAGGCAGCCTTAGTGCTGCTGCCAAAAGCAGGATATGAATGAGGCTGAGCAGCATGAAGGTCGCGGTAAAGGCGCTGGAGATGCCGGTCGCCTGGTGCGCCATACCCAGTCTCCATCCGAGAAAAGTAGCGCACAGTGTCGTCAGTGTGGGCCCTCCGAGACGCTGAACTATATTGAGTGACGTCGTCGCCATCGGCAGGTGTTCTTTCTCGACCGAAGCGTAGGCAGAGGTAATGGACGGAATGCCGACCGCGCTCAAACCCATCCCGCGGACGAAGAGCGTACATACGAGCAGGGGGAGGGACATGCCGTGGCTGGCAAGAAAAAGGAACGGCAGTGTCCCGGCTAAGGCCAAAAAGGCGCCGCTGCCCGCTACCCTGCGGATGCCGAAGCGCTGCGTCAGCACGCCGATCTTCGGATACGTGCAGATCATGCCCAGTCCGAGAGGAGCCATCAACCAGCCTGCCGCGCTGGGTGATTCGCCGCACATACGGATGAGATAGATCGGGATGAGCATCTGTCCTGCGAATGAGATTCCGTTCAGGGTGAATTGCGTCAGCACCGATGCTGAAAAATCCTTTCCCCTAAAGAGCTGAAGATCAATGAGCGCATCGTCGCCCTTCCTGGTTGCCGTCCGGATGAAGACCGTGAGCAGCACCAAGGCAACGAAAAATGCCGTCAAGCCGATCCGTTCGCTAACATGGTCCATAGCGTAGAGAAAGAGCACGAGCCCTGGGGAAAGTAGGCAGAAGCCGACAAAGTCGAGATCTCTCGGCCGGGCTTCGTCACGGTCTTCGGGAAGAAAGCGAATCGCCAGAACGATTCCCAAAAGACCGACCGGAATGTTCACCAGGAACAGCCAACGCCAGGATGCATGTTGAAGAATCGCCCCAGCGAGCACAGGCCCGAGGAGTGGTCCCAGCAGAATCGGTACTGCGGCGTAACCGAAGACGCGCGCTGTGTGCCTCCCGGCGGCGCGCACTATCATCATCTGCGCCAGCGGAGCCATCAAACCTCCGCTCATTCCCTGGAGCACTCGAAAGCCAATCAGCGAGTTCGCGGACCACGCGAGTCCGCAGAGCGCCGATGAGAGCGTGAAGATCGGAAAACACCACAGATAGAGCGATCTTGCCCCGAGCTGCCCGACGAGCCAGCCATTCAACGGGAGCATGAGAGCCAGCGCCAGAAGGTAGCCGCTCGTGACCCATTGAATGGTGGTAAGACTGCTGTGCAGATCAACGGCCAGGCTGGAGAGCGAGATGTTCACCACAGTTGCATCGACCTGTCCCATGAGGGACCCAAGCACAGCGACAGCAGTGATCTTCCAGACCAGTGGATCGAGTCGATCGAGTTGATTCTTGGTGTCAGGCAAGTGCGGCGAGGACCTCATTGGTCGAGCGCACACGACACAGCCGAGGGAATATCTTCTCGAATGCGAAACGATGCTGTTCGCCATCCTGACCGGAGCAGGCGTCTTCAACGACGACAAAGCCAAAGCCGAGGCCGGTACCCTGTCGCGCCGTGGACTCTACCCCCGCATTGGTAGAGATTCCGGTGAGGACGATCGTATCGACACCACGCGACTTAAGCTGCTGCTCAAGACCGGTTCCGGCAAAGGCGCCCCAGTGACGTTTCGTAAGCAGGATGTCGCCGGGCTGAAATCCGGCGGAAGGGGCAATCTCCGAAACAACGGCGGGCAGCGGTGCATTCCCCAGGTTGACCGGCTGGTCGACAGGAAGCTCGAGGAAATCGTTGAGGTCCACGCGGACATAAACAACCGGGGCACCGTGGCCGCGAAACGCTTCGGCCAGCTTTGCTGAATTGGCAACGACCTGTGCGGCTAGATGAGGCGCGGTACTCATGCCGACGATGGCATTCTGGAGGTCAATGAGAACAAGTGCGGTTTTGTGGGGATCAAGCTGAAGTTCTGCCATGGGACTCCTTAGGAAAGATTTCTGCTACAATCGAGGGCACCCTCGATTTCCAAGGTATAGAATATGAGGATGCCCTCGAATTTGTCAAATTCGATAAGGGTCGCACCGCAACAGGAGCGCTCTTCACGCAGGCTCGCCAGTTTCCTGGATGCGGCGGCGGAACTGTTTGTCGAGGTTGGCTATGAAGCAACCACGATGACCGCGATCGCGGAGCGCAGCGGCTCTTCGATCGGGGCGCTTTACAACTACTTCTCGGACAAAGAGGC
>Ga0185299_10001979_pt1 | contig 34391 bp, 30 predicted proteins | sample PaiPotPPA55metaG_FD_128002 | JGI IMG/M metagenome (GOLD analysis project Ga0185299, IMG submission 128002) | Iron sulfur acid spring bacterial and archeal communities from Banff, Canada, to study Microbial Dark Matter (Phase II) - Paint Pots PPA... ...
CTCGCCTATATGAACAAGCTATCCTACATTTACATCCCGTTTGCGCTCTACGCCGCAATTTTCATGAAGCTGGTTTTTTGCCGGGCAGGCTGGTGGCGGGGATCTGGGCTGCTCACCCTCTATCTTGGCACCTTTGCCGCGATGATCCTGGCGACGGCATTCCTCATCATCGGTTGGGATTCATTTCGCGATCTCTGGAGGTACCACCAGTCCGTCATCTGGGGTTCCGAATTGTACGGGACCGGCGATCAGACCGTGGTGAGCGCGGGTGAAGTCCGGCGTGCGCTTGCGGCCATTGCGGTAGATGGTGCTTACGCCGTTCCGGTCGCTCTCCTCGGCGGAGCCGCTCTCGTAATTGCAGGCCTCGTCGCGGGATTGAAGCGAGCCGGGCAAATACCGGTTGCGGTCCTCTGCATCGGGACCGGGGTGGCCGCGCTACTTTCGGCGCTCATCGTTCTGAAGCACTACAGTATTCATTATACAGCCGGTGTTTCCGCAACCTTGCCGGCATGCGTTGTCTGCGTCTACCTGCTCACGAAATCATGGCGTTTGGGGCCTCGGTTGATTGGCGCATCGCTTGCCGCGATTGCAATTTTGGTGATGGCGATTCAAGTGGAAGGGCCGCTAATCTACACGTTGGCCATCTACACGTTGGCCAGCAGGGCGAACAGCAACAGGCTCGCGCAGGCAGATCTTAAGGAGATCAATTCCTACCTCGCCGGAACCAAGCGCGCCGTCGAATTTGCCTATAAGGCGCCGTTCGCGCAGTTTGGCGAGGGCTTCGTGATCATCTATGCCAGCGTCCCGCGATTGACCTGGGAATATTTCAAGTCTCGACCGCAGGTGATCAGCAGCCTGATGGTCGGCCAGGTGACCCGGGATGTCGGCGCCTACGTCATCGACAAGGGCTATTTTCCTACCGTGGAAAGTGTAAAAGCGGCGCCAAATCTCGCTTTGCTTGACCCGAAACCGGTGAAATTCAACGAGGGCGACAAGCTGATCGAGTTGCGGACCGTGTTTCTTCTGATACGCGGCTGATGGTTCGAGAACGCAAATTGGCGGGCAATTGGCAGGCCTTGAATTCCAGGGTCCATTTGAGGCTGTGATGATTTCCAAAGTACCTTACGTGCCGTCCCAGAATCAGCGAAAATTCGAGTTTTTGCAGCATTTTGAGGCCGCCGGCGACGAGCTGGACCGTCCGGGGCAGTTCAACGCCGCCTATCGCGAAGACGACCGCAAGTTCATGCGCTTTCTGATTCCGCCCGGCAAACGGGTGCTGGAATTGGGTTGCGGCCGAGGCCAATTGCTGGCCGCGCTTGCGCCTTCCTACGGAGTCGGCGTCGACTTCAGCACCAAAGCCATTGCCGGGGCCAAGGAACTGCATCCCGATCTGCATTTCGTTCTGGGCGATGCTGAAGATCCGGCGAGGCTCGCCGGCATCGAGGGACCGTTCGATTACATCGTGATCGCCGACACCATCGGCATGTTCGAGGATATCGACGGCACGCTGGGCCGGGTGCATCACCTATGCGCCCCGTCGACGCGGATCATCATCTCCTATTACTCGCATTTGTGGGAACCGATCCTGAAGCTTGCCGAAGTGTTGCGCCTGCGCTCGAGGCAACCGAAAATCAACTACATCGCCACCGCTGACTTCCTGAACCTGATGGATCTTGCGGATTTCGAGGTCATCAGCGCGGAACAAAGGCAGTTGATCCCGCTGCGCTGGTTCGGACTCGGTCCATTCATCAACCGTTTCGTCGCGCCCTTGCCGGGGATCAGGAAGCTGTGTCTGCGGACCTATATCGTCGGCCGTCCGGTCCGTCATTTCCCGGACCGGAAGTTCTCGGCGAGCATCCTCATTCCCTGCCGCAACGAGAAGGGCAACATCGAAAACGCGATCCTGCGCATGCCCCGATTCGGCTCATCCCAGGAGATCCTGTTCGTCGAGGGCAACTCCAGCGACGGCACGTTCGAGGAATGCGAACGCGTCCGCGATGCCTTCAAGGACCAGTGGGATATCAAGGTGCTCAAGCAGGACGGCAAGGGCAAGGGCGATGCGGTGCGCAAGGGTTTTGCGGCCGCGACCGGCGACGTCTTGATGATCCTGGACGCCGATCTGACGATGCCGCCGGAAGCGCTGCCGAAATATCACGCGGTGATCGAAACCGGCAAGGCCGAGTTCGTCAACGGCACCAGGCTGATCTATCCGATGGAAAACGAGGCGATGCGGCCGCTCAATTTGATCGCCAACCGCTGCTTTGCCTATCTGTTCAGCTACCTCGTCAATACCCGCCTGACCGATACGCTGTGCGGCACCAAGGTGCTGCTGCGAAAGGATTACGAGGTGCTGGCGCGGGAGCGCGACTATTTCGGCAATTTCGATCCGTTCGGCGATTTCGATTTGATCTTCGGCGCGGCCAAACAGAATCTCAAAATCATCGAGACGCCGATCCACTACAAGGCGCGCACCTTTGGCGAAACCCAAATCTCCCGCTTTCGCGACGGCTGGTTATTGTTGAAAATGGTGTGGTTCGCCTATCGGAAGCTGAAGGCGATTTGAGGCTACCGTCCTCCGCCGTCATTCCGGGGCGCATCGAAGATGCGAACCGGGCCCGGAAGGGCGACTACAACCATGTCATGGTCATTTCAACGCGGGCGGCCGGAACGGAAAAAGACGGCTGGAAATAAGGACAGGAGGCCTTTCTCCGCGCAGCAATCGGGTCAAAGCCTGCGCGAATGCCTACCTCGGAGGTAATCGCCGGGACGACCGAACGCTGACATCATCGAATGCAGCAAATTTCGGAAAAGGCCGCCTCCCAATGCATCAGATGGTTTCAGCCAATCTGGCTTCGTCGCGCCGCTGGTGGGTGCTCGCGATTGTCGTCGCCGCCCAATTCATGTTCGGCGTCGACGCCTTCATCGTCAACGTCGCCATTCCGACCATCGCAGCCGAGTTGCATGCAAGCCCGGCGCAGATCGAATCCGTGATCGCGATCTATCTCATCGCCTATGCGACGCTGGTGGTCACCGGCGGCCGGCTCGGCGATATCTACGGCACCAAGAATGTATTTCTGGCCGGTGTATTCGGCTTCACGCTAACCTCGCTGTGGTGCGGGCTTGCGCAATCCGGCCCCGAGCTGATCACGGCGCGGCTGGCGCAAGGCGCGACCGCGGCACTGATGGTGCCGCAGGTGCTCGCCACCCTTCATCTGCTATTCGCGGATGCCTCGCGCAGCCGCGCCTTCGGCGTTTACGGCATTGTGCTCGGCCTTGCCGGCGCGGCAGGCTTTGCGCTCGGCGGCGTACTGGTGACCTCTGATCTCGCCGGTCTCGGCTGGCGCGTGGTGTTCTTTGTCAATGTGCCGGTCGGCCTCTTCATCATGGCCGCGGCCTGGAAGATCATGCCGGCGGTGCCGCGGCGCGCCGGCACCCGCCTCGACATTCCCGGCGCCGTCGTGCTGTTTGCGGGACTATTGTGCCTGATCGGACCGCTATTGTTCGGGCACGATCTGGGCTGGTCGCCGTGGATCTGGCTGGTGATCGCGGCGGGCGTCGCGATCATTGTCGCGTTTTTGCGCCTCGAGGAAGCGGTCGCCCGCCGTGGCGGCATGCCGCTGATCGATCTGGCGCTGTTGTCGGATAAAGCCTTCATGCGTGGCCTGGGCGCGGCCTTCTTTTTCTTTTTCGCCAATTTGTCGTTCTACCTGGTCATGACCGTGTTCATGCAGCGCGGCCTGAACATTCCGCCGCTGCAGGCGGGTCTGGTGTTCGTGCCGCTCGCGCTCGCCTTCGTCATCGCCTCGCGGCACAGCGCGTTGCGGGCGCGGCATCGCGGTACGCTGGTGCTGATCGAAGGCTGCGCCGTTCAAGTGGCGGGCCTCGCAGTGTTGGCGCTGACGGTATCCTCGGTCGCTGCGCCAGCAGCCTCCGTGCTGGCGCTGCTGTTGGTCATTTTCGGTTACGGCCAGGGGCTGGTGATGGCACCGTTGTCCGGCGCGGTCTTGTCCACGGTGAAGCCGATGAGCGCAGGCTCCGGCTCGGGCATGTATGGGACAATTTCGCAAATCGCCAACGCCGCCGGCGTGGCGGCGATCGGCGCGGTATTTTTTGCGATCGAAGCCGTCACCTCGGTGCGGCCCGCGCTTTATGCGGCGCTCTTGTTTTTTGCACTGTCGATCCTCTTGAGCGTCGCATTTCTGTCCTGGATGCGGCGCGCGGGATCGAATGCGGCGGATCAAGGTTAACGGCGGTAAATTCTGGGGAATGACAGCGCACGGTCTTTTTATTTTGCACTGCAGCAACTATCTGTTCAGGCTGAGGTTAACGAATCTCACTGCTGACGGAGCTGCCGGTGTCCCTTGCCAAGAACGTCGAATTCCTGCGACATCTGCCAAAGCTGAATGGAATCAACAGCTTTGTTGACTTCGGAAAAGGCCTGAATGCGGGGCTGCGTAGTCCGCTGGTCGAAACCACGGGCTTTGGCTCCAATCCGGGCGATCTCCGGATGTTTTCCTTTGTCCCTGCGCACTTTCAGGAGCCGCGCGCGCTTGTCGTCGTGCTGCACGGCTGCGGCCAGACCGCGGCCGGCTACGATCTCGGCGCCGGCTGGTCGACGCTCGCCAAGCGCTACGGTTTTGCGTTGTTGATGCCCGAGCAGCAGGCGTCGAACAACGGGCAAACTTGTTTCAACTGGTTCAATCCGGAAGACACCACGCGCGAGCGTGGCGAAGCCTGTTCGATCCGGCAAATGATCGCACAGATGGCCGGTGAGCACAAAATCAGCGCGCAACGGATATTCGTCACCGGGCTTTCCGCCGGCGGCGCCATGACGTCGGTGATGCTGGCAACCTATCCGGAGGTGTTCGCGGCTGGCGCTGTGATCGCCGGCTTGCCTTTCGGCGTCGCCACCAATGTGCGGGAAGCCTTGAACGGAATGTACCAGACGCCATCCCGCCCGGCTTCCGAATTGGGAGACCTGGTGCGCAACGCTTCGGATCACAGGGGACCCTGGCCGAAACTCTCGGTGTGGCATGGCAGCGCCGACCGCACCGTCAACCCGGCCAACGCCAACGAGATCCTCAAGCAATGGCTCGACGTACATCAACTGCCGGCGGCGCCGATGTCGGAGGCGAATGTCGACGGCTACCCCCGTCAGGTCTGGTGGAACGCGGACGGCGAGACCATCGTCGAGTCCTACACGATCACCAATATGGCCCACGGCACCCCGCTCGGTATCGCCGACAATGACGAACGATACGGCGCGCAAGGCGCGTTCCTGATCGAGGCCGGGATCTCGTCGTCCTATCACATCGCCAACTTCTTCGGCCTGACCGAATGGATTCGTCAGCCCGCCGCGGCGCCAAACGACAGGGCTGTTGCAAAAGACAAGGCAGCTGCAAACGAAAAGGGAGCGTCGACGGAGGTTTTGCTGAAAACGTCGAAGCAGACCGCAAAGATCCTTCCGGTGGTTGCGTCTGTGCCGGCGCCGGATCTTGCCAAGGTGCTCTGGCCGCGGACGACGCTCAATCGCGGTCCCGAACCGTCGCGCCAACCGCGGCGTCGCGGGATCGACGTGGGTGACGTCATCACCCGCGCGCTCACCGCCGCAGGCCTCATGAAATAAGCCTGGACCAAATAAGCGTAGGGTCGGGGCATCGATCGGCGTCGTCATGACAGCGGCTGCCTCGCCCGCATCCGAATTTTTGTCACGCCGGCGAAAAAAAATAGTGGAACCAGGGGCGGGGGCCGCGAGTTTGGTGAGATCGTGACCGGCGGTTAACCTCCGGCTGCCAGCTTGCGCTGAATTGGCCGCCCATCCCAGATGTTGAAAATCAACAAACGCGGTTCCGCGGATTTCCTCGCCGGCGGCGGGGAGATGGGCGCCTTGATGCGGGCCCATGACTGGTCGGCGAGTCCGCTGGGCAAGCCCGAAAGCTGGCCGCAAAGCCTGCGCACCGCGGTTCGAATCCTGCTCAATACCAACCACCCGATGTTCATCTGGTGGGGCGAAGAGTTCATTCAATTCTATAACGACGCCTACCGCCAGACCATGGGCCCCGAGCGCCATCCGAGCGCGCTGGGTCAATGCGGACGGGAGTGCTGGGCCGAAATCTGGCACATCATCGGTCCCCAGATCGAGCAGGTGATGCGCGGCGGCGGCGCAACCTGGCATGAGAACCAGCTGGTGCCGGTGACGCGTAACGGAGCCCTGGAGCAGGTCTACTGGACCTATGGCTTCAGTCCGATCGATGAGGACGACAGCATCGGCGGCGTGCTGGTGGTTTGCCGCGACGTGACCAAGGATTACCTTGCTGCCGTCAAACTGCGTGAGCGCAGCCGGATCTGGAACGTGACGCAGGATCTGTTGGTGATCGTGGATCGCGACGGTGTCTGGCGAACGGTCAACCCGGCCTGGACCAGAACGTTCGGCTGGAGCGACGCTGAATTATTGAACCGGACGTCGGAATGGCTGGAGCATCCCGACGATGGCGGACTGACCCGGATGGATGTCGGCCATCTGATCGAGGGCAATCTGACAGTGAGATTCGAAAGCCGTTTTCGGCACAAGGATGGGTCCTATCGCTGGCTGTCATGGACCGGCGTACCCGATCAGGACCGCATTTTTGCGGTTGCCCGCGACGTCACCGCGGAGAAGGCCGCCACCGAGCGGCTGAGAGCGACCGAAGAGGCGCTGCGGCAGTCGCAGAAGATGGAGGCGGTCGGGCAATTGACCGGCGGTATCGCGCACGATTTCAACAATCTGTTGACCGGCATCGTCGGCTCGCTCGATTTGTTGCAGACCCGTCTCAACCGGGGACGTGCCGACAACGCCGCGCGCTACATCGATGCGGCGATGACCTCGGCGAATCGCGCCGCGGCGCTCACCCACCGCCTGCTCGCCTTTGCGCGGCGGCAGCCGCTGGTCCCGAAGGGCGTTGACGTCAATCAGCTCATCTTGTCGCTGGAGGATCTGCTGCGTCGGACCATCGGCGAGACCATCGAGCTGAAGGTCGCCGCCGCCGATGATCTGTGGTGCACGCTGTGCGACCCCAATCAACTGGACAGCGCGCTGCTCAATCTCGCCATCAACGCCCGCGATGCCATGCCGGAGGGCGGCAAGCTCACCATCGCAACTTCCAACGCACGGCTCGACAGCGTGACCGCGGATACGCCGGCGCTTTCGCCCGGCGATTACATCTGCATCGAGGTTACCGATAGCGGCGTCGGCATGAGCGCGGAGGTGGCGGCGCGCGCCTTCGATCCGTTCTTCACCACCAAGCCGATCGGGCAAGGCACCGGCCTCGGGCTTTCGATGATCTACGGCTTTGCGCGGCAGTCGAACGGCCACGCCACGATCGATAGCCGGTTAGGGCAGGGGACGACGATCAGGCTCTATCTGCCGCGCCATCAGGGCGGCGCCGCCGCGCCGCTCGGAATGGCCGCGAAGGCCACCGAACATGCCTTTACCGGCGAAACCGTGCTGGTGGTCGAGGACGAGCCGATCGTGCGCGGCGTGATTCTCGAAATGCTGCAGGACCAGGGTTTTCGGACGCTGGAGGCAATCGACGGACCGTCGGGCCTGCGCATCCTGCGTGCCAGCACGCGGATCGATTTATTGCTCACTGACGTGGGCCTGCCCGGCATCAGCGGCCGCCAGCTCGCCGACCAGGCGCGGGAATACAGGCCCGGGCTGAAAGTCCTGTTCATGACCGGCTATGCCGAGAGCGCCGCAATATCGCAGGGCTTTTTGCAGGCAGGCATGGAGATGGTCACCAAACCGTTCGAGCTCGACAATCTCTCGCGCAAAATTCGCAGCATGATTTCGGGGTAGTCAGAGAGTTTTGTGCGAGCGCCGCTCCTTCTTTTCCTCTCCCGCAAGGGGAGAAGGAAAAAGATCACCCCGCCGTCTCCGCGATCGGTTCGATCGGCGTCACCACCACCTCGCCGCCGGCGACCTGTCTCGTCTTCTCGGTATAATGCTTGAAGAAATCCCGCGCCTGCAGCGCCTTGATCGCCTCGTCGTCGGTGGCGGAGGCAAGATGAAAGTAGCTTGCATCGTCGCGGTTCTTCATCACGCGGTAGCCGATCTTTCCCTTCAGCTCCGGATCGTTGTCGAGCGCTGAAATGAACCGGGCGATCTCCCGATGCCATTCCTCGCGCGGGCCGTTGGCGAACTGATATCTGATCATGAAGTGCTTCATCGATCGCTCCCTGGTGCGCAGCGAAATCGGATTTTCGGCGGAGGCGCCTCGACCTCAATCTGGCGCCTGCAGGAGCGATAACGCAAGTATGGACAAAAATGATACTATGGACTCCTTTGCCGCTTGCCCTATCGTGAGCCGCGACGGCAAGCGGAGATCGGGCCATGGCGAACGCGAAATCAGCCCAGGCTTGCGGCTGTCCAGTGGCGGCGTTCCAGAAGATGATCAGCGGCAAGTACAAGCTGCGGATCGTCTGGGATCTGCAGGATGGTCCCAAGCGCTATGGCGAGATCAGAACCGGGCTATTGCGCGGCGCAAGCGGCGGCGCCGAAATCGCGCCCCGCGTGCTGTCCCGCGAATTGAAGGCGCTCACCGAGCAAGGATTGCTCGACCGCAGGGATTACGGCGTCGTGCCGCCCAAGGTCGAATACCGCCTGACCCGCAAGGGCAGGAGTTTTGTGCCCATCATCGCCGCGATCCGCAACTGGGGCGCGCGGCATCTGGCGGATGCCGACACCGATGCGATGGTCGCGGCGGAGTGATTGAAGCGGCGGAGTTTCGGCCGCCTATATCGCTCCAGTCAGGAACGGGTTGGTCATCCGCTCCTGGCCGATGCTCGAGCCCGGGCCGTGGCCGCAGATGAAGCCGACATCGTCGCCGAGCGGCAACAGTTTGTCCTTGATCGACTTGATCAGCGTGTCGTGGTTGCCGCCGGGGATATCGCTGCGTCCGACCGAGCCGTTGAACAGCACGTCGCCGACATGCGCGAAGCGCATTTCCTTGTTGAAGAACACCACGCTGCCCGGCGAATGGCCGGGGCAATGCAGCATGTCGAAGCTCAATTCGCCGATCGTGACCCGGTCGCCCTCGGCAAGCCAGCGGTCCGGGACGAAGTCGCGCACGCCCGACATGCCGAACCGCGCGCCGCTCGTCACCACATTGTCGAGCAGGAACTTGTCGTCGATATGCGGGCCTACGATCTCGACCTTCAGCGCGTCGCGCAATTCGGCGGCGCCGCCGACATGGTCGATATGGCCGTGGGTCAGCCAGATTTTTTCGACCGTGACCCCGGTCTGCTTGATCGCGGCTTGAATCTTCGGAACCTCGCCGCCGGGATCGATCACGACGGCCTTCTTGGTGGCTTCGCACCAGAGGATCGTGCAGTTCTGCTCGAACAGGGTCACGGGGACGATGATCGCGCCGGCTTTTGCCTTGGTCTCGGTTTGCTGTGTCATGTCAGCACAATGCCGATTTTTTGCACCTAGCCAAGTCAAAGATTCGCGCCCTTGCCAGGGAACACGGCGAGGGGACGAACCGCGCCTTCAGCCTTTCCCCGAAATCGGATAGGCTCTCGCGATGGAATCGCCCGCCCACAAAGTCTCGCTGGTGCCGCCGCCCGACCGCCGTCAGTCGGAGACCGCGCTTAAGATCGCGCGCGGCACCGCGCGGATGTTGCGGTCGCTGGGATTTTCCTGCCTCAGCGAATTGCCGCTGCCGTCCGGGCGGCGCGCCGATCTGGTGGCGCTCAATGAGCGCGGCGAGATCTGGATCGTCGAGATCAAATCCTCGGTTGAGGATTTGCGCGCCGACCAGAAATGGCAGGAGTACCGCGCCCATTGCGACCGGCTGTTCTTCGCCTTCACGCAGGATTTGCCGTGCGAGATTTTCCCGCCGGACACCGGCCTGATTGTCGCGGATGCCTATGGCGCGCATCTTTATTGCGAGGTGCCGGAGCATCGCCTGCCGGCGCCGACCCGGAAATTGATGACGGTGCGGTTTGCGCTGGCCGCGGCCCAACGCATCAATCGCCTGGTCGATCCGCAAGGCGGCCACGGGGAATTCTGAGAAATTTACCGCGGCGCGCGTTTTGCGAGGATGCGCTGCAGGGTGCGGCGATGCATGTTGAGCCGCCGCGCCGTCTCGGAGACGTTGCGGTTGCACATCTCATAGATGCGCTGGATGTGCTCCCAGCGCACGCGGTCCGCCGACATCGGATTTTGCGGCAATTCGGATTTCTCGGTGCCAGAGGCGAGCAGGGCGGCGACGACATCGTCGGCGTCGGCCGGTTTTGACAGATAGTCCACCGCGCCCATCTTCACCGCGGTGACGGCGGTAGCGATGTTGCCATAACCGGTCAGCACGATGGCGCGGGCGTCCGGGCGCTTGCGCTTCAGTGCCGACACCACGTCAAGGCCGTTGCCGTCGCCGAGCCGCAAATCCACCACCGCGAAGGCCGGCGCGGACTTGCCGATCTGCGCCAGACCGTCGGAGACGCTGTCGCAGGAGGTCACCGTGAAGCCGCGGGTTTCCATGGCGCGCGACAGCCGCTCCAGAAACGGCTTGTCGTCCTCCACGATCAGGAGCGAGCGGTCGGCGTGGCCCGAAAGTTCGGCGATGGCGGTCAAGTCCGGATATCCTTGTGTCTTATGTCTAATATATGGGCTGGCAAAACGGCACTGCCAAGGCCGCTCTCGTCGTCCCGGCCTTGAGCCGGGGCCCATAACCACCGGCCTACGTTGGAGAGAAGCGTCCAACCCCAGCCCAAAATTGTGAGATCACGCGGTATGGGTCCCGGCTCAAGGCCGGGACGACATCTTAACTCGCTGTTTCGCTGGCGGTTTCACTGGCCTCGAAGCGGTGGCGCGGCCAGGCGATGTGGACCACGGCGCCGTGATCGGGAAAGGTCCGGTTGTTGAACGAGATTTTGGCGCCGGTGCGCTCCAACAGCGTGCGGGCGATGAAGACCCCGAGCCCGAGCCCCCGGTGCTCTCCCTGAAGTTCGTCGGGGCCGCGCCGCCGCGACAGATAGGGTTCGCCGATGCGCTTCAGGATATCCGGCGCGAATCCCGGACCGTCGTCGGAAATCACAAGCTCGACCGTCTCGGTGTTCCACCAGGCGTTCACCTCCACGGCCTCCCGCGCGAAATCGACGGCGTTTTCGAGGATGTTGCCGACGCCATAGAGGATCGCCGGATTGCGGGTGCCGACCGGCTCGACCGCGCCTGTGACCGCGATCCGGATCTTGATCGCGACGCCGAAATCGCGATGCGGCGCCACGGTCTCCTCGATCAGCGTCGACAATGGCATGCGGTCGAACGGCGCGCCGGTTGCCGAGAGCTGCGCGATCTTGGCCAGGATGTCGCGGCAGCGCTGTGCCTGCTCGCGCAGGGTCTTGATATCGCCGGCAAGCTCCTGGTTGTCCTTCAGGCCCTGCTCCAATTCGCGCGAGATCAGGAAAATCGTCGACAGCGGCGTGCCGAGCTCGTGCGCTGCGGCTGCCGCCAGACCATCCAATTGCGTCAGATGCTGCTCGCGGGCCAGCACCAGTTCGGTCGCCGCCAACGCGTCCGACAATTTGCGGGCTTCTTCGGTGACCTGGAACGCATAGAGGCTCGTCACCCCGATCGCGACCACGATCGAGAGCCAGACGCCGAACAGATAGATCGGCGGCAGCACCAGCGGGTCCTCGTTGTCCCATGGCAGCGGCAGATAGAAAAACACCAGCATCGATGCGCACGCCACCGCCAAAACCCCGAGCGCGATGGTCAGCCGGATCGGCAGCGCGGTGGCCGAAATCAGGACCGGCGCAAGAAACAGGAACGAAAACGGGTTCTGCAATCCGCCGGTCAAAAACAAAAGCGCGGCGAGCTCGACGATGTTCAGCGCCAGCAGCGCCGCCGCATAGACCGGCTCCAGCCGCTGCATCGGGTTGAAGGTGATCTGCAGCACCAGATTGAGCAGTGCGGACAGGCCGACAATGGTGATGCAGGGAACTACGGGAACGTCGAATTCGAGCCCCTGCACGACGATGAAAATGGCGGCGAGCTGCCCGAGCGCCGCGAGCCACCGCAGCCGCAGGATGGTATCCAGGCGGACATAGCGGCGTGGATGGCGGAAATCGGTGGCGGCGACGTCGGTCATGCCGGCAGTTTAGCCGCACGAGGTCGCCGCCACAAATTCGCAGCCTCAGGTCTTGGGCGGGACCGCCAAAGTCTTGCCCTTCGGTCGTGTCCTTCAGTCCTGTCCTTCAGTCTTGCGCTTGCCGCGGCAATAGCCCAATGAAACGCCCGCAATGACCAATGGCGCCGCAGTCAGTTCCGGGTTCGCCGCGACCGATCAGCACGGATCGGCCGCGATCGAGGTCGCGCGGCTGACAAAATTCTACAAGACCACCCGCGCCGTCGACGATGTGTCGTTTCGCATCGCACGCGGCAGCATCACCGGATTGCTCGGCGGCAACGGCGCCGGCAAGACCACGACCATTGCCATGATCATGGGGCTGGTGCTGCCGACCTCAGGAACCATCCGGGTGCTGGATTGTGCGATCCCGGAAGAGAGCGCCCGCGTGCTCGGCCGGATGAATTTCGAAAGCCCCTATGTCGACATGCCGATGCGGCTCACGGTGCGGCAGAATCTCACCATCTTCGGCAAGCTCTATGCGGTTAAGGATTTGCCCGCGCGCATCACCCAACTCGCCGATGATCTCGATCTCGGCGAATTCCTCGATCGTCCCAACGGCAAGCTCTCGGCCGGGCAGAAGACGCGCGTTGCGCTGGCAAAGGCGCTCATCAACGAGCCCGACCTTCTGTTACTGGACGAGCCGACGGCCTCGCTCGATCCGGATACCGCCGACTGGGTCCGGCAGCATCTTCAGGACTATCGCAAGGCGAAAGGCGCGACCATCCTGCTGGCGTCGCACAACATGCTGGAAGTGGAACGGCTGTGCGACCGCGTCATCATCATGAAGCGCGGCCGCATCGAGGACGACGACAGCCCGGACAAGATCATGGCCCGCTACAACCGCGCGACGCTTGAGGAAGTCTTTCTCGACGTCGCCCGCGGCCGCGTCCAGGAGACGGCGAAATGAGCGAACTCGCCATCATCGGGGGGATCGCGCCGCATCGCATCAACGCGATGATCCTGCGCTATTGGTATCTGCTCATGTCGTCGTGGCCGCGGCTCCTGGAATTGCTGTATTGGCCGGCGCTGCAGATCGTCACCTGGGGTTTCCTGCAGACCTACATCGCCCAGAATGCCGGGTTTTTCGCGCGCGCCGGCGGCACGCTGATCGGCGCGGTGATCCTGTGGGACATCCTGTTCCGCGGTCAGCTCGGTTTTTCGATCTCGTTTCTCGAGGAGATGTGGGCGCGCAATCTCGGCAACCTGATGATGAGCCCGTTAAAGCCGATCGAGTTCCTGATCGCGCTGATGGTGATGAGCCTGATCCGGCTCGCGATCGGCGTGATTCCGATGACGCTGTTGGCGCTGTTTCTGTTTCACTTCAATTTCTATGGGTTCGGATTGCCGCTGATCGCGTTCTTCTGCAATTTGATTCTCACGAGCTGGTCGGTCGGCATTTTTGTCTCGGGTCTCGTCGTGCGCAACGGGCTGGGCGCGGAGAGCATCGTCTGGACGCTGATGTTCGCGCTGATGCCGCTCGCCTGCATCTATTACCCGGTGACGGTGCTGCCGCACTGGCTGCAATATGTCGCCTGGTCCTTGCCGCCGACCTACGTGTTCGAGGGCATGCGGGCGCTGCTGATCAACCATGTGTTTCGATCTGACCTGATGTTGTCAGCGCTGGCGATTAATGTTGTGCTCTTAATTGCGTCATTTGCGGTATTTCTTGCACTCTTGCGCAGCGCTCGCCGCCATGGCTCGTTGCTCCAGAGTGGCGAATAACTTAAGACTTATCCCACGGATTTGATGCTTTTCCGCTTGTGCGGCGCGAAGATATACCGATCTCTACGTTGACGGTTTATTACGCATTCGGCACTATGCTGCGATGCAAAAACGACTTGAGGACCATATGCCGATTGGTGAGTTTGGCGGCGCACCGCCACTGGTGGCCGAAGGCAGTCCGGCGCTGACGACGCCGATGTACTGGATGTACGAGATGGGTCAGGCCTCGCTCAATCCGGCGCGGGCCGTTACCGATGCGACCAAGATCCTGTTTCAGAATCCGCTCAATCCGTGGTCGCACACCGAGTTCGGCAAATCGGTCGCCGCGGGCTGCGAATTGTTCGAGCGCACCACCCGCCGTTACGGCAAGCCCGAATGGGGCCTCCATGATACCGAGGTCAACGGCGTTCGCACCCCGATCGAGATCCGCTCGATCTGGGAAAAGCCGTTTTGTCGTTTGCTCTACTTCGATCGCAAATTGACCCGGCCGCTGCGCGTCCCGCAGCCGCGGGTGCTGATCGTGGCGCCGATGTCCGGCCATTACGCGACGCTGCTCCGCGGCACGGTGGAAGCCTTCCTGCCGACCCATGAGGTCTATATCACCGACTGGTCCGATGCCCGCATGGTGCCCGTCGCCGCGGGCCGCTTCGATCTCGATGATTACATCGACTATGTGATCGAGATGCTGCACGTGCTCGGCGGCAACATGCATGTGATCGCGGTGTGCCAGCCGTCGGTGCCGGTGGTGGCGGCGGTCTCCCTGATGGAAGCCAACCGCGATCCCTTCGTTCCGCTGTCGATGACGCTGATGGGCGGCCCGATCGATACCCGCCGCAATCCGACCGCGGTCAACAATCTCGCCGCCGAGCGCGGCATCGACTGGTTCCGCAGCCATGTCATCACCAAGGTGCCGTTCCCGCATCCCGGCGTGATGCGCGATGTCTATCCGGGCTTCCTGCAGCTCAACGGCTTCATCAGCATGAATCTCGACCGCCACATGGACGCCCACAAGAACCTGTTCAAGAATTTGGTGAAGGGCGACGGCGACCTGGTCGACAAGCACCGCGATTTCTATGACGAATATCTCGCGGTGATGGATCTGGCCGCGGAGTATTACCTGCAGACCGTCGATCTCGTCTTCATCAAGCACGCGCTGCCCAAGGGCGAAATGACCCATCGCGGCAAGCCGGTCGATCCCTCCAGGATCACCCGCGTCGCGCTGATGACGGTGGAAGGCGAGAAGGACGACATCTCCGGGCTCGGCCAGACCGAAGCGACCCACGAATTGTGCACCTCCATCCCCACCGACCGCCGCGTGCATTACGTGCAAAAGGGCGTCGGCCACTATGGCGTCTTCAACGGATCGCGCTTCAAGTCGGAAATCGTGCCGCGTATTTCCGATTTCATGGTCTCGTCGGCGAATGCGAAGGCATCACTCGCCGCCGCAGCGGAGTAAGCATCGATTCTTTCGGCTCCGGCGCGACATCGACGCACGAGACATGAAAGTTCGAGCGAATCGGCATTCCGGTAACCCCCTGAATTGACGTGCGGAAAGGGTGATTCACGCACCCATTGAAAGAATGAGTATTACCTCATTGTTTCAAGGGGTGCGTGAGGGGTGATTTTAGCCAAATTTTTTTGTTCCAGCCCCATCCTGTAGGGCCTCAACGCCAGCTTCCCCCTGTATGTTGGGCAAATGATTTGTTTTTGCGCCGAGCGATTTCCCTGGCGGCGGATGTGGCAGAATCCGGGCGAACTCCTACCCCCCGGACTGACCGACATGGCTACTCGCGCCCTCCTTTATCGGCGGCCTTACGAGCCCTCGACGCTTTTGATCAAACACGGCTCGCAAATCTATTCGGTTCGGCTGCGCCGGCACCGCCGCGCGCGGCGTTACACCTTGCGTATCCATCCAAGCGACCGCGAAGCGATCCTGACCATCCCGCCGCGCGGCACCATCGCCGACGCCAAGGATTTCGCGCAGCGTCACGGCGGCTGGATCGCCGCGCGCCTCGGGCGCTTGCCGAAGGCTGCACCGTTCCTGCCGGGCACCGTAGTACCGCTGCGCGGTGTTGCGCACCGCATCGTCCATCGTCCGGGCGCGCGCGGCACGGTGTGGACCGAGACGCGCGACAGCGGCGAGCGGATTCTCTGTGTCGCCGGCGGGCCCGAGCACATCGAGCGGCGGGTCCATGATTATTTGAAACGCGAGGTGCGCGCCGACCTGCAGGACGCGGTGCAGTCCTGTGCCCAGGCGCTCGGCGTGAAGGTGAGGCGGCTGTCGATCCGCGATCAGTCGAGCCGCTGGGGTTCGTGCACTTCGGCGGGTTCGCTGTCGTTCTCGTGGCGGCTGATCCTCGCGCCGTCCTACGTGCTCGACTATCTCGCCGCCCACGAGGTCGCCCACCTCGTCGAGATGAATCATTCGGCACGGTTCTGGCGCGTCGTCGCCAAGGTCTGCGATCATGTCGAGCGCGCCAAGTCCTGGCTCGATACCCACGGCAACGATTTGCATCGTTACGGCGTCGAGGATTGACCCTCGTCGTCCCAGCCTTGAGCCGGGCCCCGTAACTACCGGAGCCAGTTGTTACCAAAGCCAACGACCCCATCGCCTTATTGATGGGCCGACGCGTATGGGGACGTGTTCGCGCTAATCCGCAGCCTCTACCGCCCGAACAGCCGATCCGGCAGCCAGCCGTCGGGGTCAGCCGCTGCTTCCGGCGCGCCGAAGTTCGTGTCGGTGCCGGCCGCCTAGCGGCGCTCGCGAAGAAGGCCGGAGCGGCGGTCGAAAATCCTGACGTCGGTTCTTGGCCAAAAACTGGCACTGTTAACCAATGGTTAACCCAGACCGCCGATCTTTAACTATTCAATAATAAAGGCGAATCGATCGCAATGGACGCTTCTGTCGCGCCAACACGCCAAATGATTCGAATGCGAGGCCGCTCATACGTTGCCTTTGTATTTGCGCCCGTCGTTCCGATCGTAGGCTGGCTCGAGGAAATAGACGCCATGCTCGCCCGGTCGCCGGGCTTTTTTGTCGGCAAGCCGGTCGTGCTTGACCTGTCTGCCGTGGACCTGAGCCAATCCGCCATCGCGCACCTCGTCACAAGCCTGGAACAACGGAATATCCGTGTTCTCGGCATCGAAGGTGTGGACGCTGCCCATCTCACGACGAGCATGCCGCCGTTGCTGACAGGCGGACGCCCCACTCTGCTTGTGCAGAACGAACCGAAAAAGCCTGAGGCCAAACCGAAATCAACATCCCTTCTGCTCAACAATCCGGTGCGCTCCGGGCAGTCGGTGGTCTTTACCGAAGGCGACGTGACTGTGCTGGGTTCGGTCGGTTCCGGTGCGGAGATTGTCGCTGGGGGATCTATCCATGTCTACGGAACGCTCCGCGGCCGCGCAATGGCGGGCGTCAACGGCAATTCAACCGCGCGGATTTTTTGTCAGAAGATCGAGGCCGAGCTCCTGGCAATCGACGGCTACTTCCAGACTGCTGAGGATATAAGTGCCACCCTGCGCAATCGGCCGGCTCAGGCGTGGCTAGAGGGCAACATCATGAAAATTACACCGCTGAATTAATCGGCAAAGGAGGAGAAGAATGGCCAAAGTCTTGGTCGTGACGTCTGGAAAAGGCGGCGTCGGAAAGACAACTTCCACCGCCGCGCTCGGTGCGGCGCTCGCGCAAATGGGCGAAAAAGTGGTGGTCATCGACTTCGACGTCGGTCTGCGCAACCTCGATCTTGTCATGGGAGCGGAACGACGGGTTGTGTTCGACCTCATCAACGTGGTGCAGGGCGTTGCAAAGCTCTCGCAGGCTCTGATTCGCGACAAGCGGCTGGAGAATTTGTGGCTGCTTCCGGCATCCCAGACCAGGGACAAGGACGCCCTGACGGACGAGGGTGTCGGGAAGATTATCGCCGACCTGCGAAACAATTTTGACTGGATTCTCTGCGACAGTCCGGCGGGCATCGAGCGGGGCGCGACGCTTGCGATGCGCTATGCGGACGAGGCCGTCATCGTCACCAATCCCGAAGTCTCGTCGGTACGCGACTCCGACCGCATCATCGGAATGCTCGATTCAAAGACCGTGAAGGCGGAGAGAGGCGAGCGGGTCGAGAAGCATGTGCTGATAACCCGATATGACGCGGCGCGCGCAGCGCGTGGGGAAATGCTCAGCATCGAGGATATTCTTGAAATCCTGGCGACGCCGCTGCTCGGCATCATTCCCGAGAGCCAGGACGTTTTGAAGGCATCGAACGTCGGATCGCCGGTCACGCTGAACAACGCCGCCAGCGCGCCGGCCCGCGCCTACATGGACGCGGTGCGACGTCTGATGGGTGAAACCGTCAACATGGTGGTGCCGGCCGAACGCAAAGGCTTGATGAACCGGTTACTTCGAAGGAGGGCCGCATGATGAACCTGCTGCGGCTCATGAGTGGCCGCAATGCCACCGCGCCCGTTGCACGGGAACGGCTGCAGATACTCCTGGCGCATGAACGCGGTTTGCGCGGCCAGCCTGAATTGTTGGGGCTGTTGCGGGCCGAGATCCTTGCCGTGGTCTCACGGCATGTCGTGCTTGATCCGGAAAAGGTCGTCGTCAGGATGGAAAGGGGCAAACATGTATCGACGCTCGAAGTCGATATTGAGGTGCCCAATGGTGTCGAAAAATCGATTGCGGTGGCTGCCAGATGATCGCTGAGAGCAATAGCAACATTGCTTGGCACAGGGCCCAGCTCAAGAAGAACCGTGAGGCCCTTAAGGCCCTCGAAATCGCTCGGTTCAGAATCGGCGACATGGTCGGTTCCGGCGGCGAAACGCAAAAAACCATAGCCAGGCTGAAGCGAAAGATCGCGGAATCCGAGCGATGCATCGCTGCCCACGAAAGGCAAACCAGGCGGCCTGTCGCAACCGATCGTCAAAGTCTCGCCAGCGTCAGCTGGAGCAGTTGGAACACCCGCGCAGTTGGCCGGCGCTGACTTGGCGGCTGCTTCAGATAAGCTGACTAAGGTCGGGTAAGAGGATGTGCGCAAGCTAGGGTTCTACCGCCCGAACAGCCGATCCACCAGCCAGCCGTCCAATCCGCCCGCCGCTTCCGGGCGCACTGGGGCTCGCGCCGGCGCCGGGCGGCCGGCGGCGCTTACGTTGGCTGGCGCGCCGGCTTGCGGCAGGGCCTGGGCGACGGTCGCGAACAAGCCGCCCTGTTGCGAGGCCGGCAACGGCACCGCCGCGACGCCCTGATGGGCGGCTTTCATAAAGCGGGTCCAGACTTCCACCGGTAATCCACCGCCGGTCGCCTTCCTGGTCGGCGAATTGTCGTCATTGCCGAGCCACACACCGGTGACGAGGTTCGCGGTGTAGCCGATGAACCAGGCATCGCGAAAATCCTGGCTGGTGCCGGTCTTGCCGGCAGCCATCCAGCCCGGAAGCTCTGCCTTGTGGGCGGTGCCACTGAGCAGCGTCTCCTGCATCATGGTGTTCATCATCGCGACGTTGCGCGGCTCGATCACCTGGCCGAGCTGATCCGGCTGGCGCGCATAAAGCACCTTGCCCGCATCGGTGCGGATTTTTGTGACGACATGCGGCGAGATGCCGAGGCCGCCATTGGCGAACGGTGCATAGGCGCCGACCAGTTCGGTGAGCGAGACTTCGGAAGTTCCGAGCGCGATCGAGGCGTTGGCCTCGAGCTTTGAGGAAATGCCGAGCCGGTGCGCGGTACGCACCACGTTCTTCGGCCCCACTTCAAGCCCGAGCCGCACCGCGACCGTGTTGAGCGACATCGCCAAGGCCTGCGTCAGCGTCACCGGCCCGAAATATTCGTGGCTGTAGTTTTCCGGCTTCCAGCCCTTGACGTCGAGCGGGGCATCCTGCCGGACCGTCTCCGGCGTCAGTCCGGATTCGATCGCGGTCAGGTAGACGAATGGCTTGAAGGCCGAGCCCGGCTGGCGCTTTGCGGTGACCGCGCGGTTGTACTGGCTCTCGGCATAGTTCCGCCCGCCGACCATGGCGCGCACCGCGCCGTCCGGGCTCATCGCCACCAGCGCGCCCTGGCTGACATTGAATTTGACGCTCTTCGCCGCGAGCTCGTCGATCACCGCGGCCTCCGCAACACCCTGCAGCTTCGGGTCGATGGTGGTTTCGACCACGATGTTCTGGTCGATCTGGCCGATCAGATCGTCGAGCACTTCGCCGATCCAGTCGGCGACATAATTCACGGTGCCGGCGCCGGCCGGTTTGACGTTGTACGAAGGATGGCCGATCGAGGCCTGGGCCTGGGCATCGGTGATGAATTTGGCATCCGCCATCGCGGCCAAGACGAGCTGGGCGCGCTGCTCGGCGCCTTCGGGGTTGCGGTTTGGCGCCAGCCGCGACGGCGATTTGACGAGCCCTGCCAGCATTGCGGCCTCCGCCAGCGTGACATTCTTGGCGGACTTGCCGAAATAGCGTTGCGACGCCGCCTCGACGCCGTAGGCGCCGGAGCCGAAATAGACGCGGTTGAGATAAAGATCGAGTATTTCCGCTTTGGTGTGGTTGTGCTCGAGCCAGAGCGCGAGTTCGACTTCCTGCAATTTCCGCAGCAGCGTGCGCTCCTGGGTCAGGAACAGGTTTTTCGCGAGCTGCTGGGTAAGCGTCGAGCCGCCCTGCGAGACGCCACGATGCAGAACGTTCGCGATCGCGGCGCGCAAAATGCCGAGCGGATCGACGCCGTAATGCGAATAGAAGCGGCGGTCTTCGATGGCGATGAACGCCTTCGGCAGATAGGGCGGCAGATCCTTCAGCGCGACATTGGCGCCGGCCATTTCGCCGCGCGTCGCCAGCACGCTGCCGTCGGCGCCGGTGATCTGGATGGTCGGCGGCCGTTTCGGGATTTCAAGCGACTGGATCGCCGGCAGATGCGCGCCGACATAGACAATGACGCCGACGCCCGCGATCGCGCCCCAAAGGCCGAGCACCGCGCCCCAATAAACCAGGCGAAGCAGGCCGCCGCCCGCGCGCCCCCGGGAACGTCGCTTGCTGCCGCTTTTTGTCACACGTGGCTTGCGTTCGCGCGGGGCATCGTCGCCGCTGTCGTCGGTTTTGCGCTTGGAAGTTTTCTTCGGCTTCTCGTCGGCGGGCGAGGGGATGCGATCCTGCGGGCTCAGGCGCAATTCCGACAGCGCGGCAGGGAGCCCGAATAGCGGCTCCTTGCGTCCGCCGCCCTTTTTCCGTCCCCACGCCATCCGCAAAACGTCCACATCACCAGATGGCGCACAGTAGCGGGCGGGGTTTAAAGCGGTGTTAAACGATGGTTAACGGGGGTGCGGCGAGGGTTGCGGAAGTATCTGATATCACGGGGTTTCAGACACGCTTAACCTTAGCGGGCAAACTGTTCTTGCCGTCATTGCGAGGAGCGAAAGCGACGAAGCAATCCATTTCTCCTCCTGGGGACCATGGATTGCTTCGCGGAGTTTATCATCGGTCGGCGCTTCGCAGCTTACCAAGCGTGATGGGGAATCAGAGGCAAAGGCTTTTTCCAGATTGTACGAGAACGATATCGATTTTCGCAAGAACTGGGCCGCCATCACCGAGGCAAAACAGCTATTGGCCTTGCGATATACCAACAAGAGCATGGCGACGCTGACGCCAACTGGTACCGAAACCGGAAATACAAATGTCAGCGATGATAGTTTTGAAGCTGCGCGACTACTCCGAGAAATGGCGGAAAAGCAGGGCAAAAAATTTGAAGATGTTTTTGCTGATCCAAACAACAAGGCGCTGGCTGGCCGGACCTATAGCCACCGCACGACAGACGAACGCTAACGGTCGGCCGGATCGTCGCAATGAAACTCGCTCGTTAACCTGAATGCCGACGCTGCGAATTAATTCTGGAACTAGCGGTGTGCTCGCGGGAAGTAGAGGATTGCTCGACCTGCCACGACGCCTAGAGCACCGCCTGTCATTTTTATGATTGCATCGCGGATTCGGCCATGGCGATCAGGCGTCAGTTGCGATAGTATGCTGGTATGGACCTCTGATACGAGGAACAATAATCATGCAAGCCATGATCGTCGTCGGAGAGCGGATTTCAGCGTGGCGATATAGTGTTAGGATCCTGATAATTTTGGCGGTTGCCGGCCTGCTTGCCGGGACGTCACCATCGGTTGCCGAGCCCGCTGCCGATATCCCACAGCCCGCTTTGCCATTAATATCACGCCCGCCAGCATCACAACAGCCAACAACGCGAACACGGGAAGCGTGGCGTGAGTTGATGGCGCGAATACCGGCTCCAAAAACCGGATGCTATGCCGCCACCTATCCCAGCGCGCAGTGGCAGGAGGTGCCGTGCACGACCGCCCCGAAACAACCCTATGTAGTAGGGAAAGGGGGAGCCGGCGACTCTTCCGCGCAAGCAAATGGAGGATCGATCCTTTCCGCGATCGGGCAGTTGAAGGTGACCGGCGTGACGAGCGTATCGGACGGATCGGGGCCGAGCACTTTTTCGCTGCAACTAAACACGAACACCTTCGCCACCGATCCCAACGCACAACCTGCTACACTCTGCAAAGACAGCCAGGGGAACAATCTAGCTGGGTGCTCCGGATGGGAGCAGTTTATTTACTCCAACTCCAGCAATTGCAAGTCAGGTGGCTCATGCGTGTTCATCCAATACTGGCTGCTCAACCACCCAAGCCCATGCCCCACAACCCCGACCGTCGCCAATAACAGTTGGACTTTCGCTCCTGCCACCGCCGGCGCGTCAAGCGGCTGCTATATCAACGGCCAGGCGACGCCGGTGCCCAATCAGACGGCGCTGAACTTTGGCGAACTAATCCTGACGGCCAGCGGCGGTCACGGCGGGCAAGCCGTCACGGTGGAAACCTCAGCCGGCACGCTATACGGAGCAATAGATCCGAGTGATCTGCTGGGCATCGGGAGCAATTGGAACACTGCCGAGTTCAATCTGTTTGGCGACTGTTGCACCAAGGTGGCCACCTTCAACCTCGGCGCGACGGTCGTTGTCACAACCCGCCTAATTACTACTGCAGCCGTCCCTTTTCCGACCTGCCCGGCTATTAGTTTTACTGCAGAATCGAATAGTTTGACACTGCTCACGCCGTGCTGTCCTCTAAACTCCGGGGCGATCACCTTCACCGAGAGCAACGCCGCCGGAGCGACGTCGGCCTGCGCATGCCAGGCCGGCACCAGTTGGGACCCGAACAGCGCGACGTGCGTGCCGCCGGCGCCGGTGCCACCCGTTTGCTCTATCACATTTTGGTGCCCGACTCCGGACAGCCACGGTCCGCCGGATTACAAGGTCACGTGTCCCGGCGTCGTTGATTTCTATGAATCGCTGCCAAATACCCCGAAGTTTCCTCTGGAGACTGCCGCCTCGGTTTCTGGAACAACCGACGCGTACGCCGAAGTTGTCTACGCCTGTACAACGGGCACGCAGACCTGCACCGGATTCTCAATCTACAAGGATGTGCCGGATTGGTGTGGAGGAGGGGAACCCGCACCGAATCCGCAACCCAACCCCCAGAGGTGGTGTCTTGCCTGTATGGCGGCAGGAGGCACTTGTACGGTTGGGCCGCACGGCCGTATCTGCCAGTGACGCCGCGATCAAGGATCAGAACCTCAATTAGCGTGCAGGTAACACTACGGTACGGCCAGTTACACCCCTGCCACTGCACGCGGCAGGAGTTCATTGGTAGGCGGCGCGGACCCAGGTACTTACAAGCCCTAAGAGTAGGTGCGTCGTGTTCCTGCGGGATGACGATGCTTAGGGGCGCGCCTTGTGGGCGCGCTTTAGCGGCGCGCCCACATGGATTGCTTCGCGGAGTTTATCATCGGGCGGCGCTTCGCGCCGACCCGTTGGCTCGCAATGACGACGGATGAAGCGGTGCCTCACCCGGCCGCGCCGGTGTCCTCGATGATCGGACCGAACAATTCCCAGCGCTCGCCGTCGAACTTCATCATCTGCAACTGCTTGTTGACCCGGTAATCGGTCGGCGAGGTATTGGCGACGATTCCCGGCAGCGCCAGATCGAGCACGACGTTCTTGAGCGAGGTCGCCTGTTTCATGACGTTCTCGCGGGTGAGGTCGTCGCCGCATTGCTGCAGCACGTGGACCATCAACTGCGACGTCGAGTAGCCATAGGTGTTGAAGTTCGAGTTCTTGTCTCCATCCGGATAATACTTCGCCATGAACTCGAAATATTTCTTCATTCCGGCGTCGTCCTTCCAGGTCGGATCGAGCGGATCCTTGCCGTAGTTGACGCTGATCACTCCCTTGGAAGCCTCCAGTCCCGCCGGCTTCATCACCGCGCCGACCGAAGTGGCGTTGATGTCGAGGATGTGCACCGGATGCCAGTCGATTTCGGCGATCTTCTTGATCGCCTGTGCCGCCTGCTTCGGCGTCGTTGCGCTGAAGAACAGGTCCGCACCGGCGGACTTGATCTTGAGAATCTGCGAATCGATGGTCGGATCGGAGACCTCGTAGGAGGCCTCGGCTACCACCATGGTCGCGGCCTTGTCGCCGAGACCCGCCTTGATGCCGTTCAGATAATCCTTACCCAAATCGTCGTTCTGATAGAGGATGCCGACCTTGGCATTCGGATAATTCTTGATGATGTATTGGCCGTAGATGCGGCCCTCGACGAAGTAGTTGGGGTTGAATCCCATCGTCCACGGGAAGTTCTTCGGATCGGTGAATTTTGAGGCGCCGGTGGCGGCGAACAGCTGCGGTACCTTTTTGGAATTGAGATATTTCTGCACGGCCGCGTTCGAGGGCGTACCGAGGAGCTGGAAGGTGAGCAGCACTTCGTCGCTCTCGACCAGCTTGCGGACCTGCTCGACGGCCTTCGGCGGGCTGTAGGCGTCGTCATACTGGATCAAATTGATCTTGCGGCCGTTCACGCCGCCCTGGTCGTTGATCATCTTGAAATAGGCCGCCTGGGTCTTGCCGATGGTGGCATAGGCGGAGGCCGGTCCGCTGAACGGATTGGTCTGGCCGATCTTGATTTCGGTATCGGTGGCGCCGGTGTCGTATTTCTTCTGCGCCGATGCCGGCGACGCCGACAGCGCGATGGCAACCGCCGTCCCGGTGACCAGATGAAAAATGCCGTTCCTCATGGTGCTGCTTTCCTCATGTGCTGTGATTTTCGCCGATGATCTTGTCCAGGGGGGCTTTCAACCCTCTGGCAGACGTCATCGCTGGCCGCGAGTGTGGCGGAACCGATGCCGCATTGCAAGATCAGGCGGCTCCGAAAATAAGGTGCAGCAGGGCGACCAGCGCCACCGACAGATCGGCAATTGCGTTCACGATGGCGCCCCCTTATTTCCACCATGACGGTCGCGCGCGGCATTCACGCCGCGACGGCCGGCGACCCGATGGGAAATGTCATGACAGGGTCATGACAGGCCATATCGATCCGACCAAGGAAGTATTCGCGGCGTTTCGCGACAATAACCGCGCTGGTCCCATCCACATGCTCAATCTGGTGCGGCTCAACGATCGCGCCGCCTATCCCGACGGGCGCAGCGCCACCGGCGCCGAAGCCTACGCCGCCTATGGTCGCGACAGCGGGCCGGTGTTTACCCGGCTCGGCGGCAAAATCGTGTGGCAGGGCCAGTTCGAATTGATGCTGATCGGCCCCTCCGACGAGCGCTGGGATCACTGCTTCATCGCCGAATATCCAAGCGTCGGGGCATTCGTCGAGATGATCCGCGATCCGGTTTACCGCGAAGCCGTGAAACATCGCCAGGCAGCCGTGAAGGACTCCCGGCTGATCCGCCTGGCGCCACTTGCCGTCGGCAAGACGTTTGGGGAAATTCCGGCCTAGGGTCCGCGCTTCCCGCGCTCACTCGGTCGAAAATGACCATGTCCGAAAACCGCGAGACAAGCGCCCTCTGATGGACGATGTTTCCAGGATGGACATCGCCAGTAAGACCTATGGGACCGTCAGCGCCGAAAGGCAGAAGGAGATGAGCGGCCTGGAATTCGTCCAGGGGCTCGTTGAAGGGACGTTGCCCCTCAATACGATAGCCAAGACCCTGGGCTATGACGTGACCGAGGCGGCGAACGGGCGCGTCGTCGTCACCGCGGAGCCTGGCGGCATCCATCTCAATCCAGCCGGCACGGTGCACGGTGGTTTGACGGCAACGCTGCTCGACAGCTGCATGGGACTGGCCATCCAATCTACCCTGGAGAAAGGCGTCGGCCAGACGACGCTCGAGTTCAAGATTTCGCTGCTACGGCCCATCACGCCCGAGACCGGGATGATCAGGGCGGAGGGCGTTGTGTTGAGCCGCGGCCGGCGAGTCGGCACTGCCGAAGGACGGGTGACCGATGGCAACGGGCGCTTGCTCGCCCACGGCACCACGACGTGCCTGATTTTTCAGAGCTGAATGATGTCCGGAAACCGCGAGACAAGCTTGCGCCAAAGGACCATGATTTCAACCATGGATATGGACCGCACCGCCTGCTACCGCGCGATTTCCACCCGCGATGCCCGCTTCGACGGCAGGCTGTTTATCGGCGTAAGGACAACGGGCATCTACTGCCGGCCAATTTGCCCCGCGCGCACCCCGAAATTCGAAAACACCTCGTTCTACCCTTCCGCGGCGGCGGCCCAGGAAGCCGGTTTCCGCCCCTGCCTGCGCTGCCGGCCGGAGACCTCGCCCGATCTCGCGTTCTGGCGCGGCACCACCAACACCGTTTCGCGCGCGCTCGCTCTGATCGAAGCCGGCGGCCTCGATGAGGCCGATGTCGAGGGCCTCGCCAACCGCCTCGGCGTCGGCGCGCGCCAATTGCGGCGGCTGTTTCGCCAGCATGTCGGCGCCTCGCCGATCGCGGTGGCGCAGACAAGGCGGATATTATTGGCAAAACAATTGATCCACGAGACGTCGCTGCCGATGGCCGAAGTCGCGCTGGCCTCGGGTTTCAATAGCGTCCGCCGCTTCAACGAAACGTTTCTGGAAATGTTCGGACGCTCGCCGGCAAAACTGCGCCGCATCCGCGACAAGGCCAAGCGCGAAGCCGGCGCACTCTCGGTCCGTCTCGCCTATCGGCCGCCCTATGATTGGGATGCGATGCTGGCGTTTCTCAGCATGCGCGCGATTCCCGGCGTCGAAACGGTTTCGGGGAATGTCTATCGGCGCAGCATTACGATCGGCGGCGACAGCGGCGTGATCAGCGTGGCGCCGGCGGACAGGAATCGGGTCAACGTCGCCGTGCGATTCCCGAACATGGCAGCGCTGCCGCAGATCATCGCGCGGGTGCGCCGGGTATTCGATCTCGCCGCCGATCCCGATACGATCGGCGCGCATCTTTCGCTTGACCCTGTGCTGGCGCCGCTGGTCGCGGCGCGGCCCGGTTTGCGCGTGCCCGGCGCGTGGGACGGTTTTGAACTCGCGGTGCGCGCGATCTTCGGTCAGCAGATCACGGTTCCGGCGGCCACAAAATTGCTCGGCCGGCTGGTAGAGGCCCACGGTGCGCCGCTGCCGGCGACGACCAGGGATGGCGAGGGCCTCGAGTATCTATTTCCGTTGCCCGCTCGCCTTGCCAAGGCCGATCTCGCTGCTCTCGGCATGCCGGGCGCGCGGGCATTAGCGGTCAAGTCACTGGCGCAGGCCATTTCCGCCGATCCTTCGATCTTCGCAAGAGGCGCAAGCCTGGAAGAGGCGATCGCAAAACTGCGCTCGCTGCCGGGGATCGGCGAATGGACCGCGCAATATATCGCGATGCGCGAATTGCGCGAACCCGACGCGTTTCCCGCCGCCGACATCGGTTTGCTGCGCGCGATGGCTTCGGCTGACGGAGGGCGCCCGTCGCCGGCCGAATTATTGTCACGCGCCGAGCGATGGCGGCCGTGGCGCGCCTATGCCGCCTTGCATTTGTGGGCCGCCGGGGTCCAACGTCCCACCGCATCAGGAAAAATCCATGAGCGCGAAGCCGCCTGAAACATTTCGTCTCGACCGGCTGCAAACACCGATCGGCATTGCGTTGCTCGTCACCGATGCCGACGGCGCGCTGCGCGCGCTCGACTGGGAGGATTATGAGACACGGCTGAGGCAGTTGCTGCGGCTGCATTACGGTGCAACGGTTTTGCAGGATGCGCCGGCTCCCGATGATCTCAAGGCCGCGTTGCGAAGATACTTTGTGGGCGACCTCGATTCTCTGAAACCGATAAAATGGCGCGTCGCCGGCACGCCGTTCCAGCGCAAGGTGTGGACTGCGCTTGCGGCCATTCCCGTCGGTACGACGACGAGCTATGGCGCGCTGGCCGCGCGACTCGGCATGCCCAAAGCGGTGCGCGCGGTCGGCCTCGCCAACGGCTCCAACCCGATCAGCGTCGTCGTGCCCTGTCACCGCGTGATCGGCGCCAACGGTTCGCTGACCGGCTATGGCGGCGGACTTGCGCGCAAGCAATGGCTGCTCGAGCACGAAGGCGTGGTGGTGAAGCCGGCATCGAAACGCCGGGCGATGGCGGCGTGATCGCCACAAACACCATCGTCGTCCCGGCCTTGAGCCGGGACCCATAACCACAGGCCTTCGTATTTGCGACGCGCTGGGACTGCTGCCCGGCGTGACTTGCAAACATCAGTGGCTATGGGTCCCCGCCTTCGCGGGGACGACGCTCCGTTTTTGTGGCTCGAGTAGAACGAAAACGTCGCGTCCGTAAATCGCCAGACCGATCCCGGCCACGCCGCTAGCGTCTCCCCACATCCAACACGGAGACGAACCATGACCGACGCAGAGATCCAGGATTTTGTGACGCGATTTGCCGCCGCCTGGGCGGCGCGGGACGGCAAGGCCTTTCTCGATTTGTGGCACCCGGAGGGGTCGCTCCATACCCCGATGGTGGGCCGCACGGTCAAGGGAAGCGAACTCGACCGCCTGCTGGAAGTCCAGACCGCCGCGGCGCCCGATTTCGTCTGGCAATTGCTGGACTGGGCCTCGCGCGGCGAGGTCCTGATCGTGGAGTGGCAGACCACGCGCATCGTCGATGGCAAGCGCTTCAGTTGGCGCGGTGTCGACAAATTCCGCCTCAAAGCCGGCAAGATCATCGAGGAGGTGGTCTATTGCGACACTGCGCCGCTGCGCGCGCTGCGTACCGGCGAGGCGCTGGAGCCGATCACAAGGTTCTGACCGAACCTACGCGCGCCGCTCACGCCGCCGCGGCGTCCTCGTTGGCGAGCAGATGCAATAGCGCGCTCTTGATCGCGGCCTGACGCGTGGGCGCGTTGATCTGCGCGCCCAGGAGGTCGGTGACATAGAACACGTCGCGGGCGCGCTCGCCGAAGGTCGCGACATGGGCGGAGGCGATGTTGAGGTTGAGCTTCGAGATCGCGGTGGTCAGTTGATAAAGCAATCCCGGCCGGTCGAGGCCGGACACCTCGATCACGGTGTAGCGGTCCGACCAGGCATTGTTGATGATGACTTCCGGCTCGACCACGAACGGCCGCATCTTGCCGCGGCTTAAGGAACGGCGCGCCACCGCTTCCGGCAGCCGCAATTTGCCTTCCAGCACGTCCTCGATCATCTCGCCGATCCTCGTCGCGCGCCGCCCCTCGTCCTCGTCGCGATCGTATTCGCGCGTGATCGCGATGGTGTCGAGCGCGCGACCGTCGGTCGTGGTGTAGATCTGCGCATCGACGATGTTGGCGCCGGCCGACGCGCAGGCCCCGGCAATGATCGACAATAGCCAGGGATGATCGGTCGCAAGGATCGTCAGTTCGGTGACGCCGCGCGCTTCGTCGAAACCGACGTTGATCGCGAGCTTGTGGCCGGCCTGCTCGCTGGCACGAATGAAGCGGGCCTGGCGAATTTTGCGCGGCAGCTCGACCTTCAGCCAATATGCCGGGTAATGCCGCGCGATATAGGCGTTGAGTTCCTGCTCCGGCCACTCGGTGAAGGCCGCGGCAAACTCCGACTGCGCCATCGTAATGCGCCGGGCGCGGTTCACTTCCGAGAAACCGCCGGTGAGGACCGGCTCGGTCTCGTAATACAGCGTGCGCAGCAATTGCGCCTTCCAGCCGTTCCAGACGCCGGGGCCGACGCCTCTGATGTCGGCGGTGGTCAGGATCGTCAACAGCTTCATCTGCTCGACCGATTGCACCACGGCTGCGAAATTCTCGATGGTCTTGCGGTCCGAGAGGTCGCGCGATTGCGCCACCGTCGACATCGTCAGATGCTGCTCGATCAGCCATGCCACGAGTTCGGTGTCGGCGGTGTTGAAGCCGAGCCGCGGGCACAGCCGCCGCGCCACTTTTGCCCCCGCGATCGAATGATCCTCCGGGCGGCCCTTGGCGATATCGTGCAACAGCACGGCGATGTAGATCACCGAGCGGTGCTCGGGACGGATCTTGCGCATCAGGTCGCTGGCGACGATGAACTCGTCGTTGCCGCCGCGCTCGATCTCCTGCAGATAGCCGATGCAGCGGATCAGATGCTCGTCCACCGTGTAATGGTGGTACATGTTGAACTGCATCATCGAGACGATCTTGCCGAAGGCGCGGATGAAATGGCCGAGTACGCCGGTCTCGTTCATCCGCCGCAGCACGATTTCCGCATCGTTCGAGGTCAGGATTTCCATGAACAGGAGATTGGCTTCCGGATTTTCCCGCAGCTCCGTGTCGATCAGCTTCAGCGACCGCGTCACCGTGCGCATCGCGTCGGGGTGAAAGGCCAGGTTGTTCTTCTGCGCCAGCCGGAAGATCCGGATCAGGTTAACCGGGTCGTGCTTGAAGACATCGGGGGCCGCGAGATTGATGCGGTTGTTGTCGACGATGAAATCATCGCTGCCGGGCACCCGCCGCCGGTTCATGCTGGGCCGCAACCGCGCCATCATCCGGCTCAGCACCGGCGCGGGCTTGGCCTGCTGATCCTCCAATTTGGCGCACAGTATCGCGGTGAGGTCGCCGACGTCCTTGGCGACCAGGAAATAGTGCTTCATGAAGCGTTCGACATCCTGCATGCCGGGATGCGAGGTATAGCCGAGCCGGATCGCGATCTCGCGCTGCACGTCGAACGACAGCCGCTCTTCGGCGCGCCCTGAAAAGAAATGGATGTTGCAGCGGACCGACCACAGGAAATCGGCGCAGCGGCGGAAGGTGCGGTATTCCTGCGCGTCGAACACGCCGCGCTCGAGCAGTTCGTCGGTCTCGCGGACGCGGTAGACATATTTCGCGATCCAGAACAGCGTATGCAGGTCGCGCAATCCGCCCTTGCCATCCTTGACGTTGGGTTCGACCAGATAGCGCGACTGTCCCGCGCGACGGTGGCGCTCCTCGCGCTCGGCCAGTTTCGCGGTGACGAATTGAGCCGCCGTGCCCTGCACGACTTCCTTGTCGAACCGCGCCACCAGTTCATTGTAGAGCGGCTGGTCGCCGGCGAGAAACCTCGTCTCCAGGATCGCGGTGCGGATGGTCATGTCGCCGCGCGCCTGCCGGATCGATTCGTCGACCGAGCGGGTGGCGTGGCCGACCTTCAACCCCATGTCCCACAGGCAATACAGGATCGCTTCCGCGACCTGCTCGCCCCAGGCGGTTTGCTTGTAGGGCAGGATAAACAGGAGATCGATGTCGGATTCCGGCGCCATCAGGCCGCGGCCATAGCCGCCGGTGGCGACCACCGCCATGCGCTCGGCGCCGGAGGGGACCGGCGAGCGATAGAGATGCTGCGTCGCGGCCTGGAACAGGATGCGGATGATCTCGTCCTGGACGAAGCACAGCCGTTCGGCGCAGCGCCGGCCGTGGCGGTCCTTCAGCAGCACGGTTTGCGCGGTGGCGCGCGCCGCCATCAGCTCGCCCTTGAGCATTTGCGCGGTGGCGGCGCGAAACAGGTCCTCGCGCCCGACGTGCGTTTCGGCGAGCGCGTCGACGGCTGCGGTGATCCGCACGGTATCGAAACGCTCGTCCGCCTCAGGTCGGGGCTGTGTCACGACGCTGTCCATTACTTAACCCGATATCGGACGGCGCCGACGCTGTCACGGAACATCTGAGGTCTCCACTTAACAAATTGGGACAAAACACGTTTTTGTGCACGGCGATGCTGCGCCCGCGAAAGTGCGCCCATTCGACGTGACAGCGGCGCCATCTTTCATTACATGCGATGGGCAAGCCATGCTGGAGAACAAAAAATGGACGCCGCCCAACTCCGTGCCACCCAGGCCCCGATCAAGGAGCGCTACAAGACCGATCCCAAGGCCGCCATCATCACCCTGAAAGCCAAAGGCTCGATCGACAACGACGGCATCGCCTGCAAGGTCGAGACCGGCCGCGCGCTGGCGGTGGCCGGCCTGCATCCCGCCACCGGCGGTTCCGGGCTCGAGCTCTGCTCCGGCGACATGCTGCTGGAAGCGCTGGTCGCCTGCGCCGGCGTCACCCTGAAATCGGTATCGACCGCGATCGAAGTGCCGCTCAAAACCGGCCGCGTCACCGCCGAGGGCGATCTCGATTTCCGCGGCACGCTCGGCGTCGACAAGGAGGCGCCGGTCGGCTTTGCCGAAATTCGTCTCCGCTTCGATGTAGACACCGACGCGCCGCAGGACAAGCTCGACCTCCTGCTAAAACTCACCGAGCGCTATTGCGTGGTCTACCAGACCATCAAGAACGGCCCGAAGGTTTCGGTGTCGATGCATCGGGTGTGACGGCAAGCTCGATGTCGTCCCGGCCTTGGGCCGGGACCCACGCCGTGTCCTCTCATTCAAGTACGGCTGTTCGCCAGCTTTCGCGCCACACGAACATCTGTGGTTATGGGTCCCGGCTCGAGGCCGGGACGACGGAAAATGTCCCCCGACCTCGCCTTCGTCCTGACACTCGGCCTCCGCATGGCGGTGACGGCCGCCTTCGTGGTCTCGGCCTCCGTGATCACCGAGCGCTCCGGGCCTGTGATCGGCGCGCTGGTCGCGACCTTGCCGATTTCGGCCGGTCCCTCTTACGTGTTCCTCGCGCTCGATCACGACGCGGCGTTCATTGCCGAAAGCGCGCTGGCGAGCCTGCCGGTCAACGCCGTCACGATCTTTCTCGCGCTGACATATGTGTTGCTGGCGCAGCGCCGCAGCGCGCTGGTCAGTTGCGCCGGCGCGGTGACGGTGTGGATCGCGCTCGTCGCGTTGGCGCGGAGCGTTCACTGGTCGCTCGCCGGTGGACTTCTGGCGAATGCGGTCGCGTTCGCGATCTGCCTGCCGCTGCTGCGGCGCTTTCGTCACGTCAAGATGCCGCTGTTCACGCGCCGCTGGTACGACATCCAGCTGCGCGCCTCGCTGGTCGCGACGCTGGTCGCAACCGTGGTCACGCTGTCGCGCTGGGTCGGCCCCAGTGTCAGCGGCACCATCGCGCTGTTTCCGGTGGTGTTCACGTCCATGATGCTGATCCTGCATCCGCGCATCGGCGGGCCGGCCACCGCGGCCGTGCTCGCCAACAGTGGCTGGGGCTTGATGGGACTGGGCATCGCGATCGCCGTGCTGCATGCTGCGGCACTGCAGTTCGGATCGGCGATCGCGCTCAGCCTCGCGCTTGCGACCTGCGTGAGCTGGAACCTGGCGCTATGGTGGAACGGGCGGCGGCGGGCTGTGCCGACAAAGTAACATCGGAGCGGTGCGGTCGCGTCCTCCGCCGCGGGTGCGGGGTTGACCTTCGTCGACGACTATTTCTGGATACGGGTGCCTATTGTATCCTTCGGGCATCCGAGCCATTCGATCAACCAGAAAACGAGAAGCCCATGACAGCCAAGCGCGTGGTATTCACCGGCGGAACCGGCAAGGCCGGCCGGCATGCTCTGCCTCATCTGAAGAGCAAGGGTTACGACCTGCTCAATGTCGATCTCAAGCCGTCGGAGCATTCCGACATCAAGACCCTGATCGCCGATCTGACGGACAGCGGCCAGGCCTTCAACGCCCTGACCACCCATTTCGGCTTCGACCGTTTCGACAACGGCAAGCCGCCGTCGCCGCCGGATGCGGTGGTGCACTTTGCGGCGATCCCGCGGGTCTTGATCGAACCCGATAACGAGACCTTCCGCGTCAACACCATCTCGACCTACAACGTCATCGAAGCGGCCGCCAAGCTCGGCGTCCGCAAGATCGTCATCGCCTCCAGCGAGACCACTTACGGCGTCTGCTTTGCCGAGGGCGAGAAGAACTTCCACAGCTTTCCGCTCGAGGAGGACTATGACGTCGATCCGATGGATTCCTATGGATTGTCCAAGGTCGTCAATGAAAAAACCGCGCGGGCCTTTGCGATGCGCTACGGCATCGACATCTACGCCTTGCGGATCGGCAATGTCATCGAGCCGCACGAATACGACATGTTTCCGGGATTCCTCGCCAATCCGGCGTCGCGCAAACGCAACGCCTTCGGTTACATCGACGCCCGCGACCTCGGCGAGATCGTGCATCTGGCGATCCAGAAGGATGGGCTCGGCTTTCAGGTCTTCAACGCGGTCAACGACACCGCCACCGCCACTGTTCCGACCCGCGAACTGCTCAGGCGCTACTTCCCCGAGGTCCCGATCACCCG
>Ga0185299_10001980_pt1 | contig 34390 bp, 34 predicted proteins | sample PaiPotPPA55metaG_FD_128002 | JGI IMG/M metagenome (GOLD analysis project Ga0185299, IMG submission 128002) | Iron sulfur acid spring bacterial and archeal communities from Banff, Canada, to study Microbial Dark Matter (Phase II) - Paint Pots PPA... ...
TTGAGCTGCTGCAAGCGGATCAGTGGAGCGACTCGCCTTCTTCCAGTCTGGTTGCATTATGCAACCACTCATAGGATGCACACATCTGGTATAATGATGCAACCAGATTTTCGGGTGATTAGCTAGGAGGGCCTATGCGACACAAATCCTTCAAAGCCAACCTGTGCCCGGTGGCACGCTCGCTCGATACCATCGGAGAATGGTGGTCTCTGCTGATCGTTCGTGACGCCCTCACAGGCACACGACGCTTCTCTGATTTTCAGAAGAGCTTGGGATTGGCCAAGAACGTCCTGAGCGCCCGTCTTAAGAAGTTGGTTGCGTGCGGAGTGATGGAACAGGTGCCGGCTTCGGACGGCAGTGCCTACCAGGAATATGTCCTAACCAAAAAGGGGCGAGAGTTGTTCCCGGTCGTCGTTGCTTTGCGCCAGTGGGGAGAAAGTCACCTCTTCTCCCGCGGAGAGAAACGTTTTCAGGTTCTGGACAAACGCACCCGAAAACCCCTGAGACTGGAAGTGGAAAACGCGAAGGGAGAAATTGTTACGCCGAAGGATTTGGAACTGGTTACGGTTACAAAATGAACGGAGGACTGACCGTGTTTCCCCAGCCGAACGCACGACTGGGCATAAAACCTCGGTCTTAATGTCGGCTGCTTAGTCTCGAATCGTGCGTGTCGGTTCAGGCGTTCATTCCGCCGTCGACGGTTAGATTCGCCCCCGTAATGTACGAAGACTCTGGACCGGCCACAAACGCCACCATCGCAGCGATTTCATCAACGTGCCCGTAGCGGTTGAGTGCTGTGGCGGCCTTTTGCGGTACCGCCCAATCGCCCGCGGCGGGATTTAATTCCGTGTCGATCGGACCTGGCTGCACGTTGTTCACGGTGATGCCCCGGCTCCCGATCTCTCTGGCCAGCGCCTGAGTGAACATCTTGACGGCTCCCTTGGTGCCCGCGTATGGCACAAGCCCGGGCGCCGCGACACGCTCACCCACGGCCGAACCAATCATGATGACGCGACCGCCGCTCTTCATGTGCTTCAGCGCAGCCTGCGTTGCAACGAATACGCCGCGGACGTTAATGTCGAGTACGCGATCTATCTCTTCCAGCGTCGCCTCTTCGAAGGGTTTCGGAATGGCTGTGCCAGCATTATTCACAAGCACATCGAGTCGGCCGAAGGATGCAAACGTCCTTTCGACGGCAGCTTGAACCGCGTCGGCGTCGGCGGCGTCTGCCTGGATCGCGATGGCTTTTCCGCCGGCGCGTTCAATCTCTTTGACGACCGACGCGGCCGCGTCTGCGCCTTTCGTGTATGTAATGGCCACCTTCGCTCCGTCCGCGGCCAGACGCTTGGCGATTGCAGCACCAATGCCGCGCGAGCCGCCCGTAATGAGTGCAATCTTTCCTTCCAATTTCTTAGACATTGTCCTTCTCCTTTACGCTCAGTCTCGGCGGACTCTCCAAGATATGCTTATCAGGTATGAGTCCAAATTCTGTCCAGAGCCTCGCCCCACCACGTTAGATTGCGCCAGTGGGTCAAAGTAACGAGGTTTGCCCATACTTTGTTAAGCTGGGAGCGATGCTTAGTAAGCATGAGAGTGCGAATGGAATTACGACATCTTCGGTATTTTGTCGCGGTTGTCGAGACTGGAAGTCTTACGGTGGCAGCGCGAAAACTGCACACCTCACAACCGTCGTTGAGTCGCCAAATTAGAGACCTTGAGCAAGAGATTGGCGCCCAACTCCTGACGCGCCGCGCTCGCGGCATTGAACTGACACCGGCGGGTCGCGCCTTTCTCGAACACGCCCGCTCGGTGCTATCGCAGGTGAAAGCGGCAGCCGATGCGGCACGCCGAGTCGCTCATCCCGCCAAGCCATGCTTCACTATGGGCTTTCTTACCGGACACGAATTGACGTGGATGCCCGAAGCCTTGCAGATCTTGCGCGACGAACTGCCTAGTATCGACGTGATGATATCGAGTCAACTCTCGCCGCAGCTCGCGAATGCCCTTTTGAAAGGAACCGTCGATGCCGCTTTTCTTCGACACGAACGAGGCGTGCCAGAGTTAGCTTTCCGTCCGCTCGTGAAGGAGCCTTTGGTGGTGATCTTGCCGAGTGACCACCGTCTCGCTGCGCTTACAGCCATCAGCCCGAGGGATCTAGTGGGCGAGACCTTCGTGGGCGTGTCGGACACGGCTCCTGTGCTGCGTGCGGTAATCGATAATTACCTGAAGACGTCTGGCGTTAAAATCAAGCCGCAACACGAGGTGGACCACGTGGTCATGGGCGTGTCTTTAATAGCGTCGACGGGCGCCGTAGGACTGTTTCCTGCTTACGCCCAAAACTTTCTCACTCCGGCTGTCACGAGTCGCCCTCTGAAGGGCGATTCGCCAACTGTCGATCTGGTCCTCGGCTACAAAAAGTCGAACCAGTCTCCCGCCCTAAAGCTCTTGGTTTCGCGATTGGACGAATTGGTCGCTCGGGTGTCAAAGAAGTCTCGTTAGATTCCGTTCGCCAAGGCGAGCGCGTCGCATTCGCAATGTTGTTTTGGTTCACGGCGCGTGGGCGAATGGTTCGGGCTGGAATGATGTCTACGACATTCTGCTCAATGACGGCCTGGCGAACCAAACCAAGTTGGATGTTGGTGGCAACGCGAGATCGAACCATCAACCCAACCTCGAACGCTGGTACGCGAAGGCCGCTGTTCGGGAGCATTAGTGCAACTATTGTGCAACCAGAAGCGCTTGTGTTTTTTCGGACTAGAGCACCTGTTTTGCAACCTCGCAAGATAACTCGAGGCTTTCTCTTGCTTCTCTTCACTTTTGTTTATTTCCAACAACTTGGGCATCTGCTTTTCGCTCGAAAGCTAGCCCAGGTAGGTTTGGGCCTCGAACTTCCATCGAGTTGCATCTGATGGCGCAAATAGAGTTCTCGTTCTACGAGAGATATTTCAATCCTTAAGATCCGTAAACCTGACCTGAATCAACCACTGGTCACATGAAACTAACGGATCATCGCCCGGATATCACGATTCTCGAAGACCCGGCTTTCGCGCTCCGTCGTTTTCTGGACGACAACGTCCACCATGGCACGCGCCAAGTCGTCGGCCCGAATCACCTGGTTGGGGAACAGCAACCGAAACGCGGGGTAGACCCCGCGCAAGAGACGATAGTTGAAATTCGGCTCCTTCCGTGGCTCCACGGGATAGATGTATGCGGGCCGAAAGATGTACACCCGCGGGAACCCTGCAGCGAGGAGCGCCTTCTCTGCCTCTCCCTTATAGCGTGCGAAGGGCATCCGACTTCGGCCAGTCGGGTCCGCGCCCTTACCGCTCAAAAATGAGAATGCCGCCTCAGGGCTGCTTCTACGGAGAACTCGCGCGAACTCGATGGTGTAAGCCACGGTGATTGTGCGGAGCTCAGCATCCGTCACCGATCCGGTATATGCGCCCAGACAAAAGATTGCCGCGTCCTGATCGAAAAGCGTCTCCGCGAGTGCGGAGCAGTCCGCGAAGTCCTGGTGCAGAACCTCTTTCAGCTTGGGGTGCGAGACGCCGAGGTTCTTGCGTCCGATAGACGTCACTCGTTCGACTGAGTGGTGTCCTAGCGCATAGCGAAGTGCGTATCCCCCGGCCATTCCAGTCGCGCCCACAATTACAAGACGTATCGGGCCCGCCGTTGATTGCATTAGTTGACACCTTCAACTATGAGTCCGTGATAGATCGCCCCGTCTTTGCGGTGCTTGGCGACTCTTTGGTAGGCCTCGCTGTAATACCAATCCTTTGCAGCTTTCACGTGCGGGAATTTCGCAATGACGATTCCCTCAATCGGATCACCTTCAAGGACTTCGTGTTTTCCATAGGCTACGAGCACTTCGATGGGATGCCCCTTCATCGTTGCTTGGATTCCAGTCCAATATTTTTCGAGCTCTTTTTGATCGATGGTTTTAGTCCTCGTGAATACAACGTATGCAGACATAATCGTTCTCCTGCTTTGTTAATCGATTACCGTAGCCATTCGTTTCGTCTTTTATGACATTGCGCGCTCATCGATCCAGTCGACGTAGAGCAGGCGCTCAGCAAACAGCCACGCGCCCTCCATCTTCACGAAGGTATCGAGGTAACGGAGCGAGGCAACCATCAAGCGGCGTTTGCCCCCGTCGACCGTGACGTGATGCGCGAGACAGTAGGTTTCGCCGGTAACTCTATCCTTTGTCAGCGTGAAGATTGTGCTCTGTCCGACGAAATGCGTCGTAGCCTCGTACTTGTTCAGTTCGGCGAAGACTGGAGCAAGGGCCTCGCGCGAGTGCAGTTCCTGTGAAGGAGTCGGATCCTTGGCATTCATGTACACCACGAAGTGCGTGTCGGCGGTAAAGAGCGACATCTGGCCCTTGCCATCCCGACGGTCGGCGCAATGTGCGTAGGCTTCGACAAGTGCCCGGACGGCGAGGCGGTCCGCGGCTTCAACTGGTGAGATGCTTACGTGTTTGCTCATTTATGGACCTCAATTCGTTCGTGCATTCCGATCGCCTTCTCATTTGAGGACGACCCTTGCTTCGCTAAACGCGGCGCTTAGGCACTTCTTAGGGACCGATATCTTCAGTTCCCTTACTGAGCTCTGTCTTCTTAAACTATTGTTCGAAAACTGGTGGCGGACCGCTGACACGGCGCCACTTCAGTCGAACATTTACCTCTACGCGGTTGGCGATCTTGATGAAAGGGATGCCGCTCGTCATGCCGTAGTCTTTGCGATCAAAAGCCATGGTGCCGTCGAGACTGCCGGTGGGTGTTCCTTTGCTATCGCTCGTGAGAGTGAGTTTCTCCGTCTTGGTAACGCCTCGAATGGTGAAGTTACCGTCGATGTCAAATGTGTTTGGGCCGGTCTGAACGATTTTCGTGGATTTGAAAGTGATCAAAGGAGATTCTTTGACGTTAAAGAAATCCTTACCCTTCAACTTGTTGTCCTTCATATGGCTTCCGGTATTGACGGTATCGGCTTCAATCTCGATGTCTAACACAGCGGTCCGGACATCTCTCGATGAGAACTTTATGCTTGCGTTCCATTTTTCAAAATTCCCTTTGATCGAAACCGAAGAGTCGACGCCAAATTTGATACTGCTTTCCTCGGGCGTTACTTCGTAGGTTGGAACCTGCGCATAGCTTGCTCCCGGTGACGCGAGAAAAACGATCAGGCACGCGGCGGATGCAAGCAAGTAGCGAATTCGTGTGCTCAGGCGACTTCGCTGAATGCCTCTCCGTGAGCAATTCTCGCTGGCTGTAAACATGTATGGACCGACTCGTTCAGTTTTCTCGGTAAGAACGGTCATTCAAGGATGGCCTTCGGCTCTAGAAACGCTTCAATTCCGTACCGGCCATATTCGCGGCCGACGCCGGAGAACTTGAATCCGCCCCAAGGCGCATCAGGATCGTCCGTCATGTTGTTGATCACGACGCGGCCGGCCCGCAGCTGAGAGGCCACGCGGCGTGCGCGCTCGATGTCACTCCCCAAGACGGCGGAGTGGAGACCGTACTCGGAGTCGTTGGCAATGCGGATCGCTTCGTCCTCGGAGTCGTAGGCGATCACGCTGAGCACGGGGCCGAAAATCTCTTCCTGGGCGATGGCCATGTCGTTCTTCACATTGACGAACACCGTGGGCTTCACGAAGTAGCCTGCTTCGAGACCCTTCGGATGACCTTCTCCGCCGACCAGCACCTCCGCGCCTTCTTCAATGCCTTTCCGAATGTAGGATTCCACGTGCTCATACTGTTTTTGCGACACCATTGGACCAACCATGATGTCAGGGTCGGCTGGATCGCCAACCGTGAAGGCCTGCATCGCATCCCGTATCACCCGATTCACCTCGTCTAGTCGGCTCTTAGGCACAAGAAGCCGCGTGCCGGCTGCGCAAGCTTGGCCACTATTCATGAAGGCCAAAGTGAGAGCCGCCGGGATGGCCTTGTCGAGCACAGCATCATCGAGCAAGACTGTTGGCGATTTTCCACCCAGTTCGAGCGTGACACGCTTCATCGTCGCGGCGCCATCGCGCATGATCTGTTGTCCGACGGCAACTGAACCTGTGAACGATATCTTCGCGACGTCGGGATTGCGCACCATCTCAGCGCCGACGACAGTACCGAGGCCCGTCACCACGTTGAAAACACCCTTGGGTAGCTCGGCAGCATTCAGAGCCTCAACCATCACCCGGGTCTGCAGCGAGCTCATCTCGCTCGGCTTGATGACGACCGTACAACCAGCCGCGACCGCCGATGCCAGCTTCAGGCAAATGAATAGCGCATTCGCATTCCACGCCGTAATCAGGCCGGCAACACCGACCGGCTCTAGCGTCACCGTCGTCTTGCCCCAGCTTTGTGTCAACGGCAGCTCTTGAAGCCCCTTCTCAGCCGCGGCGAATGCGTTGACCCCCGACTCCACAATAAGCCGGGCGAACTGGGCGACTCCACCGTACTCTTCAATCATGACAGCGGTTAGATCGTCGACGTGGTCGGATACAGCCTTATGCAGCTGGCGCAAGTAACGCGAGCGTTCTTCCTTGCTTGTCCGGCCGAAACTGGCCAATGCGCGCTTGGCCGCTGCGATGGCACGCCGCGTATCTTCCTCATCTCCCAGCATGATGCGGCCGATCACTTGCCCGTTGGTCGGCTTGATGATGTCCATGACCTGTCGGCCATGGGATTCAATGAACGCTCCATCGATGTAGTGCGTTGTGATCGTCTTAATCGTGTCGGTCTTCATGACTGTTTTCATCGCGTTTTCCCCTTATGTGAGAATTTCCGTCAACCAAGTGGCGGCGCGCGTGAACGAGCTGTATGGTCATCAATGCAAGCGCAGTTCCAGGGCAATCTCCGGCCACTGCGCTAAATCACTGGTTAGCTGACGCTTATTGAAGGAGAGAATTTATTTGTGCGTGACGTGGAATCGTCACTGTCCATCCGCTGACAGCGCAGCGGGTTGGTGGGCTGAAGAACAACCACCATTCAGTCACGAAACCGCATGCAGTCTTCAAACGACGATTTATTGCAGACGTGCAATTCAGAAAACATTGGACACGATGGCTTACAGCTACTTGGCGCCGCACAAATTCCTTCTCATCTCGCTTCAACCGATTGATAACAGGTAGCGGCCTAAAACATGTCTGTCAATGGATAGACACAGACGATTCCACGTCGCTCACACACCTGCCTAGCGCCACATAAGTGCTTGTTAGTCAGCGATTCAGTGAGAGGCGGCCCCAGCTTGCCGTGGAATTACATTTGCATTTCGAACTCACGGAACGGAGAGCGAAGGAGCGTGGAAGTTGGCCACACGAGCAATTTTGCCGCATCGGGCGAACAGACGGAGCATCGGATCTGACGCTCCCCAATTGATTAGTGACGAGGGGCTCGTCGCAGTGGCCAAGATAGGCCACAGAACAGCGTTCGACGAACTTCACAAACGTCACGCCGCAAAGATGTTTCGGGTTGCTCATCGAATCACTCGACATCGTGAGGATGCTGAGGATGCGGTTCAAGAGAGTTTTCTTAATGCCTACGTCCACCTGAAAAACTTTCAGGAAAGCGCACGATTTTCAAGCTGGCTGACCCGCATCACCATTAATGCCGCGCTAATGAAAGTGCGCAAGAATCGCCTATCGCGCGAAGTTCCAATAGAAGAGCCCGCAGAGCCATTGGAATTCCGTTCTATAGATAAACTGAAAGACTCCTCGGCAAATCCAGAGGAGATTTGTGCAAGAGGCGAGCAGCAGGCAATCCTAAGAAATGCTATCGCAGAGCTACGACCAACACTTCGGAAGGCTGTCGAACTGTATCAGTTGCGGGGATGCTCCTTCCATGAGACCGCCAAGGTACTTGGGATTTCAATCGCAGCAACGAAAGGGCGAGTGTTTCATGCGCGGGCCGCACTGCGCGAGCGGCACAAGAAATACTCTCTTGCGAGGGAGGCGCGATGACGAAACCACTGTTTTTTCTCCATTGGTATCGGCTTTTGCTAGCACACTATCATTGGACCATGTTTCAGGCGATCCGCTACGTTCTGTGGCTCACGCGCTGACTCAGACTTTCGTTAAAGAGCGATCCTCATCTCGCGTAACTAAAAAGCTCGAATGGCTTACGCATATTTGAGGCTGTTCTCGAAATTCTGAATGAGGCGATAGTCATTACCAATCAGGACCAGAGAATTCTCTTTGTAAACTCTCCCTTCGTGGAGTCTGATATCCGCGCATGGAAAAAACGATCAATCTGCGGAGGCGGGAACGTTCAGCGACGCGACCGTCAATGTCGAACTCTCCGTTTCGGCGATAAGCAGGTTGCTGATCCGGCTCGAAAAACATCTCGATTTATTGCTCGTTTATCGAAGCCAGCGAGGGCTTGCACTTACTGACGGCGGCAGGAATATTTCCTATCCTGTAAAAGAGCCCTGCGGCTCTTGCGCGCGGGAGGCGATTCCTCGATAAACATCGTGCCAGTCCATCCCGGTCCAGGAGCCAAAGGAAAACATCGAAGTTTTCTTGAAAGTTCGCGCTCCCAAAGGCTCGTTGCGCCACGTGGAATCGTCACTGTCCATCCGCTCACAGCTCAGCGGGATTGTCTGTGGCCCTGTGTCCGCAGCCTTCCCGTAGGAGGTTGGCTCGCGGAGCCTTCACACACGAGTGAACAGGAGCGCCGGCGCCAAGTTAAGCCAAAGACGGCTGTTGCGTTGCAAGCTGCGTACGAGTAGTAGGCGGACGCTTGACCTTGAAGGCAAAAAACCGACGGGATAAGTTATGCGATGCTTATTCGGAAAGACCCTGAGGTTCTCACCATGGCGAATGAGGATGTGCAACGGACACTGGAAGAGCTATCACGCAACTTAAAGGAAAGCAAAGCCTGGCTGGAAGAAGCCCAACGCGTCGCCCATCTTGGCTACTGGGTATGGGACCTTGAGACGAATCACTTGATCTGGTCGGACGAGACCTACCGCATCTTTGGGTTGACGCCACAGGAAGGCCTCATTGACTTAGACAAGGTACGCGAAATGATTCACCCCGACGATCGCGAGGCTGTGTTTCGGACGGCAGGAGAGGCTGTTCGTTCTGGCGCACGCGCGGACTGTGAACACCGACTTTTTCGTCCCAACGGGGAAATGCGGATCGTACACAGCCTGGGCGACTTGAAAAAAGACTCATCGGGACGTCCCTACCAAATTTTCGGTACGACCCAGGACATCACCGAACGCAAGCGCGCAGAGGAAGCCTTTCAGGAGATTTCGCGGAAGCTGCTAGAAAGCAACGCCAGGCTTGAAGAAGCCCAGCGCATTGCCAACGTCGGTCATTATTCCTGGAACCTCATCGAGAATCGGGTGGTTTGGTCTGACGAAGTCTACCGCATCTATGGATTGAGTCCGCAGCAAGGGCCGATCGATCTGGCGATGGTTCGCGAAATGATACACCCTGCGGATCGAGAGCTCGTTTTCCACGCAGCTGAGGATGCTCTCCAGAGCGAAGTTCCCGTCGACATCGAACATCGTCTGGTTCGCCCCGACGGCGAAGTCCGGACTATTCACAGCGTGGGCACCGTAAAACGTGATACCTCAGGTCGGCCGTATGAAATGTTTGGTACGGCTCAAGACGTCACCGACCGCAGGCGCTCCGAGGAAGCCCTGAAGCAAAGCCAGTTTTATCTGAGCGAAGGACAACGCCTCGCACATATGGGGAGTTGGGCATTCAACGATTCAGGTCACTATTGGTCTGATGAGTTGTACAAGATTTACGGTCTGGATCCTCAGAACGGAGCACCGACGGTTGAACAGTATCTGGAGCTCATCCATCCCCAAGACCGAACCTCTATGGCTGAATCCATTAAGCGCATGCAAGAGGAACACTGTGGCTTTGATCAAATAGAAAGGATCGTTCGCCCCGACGGGCAATTGCGCTACATTCGCGCTGTGGCTATTCCCGTTATTGAACAAGAGGTTTTCAAAGGATTTATCGGTACGACAATGGATGTTACCGAGCAGGAACTGCTGACGCAGGAGTTGCGTAGAGAGCAAGCATACCTTACGGAAGCGCAAAGCCTGACTCATATCGGCAGTTGGGCAGCGAATTTTGCCACCATGCAAAACTTTCATCTATCGGACGAAACGTATCGCATACATGGCCTCGACCCACGCCAAGGTCCTACCCCACTCGAACGCTTTTGGGCCACTCTCCACCCGGAAGACGAGCCGGTGGTGAGGGCAACTATCGAAAATGCAATCCGCACAGGAACGGATTACGAGATCCACGAATTTCGCATTCGTCGTGCCGACGACGGCCAGATCCGAGTCCTACGTTCTATAGGACATCGCAATCCTGCTGGAGAAATCGGAGAGTACGTCGGTATCACCATGGATATAACCGAGCTAAAGCGTGCCGAGGAGGAACGCGAAAAGCTGCGGCAGCTTGAGGCTGATTTGGCGCACATCAATCGCGTCAATATGCTGGGGGAGCTGTCCGCCGCATTGGCCCACGAAATAAAGCAGCCTATAGCCGCCTCAATCACCAGCGCCAACGCGTGTTTGCGCTGGCTTGCGCGTGATCCACCGGACCTCGAAAGGGCGCGAGCGGCAGCAGCTAGAATTGAGGAGGACGGAAACCGTGCGGCCGACGTTATCAACCGCTTGCGGTCCTTCTACAAAAAAGGCTCGCCGCCGAAGCGCGAGGCGGTTGACATCAAAGAAATCCTTCGGGAAATGACCGCTCTGTTCAGGACGGAAGCCCTTCGTCACTCCGTAAGAATCCATTCCGAACTGCATGAAGAGAGGCCTCACGTCCTCGCAGACCGGGTGCAACTGCAACAGGTATTCATGAACCTGATGCTGAACGCGCTCGAGGCCATGAAAGACAGCGGAGGCGAATTGACGATTACGTCGCGATCCAATCCTGAAGGTCAGCTCGTCGTTTCGATCAGCGATACCGGCGTGGGATTGCCAGCAGAAAATACTGAGCGGATCTTTGACGCCTTCCATACCACGAAGCCGCAAGGCACGGGCATGGGTTTGGCCATTACCCGATCGATAGTGGAGGCTCATGGCGGCCGAGTGTGGGCCACCGCCAATCAGGGGGCAGGCGCAACTCTTCATTTTACCCTTCCCGCCAAAGCCGGGGCACGTGCATGAAATCCGCGGCCCTTCCTACGGTCTTCATCATCGATGACGACAAAGGCTTGCGTCAGGCAATCGAGGATCTGGTCGAATCAGTCGGCCTACGGGCCGAGACCTTTGCAAGTGGCGAAGAGTTTCTAAGCAGGAGACATATTAGTGGTCCGAGCTGCTTAGTTCTAGATGTAAGACTGCCCCAGATGAGTGGACTCGATTTCCAGCGGCGGTTGACCGAAACCGGCACACAGATACCCATCATTTTCATTACGGCTCACGGAGACATTCCCATGTCTGTCCGGGCGTTAAAGTCGGGTGCTGTGGAATTTCTAACAAAGCCTTTCAGGGATCAGGATCTGCTGGACGCCATTCAGCAGGCTCTCCAGCATGACCGCGCTGCGCAGGAACAGCAGGCCGAGATCCACGATCTGCGGGAGCTCTATCGCACACTGACTGCGCGGGAGCAGGAGGTCATGGCTCTTGTCGTCTCCGGAATGCTCAATAAGCAGATTGCCTCTGAAATTGGAGTGAGCGAAGCCACGGTAAAAATCCACCGAGGCAACGCCATGCACAAGATGCAAGCTGCCTCGGTAGTTGATTTGGTGCGCATGGCCGACAAGCTCAAACTCCCTCCTCGCAAATAGGCCGTCTTGATCTAGAGCGCGCCGGTTATTACTCCGCCTTCCCTTCTAGTCAACTACCACCAAAGTGGTAACAAGCGCCACTAAGAGCCGATTGCACACGCGCTTCGAATACGGTTAGGCTTCGCGCATGAGTAGCGAGCAAAGCTCAAGACTCATTGCCATCGTCGACGACGATAAGTCGATTCAAACCGCCCTGCAAGATCTGATCGAATCGGAAGGACTATCGACGCTCTGCTTCGACTCCGCGGAACAATTCTTGGATTCCGGCGCTCAACGCACGACTGCATGCCTGATCGCGGACGTTCGCATGCCAGGCATGTCCGGCGTTGAACTGCAAGCCAAGCTAAAGGCGGACCGATCCGGCATACCGATCATCTTCATCACAGCGCATGGCGACGCCAAGATGCGGGTCCAAGCTATGCGTAACGGGGCAGTCGAGTTCTTGACGAAACCCTTCGACAATGCAGTTTTACTGGAAACAGTTCATGCTGCCGTCGAGGACTACATGAAAGTGCCTGGGCTTTGGGACACAAACCGATGATAGTAGCTGATCAAGATCGTCGAGCCCGGCGATTCGAGCAGATCGTCGGCAACAGCCCGGGTTTGAGAATCGTTCTGGAACAGGTTGAGCGAGTGGCGGCTGCCGATTCGACCGTGCTCATCCAGGGAGAGACCGGGACTGGCAAGGAGCTCATCGCGCATGCCATCCATAATGCCAGCCCTCGCAGCGGCCACCCGCTGATCAAGCTGAACTGCGCCGCCATTCCGTTCGACTTGCTCGAAAGCGAACTCTTTGGCCATGAGCGTGGTGCATTTACGGGGGCTATCGCACAAAAAATTGGCCGTTTTGAACTAGCCGATAAAGGCACGCTTTTTCTCGACGAAGTCGGCGACATACCACTTCCGTTGCAACCCAAACTTCTGCGAGTCCTGCAAGAACAGGAATTCGAACGCCTCGGAAGCGGTCGCACGCATCGCGTCGATGTGCGGCTGGTCGCTGCGACTCACCGGGACCTCGAACGAATGGTCAAGCGTAACCAATTTCGCAGCGATCTCTACTATCGCCTGAATGTATTTCCGATCACGCTGCCGCCCCTGCGTGAACGACCCGAAGATATCGCTCCCCTGGTGGAGCACTATGTTGAAGTTTTTTCGTGTCGAATGCGGAAGCGTATCGACACCATTCCCGGCGAATTCATGAACGCCTTAAAGTCCTATTCTTGGCCGGGAAACATTCGAGAGCTCCAAAACGTGATCGAACGAGCGGTGATCTTGTCGAACGATGGCTTGCTGACTAATCCTTTGCGTCCGAGCCGTTCCACGTTGGTCGTTGCCTTCCCGCCGAGGACAACTCTGAGAGATTCCGAGCGCGCTCTCATTCTGGAAGCGTTGGAAGCTACAGGGTGGATTGTGGGCGGACCGTATGGCGCAGCCGCACGTTTGGGATTGAAACGCACCACGTTAATCGCACGGATGAAGAAGCACGGGATCCTCCGGCCGGTCGAAGAGCCAACGCTCGATCAAGCCGTCGATGAGGAATGCGCTGTGTTGGAGAGTCGTTCGTCACTGTCGAGCGCATAATACCCGTAAGGCGAAAAAGAAGACGCCAGATTCACAAATCGGAGAGTGTTTTGTGTCGACAACTCAGGCGCAATGGCTGCAACAAGTGGGAAGCGTTCTCGAAACACTGAATGAGGGCGTCGTAATCAGCGACGAGCACAGACGCATCGTCTTTGCCAATTCCATGTTTTTGGAAATGGGCAAAATGTCCGCCGAAAACGTTGTTGGCAAGTCCGTCATGAATTTATACCCGCCCGCCGAAGTCGCGAGGCTGGAAGAGTTCATCGAGCGACGTGAATCTCACGGACGCGCCCAGTATGAATTCTACATACCTCAAACCGATGGTGGGCGTCTGCCCGTTGCCGTCACATCACGGCTCGTACATGGCGGGGATGGCCGTCGTTACGGAATCATTACCGCTACCGACATCACTGATCAGAAGCGCGTCCAAGAGGAATTACGCGACAAGAATGCTTTGCTACTGGAGCGCCAGCACCAGATGGAGCAAGAGCTGTTACTTGCGGAACGCGTGCAACAGAGTCTCGCGCCCAAAGGTCTTACGTGGGGCAGAGTTTCCGTCGAAGCGCACTACCAGCCGGCCTCATCCATCGGCGGAGACTATGGCCTCGTCATTCCAAGCGAAGATCATCTGGACGTTGTCGTCTGCGATGTATCCGGTCACGGAATCAGTTCAGCGCTGGTTGCCAATCGCATCTACTCCGAGACGATGGCTCAGATTGAACGAGGCGTGAAACTCGCGTCGATGCTCCGGCACCTGAATCACTTCGCAGTTCAGAACCTCGCGAGTTCCAGTTTTTATTTCACTGTGGCAGCGGTGCGCGTCTATCGTAGTCGCGGCTGCTTACAGTTTGCTGGGGCAGGTCATCCACCGGCAATCGTTGTTCGCCCCGGACAGTCGCCACGGTTGCTCGAATCGACAAACATGGTCCTTGGCCTCTTCGAAAACGCCGTGGGCAGTGAATCCGAATCGATCGTCGAGACGGCACTCCAGAGTGGTGACCGCATCATTGTTTACACGGATGGCTTGACGGAGAGTTTCAATTGTCAGCGCGAAATGCTGGGAGTGGAGGGCCTCGAAAAGATCGTGGCCGAGACTTCTTCTTTGCCTTTGGCTGAAATGAAGCAGCAGATTCTAGGTCGAGTTGCTGCCTGGCGCGACGGACACGCCGCGGATGATGTTTCCCTCGTGCTGCTGGAACTTTCCTGACTTTTCTTCGCGTTTACAGACTCGGCCCAACCTGGCAACGGTTATGCGCCATGAGATTACGCGGCTCTGGACTAACTAGGCTCCTTGGCAAGGAACATCTATCTTTCGTCCGACCTGCCTCCAAACAGAAACTGAGCATCTGGGCCCATAACTTCCGGCTTCCTTCTAGCCGCCTAATCGAACGCGCGGAGCTACGCGCCCACCTTCACTGCTCTGCCAAAACGCGCGTCCGATTAAGCACTAACGCAATTCGGAAGTAATCCAGTTGGGCATCGCCGGATAAGTACGGGGAAGTCGGCTAGCGGGAAGTGATCCCGATTGGTTCCGGTAGAAGGGCTTATAACACAGCTTCAACGTCCCAACCATTTAACACACACAAGCAAAAAGGCCCGCCACCGCGCCGCCCAGCTACGCGGTGTCATGGAGCTGTTCGGAGCGCGGGTCAACTAGTCGTTCTTTTCGGTGAGTTCCGTAAGCTCCATCTCAATCCAAAAACCTGAACCCGGTACAGACATCGTGGATTCTTAATTCGAGAGATAAACTTTCCTAACCACGCTTTCGTGCCTCCGATGGCGAATTGGTCTGTGCCTTCGCTGATTCTCTGGCCCTATGTAGTTACACAACGTTTCATCGTATAGGATGGCGAGCATGGAATTCGCAGTGGCCCTTCTGGAGGGCGGAGCTAGCATTGAAACCGTGAGCATACTGTTAGGCCACCAGTGCATCCGGGTGACCCAGAAGCACTACAATCCGTGGGTTAAAACCCGTCAGGACGCGCTAGATCGCGCCGTTGAGAGTGCCACACACTAGTGGGTCAGTTCCCGGTTAGCGCGTTACTCAGGCACGTGGATTACTTCCGGGTAGCTCGTGATCCAGTCCTTATCCGGTAACGCCGGCTAGGGTAGGATACAATCGGTCAACACTGATGCCCGTAGCGCCCGGCACTCGCCTCGGCCCTTATGAAGTCCTCGCCCGTATTGGTGAGGGCGGCATGGGTGTTGTATACCGTGCACTCGACCCACGGCTTGATCGTCAAGTCGCCATCAAGCTCCTGCCCGCCGACTCAGCCGCCGACCAACAGGCGCGGGAACGCCTCCGCAACGAGGCGATGGCGGCCGCCGCGCTTGACCACCCTTACATTTGCAAGATCTTTGAAATTGGCGAGCATGGCGAATCGTTGTTTCTAGTGATGGAATACATCGCCGGAGAAACTCTTGACCGCCGGCTGCGTGATGGTCGGATGCCTCTGCCCGAAACACTTCGTTTGGCCGGCGAGATCGCCGAGGCACTGCAGGAAGCTCATGAACGGCGGATTTTGCACCGCGATCTCAAGCCTTCAAACATTATGTTGACCCAACAGGGTCACGTGAAAATCATGGACTTTGGTCTGGCCAAGCGGCTCGCTTATCTACCGAGGGAAGACGATGCCACGCTCGATATCAGAAGCCCGGAATTAACGGCACGGGGAACAATCCTAGGCACGCCTGACTACATGTCGCCGGAGCAGATAAAGGGCCTGCCGCTCGATATACGCTCTGATTTGTTTTCCTTCGGCGTGGTTCTGGCCGAGATGGCAGGGGGCCGGCATCCGTTCCGGAAGCAATCAATGATTGAAACTTTCTCCGCGGTGCTCCGCGATCCCCCCGATCTCAATAGTGATATGCCTGCATGCGTGACGGTGCTGTTACAGCGTCTGCTGGCCAAGTCTGCTGAGGATCGTTACTGGTCCGCTGCGGAGGTACGTGCCAGCCTGACGGGGCAGACAGGTTCCCTCCGCCCAGAACGGGTATCGAAGGTCATCGACTCGCTTGCAGTTCTGCCTTTCGAAAACGCTAGTCGAGATCTGGAGCATGAATACCTAGGCGACGGGATCGCGGGCAGTCTTGTCAATACTCTGGCGACCGTCCCAAGACTGCGGGTAATCGCCCAAAGCACGGTATTTCGCTATAAGGGGCGGAGAATAGATCCTCAAGCGGCGGGTCGCGAGCTTAATGTGCGTGCTGTTCTCACCGGAAGAATAATGCAAAGCGGTGGATCTCTCCGCATAGGGGCCGAGTTAGTCGACGTGGCGACAGGGTCTCAATTGTGGGGCGCACAATACGATCGCAAGCCCGGGGATATCTTTGCCATTCAAGACGAAATTTCCACTGAAATATCGGGAATATTGCGGCTAAAGCTCACCAGGGCGGAAAAAAGGCGGCTAACCAAGCACCAAACGGACGATGCTGAGGCTTACCGACTGTACTTAAAAGGCCGTCATCACTGGAACAGGTGGACCGAAGAAGGATTCTACAAGGCGATTGAATACTTTCAGCAAGCTGTGGAGAAAGATCCCAGCTACGCTCTCGCATATACCGGCTTGGCCGATTCTTACGTGCTTCTGGGGTGGAATAGCTATCTGCCGCCGAAGGAGGCGTTCCCTAAAGGCAAAGTGGCCGCGATGGGGGCTCTGCGGCTCGACCCAGATCTCGGTGAAGCCCACATGTCACTGGCCAGCGTATTGTGGCTTCACGATTGGCAATGGCAAGAGGCTCAGACTGAATTCAAACGCAGCCTCGCACTAAATCCTGCTCATCCGCCTGCCAATCATTGGTACGCCGAGTATTTGATGACAATGGGGCACCACGAAGAAGTTATCGCGAGGATGAAAAACAGCCAAGAGCTCAATCCATTGTCCCTCATTATCAGTGACGCTATCGGTTGGGCCTACTATATGGCCCGGCGATACGACGACGCGATCGAACAGCTCCGGCGAAGTGTCGAATTGGATCCAAACCACCCCGTCAGCTACTGGATTCTGGGCCTGTTACTGAGGAAAACGGATCGCTATGAGCTGGCCATCGCCGAGGGTGAGAAGGGGGCGAAGCTGTCTGGCGGAAGTCCATTGATGAGCGCGGCGTTGGCGCATACTCTCGCCACGGCGACAAGGAGAAAAGAAGCAATCCAGATTCTCGATGATCTAACTAAATTAACGAAGCAAAAGTATGTTGCACCTTATTTTTTCGCCGGAATCCACGTCGGCTTGGGAGAAGACGACCGCGCGCTTGAATACCTGGAAAAATCGTACGAAGAGCACTCCCACTGGCTCATATATCTTCACATAGATCCGAGCATGGACGGCTTGCGGTCGAACCCACGTTTTCAGGACCTGTTGCGGCGCGTCGGCCTTCCCTTGCGGCACGCGATCCCAAGCTGAAGACGGCAACGCAGAGTCTGCCAGACCGCAGTATTGGCTTGAGAAACTGTGCCCACACACCTTTCAGTGCCCGGTAATCGCCCCACCGGACAGTTTAAGTATCCAGCCAGAAATGGCCGGCTAAAGGAGAAAGACCGAATTCTGAGCGAGTAGTCGGCAATCCGGAAGTTATCCTCGCCCCGCTTGGCGGCGGTCACTTGGACGTGTAATTGGATTATCGGAAACCTACTCACTACCCTCTAGTGAAACTGTTGTACAAAAACGGTACAATTTTCTATAAACCATCAAATACCCAATTACAATATGGCGGAGGCGTGTGGGAGTCGACCGACCGCCGAACCTTTCCAAGGAATGCGAGTCGATCTGAACACTTGAGACAGCGTACATTAAATATAACTATATCTTGTATATACTTTGTAGTTACACAACGTTTCATCGTATAGTATGGCGAACATGGAATCTTGGCAAGTCTGCAAGGAGCGGAGTGTCAACAACTTACGAGTCACTTTCAGGAGCACTAAGTAGCATTTAGAGCGGACAGAAACGCTTAATGGTCCTATAGTTGGTCCCACGCGGAAGGCGGGTTGGCACCCTTCATTGTTGAACCGCGAACGGGTTCAGGATTGCTATTCAAATCCTAACGTTAGTCCGCGAATCCGTGATTGTTTCCGTGCAGGGGACTGCGGAACTTGGGTAGCCTGCCTCTCTTGGGTGTTAGTCGCATCTCTGCCTCACGCGCCAAATCTAACGCCACGTCGCTGCCCCCTGCTTTCGAGTTCCGATTTTCCGTTATCAACTTCTGAGCTAACTTTTGACGTAACTGCGGCAAAATTTCTCGCCTCGATCAAGACCGTCGTTGATCCATTAAGCCGAGCGAGCAACGCGCAACCTGCGCCGTTGGATCCTCCGCTTGTCACATAAACGCCGAACAGTTTGTCGTCGATTCTGCCTGATGTTTCCTCGCGACTTCTCATAAAATCCCCCGCGCGGAATCTTCCGCCTTAAAGCCCTGTACCGCCGCGTGCTTCCCGCCGAAAACATGAGCTATCGTCATTACCCAAGCCTTCTGCAGCATGTAAAGGCTCACCACCACCAAGGCCAACGCAGCGAATCCAATCGCAAAAAATGCAAACGCTGCAATCAATTCTTGAACGAAATAAAATTGGCAAGCTGCCACCACCGCGAGGGCCCCACACGCCAATTTCCAAATCCTGTAGTCCGGTTTCATCCGTTCCTCGGTGCCTTCTTCCATGCGTGTGGAGCTAAGAGGACTGCGCAGTTTCCAAGAATGGGCGGTACATCCCGATGAGTTCGTCAGACGAGTCCTGAAACTGGCGGGGCGTCATGCCCACCAAGTTTCCAAATACAGTTGTGAACTGCGCCTGATTCTCGAATCCGACGCCGAAAGCAATGTCTCTCGATTGATGCGCTCTTGAAGAACGAATTGCTGCGGCGCTAAGCGGTAGATGTCACTGCGGCTGGAATCCGGCGTGGAAACATCTTCAATGGCGTGGCCGTGTCCGGAGACTGTAGCTCTGAGACGTTGCTTACATTCGAAGCCGATCTCATCCGAACCCAACCCTATCCGCACGGTCGCTCCTCAAACTAAATGCGCGGACAGGTAATGCAACGCCGGTGCCAATTCCGCAAACCACAATGAGCGCGGCAAGTCGTTGAAATCAAATGCTTATTCATGGATTACTTCATCCGACTCCCTTATTCTGCGTCACGGCCTCGACCTTACTGTCAACGCCTCGCCATGAATTGAACACAAAATCACTCTATCAATGTTTATCGGTCTCGGATCGCCCGCTTTATATTCAAAACAGAACGGATCGCCGCTCCCAGAAGGAGAGTCGTTATTGGGCATTCACATGCTCCGGGAGGGTGAGATCGAAACGGAGATTACTGTGAGCTACTCGACTAAATCTGTGAAGCCCAGCCAGTCAGTTAGGACAGGACCGCAGAATCACTCTCGTTCTTTTCGCGGACGGAGTCATCGTGTCCGCACGAACTCGCCCACCTCGGAAAGACCCAGCCCAACGGAAGGAGCAGCCCAGCTAGGTATCGCGGCGGGGACTTTCAAGACGCGCGTCTACCGTGCCAAAAAATATCTGATTAACGAGAAGCACCTTGACCTCTTTGGCTCGCTCCGCAAGCGAACGGATTCATCATTTTCTTCCTACACCGATGATTTTTCATTTCTAGCCAAAGGACCTTCGGCGACTTCAGCTCCAGAAGCAGCATTTTCATGACAGATCCGACTTTGTTCCTCGACATACAGAAGCCGAATTGGCTGGCTCAGATGGAGACCGTGCTGGAGGTGCTTAACGAAGGTGTTGTTATAGCTGACGACCGTCACCGGATTTTCTTCGTCAATTCCCGTTTCTCAGAGATGACCGGCATTCCACGCCAGGAGCTCATCGGATTTCACGCTTCGCGATTTTATTCGCCTCAGGAATGGGACTTTCTTATACAACAGATAGAGATCGCTTTCCAATCCGGGCACAACCGTTATTCGTTTGTCCTGCCTCGCAAGGACGGTGGCCGTTTGCCGGTCATCATAAGTTCCCGACAATTCCAGAATTCCGACGGCCGATTTGGAATCGTCATCTTCACGGATATCTCAGAGCAGGTACGGACGGAAGAAGAGCTGCGATCTGCCAACGCAAAGCTTCAGCAGCGCCAGATGGAGATCGAGGAGGATCTGCGACTTGCTGCGAAAGTCCAGAACAGCCTTGTACCAAAACCCGTAGTGTGGGACACCATCAGCGTTGACGCCTTCTATCACCCCGTGCATTCGATCGGCGGGGATTTTGCGCTCATCAACTCAGCGGACCAACAACGCCTCAGCTTACTTGTCTGCGACGTCTCCGGCCACGGTATAGGTTCTGCGCTAGTGGCCAACCGCATCTATTCCGAGACGACCGCTCATCTGCGGAGCGGAATGCCATTTGTCGATATGTTCGGAAAGTTGAACCGATTCCTCATCGAGGAAATCCGTGATTCGGGAATGTTTGTCACTGTAGCCGCCGCAAGTATCGATACGCATCGGCGCAGTATGGTTTTCGCTGGAGCTGGTCATCCTCCAATCATGGTCGCGCGCCGTGGGCAGAGTCCCCTTCTTTTCGAATCTCGCAGTATGGTTCTCGGCGCATTGCCTGACGCCGTCGATGTCACCGCTACCATAGAGGTGGAACTAGAACCGGATGATCGAATTGTCCTATATACCGATGGAATTACTGAAGTGTTCAACAGCGGCGGGGAAATGCTGGGCATCGCTGGCCTTCAGGAAATCGTTCGGCAGTCGTCGATGCTTCCAGCAGTGGACATGAAACAATGTATTCTTGACGGCGTAGCCTCGTGGCGAGAGGGACCACCGACTGACGATGTCTCTCTCATGATGGTGCATCTTCGCTGAAGGGGCTAGATTCAATCATGATTAGGCAGAAGGTAGACTCTTTATCTGGCTTTCCGCTGTGACCGCAGAAAACGCCGCCAGGCACCGAGCTCCGCAATCCAGCTAATTTCGTAGACAAGCTCTAAGAGCCTTCATGCTTCCCTAGTTGAAAATCTCAAACGACTTTTCCTGCCACGACTTCCCCGCTAACACCTGCGAGCCATGCACGTATCTGAGCGTGCTCGACAGCGCCGCACGCAATCACTTTTATCGAAGGCGGGACGATAATAGATAAAGACTGAGTCGTTTTAATTCCCACTTCCCGTTCGCCCGACCCTATCGATCCTGCTTGGCGGCCCTAGTAGTTTGGCATTCGATTATTTGCGTCGCCGATTTCTTCAACCTTTTTCTCTGTTGTCAATTCATGCCCGAATATAGGCGGACAATTTTCGAGCTTGATGCTATCGACCTCGCAGCCCGCAAGAAATTTTACCGCGCTCTCGTTGACGAGCGTAACGTCCCTCAAATCCAGCACCACCTGCTGCCCCGCTGCCTCCAAGGCGAGCGTGTTGGAGCTCCTTGACAACTTCTGCTTCAATTCGGCCACTGAGTGTAAAGACTACTCTTCCATTGCCCGGGCATTTGAAAGTGTGCGAAATCCATGTACAGGGGACAAACGGACCTCAGTCCTGCCAGTGGTCCTCAGGCGCCGCAATACCAAGGCGCTTCATCTTGTAAAACAGTGTGGTGCGCTTCAACCCGAGTCGGGCGGCCGCTCCCCGGGGACCGCCGAGCTTCCAATTGGCGCGCTGGCAGACTGAGAGAATTTCCCGCCGCACCTTATCTTCCAGCGTTGGATTGGCAATCGCTGGCTTCGGCGGCTCGTATCTCTCGAGTGGTCCTGGTTCAAAGACGCCATGATTGGAAAGGATGACGCCGCGGGCAACGAAGTTCTGCAGCTCTCGAATGTTACCGGGCCAGGAATGGCGAACAAGGGCGCGCATGGTTTCCTCCGGGATGGTATCGATGGTTTTGTCCATGGAGTCTGCGGACTGTTGAACGAAATGCTTTACGAGCTCGGGGATATCGGATTTCCTGTCGCGTAGGGGCGGGAGATAAATCGGAAAAGCATTCAGGCGGTAGTACAAATCTTCGCGGAATTCGCGGTCGCGAACCATTTGCTTGAGGTCCTGGTTGGTTGCAGCAACGACGCGAACATCGACTCTTGTTGTACGTGTGCTGCCTACGGACTCAAACTCACGCTCCTGGAGCACGCGAAGCAGCTTGGGCTGCAGCTCCAGTGGCATGTCTCCAATTTCGTCGAGAAATAGAGTGCCGCGATCCGCCAGGGCAAAGCGGCCGACATGAGAATTGATGGCGCCCGTGAATGCTCCGCGTTCGTGTCCGAAGAGCTCGCTTTCGAGAAGGCCGGCAGGCATCGCCGCGCAGTTAACCTTCACCAAATTCCGGTTTCTGCGGGGGCTGAGCTCATGTATCGCGCGCGCAATGACCTCCTTGCCGGTGCCGGTCTCACCCGTAATCAAGACGGTGGTGTAGGTGCCCGCTACGGCTTCCACCTGGGCAAGGATGGAACGCAGGCTGTTGCGCCGCCCTACGATGGTGTCCAAGAACGAGGAGTCCGTGCGTTCCAGGTTGCGCGCTGGCCGTTGATTAGCAGGATATAGACCGGAATTTATCGACAAGCTTTCCGAATATGAAGTAGTTTGCATGGCTGAATTTAATGCTGTACTCATGTTGTGCTCCTCTTTCTGATCGTTAAAACCCTCAGGAATCTCCAGGGAAGCGCGGACCGTCAAACTCTAGTTTCCACAGTCATCTGCTGCCCAGAGCCGAATACCGGGAAATCAATCTTTGGAACGGAAGATCGCTTTTGCGAGTCTCTGAGGAACACGAGCCCTTCATCGCCGCGACGCCGATCGACGAGCAGCACGTCGCCGGTGTGCACTTGTGCAGTTGCAAGAAGTCGGGCTATTGGGTACACCACGTAACGCTCAATGGCGCGCTTCAGTTGGCGGGCTCCGTACCTTTGATCGGTTCCTTGTTCCAGGAGGAACTCCCGGCCTTCGCGTGTGATTTGGAACAAGAAGGGATGCGTCGTCGAGTCCAACACCCGCTTCTGTACTTGCCTGAGTTCAATATCCAGCACTTCATCGAGCTCAGCGCGCTTCAGGGGATGAAAAACGACCACTTTGTCCAGTCGGTTCATGAACTCTGGCGAGAACTTCCGCCTCGCTGCTTCCACCGCGGTCTTCGCGACTTTTTCGTGCAACCGGTTTACCGGTTTATCCGATGGTTGGATGAATCCCATACCCCCGTGCATCAGATCGGCGATCTGGCTGCCTCCCAGGTTGGAGGTTAGGAAAATCACGGTCTGTGACAAATCCACCTTCCGGTTGTCGCCTAGTGTAAGCGTCGCTTTATCCAGCATTCCTAACAGCAGCTGCCATAGCGCGTCGCTCGCTTTCTCAATCTCGTCGAACAGAAGAAAACTCAGTTTGAGGTGCTCGCGGTGACTTGCGGCCAACGATTCTTGAGTGATAAGCGGGTGCGTTTCGCGGTGCCCCAGATATCCTGGCGGCGAACCAATCAACTTCGCAATTTCGTGGGAGTGCTGGAATTCCGCGCAATCCACTTTGAGAATCGCCCGGCTGTCTCCGAACAGAATCTCGGCCGCGGCTTCGACTGTGCGCGTCTTTCCTGAGCCGGTGGGTCCTAGAAACAGCAGGTTTCCCACTGGGCGGCCGGCAGAATGCAAGTCCGCGCAGAATACCTGATAAAGATCGACGAGGGCTTGTACGGCCTCGCTCTGCCCGACGACTCGCTGCCGCAATTCCTCTTCGAAATGACGCGATGCGGAACTCCGCTTTTGTGGATCCAATTCCTTGTTGTGGGCCGATTGCGTCGCAGTTGCCATAACAACTCCTTCACTGTCCTGAATCGAAAAACACGTACCGCTATCAGACTCTTCAGCCGAGCTTGGTGACGGAACGTAGAAAACTCCGCCAGCACTGCAGTTCCGGTAACCAGACAATTTCATACGTGCAAGCCTGAGCTACCACCGCCGACGCTTTCCAATCCCAACGTGACAAAACCGTGGTTTCGTAACGCACACTCACGCCGCTCTCGGAATACTGTGGCATCGGTGTCGAGTGCTCAATGGCCGTTCTGGTTTCTGTGCTCATTGCCGATCTCGCTCGCTCGTTGTTTGCTACTCCGCTTCGTTCTTGGGAGGCAGTTTGGAACGAATGCCGCCCGCGGACAACCCCAGATAGTCAGAGACTGGGTTCGCTAGATGGTGAGAGGAAGTGCTACGACTTTAAGGGGAGATAAAAATGCCACTAGGATTCAAAAAGATCGATGTGCTTCCTACCAAACAGCCGTGCATCGATGGACCAGGCGCCCGGCCCGACCATTGCCAGAGTGGCGCCAAGGGTGGCCAATATGATTGGAATCCAGGGATCGCCGGGACGCGAGAAAGCGATCCACACCTCAGCGATGGCCACCAAAGCTCCGGTCACTGGGGTCCACAAGCCGACGAGAAGAAGTATCCCCGCACTGGCTGCAATGATTGGCGGGGCTATGGATGCAAATTGATGTGCTTCACGTAGGTCGACGATCCCGTAGTGAATTAAAGCAAAACCGGTGAGCATCCGGAGAAGCAGAAGGCCATGGCCAGGCCAACCATGCGCGAAGGTCGAGAATAGACGTTGCAAAACATCCCCTTAAACTCCACATGTAGGATAAGAGGCTCGCAACACGCCCAAAACACGTAATAGTTGGATCGGGCTATCCCTCTTTTAGGGGGTCTATAGCTCGATAATTCCTCGCTTTAGCGCAATCGTCACAGCATGGGTCCGATCATTAGCGCCAAGCTTGGAGAGTATATTCGTGACGTGGCTCTTGACGGTCTCTTCGGTGATTGAGAGTTGGTCAGCTATCAGTTTGTTCGCGTTCCCAGTCGCGATCAGCCGCAGCACATCGATCTCGCGTGAGGTCAAGTTGTCTTCCGCGGCATGGTCCGCGAGCTCGGCGGCGACTTCCGGGGGTATTCGCTTTTTGCCGCCATGCACAGCACGGATGGTCTCCAGAAGTTCCCTATGTACGTGCCCCTTCAATATGTAGCCCTGCGCACCCGCTCTGAGGGCCCGCAACACTTGAACGTCACCTGTGTACGTAGTTAGAACAATGATCCGCGCGTTAGGAAATTCGTTATGGATGTCGATGATTGCTTCGAGGCCATTGAATCCCGGCATCTGCAGATCCATTAACGTTACATCTGGACGATGCGATCGGAACTGTTCGACGGCTTCCCGTCCATTGGACGCTTGCGCAACCAGCTTCATATCAGCTTCCGCGTTGACTAGTGCCGCGATCCCCTCGCGCAGGAGCGCATGGTCGTCGACGCTAAGGATCCGAATCGGCTTAGGATTGCTGCTCATGACTTTTGCTCTTGGCGAATAGCCGGAATCTTGAGCCACGCCGTCTTTCGGAGTCAACGGATACGGGAACAGTCAGTTGAACTTCCGTGCCGGCTCCGGCTTCGCTCCAGAAATCCAATGGAGCGCCGATTTGCTTCGCACGTTCCCGGACACCCGGCAATCCCCAATGTCCGGGCTGTCCGCCTTCCTTCAGGACCTTTGGGTCCATACCTTTTCCATCGTCGCGAATAAGCACCCGAAGGAGGCGATTGTCATATCGAATCTCAGCCTCAATGTGATGTGCACCCGCGTGCCGAAAGGCATTTCGCAGCAATTCACGGGCAATTCGGTACACTTCGTCCTGAAGAGCAGGAGACAAAGTTCGCCGCTCGCCCTCGACGATAACGCGAAAGATTGGAGGGTTGCCGTTTGCATCCGCCGCGGTCTCTAGTTCTCTACCGGTTTGCGTCAACAATTCTGCGAGATCAGTCGAAGTGACCATTTCGGAGCGCAAGTCCTTAATAGTGTCCCGGCTCTCGGCGATCGCCTGTTCGGTCCTCATGATCGCGCCATCAAGGGCTTCCATCGCCTCTTCTGTGCGCCTCGGGAGCATATTCCGGGCGGCCTGAAAACGAAACAGAAGACCGTGCAGGTTTTGTAGAAGAGTGTCATGCAGTTCCCGCGCGATGCGTGTGCGCTCGTTGACGCGCTCTTCCAGGCGCATGTTGAACTGCCGCGCCAACTGACGGACGCGGAGTTGATAAAGCATCCAGACCAATGCCAGAAAAGCGGCCACGCACAGTGCGCGGAACCAAGTCGTCTCGTAGTACGCCGGCAGGATAGAAAAATCCAACGATGCCCCCACCTCGTTCCATAAGCCGCTGTTGTTGCAAGCCACGACGCGAAAGCGATAGTTGCGGGGAGGGAGATTGTTGTAGAACGCTTGGCGGCGGTTGCCTACGTCCTGCCAATCGTGATCCCGGCCTTCCAGTTTGTAGCGAAAGATCACTTTTTCCGACGCGACCAAACTGAGCGCCGTGTAGTCAATTTCCAAGTCGCGAATAAGCGGCGGCAGGCGCGCGGGCCAGCTGCTGCCCGAACTCACATCGTATGTTTTGCGGTCAGCGGTGACCTGCTCGATGTGCACTGGCGGCGGAAGGTCGTTAATGGGAAGGTGGTGCGGATCGATGACGCTGATGCCGTCGGGCACACTGAACCAGAGTTTCCCATCTGCTGACTTGCCGACGCGCGGCGTATAATCGCCAACAACAGCGAGACCTCTTAGCCCGTCTGAACTATCGAAAAGTGTGGTGTGGATCGTGCGGGCGGACTTGTCCGCAGCACTAGCCCACGCGTCCAACTCGGAGCGCGCAACCCGCACCAAGCCACAGGGCATCATTAACCAAACGGATTGGGCGTCGTCTTCCATCGTCCATTGGACCGCATCGCAAGGCAATCCGCTGTTGCTCGTTAGATTGGCAATGCGGCCGTTTTCTAATCGGCTGAGTCCGCCCGCCGTGGCGATCCAAAGCGCGCCTTCCCCGTCGAACCTAAGCTGATATACACGGCCCTCGCCCAGCCCATCGCTGACTGAGTAAGATAACTGGACCTTGCCGTCACGAAACCAGGCGATGCCACCCTGAGAAAATCCGAGCCATAAACCGCCGTGCAAAGGGCCCGGAGCCAGAACAAATGCAGGATCCTTACGTCCGAATGCGGCCCAGGGAATCTGTAGGAACTCATTACGCGGCGACAATCGGAAGAGACCGAGGTCGCGGTTGGCGATCCACAGATTCCCCGAAGTGTCCTCGGTGACAGAATCCACCAACCCGCCGGGAGCCGCCGTAGGAATAAATCGATTATTCTCGAGGTGGCCGATCCCGGTCATCGTGGAAACCCAGATTCCCCCGCGAGAGTCCTGAAAAAGGGACCCCACCCCCTCATCCGGCAGTCCGCTGCCGACAATCTCTCGCACGCCGGCCCTGGGCCCGTGTTGGCGGTACACCGTAACCTGGCCCTGATTCAGGCGGTTTAAGCCATCAATGGTACCGAACCAAACGCTTCCATCCCTCGCCGCTAAGACGGCCCCCCAGGGGATACCCGACAACCCTTGGTTCCGGGAATACGTGACCACGGGAAGCTCGCGAAAGCGGTCGAGTCCGTTAACGGTGGCGACCCAAATATTGCCCTCACGATCCGCAAACAAATCGTAAATGTCGTCACCTGACAAGCCGTCCAATTCTGAAAACACATCGGTCCGTCCCTGGTGTACATGCACAATGCCCCGGCCCGCAGGTGCCACCCAGAGACCGCCGTCGCGATCTCGGAGCATTCTTAGGCGACTGAACCCAGGCCTCGCAGCGGGGAGCGGATATACGACCTCCGCTTTCCCATCAGCCAGGCGCATGACGCCCGTTGCAGCAATCAAGAGAGCGCCATCCTCGCCGTCCGCCATGCCCTGCATTCTTCCGTTTAGTAGGCCTGGCACCGCATAGAATTTCGGCGGTCCGCGTCTCCATTGCCACACCCCTGTATCCAATTCGACCCAGACGTTCCCCTTGCCATCTTTATACAACCCTAAAACACCGTGGCCAACACCGCCCATCTCTGGGTGGCACCCGACATTGCCATTGCGAATTTCGCAGAGTTTCCCGTCGGCGGGCCCATTTGTGCCGACCCATATCGAGCCATCATCGTCTTCAACTAGAGCATTGATAACCAATCCAGCCAACTCCGCGTACTGAGTGAGCTTGCCGTTCTTCCAGCTTGCCAGCCCATTGGACGTGCCGATCCAAAGAGTCCCGTCGCGCGCCGCGACGAGACTCCTGATGATGGTGGAGGGGAGATGCTGATCCGGCGGTGGCTGCAAGGAGACGATCCTGACGCCATCGAAGCGAGACAAGCCGAATGCTGTCCCCAGCCAGAGGTACCCATCGGGAGTCTGAGCGATTGAGAGAATGGAGCCTTTGGCAAACCCATCCCGGATTTTCCAGGCTGTATGCGCGTACTGACTGACGTCGAGCACTGGATCGAGGGCCCTCGCATAAGGGCAGGTCGCCAGCAGGATGCAGCCTAAGCCAGCGGCCAGCACGACAGCGTAATATCGTCGTCCGTTGGTTTTTCCCATTGGAGCCAGATGTTACTCTCATTCATCTCAGTGGAGGTAGTGTCAGCATCACCGTTTGAGATGTACTAAGGCGACGCTTTTGGGTTGCTACTTAACTCTCTGCAGTGGTCAAGGCGCGAGGCGGCGATGAAAGCAATGAAAGGTCAACCGCGAACAAACGCGGTACTATCTACCAGATCAGCTTCAGTCCGAACTGTATCTGGCGCGATGTGGTCGTCGTGGAGGTGAGGACGCCCGCCGAAGAAATCCGGGCTCCGTTGGCTCCAAACAGGCTGGTATTGTTGGTCGGGACCACCGGCGACGCAAAATTCGTGTGATTCAAGACGTTGAAGAACTCGGCTCGGAATTGCGCATGAAACTTCTCTAAGGTGCCTATGTTGCGAAATAGAGAGGTATCCAGATTGAGCATGCCTGGACCGATAAGAATATTGCGGCCCGCATCCCCAAATCGCGTGCTCGGGTTGGGAAAAGCAAAACACTGTGTTTTGATGTAGTCAAGCGGATTTCCTGGATTCACAAGGGAGCCGTGGCATCCCGGTCCTTTCAGTACATCCGGACGGTCGAACTGATCGCCCTTCATTCCTAATGGGTCTCCAGTGATTATGGGTGTGAACGGTTCGCCGGAAGCAATGTGCAGAATCCCTCCCCATTGCCAACCGTTTAATGCCCATTGGAGCGCTGGTGGCCTGGTTTTGAGACTCGGGATTTCCCAGACGTAGTTGACCGAGAGGTTTTGACGTATGTCGAAGTCAGCGAGTCCTCGCCCATTTCTCTCATCGAAGAAAAGCCGAGGGGAGCTGTTCGCGAAAGTATCGCTGTTCGCCGATTCCGAACCCGAGTCAATAATCTTGCCCCACGCGTATGACACCCCGGCTTGCAGTCCTCTGCTGAGTTGGTGAGTTACCTGTATTTGAAGGGCATGGAAAATGGAGTCGGAGTTCCACATGGTGCCGGAAATCTGGCCTACGTTCGGGTTCAGACGAGTTCCATTTACCGGCCATACGTAGCCCTGCGGCGTCAATGTTGGAAGCACCATGTCGAAATTGTTCGTGAAGTAGGGAAGATGAACGCCGCGCGATCCCGTGTAGCCCACCTGCAGTACCGTCTCTCGAGCAATGCTCTGCTGAATGTTGAAGTTCCACTCCATGTCATAGCTGCGTGGAGGATTTGGCTGTATATACGCGTAGCGGAGCGTGGGCGTCGTTAATAGCGAAAATGCTCCGTTCGGAAACGATCCCTGCGGCAGGTTCGTGTCGTTGCCCAACTCAAAAAACGGAGCCGACAACTGGGTCGTCACCGCAAACAGATATGGGAGAGGCAAATTATCGAATATTCCGAAGGCAGCGCGGACGGATGTCTTACCTTTACGTAATGGATCCCACGCAACGCCTACCCTTGGTTCAAAATCGAGCTTCGTCGGATTCGAGAAGAAAGGATCTCCGAGGTGTGGGGTCGTTGATGTCAGCGATGGTATATTCGAGAGTTTCCCCTGTGCTTCGCTCGGGACCGTCGCTGCTTCATAACGCAGTCCGAGATTGACAGTCAAATTCGGCCTCGCTCTCCAGTCATCCATGACGTATCCAGCATAAATAAACTGGCGGAGGGCGCGTGGCGTAATTCCACTTCCGATCGGCGCGTTAAACGACGTTGGCTGGTCCTGCAGGAAGGCGGAAAGCGATCCAAACACGAACTGGCCCAGCGGGCTGGTTTTGCCGAGTTCGTTGTCCCTGATGTTTTCAAAAGCTAAACCGAACTTTAGGGAATGAGTTCCTGACGTCGCGAACGCATCATCGTTGAACTGATACGAGTTGTAATGATAATCGAACTGCCCGACGGCGCCAAAGCCCCCTGGAAACGTAGAAAGTTGCGAGTTCGTTATGATTCCCACAGGGTGGTCAGGCAAAAAGCCGAGCGACGTGTCTGCGGCCACAGGGTTAATCGCCTTTAAACTCTTTGCCGCTTCCGAGACTACACGGCTGAAACCCAACCGTGCCGTGTTGGCCATTCGGGCACCGAATAAGTGCGTTTCCTCGAGAACTGCGGCTTGACGGCGAGACAGAGTCCCGATGATGTTGTTATTGAAGGAATCCGGTCCCTCCGTTTTTCCATTGTCGAACATGTATGTTCCGAACAGGCCATCACTCTTCCCGATTGTGAAGTCCGCACGTGAGGTAAGGAAGTCCTCGTTGGTGTTCTGCGGAGTGGAAAGCGTGAAATTGCCGGTATCGCCCTTGACCGGACCGTTCGGAAGGGGATAGAGCGCCAGGTACGGCTCTACTCTCGGATCCACACTAACAGTACCTGAGGTTAGATGTCCGGTGCGTGCCGCGGCAGAAGGCACAATGTCCACCGTTGTTGTTGAAAGCAGCTGCCGAATTCCTTCGTAGTCGCCAAAAAGAAACAACTTGCTTTTGATAATCGGCCCTCCAGCATCGGCTCCGAACTGATTGCGACGGAAGGGGGGTGGAGATGGAGTTGCGTCGAAGAAGTTGCGGGCGTCAAAAGCGCTGTTGCGTAGAAACTCATAAACAGACCCGTGTAGCTCATTTGTGCCAGAGCGTGTAATAGAATTGATCACTCCTCCTGAAGTCCTGCCGTAACTGGCTGGCGCGCAGTTTGTTACGACAGAGAATTCCTGAACTGCCTCCACGCCGAGTAAGACACCGAGGACGCTGCCGGGCCCTCCGTTGGAATAATCGTTTATGCTGATGCCATCGAGACGGTAGTTGTTCCCTTGTGGCCGCATTCCCCCGAGGCTGAACTGCGTCCCGAGACCGCGGTTTGCCCGTTGATTGCTCAGAGCAAGCGGGTATTGACTTACGCCGGTAATCCCCGCTTGCAGCTGCGCCAGAGTCGTCCAGTCGCGCCCGTTTAGCGGCAATTCGCGAACCGTTGTAGAGTTCTCGGTCACTTCCAAAGTCGAACTGGCCAATTGAATAGCCGACGGTGTCCCTGAAACTTCGATTTTCGTCTTAACCTCGCCTGGGTGTAGCTTGAAGTCGATTACCTGCTCGGAGCCTACCGTCACAAGAACACCCGATCTCATAACCGTCTCGAATCCCTCCTTGGACGCACTGATCGCATACGTGCCAGGCACCAGGTTCGGAGCTGTGTAGATCCCCTCGTTGTCTGCGTCTACCGACCGGAGGATGGCCGTCTCGGAGTTCTGTACAGCGACCTGCGCTCCTGCAATCACGCGCCCGGAGCTGTCTCTCACACTCCCCGAAATAGTCCCTCCAGCGACCTGTGCGAAACAACCACTGCCGGTCACCAGCACTATTGCTGTTACGCACGCGACCGTGAAAGAAATCGAAACAAAAGGAGCGCGGGTTGGCATCTCAACGTTCTTCTTGTACGGATTCGCTTCACTCTACGCCTCCCATTATCCCGGCGGCAATATTTTGTGCGGTCACGAAATCGCTCCGAACGCAATTTACGTTCATTCAGGGATTCCACAACCTGAGAAAAACTCCCGAATAATTCAAACCAACACAGAATTGCTGGCTCAGCACGATTTTTCAGCAGCCTGCTAGGGATTAAAGTCTTTTTCTCACTTTTTTCCGACTGGATGTTCCCTAGTAAGTAGAGGACACCATTGAAGTCTTACGATGAAATAGCTCGCTACGAATTCTTGTAGGTTAGGCGGCCAAGATTGTCATTTCGCTTTTTCATTTTCGAGGCCTCTTACTGATGTGGGGCATGAGTAGGAAAAGGGTGCACAAGGTGAAGACGGTAAGAATTGCCCTCTGCACTTTCAGAACTGCCACTTCTTCACCTAACGCTCGGCCCAGGGAATTCATTCTCAAGCGTTTCCCAACCACCACCTCAGCGAAAGTCACCGCGCAAAACAGAGCAAATCGGGCGGGAGCGACCCCACTATTTGGCAGTCAATCCGCCCAAAAGTTTTGTCTGGGTCGCTCCCGCCTGTTGCAAGCATCAGTGTCATGACAAAAGTGTCATAAATCAGGCAGTCGCACCCCTAGCGCCATGTCCTAGCCGTACTCGGGAGAAAGACCGGATCCCGTAAGTGTTTCATACTGCAATTCATGCGCGAATCTGCGGCTCAATCTTCACTCATCTCGGAGTGGAAACAAAGATGCACTTCAGAATGTCTGAGGAGCGTGCATGTCCACTTCTACTCCGGACCAATTCTTACCCGGACTATCGTCACAACCGCTTTGTCTGAGCATGCCTCTCCACTATCTTCTGCAGAAGCCGCCAGTCTCCCCCATACCGTCGGGGACAGAAGTTGAGGCACGAACCTCATTCGCTCTGTCCCTGCCGCCCTCCTACCCCCATCGTCTTAAACTGGTGCATCAGATTGCCGTACCTCGCATTGCAACTTTCCTGAGCGGACGAATATATTTCTCTGTGGTTCTTCTAGCTTTGTGTTTTACCTGCCCCGCTGCCACGCGCGCATCTGAACTCACAAAGCCTACCGCCGAAGCGTTTCGGCGGTATGTGCAGCGCACTGAAGCCCGTATGCAAAGCCAGCTAGCTGATCCAGAGCATTTTCTGTATTTCGATTCCCTTCCCGAACAACGTAAAAACGCAATGCTCACACGTCTTCACAATGGTCAAGTCGTGATCGAGCAGATGCAAACAGACGATAACGGAAAAGAAATTAACGTGCCTGGTGGACTCGTTCACGACTGGCTAGCAATTGGATTCATTCCAGGCATCACTCGCGATCAGGTAATAGACCTGGCACAGGACTACCGTCGACATCCGCAAGTCTATGCGCCAGACGTCCAGCAGGCACAGGTCCTGGAGCATTTCGATCAGCACTTCTTAGTCTCCTATCGATTCTACCGCCACGCAATTGTCACGACGGTGTACAACACGGAATTCGACGTGGATTATCAGCTGCCTGACAGTACGCGCGGGTACTGCTTTGCCAGAGCTGTTCGAATCGCCGAGGTGCAAAATCCCGGCAAACCAGACGAGAAGGAGTTGTCCGTCGGAAATGACCACGGATATATGTGGCGACTGAATTTGTATACCCGCTATTTGGAAAAAGACAACGGGGTTTACGTACAAATTGAGTTTGTGGCGCTGAGCCGGAGTGCCCCGGGAATCGTCGCCTGGTTAGCGAATTCATATATTCGTTCTATTCCAACGGCGTACTTGACGAACTACGTGCGCACAACGCAGAGAGCCCTTGCAAGTCAGGAACGTTTTTCGGGTAACTGACCAGAAGCTCTGAATGATTAACCGCAGAGGAGAATGGAGATCAAGTGGTCGTCCACACGAGTCCATCGGTCGTAACAGTTGTAAATAGGTCCATAAGGCGCGCCCAATCGCTGGGTACAATTTTCCGCTTGGCCAATGCTTGCGCTGCGATCGCGCTTGGTTTCTTGTTCTGGGTGAACACGGCGTACGCGCAGTCTCTATATGACGATTTGCCTAAGCCGATTGTTGCACCGATACCGCCGTCACGTAGTTTACCGACGTCTTCGCAGGACTCCGATTCGAACGTACCGTTGCGATCTAGTAGTGGGACCACCTCCCTGGATGCAAATTCGCTTGGAAACGTCGACGAAGGTAAACAGTCGAAGCGCATTCTTTGGATTTTTCCCAACTACCGGGCTGTGAGTGCCGACACACAGTTGCCTCCGCTATCTTTGAAAGATAAGTTCTGGCTGGCCACTGAGGACAGCTTCGATTATTCG
>Ga0185299_10001981_pt1 | contig 34387 bp, 39 predicted proteins | sample PaiPotPPA55metaG_FD_128002 | JGI IMG/M metagenome (GOLD analysis project Ga0185299, IMG submission 128002) | Iron sulfur acid spring bacterial and archeal communities from Banff, Canada, to study Microbial Dark Matter (Phase II) - Paint Pots PPA... ...
CGGTAGGCATCGTCCTCGCGTTCATAGTCGACAAAGTCCCCGCCCGCGTGCTCGATGTAGAACTTGGCTTGGGACCGCGTGTTGAAGCGCTCCACCAGTTCCTGCAACCTTGTTTTGCGGATTACGATCACCAGTTTCTTGTACATGGCTATTTTCCGGCGGTGCCGATCCCTGGCGTTCCGATCAATGACTTCAGCAGGTCGGGCGAAACGTTCAGCTCGCCGATCTTCTGCGCATTCTCTGCCATTTCCTGAAATGCCATCGCAATCATGGCCTTGGGATCTGCGCCTCTTCCACCCAGCATCATCAGCGCCTTCCAGTCGAGATCGCGCAGAGGCTTCAGTATCTCGGTGAGGGCGTAAGCGCGGACATCCGCATCCTTGCGATCGTTTTCGACGCGACGGGAGACGAGTTGTAAACGCTTCTCTTCGACCGATATTTCAGCCGCCATCTGGGTTTCGCGAATTTCCCGTTTCTGTTGCTCTGCTGCGATTTCGGCCGCCAGTTGCGTCTCGCGAATTTGGCGTTTCTTCTGTTCGACTGCAATTTCGGTGTTGAGTTCGCTCTCCTTGATCATCCGTTCGTTTTCGACGGCGGCGTTACGGCGGGCGTAGATTGCTTCGTCGGCACGGCCCTGCAGCGCCTCCCGCGCCTCCGCTTCAAGTGCCCTAGCCATTTCTGGCGTGGGCTTGATGTCCAGGATCGACAGCGCAAGAATTTCCAACCCCATGCTGCAGACTGCTTCCGATTCCTTGAGCTTTGCCTGCGCCTCCGCCACGATCAACTCCGAACTAACCAGCATCTCCTTGAGCGAGAGGCGTTGGGCAACCGCACGAGTCAACGATTGCAGAGTATGGACCAGACGTTCCGGCAATTTCTGTCGGTCGCGCGAGTGGTCCTCAAAGTAGGAGGTGTTCCGCTTGTCGATCGTGAAATCAAGCAGAGATGCCAGGCGCTTCGGGTCGGCGACCCGGTAAGTAAGTTGACCCTGGATGGTGACGGACTGGAAGTCTGCGGTTGTCTCCGGGAACACGAAGGGGACATCGGCGCTCGCCAGAGGCACCGCCACGATGGTGGACGTGGGGGCCCAGTAAAAGAACGATAGTCCGGCGCCTTCGCGCTTGATTTTGCCATGTTTGTACTGCAGCACATAGGTTGTCGGCGGCACTTTCATGAAGCTGAGCATTGTGAGCACCTTCGTTAGTGTCTTTGTGACACTTATAGTAGTGTCTATAGAACACTATGTCAAGCAGATTCTGGACGCTCGCACCGATCCCTGAAGACATGCCGTCGCTGGCAAATCGATCGTTCTTCCTACATTCAGGATGAAGAGTACCCCGGGCACGTACACGTAATACCTCCGCCAACCGGACCGCCCGGCTTCGTACGGGGCAAACGCGCTGATCTGCGCAAAATCCGGCGGCGTGCTGAACACTGCCAGTGTCACAAGTTCGGGGAACGGGCCGTCGTGATAGACCCATTTCCGCAAGGGGTCACGGGTATTTCCCGCTGACTGTCGGTCAGGCGACCGGCATGTTTTGGTCGATGGACCCTTAACCAGCTTGAATCCAGGTCCAGAGCTAAATTACTTCCGAATTGCCGACGACTCGCTCGGAATGCGGCGAACGTGAAGCCGAGCCACGAGCTCACTTTATGCCGCGCGGCTTCCAATGCTTGACCCTTTGTTCTCTTCTAACGGGCGCAGCGAAGCGTGGCGAATTCGGCGATGCCGAGAACGACGGCGTAAGTGGCGAAGAGAAAAGCGCCGTAGCGGCCGCCAGATGCTTCCTGAATTCTCGGCATGAACGTTCCCAAGTGAGAAAGCACGACCGCTTCTCCGACCATTCCGGGTATGGCGAGAAGGAGCATGGCGACGGCCCAGTTGGACGGGGCGATGTGACGCCAGCGGAGAATGAGGATGCAGAACGCGGCGGAGATGATGGGAGAAATTGCAAAGCTCACCCAGTATCGTGCCGGTGTCGTCTCTAAAACGCGGTGGCCGGCGTACGCGAAGTAGATGGTCCCCAAAATCCAGATGATGAGGCCGACCGAAAGCAACAGCATGCATTCTTGGATCTTCATACGGGCTCCTCACGTGCTAAGATGAACCACGCGGTACGTTACTATGTACCGTGTGGTACATCAAATGTACCACGTGGTACACCAGGAGACAAGATGCGCCGTCGCAAAAGGCCAGATTTAGGCGTGCTGCTCGATCGGTGCCTGGCGGCATTCGTCGAAGCGGGAACCCTCGACTTAAGCCTCGACCAATTGGCGCGCAAAGCCGGGAGCAGCAAGCGCATGCTGGTTCATTATTTCGGGGGACGCGAGAACATCGAGGAGCAGGCGATTACGCGCCTCGAAAGGCGGCTGCGCGCGCAATTTGTTCCCGAAGCATTTCCGCCGGGAGCGACAGTGCAGGCAGTTGTGAGTGCTCTCTGGGACCGCACGACTGCTCCTCAATCGAGAGGTGTGCTCTTGCTGGTGATGGATCTGTCCAAGCGCGCCTGGTCGGGTTCGAAACGCGCGAGGCTGTTTTATGCCGAGCAGCAAAGGCTGTGGATCGAGCTCCTCATGAGGTATTTGCCCGATCGTCCGACCGTCGAAGAAGTGCTGCAGGCGTTCCAGGGAGCGGTTTTGGCGTTCTTGGTTACTGGAGGTCGCGAGCCGGGAAGACGAGCGGTGATGCGAATCCTCGAAAACCAAGAGAAGGTGCGGTCGCGCGCCTAACCGCAAGTCTTGCTGGATCCTGTCCAGTTGACGGGCAAACCTTCCATAATCCGGTAAGGTAGGCCTTGCCGACCATGTCGCCTACATTCCTGATTGTTGTTGCGCTAGCTGCATTAGCGCTCCCGATCCAGGCGGCACGAGGGTCGGCCACGTCCGCCATCGTTTCTAGTGCAATTCAAGCCAACGCCAATCATGTGCCTGCAGGGAAACTTGAAAACGGTGTTCTGGTTTCTTGGGATTTATGGATTTGTATAATCAGTAAGTTACAGAACACATCGAACGCGAAGTGGCTCGACTCCGCCGCCTCCACCACTACTTTCTTCTTTAGCTCGCAGGACGAGAGTGCGAGTGCGCTGTTCCTGGAAATCTGCAATTGAACTGCGCATATCACGCCGAGCGTTTGAGAGTTGACCGATAGTCAGCCACAGACTTCTGAATTCCCGCCTTTGTGAGTTCGGGTGCGATGTAAAAGTCCTGCCAAGGACAATTGATTTTCAAATCTTTGTACGGGATTGGGTTGAGTGGCTCACTCCTCGCATCGACAGCTTTGTACTTGAAATCTTGGTCCGGCATTGGAAAGCTCTTTCCAGCCCAGTCCCTTAAAACCTTCGCGGGAACGGTGGCGAGCTCAACGCCTAATGCGAACGACGCGAGCAAATGATCGACGTGCCGTATGCTCGCGGCCAAGACATACACGTGTCCGTCGCCGTGTTGGTACATCCTCTTGATGTTCTTAACCACATCCATACCGTTTCCGCCGTGATCGTCGAGCCTGCCGACGAAGGGCGAGACATAGACCGGGCTCTGCGACCCGTCGGTCGCTGCATATACGGCAGCCGCTTGATCCTGCGAAAAACACAGTGTCATATTGACGCGAATTTGTCTGCGCACCGACATTTCCGCCGCTCGCAAGCCTTCGTGTGTGCACGGATACTTGATGTAGGCATTGGGAATCCAAGAGAACATTTCCTCGCCTTGCGCAAGCATCTCCTCGGCCATCGTGCAGATGTCTGCAAAGACCTCAATGGAGACTCCAGCATCGCCGATAGTGGGGAGATGGCCTGAACAATCTTCCTGTACTCGTCTTTTTCCTCTTGGGGGCTTAAGGTGTGGCCGGAGGCGATCCGCTGTTGAATCTCGGGATTTTTCGCGATCAGACTTGGATTGGTGGTTTGACCATCCACAAACCCGAGCAGTTCTTTCACTCGCAACGTTTCTTCAGGATTCCCACCATCCACGAGAAGTTTTGTTTTCGGTTTGTTCGCCAACATTTTGTTAACCTCCAAAAGGGTTTGCCGATTGTGTACAAGATGAGCATTCGCTAGTAGCCGGAGAATTCTTCAGTTCGGACGTCATCTTCATCGACGCCGGATGCCACCAGCATTTTCCTCATGGCGGTGACCATGGCGGGTGGGCCGGCGATGTAGTAGATAGGTCCGTGCAACTTGCTTAGATGTCTTGACAGCATCGCTTTGTTGATAAAACCTGTCTCTCCCGCCCACGTGCCCTTGGAGCGTGGCATTTCTGTCATCGTGCCAATGAAGCGGAAGTTTGGGTTGGTTTCCAGCTTCTGCAGAGTGTCCAGAAATGGCGCATCTTCGGGCCGGCGGTTGGAATAAAAGAAATACAACTTGTGTGGCGCTCGGTCATGATTGGCTTGTCGCACGATGCTGAAAAAAGGTGTGATTCCAATTCCACCAGCGAGGAACACGGCCGGTTTAGCAGAATTCTTATGGAGGGCGAAAGAGCCCGTTGCGGAGTCCATTTTTACAGGGACACCGAGCGGCAGCTTCTTCAATGAACGCTTAAACGCGGTGTCACGCATACGGGTAACGAACATTAGGTGGTTTTCAAACGGAGCGCTGGCAATGGAAAAAGTACGGGTGTTTCCTTCGGAGTCAGTTTCCGGCGGATTCAGCAAGGTTAGGTCGGCTGATTGTCCGGGTTTGAAATCAAATCCCGGTGGTTTTTCGAAGTGGAAGGCCATGGTGCCCTCGGCGACTTCAACTTTACTCAGCAGTTTGGGCAAGTTCCCAAGCAGTGGGACTTCCTGAGTAGCCATAATCATCTCCTTCGAGTCGGAGCGGCGTGCCGTTCAATTAGGTGCCCGAACCATCTAGCTTTGCTTTCCATTATTCCCTGTGAAGTATCGTCTCAAGACTTGCCGACTTGGGAGATGTCAGCGCATGGCCAGCAGTTGCTCCCCCTCGCGCTTATTCTGGCAAGCCAAGCGTTTTGAAGAATCTACACGGCCTGCCCGGCCCGCTGAAAGTTGAATCCGCCCAAGCGGCCGGTTACGTCCACGACTTCTCGTTCTGACTGGGATCGGAGCAATTGTGACGGGAAGGCGGCCATGGAAGACTCGCGAGAAAGAACAACCTGAAACACTTTGCCGGGCGTGTGTTTCGAGGATTTTCTCTGTCGTGATTCGGGGATGATGCAGCGCGCCGCTGCCGCGAGCAGCCATGGTTTTCTGTGTGCGCTCCCGTACCGACTTTGATCTCCGGCGGGCTTACAGTGAAGGTAAATCTTCGGTTTCCGACGCGTTTAACCAGTTAGCGCAAGTTTCTAGATGAACAAAAAACCGCTGGCTGGGGGAGGTCGTTATGGCAAGTCCTGCAAATCCTAAGCTCGATAATCAAACACCATCCCACTCGCCGTATTGCGCAGACCCAAACTGCCACAGCTGTAACGATCTGCGGCAAACGCATGAACTGATCAGGTTGGGCAAGGTGATCCCGATCGGGAAATCTGGTTAAGCCAATGCCCGCGCGAATTGCCAGGATACCGTAACCGCTGTATGGCGATTGTGCCCGGCAACTGGGGAAATCTTTCCAATCGCGTTAGAAAGTTTTGAACCGGTCAAACACAGTGCCCGCAAGTGCCTGTAGCAGCGCCAGTTCGGGGACCGGAGTTTGGGTCGATGCTTGCAATATCAGAAACACGTGACATGGCAAGAAGGTAAAAACATGAGCGCCGTACAGTCTGTTCGCGTGACCAAGTTTACAGATTGGAGGCCCAGCACGATGCAAGGGAAAGGCAAGGAAGACTGGATGCAGCTGTGCGAAGAAGTGGCAATCGAACAAGACACGGAACGAATGATTGAACTTGTTCGAGAACTAAATCGAATGCTGGACGAGAAAGAAGAACGGCTGGGGCTCAAACTATCCAAAAGGGGCGCCGCCGTTTAGTTTCGCTTCACAGGCCCCGCAGATCACGTAACTTTTAAACGATGGATTTATTGCGGCGTTCTTGCGGCGGTGCGCAAGTCAATACGTTTCCGAGCTACACGGCCTGCCCGGCGCAGAAGCCTGAGCCCCACGCCCACTGAAAGTTGAATCCGCCCAAGTGGCCGGTTACGTCCACGACTTCACCGATGAAATACAAGCCGGGGATTTTGCGGCTCTCCATGGTCTTGGCGGAAAGCTCGTTGGTGTCCACGCCGCCGGCGGTGACTTCGGCTTTGTCGTAACCGTCGGAGCTTTCCGGGGTGACGATCCAGTTGTGCGCCTGGCGTTCCAGTTCAGCGAGCGCGTGGTTGGTCCAGGCCGCAGGAGGGTGAAGATCGAGCCAGCGGTCGGCTAAGCGGTGCGGCAAGACTGCGCGCAACGCGGCTTTGAGGGCAGGGAGATCGCGGCGCGCGACATTGCTATTGCTATTGCGAATCGGCGCGGTGAAGTCGTGTTCCGGAGCCAGGTCAATGGTCATGGAAGTGGAAGGCTTCCAGTAGGAGGAGATCTGGAGAATGGCCGGGCCGCTGAGACCGCGGTGAGTGAACAGCATTTTTTCGCGGAAGCGCTGCTTGCCGATTGACGCTACTACTTCCGCCGAGACCCCGGTCAGATCGCAGTAGTGCTGGCGATCTTGGGCCTTGAAGAGCAGCGGGACCAGCGCGGGCCGCGTCTCGTTAATACGCACTCCGAACTGTTGGGCTAGCTCGTATCCGAATGAAGTTGCGCCCATCTTAGGGATGGACAAACCGCCGGTTGCGACCACGAGCGCAGGGGCCCGAAACTCGTCGTTCGCCTGAAATTCGCCCGCATCTTGCTCCGTGCGAATCATGAAAGCGCCTTTGTGTTCGACGGTTCCGACATTGATGCTGGTGAGAATTTGAACTTTAGCTTCGCGGCATTCCGATTCGAGCATGGTCACGATGTTTTGCGCGGAGCCGTCGCAGAAAAGCTGTCCCACAGTTTTTTCGTGATACGGAATGCCATGCTTTTCCACCAATCGAATGAAATCCGCCGGGGTGTACGCCGCCAGGGCCGATTTGGCAAAGTGCGGGTTGGCAGAGATGAAGTTTTCCGGTTGACAATGCAGGTTGGTGAAGTTGCAGCGGCCGCCGCCGGAGATCAGGATTTTTTTGCCGATACGGTTGGCGCGTTCCAGGACGGCAACGCGGCGACCGCGCTTCCCTGCCTCGATGGCGCACATGAGGCCGGCCGCGCCGCCGCCGAGAATGATGACGTCAAAGTCGTGGTTCACGTGTATCCAGCATCGGATGCTGTGGAGTTGATGTCAATCTTCGGCACTTAGCTCTTATGCTTCTAGCTCTTAGCTTCTGGCAAGAATGCGTAGGGGCAGACGCCTTCGTTCGCCCATCGGCTCTTACTTGCCGCACTCATCCAACAGCACGACTATCCTGCCGCTGCTAGAAGCTAGTAACTAACTCAGAGATGGCCGCGGGCGGGCGGGGATAGTGCTTGCACGAGTGATCGAAAATCCGGAGGGAGATCGCATTCTACGGAGATGGTCTCTCCCGAGCGTGGATGAATGAAATGCAGGTGGGCCGCATGAAGCGCGACCCGGGCAATTCGACGCTCCGTGGCTTCGTCATGGCTGTACTTCCGGTCGCCGATGACCGGATGGCCGAGCGCTGCAAACTGCACTCGGATCTGATTCTGCAGTCCTGTCAGCAGCGTGACCCGCAGCAGCGAAGCTGCGCGGAGAGAGCGCTCGACGGTGTAGCTGAGTTCGGCGCGTGCTGCTCTGCGATCCCGCTCCGTGCTCAACTTTTGATGCATTCCTTCTCTTCGAAAATAGTGGACAAGCGTCCCCGCTTTCGCGGGGAGATGCCCGCGAACCACGGCCGAATACTGCCGGACGGGAGTATGGGCGAGAAATTGCCGAACCAGTGCGTCTCGATCGCGTGTGGTCTTGGCAAAGAGGAGAACTCCAGACGCGAAACGATCGATGCGATGGACTACCAAGGCTCGTTGTCTGCGGGGCTTCAGGTCCTGCGACAGAAGAGAGAACGCCGATGGCGCATCCGAGCCGGGGACCGGCACGGCCAGAAGTCCGGCAGGTTTATTGACGGCCACGACCGCATCATCTTCGTAGAGGATGGCAAGTTCCCGCGAGAAACGAGGCCGCCGGGGATGCTGGGCAGCTGGCGGGAAGCTGCGTTTGCGGGGACGTTTTTTCACAGGCGCTTGCCGCTCAGGGGGCGGCGGTGAAGGGCTGCATCTGTAGAACTCATCAAGCTACTGTACTAGTTTTTGGTTAAGTTGAATTTGAAGCGGAGCGAGTCATATTTGACCATTTAATTAAATCGCAGCGGGCGAACGGAGGCGTTACTCCGCTTCTCGTGGTGGGCGGTTTTGATAATCTCAGTCGGCTGCGATCCTGGAGTCAGGCTCTGGGGAATCCTTCGTGGCAAAGCCATCCTTGGCCAATCCATCAAGAAGGCCAATCGTGGCGGCCTGTAGGTGCAGGGACTCCTTGGCCAAGCGAATATGTTCTTCAAGCGCGGCCCGCAGTACTCCGATGATTCGTTCTACGTCGGCCTGGGTATTGGCGGCTAGAGCTTCTCTGCAAAGCTGCTGGATACGGACTTCGCTATCGGCTGGCACGCAATGTAAGGTATCGAACAACGGCGATTGTTTCCATACAGTAAAATCCCGATTTTCAATCAGTTGAATATTGAAGAACCAGTTCAGGCGGGTTTGCCCCCGGCAGTGCTCAAGGCTTTAGTTCGAACCTCGGACCGCGATTCCCCGAGTGGTTTACGACGCGGGATCCTTCATCAGCTGTGCCACCGTCTTCAGGATTTCACGCGATAGCTGATCATCCGATATCGCGCGAGCCACACTGATGGCGCCAACTAGGGCGCAGTAGGTCAAGATTGCTTGCGATCGCGCGCTTCTCTTGCGTTTTTCGCTCCTGCCGCGGATCAGAGTTGCGAGCAACTCGATGTTGTCTCGGATTTGGCGGGTGACCAGAGCGCGAGTTCGTTTGTCGCTGCGTGCGATGTCTCCGGCCAAAGCGGCGACCGGACAGCCGGTGCCCGGATGATTTCGATGTGCTTCACTCAAATAATCCTCGACTAGCGACTCGTAGGTGATGGGCGGTCCCAATGAGACAGCGGTATCCATCTGACGCTTCCACATTTCCAGTGCGGAGCTGAGCGCTTCAGCCACTAAGTGGTCACGCGATTTGAAGTGCTTGTAGAAGGCGCCGACGGTAAGACCAGCTTCCTTCATCAGTTCTGCAATGCCGATTCCGGCAAGCCCCTCTTCCCGGAACCGCTTTGAAGCGATAGCAACGATACGCTTGTGAGTCTTCGCTTTTTGAGCCTGGGAATGGCCCATTTCGTCCTCGAAAAAAACGCTGTAACCAAATCGCGATTGCGCGAATCCAAACCCCTTATGGATTATAGTAATAATCCACACAAAATGCACCGGAGGCTCACACAAATGATAAGTACATACAAAGCAGTGGAAGTGTCGGCACCGGGCGAGCTCCGAGTAGTGGAACGGCAAGTCTCCGAGCCGGGAGCAGGTCAGGTCCGGATTCGGGTCGAAGCGTGCGGAATCTGTCACACCGATGCGGCTACCGTCATGGGCATTTACCCCGGTCTGACTCTGCCGCGCGTTCCTGGACATGAAGTGGTTGGCCGCATTGAAGCCCTAGGCAGTGGAGTGGCCAGATGGGAAATCGGTCAACGGGTTGGTGTCGGCCTCATTGCTGGAGAAGACGGGGTATGCGAACCGTGCCGACGGGGAGACAGCGTGAATTGTCAGAATCCCGTGGTGTCGGGAGTAACCGCGGATGGAGGATATGCGGAAGTAATGATCGCGGAAGCGCGCGGCATCGTTTCTGTTCCGGATGAACTCACTTCCGCGGATGCGGCGCCGCTCCTCTGTGCGGGTGTGACGACCTACAACGCGCTTCGCAATGCCGGCTTGCGCGGTGGAGACCTGGTCGCTGTGCAGGGTATTGGCGGCCTTGGGCATCTTGGTATCCAGTTTGCGCGGCACATGGGATTCCGAACGGTCGCAATCGGGAAGGGACGCGACAAGGAAGAGCTTGCCAAAAATTTGGGCGCGCACGTCTACGTCGATACGGCTGTCGACGATGCGGCTGCGGTACTGCTGCGCATGGGCGGCGCCAGGGCGATTCTCGCAACCGCTCCCAGTGGCAGCTCCATGGGACCGCTGGTTTCCGGCCTGGCGACACGAGGCAAGCTGATCGTAGTCGGGGTTCCAAACGACGAAGTCCGGCTGAATGCGTTTCCGCTTGTCTTTGGAGGGCGCTCGATCTACGGGACCCTGACCGGCACGCCGATTGACAGCGAGGACACCCTTGGCTTCAGCGTGCTGGAGAATATCCGTCCCATGATCGAGACAGTTCCTCTCGAACAGGCTGCTGAGGGGTATGCCCGCATGATGGAAGGTAAAGCGCGTTTTCGCATGGTGCTGGTGACTAAGGACGGAGCCGATCACAATTCGCCGGTGAACTGAGGCTGCTTTTCGCAGCGAAGGCAGCAGCGGAAGTGCTTCAAGTTGCCAAGCACAGGCGCGACGTGAAAGTTAATCATGTCAGAACTGTCCGTCATTTCTGCATGATTGGTAGAGTGCAAGTTTTACAATCGTTGCATGGACCACCATACAGTCGCGGCCGTCAGCATTACGGGGACGTGTCTTGATGTGCTGGGCAGCCTCTATCTTGCGTACGACTTGTTGGGAGGACAACATGGGCCGTTGCGGCTGCTGACCCGCGCGGTAACGTACTCGCTTGTGTTCGGCATGGGCTATGGGCTGGGGCTGGGAGTTTTCTTTGGCTTGACCGCCGGTATTACGGCGGGCATTACGCTGTCGATTGAATTTAATCGCGCAGCTCGCGGGCTGGATCATTACTCCTTGCCGTGGGAAGGAGTGTTCTCTGCCATTCGCGGACTCGGCTATGGAGCCGGACTGTACGGAATTTTGGGCTTCCGATATGCGGTCGTATTTGGCATTGTCGTGACCGTTGGCCAGGTACTCGCCTACTCTCGCGGAATGCGGCCTGCGCTGGATTACTCAGCGGATCGCCGGCCGCGGCTTTCGCAGCGCCAGTTTTGGGGAACTGTGGTTCGCGATTCGGGTGGGATTGGTGATCGGCATCGTGACCGGCGTTGGGACGACGGTTAATCCTTACATCGAATACTATGCCGACAATCTTCCGGAGCGGCGGCTAGGAGTCTTTGGCATCGGACTCATCCTGTGCGGTTTTGCTTTGCAGTCGTTTCAGTATTGGCTGGCGCTGTTTGATGTGCACTTGAGTTAGCTAGCCGGTCCTGATCAGCAAGTCTTTTGGGACGCGCTTTGACCTCGCCGCCTTCGACCAACTCCGCTACCGACTTCAATCGTCACAAGAGTTGCGTATCCAGCGACGCAATGAACTGAATGCCAGGTACGATCTTGCCGATGAGGGTCTTGTCGCTAGTTACGAAGAGATCCGTACCAGCTTGTGCAGCGCAAGCCAGGTGAATTGCATCCGCCGGCGCAAGACCCAAGGTCCCGCGTATGCGTGCGTAGTGATCTGCAGTCTCTATCGTAAAAGGGACAGCCTCAGAGACTACGTTCCTCATCAACCGCTTGGTTTCATCCGCAACCTTGACAGCGCCGATACGATAAGGGCCCGCCAGAATCTCTCCAATGGTGAAAGCGCTGGTGATTAACTGGTCTCCACGTTCTTCCATGCGGGTGCGGATCGCACCAACGCGCTTTGCAAATTGTGGGTTGTTTTCGAGCCAATAGATGAAGAGCATTGTGTCCCAATAAATGCGGCTCACTTGCTCTGCCTTGACGGGTAAAAGTGTTCTCGCTCAGCCCGAAGATGTTGCTCGCCGCCACCCAACTCTGCAAAGACGTCCTTCAGCGCACCACGGAGACGCGTCCAGGGATCTTCTTTGGGAGCATCAATGAATTCGTAAGTGTACGTAACGGTCGTGCTCTTGCCGGAGGGCGGCCAGTCTTGGAGATCAAATGCAGATGGTTTTCCATTAGAAATTTCTTGGATATTAGAGCGGAGCAAACCGATGGCACGAGATTGTTTAATCCCGGTGCTCTGTGGATTTCGCCCACATGGATTGAGAATGTTCTATCCCGCCGCTGGCGGGCGGGGACAACATATTCCTCTACCGCATGCTCGCGGATAGAGTCGGCGCTGGACGGGGATGCAAGAGCGTTCATAATACCTCCTCTGTATTAACATGTAACATAATGTTTATAGATTTAGTACAAGTAGGGGCAAGATTGTGGAGCGCTCGCGATCTCGGTCGGTTGCTACGGCGCACGAGGGATGTGCAAGCTATTACTGATGCCTGAACTGCCCGACATCGCGGCTTATATCACGGCGCTGGAGTCGCGTATTGTTGGTGAGCCCATCGAACATGTTCGGCTGGCGAGTCCTTTCCTATTGCGCACTGTGGAGCCACGCCTCGCTAGTACGGAGGGACGCAAGGTGCGCGAGTTACGGCGGATCGGGAAACGCATCGCGATTGGTATAGAAGACGACCTGTGGCTGGTGCTTCATCTGATGATCGCCGGCCGTCTGCACTGGCGGGAGGCTGGAACGAAGCTGGCAGGCCGAAATCAACTGGCGGCTTTCGATTTTCCTAATGGCTCTCTGGTGCTAACGGAGGCAGGCGCCAAGCGCCGCGCTTCCCTGCACGTTCTGGAGGGCGAGGAGAGCTTGCGAGCACTGGATCCTGGCGGAATCGAAGTTTTCACCAGCGGTCTGGATCGTTTCATTGCGGCGCTCTCTGCTGAAAACCGAACTTTGAAACGAGCGCTAACCGATCCGCGTATCGTGAGTGGGATCGGCAATGCATATTCGGATGAAATTCTGCACGCTGCGCAGCTTTCGCCAATCACGCTCACGCAAAAACTTGCTCAACCTGAATGGGAAAGATTGTTTGCCGCGACGCAGTCAACTCTGCAACGCTGGATTGAGCAGTTACGGGCCGAGGCCAGAACAAACTTTCCGGAAAAGGTGACTGCGTTTCGGAAAGACATGGCGGTGCATGGGCGCTATGGGCAACCGTGTCCGCGATGTAGGGATCCGATTCAACGCATTCGCTATGGCGATAAGGAGACCAACTACTGCGCCCGGTGCCAGACGGGAGGCAAAGTGCTGGCGGATCGCAGCCTGTCGCGTTTGCTGGGATCGGATTGGCCTCGCACACTGGAGGAATTGGAGGCACTCAAGCGGCGCTGAGGGATGGGCTTGCTTGATACACGGGCGTCGTTGTGAACAGGTGAGGCCTGAGGCGAAGAATTGCACATTGTCGCTCAGGCACAATTCCTGATGGTAACTCTTCGCTTCCAGAAGCTTACCTTTGCTTTTCGAATTGGATCACGGCATCTCCCGGTGGGAGTGAATTTGCCCACGGGACCGAGACGTGTTTATTGAGTTCGTAGGCGGAACCTGGGCCGAGGTAGGTGAATTTCTCGAACACAAAAGGAACTCCTTGCGATTGCAGTACCGAGTTGCGATCGGTCACCTGTAAGTGCAAATGGGCGCCGGTAGTATTGCCGCTGTTTCCGAGGAGGGCGAGTACGTCTCCTCGATGAACACGATCGTGCAGGCGAACCTTGATGCTTGCGCTTTGCAGGTGCGCATACGAGACATAGCGATTGGGAGCAATCTGCAGGATGACGTGGTTTCCGGCAATGTTATCGAGGGTGACGGGGGGCAGGACGCGCGCGGTGTTGTCGGGGATTCCATCCACTACTTCGGTGATCTCTCCATCGGCTACGGCGAGGACCGGTTCTCGCCAGCCCCACCAGTCGTCGTTTTTATTGTGGGTGCCACCGTCGCGACGAGAATCGCCGTTGGGACCGACTTTGACCCAGTCAATCGCAAAGCGTTCAGCCGAATAAATGTGGCCGTCAATCGCGGTGATGGCACGGCGATGGTTGGAGTTGTTCGACGGACCATCCCCTGCCAGCCACGTTTCTCCGTTGAAGGGCGGAGCCAACGTCGGGACAAAATCCTGACTGACGGGCACTTGAAAACTCTCGAGCGTTGTGTCGGCTGCGCCGTCTGCTGCTGGTGAAAAAACCATTCGATGCTTCAGGCTAGTTGGCAGCGAACGATTGGGTTGCAAGTCGATCCATACAAAGATGACGGAACGGCCGCCAGGCTCAATGACTCGCGCGTCTTTGGCTGCGGCAGCGGAACCGGGTATTGGCACTGCCATCGCCATCGCGGCGCCGACTCGCATCATCTGTGCCGCTAACGCCTCGTCGGACAGAGTGATGAGTGGCTCGCTGCTTTCTTCATTCGCGAAAACTTCGACACGCTTCAGGGTCAAAGCCACGGTGTCAAAGTTCGTGACATGGAACTCATAAACCAATACCTGGTGTTTATCGATCCTGACTGGGATGGGTGGCGAAGGACACACTACTTCGACACGTGGGCCTCGCTCCCGGGCGGATCCTGAAGCGACGAATCCGACCAGCAGCACGAAAATTAAACTCGCGCGGATAAGAGTGGCGAATGGAAAGATCCGTCTCGGCCACCGCATTCAGTTCCCGCTCTCCTTCTGATACCCCGCGCTCAGCGTGCCCTTGCTCTTCGCGACTGGCAGCAGCGTGGGATAGAACTGCACAAATGTTGTATCCACGGCGGCGTGGGCGGAGTGGCAGGTGTAGCAGGCAGCTTCGACGGGAACCATTTTCGCGGTCTTGGCGTCATCGAAGCCGAAAAAGGCCCACTTGCCGGGGAAACGGGCTTCGTCCTTCACGTGGATTTCGAGGCCCATGCGTTCCGTGCCCTGAAAATTGCCTTTCTGGTTGATGGAGCCCTTGTCTTCGGCCTTGCGGACTTCTAGCGCCAGCATGGTTTTGTCGGGCCAGGTGCCGGTTTCCTGAAACTTCTTATACGCCTCCGGATTCACGAATACGTTGTCGAACATGTGATGGTCCATCTGCATGGCGGCGGGGCTGTAGCTCATGTCGAAGCCGGTGCTTAGGTACACCCATTCCCGGTAGCGCTCGGGCAGCTTGAGCTGGCCGTCACTGCTGTACTCGGGGCCGGAAGTGGACGGCGCGGTCGCGGTCTGGTTGAGAGCGACCAGGGAAACAAGAACTACTGCGGTGAGCAAGGCGATTTTGGTTGGGGTACGCATTGCGGCAGTATCAGGCCGTCGAGTTCAGAATGCCAGACCGGTTGCTGCAAGGCGCCGTGGATTGGCTGCATTTTCTGCCCGCGCGGCAGCGCCGTAGCATACCATTCTGACTATGGACACTGGGCGCACGCGACAATCACCACAGTGGTTTTGGATCGCCTTGATCTGGTCCGCAGTTGGCCTGTTCGATGCGACGCAGAATGTGTTTGTGATGCGCGCGGAGGGCATGCACCACGCCTGGTTGCGTTTGTTTGTGAGGCTCTTCATCGCCTGGCTGCCTTGGGCGCTGGCTACGCCGGTCGTCCTCTTTCTGGGGCGGCGATTTCCTCCAACAAAATTTAGGCCCATCTCCACGTGGGGGATTCATCTCGTGGCCTGCGGGACCATCGGACTGGTTTACTCGGCATGGGTCTCCGGATTGGATACGTTGCTCAATCCGTGGTTGAACCCTGCGCCTCCGGGGCAGTTTCTGCATTTTTGGTTGGACAAGTTTTATAACGGGCTGCTGGCGGACGTGATTCTTTATGCCTCGATTCTCGCCATCAGCTATGTCCTGGATTCGCGAGAGCGGCTGGCGCGGCAGCAAACCGAGACGGCGCGGCTTAACGAACAGCTTTCGAAGGCGCAACTGAATGCGCTGCGGCGACAGATTGAGCCGCATTTTTTATTTAATACCCTGAATGCAATCGCAGGACTGGTGCGAGAAAAGCGAAACGATGCCGCCGTGAGCATGATTGCCGGTCTAAGCGATTTTCTGCGGCGGGCGGTGGAGGACTCCAATCGGCAAGAGGTGCCGCTGGGCGAAGAGCTAGAGTTTCTGCAAAAGTATATGGACATCCAGAAGGTGCGTTTCGCCGAACGCCTTGAGGTGAGCATGGATGTCCCTGAGGAACTCTTTTCCGCGCCGGTACCCAGCCTGATCCTGCAGCCCATGGTTGAGAATGCGGTCAAGCATGGGATTGCCAAACGAGCACAAGGCGGGGCAATTCGGATTTCCGCGTTCCGTTCCAACGGCAGGCTCACTCTCAGTGTGTACAACGACGGGCCCAAGTTGCCGGCGGATTGGGACAAGGCTGGTTCTGGAATAGGAATCTCCAACGTGCGGACGCGGCTGCAGGGCTTGTACGGAGATGGGTTCGACTTGAACATGCGGAATCAAGAGCCGGGCGGAGTGGAGATTTCGTTCTCCGTGCCATTTGTGGCAGCGCCTGCCGCGAAGGAATGAATCGGTGTGTTCTGAGCGAGGTCCAGCAAAAATACGCGCGCTGGTTGTGGACGACGAACCGCTGGCTCGCAGCAATGTTGTTGTGCTCTTGCGGCTCGATGCGGAAATCGAAATCGTGAGCGAATGCGGTTCCGGCGTGGAAGCGCTGGCCGAAATTCGCAGCCGGAAGCCGGACCTGGTTTTTCTTGACGTCCAGATGCCGGAGTGTGACGGCTTCGACGTGTTGGAGATGCTGGGTGGGGATTTGCCTCCCGCGGTGGTTTTTGTGACCGCTTACGATCAGTATGCGTTGCGGGCTTTCGAGGCGGGTGCGCTGGATTACGTGCTGAAGCCGTTCGATAATGCGCGCTTCGAACGCGCGCTTGGCCGGGCCAAGGAGCGGATCCGCCGTGGTAAAGAACAGCCAAAGAAAATAGAACGGCTGGCTATTAAGAACGCCGGCCAGGTTTCGTTTCTGAAAATCTCTGAGATTGATTGGATAGAAGCCGCTGACTACTACGCATGCCTGCACGTGGGACCGAAATCCCATTTATTGCGGCGTAGTATTGCGGATCTGGAGCAGGAGCTGGATGAGTCCGTCTTCTGCCGCATTCACCGCTCGACGATCGTGAATCTTGATCGGATTCGAGGGTTGAGACTAAATGAAGATGGCGAATATGAAATTCTGCTCGACGGTGGAACTGAACTGCGGATGAGCCGGCGTTATCGCAAGGAATTGCGATCGCGATTGGGAGTGGGTAGAACGCAGGAGGCGTTCTAGATCTCGACCGTGCCAACAGATTCGAACCTCAAAACAAAAGTTTTGGTATGGTTTCCACATTAATCAGGAGGCTTGGCAGAGATGGGCATTGCCACGATCAATCCGGCAACTGGAGAGGTGGTCAAAGTCTTCGAGCCGCTGTCGGACGAGGAGGTGGACGAGAAAATCAGTTTGGCGGCGCGCACTTTCTCGGAGTATCGCCACACCTCTTTCGTCGACCGCCGCAGGCTGATGTTGCGGGCGGCGGAAATCCTGGAAAACGAAAAAGAGACCTTTGGCGGGTTGATGACCTTGGAGATGGGCAAGACCGTGCGGTCAGCGGTGGATGAGGCGGTCAAGTGCGCGTCGGGTTGCCGCTACTATGCCGAGAACGCGGAGCGTTTTCTGGCTGACGAGATTGTGGAGACGCCGGCGGCGCGTAGCTTCATCCGTTACCAGCCGCTGGGACCGATTCTTGCGGTGATGCCGTGGAATTTCCCTTTCTGGCAGGTGTTCCGCTTTGTTGCGCCGGCGTTAATGGCGGGGAATGTCGGGCTGCTGAAGCACGCGTCAAATGTGCCCCAATGCGCGCTGGCCATTGAAGACATTCTTTTGCGGGCTGGATTTCCCAAGGGCGTCTTCCAGACTCTGCTGATTGGCTCACAAAAGGTGGACCGGATTCTCAATGACCCGCGGGTCATGGCGGCAACGCTTACCGGAAGTGAAAGGGCGGGAATCGAAGTAGGAGTGGGGGCAGCTAAGAGAATCAAGAAAGTGGTACTGGAACTCGGCGGCAGCGATCCGTTCATTGTGATGCCGAGCGCAAACCTGGAGGAAGCCACGACGACCGCGGTGAAAGCGCGGATCGTAAATAACGGACAGTCGTGCATCGCAGCCAAGCGCTTTATTGTGGCGGAGCAGATCGCCGATCAGTTTGAGCGGAAATTCGTAAGCAACATGGAGGCGCTCAGGCTGGGCGATCCGTTCAATGAGGACACGGAGCTGGGGCCACTGGCGACCAAGGACGGCGTGTCCGATCTGGATGCTGATGTTCAAAAGACAGTGGCGGCGGGGGCACGACTTCTGACCGGAGGCAAGGCGATAGACCGTCCGGGAAATTTTTATGCGCCGACGGTGCTGACGAACGTCCCTCGGAATTCTCCAGCGTATAGAGAAGAGCTGTTCGGGCCAGTGGCAAGCCTGTTTCGTGTACGGGATATCGAGGGCGCCATCAGCCTAGCAAACGACACCCGCTTTGGGCTGGGCGCCAGCGCGTGGACCAATGATCCGGAGGAACGCGAGCGCTTCATCAATGAACTCGACGCGGGTATGGTGTTCATCAACAAGATGGTGGCTTCAGACCCAAGGCTGCCGTTTGGGGGCATCAAGCAATCGGGACACGGGCGGGAGTTGGGGCCGTACGGCATTCGCGAGTTTACGAATGCCAAGACGGTATGGGTTGAGGCGGGTAATTAGGACCACTCGAAAGGCCCTCCTGAGCAACTATTGGCGTTCTGCCGTGTTCCTACTCGGTGAGGAAAAACAATGCAAGCAAGGAACGATAGCTCATTCACCAAGTGGAACGGCCAGGGCGCGCGAATGATAGCAATTGGACTGCTCGCTCTGTGCGCCGGAGTATTGAACGCACAAGATTATCCTCGAGATCGTCCGGACCGGCCGCCAGATCGAGAAGACCGGCGAGACCGCGAAGACCACCGGGAGAGCCGGGAGAACGGAGTCAGCGCCGGTGGAAAGTGGATGGAATACCGCGCTGAAGACCCGATGACCGCGGCGAAGCGAGTGCGCTTTGAACTGCCTGCCGAAAACGTGAGTGCCGAAGACAGGGTAGACGAGGCACGAATCATTGTTTACTGCACCGACGGGAAGCTGAACTTGGCCGACTTCCGTCCCAATATAAGGCTGGGCCGGCCGGACTGGCCGGGTTTCTGGGGACAGCCGCAAATGCGGGTGCGGGTCCGGGCGGACGAGGGCCACAGCGATCACAATTGGAATTGGGTGAACGGACACTTTCTGTCCATGGACAAGGGCACGACCCGCGAACTGCTGGGGGCACGGCTATTTCGCATCGAGTTTCGAACTCCTGAGGGTCCGAAGATCGCGGAGTTCTCGCCGGCGGGGCTAGATCTGAGGTTGGTCAGGAACGCTTGCGGGCTAGAGCCAAAGCGACCCTGACCACAGTCTGGCGTGGCACAATGAGCCTACCAACCCGATCTACTATGCGCGGATGAACCTGCCGGCTCAGGGCGCGCCGTGAACACGCTACCTTTGGTCGGCCCGCGGTAAAACGGAACACCGTACGGTGATCTCATATCACTTATTGTGCTGCAGTGCGGCAACCGATATGATGCCTCGCAATGCGGTAATACCGAGCGGCTAACCCGCAAACCACGAGGAGGCGCCATGGATTCCAGCCAGGTTCCGCTTTACATCTTTTACGGCGTGGTTGCCCTGTTTGTGTTGGGCACAATTCTGAGCGGCTTTTTCCAGGTTATGACAGCGGAAGCGGTGGTGGTTCAGCGGGTGGGGAAATTTCAACGCGTCGCCACAGCCGGCATGAACTTCAAGTTGCCGTGGCTTGACCAGATTGCAGGCCGCGTAGACTTGCGAGTACAGCAACTCGCGCTCGATGTCGAAACCAAGACGAAAGACAACGTATTCGTAAAAATTCCGGTTTCGGTGCAATATCACGTGATTCCGGACAAAGTTTATGAGGCCTTTTACAAACTGGCGAACCCGAAGCAGCAGATTTCCTCCTATGTGTTCAATATGATTCTGGGACACGTGCCGAAGATGAATCTGGATGACGCGTTCCTGCAGCAATCGGACATTGCAATTGCGATTAAGCAAGGACTGGACGATGTGATGCAGACCTACGGCTACGCTATCGATCAAGCGCTGGTGACCGACATTCAGCCGGATGAGAAAGTGAAGGCGGCGATGAATGAGATCAACGCTGCGCAGCGAGAGCAGGTAGCGGCCAGTGCACGCGGCGAGGCGGAAAAGATCCTCAAGGTAAAACAGGCCGAGGCAGAAGCGGAGAGTAAGGCTTTGCAGGGCCAGGGTATCGCCAACCAGCGCAAAGCAATTATTGAAGGATTGAAACAGTCGATCGAGGCCTTCTCGGCCGCGGTCGAAGGCACCACCGCGAAGGACGTAATGATGTTGGTGCTGGTGACGCAGTATCTGGATACCATCAAAGAGATTGGCGCTCAGGACAAGACCAACACGCTGTTCATGTCGCATTCACCATCAGCCGTGGGCGATCTTTTCCACCAGATGCAGGATGCAGTGCTGATCGGACAGAAGGCCGCCGCAGCGGGGTAGGGGCTTATAAATCGAGCGTTCGCAGGAGTTGCTTTTATGCGTTACGGATCCCGCTTTGTCTTTGTTTCTGTATTTGTCCTGCTGTTTCTACTGACTGACCCATCCGCGTGGTCCCAAAGAGGCGGCGGAGGCACTGGCGGTGGTGGTGGCAGTGGCGGGCGCGCGCCCAGTAGCGCTCCTAGCGGTGTATCTGTCGGCACCACCTACGGCATCGCCGGTCCAGCGATGCCCACGATGCCCGCCCCCGGCCACACGGCGGAAGAAGAACAGAAAGTGCAATTCAGTTCAGTGACTGTGCTGGTGCAGGTGCCGGTAGTAGTGACTGACAAATCGGGCGCACACATTCACAACCTGAAGAAAGAAGATTTTCAAATCCTCGAAAACGGCAAAGAGCAAAAACTGGGCGCCTTCGAAGAAATCACTACGGCCAGTTCGCCACTGCCACCGTCTACTTCAGCACCCGGGGAGTTCAGTAATCTCGCAGTTGATCCAAGCCAGCCGCGCACTCTGGCAATTATCGCCATTGATGAACTCAATACTCCCTTCCTCGACCAGGCATACGGTCGCAAACAGCTGATCAAGTACCTGTCGGCGAATCTGGAACCGGGGCAGATTCTGGGCTTGGTCATCATGGGAACTAAGGGTATCCGCGTCCTACACGGGTTGACTTCTGACCCAGCACAGCTGATTGCTGCCGTAAAGAAGGTCAACGGTGAGGTTTCGACGATGGAAACGTACGACACGGAAGCGCTGGTAGCGGCCGCGTATCAGGGCGGCTTGGGCACGTCATTGAATTTCAGTCAGATCGCGGAAGGCACCATCGAAGACCAGTTGCGAGATTTTGTAGTTCGCGGCGACGCCATCAGCGGTGCCTTTCAGCAGGAAACTGCGATCGAGACGACTCTGAGTTCCTTTCTGGATATCGCGAATTATGTTTCAGGAATTCCTGGCCGGAAAACTCTCATATGGGCAACGGGAAGCTTCCCTTTCACCATTGATTCTCCCGACAGCGTACCCGGGGGACAGCTGTCGGTTCTGTACGAACGGACCATGGGCGCGATAAACCAGGCGCAGATGTCTATTTACCCGGTGGATATTCGAGGGCTGGTCTCGACCTCGCCCGCTGGGGACGTCACCTACAGGGGAGGGCACTCGGGTGCGCAAATGCTGAATGCCGCGGTGGGCCGAAGCTGGCTGCATGCCTCGACCATAGACACGCTGAGAGACTTCGCGGAAATGACGGGCGGCAAAGCCTTCTATAACACCAACGACTTGGCGGGCAGCTTTCACAAGGCGGTGGACGACGCATCTTCATACTACTTACTCGCCTACTACCTCGACACCCACAACAATAGACCGGGCTGGCGACGGCTGAACGTGAAAGTAAATGCGCCGCACGGCGACGTACGCGCGCGCAACGGATTTTTCGTTACTAATGCCACCATGAACCCGGGTATGACGAGGGCGGCGGACTTAAACTCGGCTATCCATTCACCCTTCGATGCGACCAGTCTGCCGATTACTCTACGGTGGCTGGGGAATACGACCGACGGCGACAAACGGCGAGTGGATTTCTCGATTTTCGTGCCCAACGGGATTTTTATTGATGAAGCCGCGCAGAACCGGTTTAGTTTTGATCTGACAGCGGTGGTCACGAATGACAAGGGAGGAGCGGCCGGAACTTTTGCGCGTCCTATGCAAGGCGCCATCAAACCGGAAGCGTTGGCCATCGTAAAAGCCGAGGGGATTCACTACAAGACCATGATGGAACTGCCGCCTGGCAAGTACACGGTGAAGTTGGTGGTGCGTGACAATTTGAGTGGAAGAATCGGCAGCGTGTCCGCTCCGCTTACGGTGAATTAGGTGCTACGACATGTGGCAACCGTCGAGTACCCTTCGTGTGACTTTGTTTTCCCTGTAATGCTTGATGGGCAAGGCTTTTGGCCGTTTCGTGGCAAGTTTTCAAAAGCCTAACATCCCTCTTTCCAGTAGGTTGCGGTTGCCCCGGGTGCCTCTTCACTTTGGTACCCAACCTGCTCCTTATCCTGGTGGAGGGCCGTCTCGCCCATGTTTTCCAAAGCCGTAACGTTCTTCGCAATGTCTTTCGCCCTCGCCTTGCTGATGTCAGCGTCTGCGTTTGCCGATACCTGCAACAATTTCGCAAGCTACGTTTGTGACCAGTCCACGCCCAACACCGTGCGCATCATTGGGAACGGACCAACCGGTTCTTCGGTTGGAACGACTGTGGGTCTGATCACAGGAACCAGTTTTGGCGTGACCATGACGAATGGTTCCGCAACGGACATCATCATCATCGCTGCGTTTACCGGTTCCAGTCCCAGCGGAACTCTGAACGGAAGCGCATTCACCAGTTTGAGCAGCTTCCCGGAAGGCGGCGCACTGGGCGCGATTGGCACCACGCTGACAGCGCTTGGGCTGGGCACAGCTCCAAATTCGTATGGATATGTTGACCTGCACACCGCCCTCGGCTCAGGTCAGACGTTGACGGTTAACGTTAGCGGCCTGGCACCCGGCACGATTGTTTATGGGCTGGCTCTCAATCAGGTGCAGACCTGTACCCACGGAAAAACCGCGGTATGCACTACGGCAACCCTGATTACCAACATTACGCCGAACTCGGAAGGTGGAATTATCGGACGCGGAACGACGCCACCACCGACAGTTCCTGAGCCCGCCACACTCGGTCTGCTGGGAACTGGGTTGGTTGGTTTGGCTGGGTTGGTACGCAGGCGTTTCGCGAGCTAGCTGCAACTCCATCTCGTTTTTCCTCTCACGGCCCCGATGGCTCTCTCGTTTGGGGTCTTTTTTTCCTTAACAGCAAAAGGCTTTTCACCGCAGAGCTGCACAAACGGGAGCGGAGGTTGCAGAGGAACTTTGGTTTTTCTTGAGAGGCAGGCGGCGCCTGTTAATCTGTTCAGTAAAGTCTCTATCCATGAGCAAAGTCATTCTGATCAATTTTTCCGGCGGGGACCGGCCCGGGCTGACCAGTTCGCTGACCGAGATCCTAGCGCAGTATCGCGTCCGCATACTCGACATTGGCCAGGCGGTGGTGCACGAAACCTTGGCGCTGGCGGTCCTTGTGGAAGTGCCGGCCGGGGTGGACTTCACTCCGTTGAAAAAAGATTTGATCGTGAGAGCCCACGAACTGGACTTGAAAATCAAGTTCACTCCCGTGACCGAAGAGGCATTCCACCATTGGGTGCGGTCGCAGGGAAAGTTTCGCTTTGTGATCAGCGTGCTGGGAAGAGAGATTACCGCGGAGCCATTGGCCAAAATCAGCGCGGGAATTTCACGCCACGCATTCAATATTGACCGGATTGAGCGGCTTTCAGGGCGGCTGTCGCTGAGCGGGCGGGTAGAAAACGCGAATGCGTGCATCGAGCTTGAAATCAGCGGCGAACGCGACTCGGCTGCCGCGTTGCGGGCCGAGCTTATGGAATTGACGCACGAATTTGCAGTAGACGTTGCGTTCCAGCGTGAGAGCATCTACCGGCGCAACCGCCGGCTGTTCGTGTTCGATATGGACTCCACCTTGATTCAGGGAGAAGTGATTGACGAACTAGCCAAGCTGCACGGAGTGGGCGATCAGGTCTCTGCAATTACCGCGGCCGCCATGCGCGGGGAACTTGATTTCAAGCAAAGCTTCACACGCAGAGTCGCGCTGCTTCGGGGCCTGCCGGCGCAGAGCCTCGAAACGGTGCTGCGCTCAGTGCCCCTCGCTGAGGGCGCGGAACGGCTGGTTTCAACCCTGAAAATGTTGGGTTACAAGACCGCAATCCTTTCCGGAGGATTTACTTTCTTCGGCGAACACTTGCAGGCGCGACTTGGAATTGACTATGTGTACGCCAACGAATTGAAAATGGAAAACGCCGCAGTTAGCGGCAAGGTCGTAGGTGAAATTGTAGATGGAAAAAAGAAGGCGGAGCTTCTGGAAGCGATCGCCTTGAAGGAAAACATTTCCTTGGATCAGGTGGTTGCGGTCGGCGATGGCGCGAACGACCTGCCCATGCTAAACCTTGCGGGCATGGGGATTGCTTTCCATGCCAAGCCTCTAGTCCGTGAGAGTGCAAACCACGCGGTCTCGCATCTGGGACTCGACAGCCTGCTGTACTTGATAGGGGTGCGGGACCGGGACTTGGACAAAACGAGACTTTGATTCTACGTGGGCTGCGTCCTCCTACCGAGGACTGAAGAATCAAGAATAGTGCGAGGGCACCTCATCAACGGGAAGCTGGCGATTTCAATTCTTCCCTCCGTAACTCGGTACCCTCTGTGGGTTTGCGGGTTGGTTTAGGCGGCTTCGTCGTGGATAGCGGCTACGACTTTGTCTTTGACTTCTGCGGGAATCTCGCTCATTTTATGAGCGGTGCGCGCGTGCTCGGTGACTTGTCTAAGAACGTCTTCTTCACTGTCGCCGCGGGCAACAAAATCACAGTCCGCGCCGACGTCTCTGCAACTCACAGTTTTTGGCATGAAACCTCCTTCTGGCGGGAAGTCTAGCACACAAGAGGCGAGAGCGGGTTAATTCACGTCGGGTGCGGCATGCACCATCCTCCAGTTCATTTTGGTGGCGCCGCTTGACCCTGGGTCTCGGATTTCCGCGCCGATCGCATCGCCCAAAAGGTGTTGACCAGCACGAGCACGGCCAGGCCCCCCAGCACCCATGCGTCTGGCTTGTGAAGGCGCGGGAACAGCAGCAACGAAACGCCTACGGCCAACACTGCAAACACGTCCCCCATCGGCAAATGGAATGCTGCGCGGGGCATTGCCGCTTTGCGGCGCAGTACCGGAAGCGCGGCGCAGACGGTTCCGTAATAGACCAGCCGCGCCATCGCTGAGATGGTAACGTTCCATTGAAAACTCCCGATGAGCGAAAAACCCCAGAGGCACACGGCGAAGATGACGATGGCGATGTGGGGAGTGCGAAACTTACTGTGTACGCTGGCCAGTTTCGATGGCATGTCACCCTGTTCTGCTTGCGCAAACAAAATCCGGGGAAAACCGAGGATGTTCGCACTGAGATAACCGTAGCAGGAAATCAGGACTCCGATGCTCACTATGCCAGCGCCCCAGGGTCCCAGCATGAGCTGCACTGCGGTCGCCATCGGACGGTCAGTCATGGCTGACTGCGGCAGGACGGAAACGATGATCCACTGCGTCATCGTATATAGCAGCGTGCAGACGGCCAGCGCGGCAAACAAGGCAAGCGGATAATCGTGCCGGGGATTTTTCGCTTCTCCTCCCACCATCAGCGCGGTCTCGTAGCCACCGTACGCAAACATCAAGAGCAAGACGGCGTGCAGCCAGTTTCCAGGCGGTCCCGCAGGGGCGGAAACGATTATTGGATGGTGCTTTAATCCCAGGAAAAGAAGTCCGGCGAGAATGAATCCGCCGAGAGTGAGCAATTTGGCGGCGGTAAAGACATTGCTCAAAGTGGTGCCACGACGCACCCCGACGTAGTTCACGATTGCCAGAAAGCCCAGCAAAAGCGTCAAGACTAGAAAGCGAAAAAAAGGGGTCTTGACCGGAGGCCAGAACTCAGCCAGGTAAATTACGAAGAGGTTCGCGTTGGCCGCGGCGGCGGTCAGTCGGGTAAGCCACCCAAACCAAGCGATGGTGATTCCTGTGGCACGGCCGAACGCCGTACGCGTATAAAGATAAACGCCTCCACTCTGCTCGAAGCGCGAGGAAACCTCGGCGAAGCATGCCATCACGAGTCCGGTTCCCGCGGCAGCAAAAAGCCAGGCAAACGGGCTGGCGCTTCCTACCAGTGCGGAGATGACTGACGGCAGCCCAAAGACTCCGCTGCCGATGATGCAATTGACCATGAGCGCGGTGAGGCTCCAGCGGCCAATTGCGCGGAGGAGAGTGGGTCGAGGGCTGGGTTCCGGCACGTCAGGGTTGTATCACACAGGGTCGTGTATCAGAAGAATGGCGGGCGAAGATGGTTTCAGTTCTGGCCTTGGAGCTGTGGCATGGTCTTGAGAATTGCCACCAGTTGATTCACCACGGATTGCTGTGGATTCGCGCCGATGATGCGGTTGGTGATCACTCCATCGCCGTCAATTACAAGATAGGTGGGGTAGGCGCGAACGGTAAATAGATTGACGAGTTTCTTGTCGGCGTCGCGATATTGGGCCCACTCCATCTTGTTTTCGGCGATGAATTGGCGCCAGGCGTCTTCGTTGTCATCGGCACTGACGCTGATGAGAACCAGTTTGGCGGGGTCGTACTTGCGGGTGAGGTCGCGCAATTCCGGCACGGATTCGCGGCAGGGAGGGCACCAAGTCGCCCAAAAATCGAGAACGACAATCCGACCGGAAAATTGTTTCAAGGACAGGTCTTGTCCCTGGACTGTGGTGATGCGAAAGTTGGGAGCAAACTCTTCGCCGGCGCGGCGAGGATCGGCGAGCATCAGTTTCGCGCGTTCGGCAAACGGGGCGGGAGGATCGAGGGCCAGGCACTTTTTCAGCTCGGCGATGCCGTCATCGGTCTTTGATTCACGCAGCAATACCGTCCCTAGCCATAGATGTAATAAAGGATTCGCGCTTTCAATTTGAGCGGCGCCACGGAACTCGGCTTCGGCCTGGGCCAGCAGTTCCCTGTCTCTTGCAGCCAGTTCTACAAGGGCCTTGCCTTTTATGATGTGGGCGGTGGCTTTCGAGCCGTTGTCGGTAGCGATCTTGAGGGCGCGGTCGCACGAGTCTGCTGCATCCTGGAGTTGACCGTTGCCGCTATAGGCTGCAGCCAGGCCGAGGTAACATTCCTCGCAAGAACCGGCGGCTTGGCGGTTTGCTTCCTGGAAGGACCTGATAGCAGTTATCCAGTGACGGGAAGCGAGTGCGTCTCGTCCGGCCTGAAGTTTTTCTTGAATGGCGGGATCGGATTGGGCCTGGGCGATACATCGCGGTTGCGGCGCAAATACCCAGATCGCTACTAGGAGCCCGATTACCCGGGAAAAACGCACGTGTCGCATTTGCTGACCGATCAACTCAGTTTCGCTCTTAGCTGCCGCCATGCTATGACAACCGCGTTGACATTTCCACAGGAGCGAGGCAAACTAGCCAATCTGCCTGCACAACGCAGTCTCGCGCGCAGATGGCCACAAAACCTCAGACTTCGCATTCATCGCATCTATGCTTATGAGTGAAGACCGGCGCTCCTACACGCTCGACTCAACCCTGGAGACGGTTGACAATGCGGAACTGGCGGCCAGCGAGATCGCGGCTGCGAACGGCTTTGGTGACGACGAAGTCTTGCAGATCGCCATGGCGGTGCGTGAAGCAGCGGTCAACGCGGTGCTGCATGGCAACGCGTATGATCCGGAGAAAAAGGTTCGGCTGGACTTCGAACGCGTAAAGGGCGACTTGATCATTACCATTCGCGACCAGGGGAAGGGTCTGGATTTAGGAAAAATCCCTGATCCTCTGTCACCGGAAAACCTTTTAAAAACATCAGGACGCGGAATCTTCTTAATACGTTCGTTTATGGATGAGGTGGAGATTCATCCTTCCCAAACGGGCACGGAAATCAAACTTATCAAGCACGTCCACGGAGCACCCGCGGGCGGCAAGGAGGCTTCTCAGTGAACTTGAAAACCACTACTCGACAGGTTGACGGAATCACCATTGTGGACTGCAGCGGGCGGATCACTTTGGGCGAAGGCAGTGTGGTCCTGCGAGACGCAGTAAAGGACCTGCTCTCGAAGGGTCAGAAGAAGATCCTGCTCAATTTGGGCGACGTCAACTACATTGACAGCTCGGGCATCGGCGAACTGGTCAGCGCCTACACTACGGTGAAAAACCAGGGTGGCGAACTGAAGCTGCTGAACCTGACCAAGAAGGTCCACGATCTGCTGCAGATCACCAAGCTCTATACGGTTTTCGACGTAAGAGATGACGAAACGTCGGCGGTCAAGTCTTTCAAGTAGATTGCGATTCGGAGGCCTGCCCTCTCTGGGCTGGCCTCTCGTAGTTCCGTTCTGGGAAGTCTCGCACATTTTTCTGTCGCACGGAGCGTGATTAGCTCGGTAACACACTAGACTTTCTGTGTGATCTCGAAGGTTGCAGCTCTCGCTCTGCTGTTCCCTGCCTTTTCTTCGGCTGCCTGTATTCCTTTTGATCAAGCGCAGAAACATATTGGCGAGACGCAGTGCGTCAGCGGAAAAGTGCTGCGCCTGGAGAGTGGCAGCGGGGGTGTTCACTACTTGGATTTCTGCGAAGACCAGGAGAACTGTCCTTTTTCTGTTGTTGTCTTTGCGTCCGATCTGAAGAGGATCGGCGAGGGTAATCAGCTTTCGGGCAAGATGGTGGAGATTCGTGGAGCAGTGAAAGAGTATGACCGGCGGGCAGAGATCATTCTCGACAATGCGCAATTGGGGGGCGAAGCAACCCGACTGCCTGCGCTGCAGAAAATGTTTGATGTGGAGCAGAAGGGACACTTCAGCGCGGGAAAAGCGCGCGCGTCGCACAGACGCAGCACGCGAAAGAAGAAAGAAATTCCGACTCTACCCATCGGGATTCCGGAGGACGTAGAGTCGGACTGACCACTCTGCGACCGGACTATGGCTTCGCAATCGTTACCCAGATTGTGACCGCTTCCAAGCTGCGATTCTGCATCCGCGTAAACCGTGCCGAAAAACAGTTGCCTGGACGGCTGCCGAAGTATAGCCGCTGTTGAAATTGGTGTGCGAACTGAAGGGGAATGGTTCCGGCCTTTTAACTTAGACCAGGCCACGCCTAAGTTCGTCTAAGGGATAAAGCGTACCGCGCCATTCCACGCCTCCGCGCCATAGAGTGAAGATCATCGAGCGCAGCATGGTGTAGATGAATAGCAGTGTGCCCAGCGGATGAAGGAAGAAATACCAGGGGCGCACGTCCGAGTAAACGGACATACCTATGTAAAGAAAGAATATGCAGGCCAAAGCGATGGCGTAGGGGATGCGTGCCGGTCCGTAGGCAAGGAAAACGCCGAGGAAAGGCAGAACGTTGGCTATTGCTGCAGCTAGGCAGAAACCAATGGCGCGCCACCATTGGAAAGACATTACGGCGAAGAAGTTCTTGGTCAAGTTGCGGACGACGCCGCGGGCGCCCATCGCCCAGCGGATTTCGAGGAGATCATTTCCCAGAACGTTGCGTTGGCGGAAACCGCCGTTCTTGATGACTTTGCCCAGCTTCATGTCGTCCACGACCTCGAAGCGCAGCGCTGCGTAAGTGCCGACGGCTTCATAAACGCTGCGACGCACCAGGTTGAACGCACCGACGCCCATGTGGTCTTTGGCTTTCGGGTCGGCAACTTTCCAGGGGCGGTGTCCGAAGAGGAACAACAACTGGAAGAAGGCGAGCATCATTTTTTCGCCTGGGCGTTTCATAATAGTGCGCGGAAAGAGGACGACGTGGTCGGCGGGTTCGGCCTCGGCGTAGGCGATGGCTCGTCGCAGGCAATCGGGGCGGAACATTACGTCGGCGTCGGTAAACAAAAGCCAGTCGCAATCGGCAGACTGGCTCGCAGCGGTCCACATGGCATGGGCTTTGCCCATCCAGCCAGGGGCGAGTTCATGGATGTGGACGACTTTGAGAACATGCCTCGACGGGCGAGGACGCCCGTCGCTCCAGTCCCTCGTTGACTTAGAGACCTTGTCCATGATTTCGCCGGTGCGGTCGGTGGAGCGGTCGTTGATGGCGATTACCTCGTAGTTGTCGTAGTCGAGCGCGAGCAACTGGGTGAGAGCTTGAGCGATGGAAGCTTCTTCGTTGCGTGCCGGGACAATGATGGCCACTCGCGGATTTCCGGAGGGCGTTGCGGGATGGCGGTCCCAGTCCGGCAGCGAAATGTTGGTAAGGGTGCGAACGCCGAGCGTAGCGTCCACGACGCGGGAGAGCCAGATCAGAGCGAGGAGAGTTCCTGCGATCCAGTGAAAATAAATCATCCCACGCGGGCCTGGGTGGGGCGGAGCTTACGTTCGACGGCTACCTGAGGAGCAAAACGCATGCCGTAAAACAGTATGACAGAGGAAACCATCATGGCGACAATTGGCAGGATGAAAGCAGTTTGGAGGGAATGGCGATCGGCCACCCAGCCCATCATGGTGGGCGAAGGCACGTCGCCCAGAATGTGGATCATGAAAATGTTAGCCGAGATCGCAGTGGCGCGGATGTGAGCACCCGCGGAGTTGATGACGGCGGCGTTCAGCGGCGATGTATTGAGCAGAAGAAAAAATGCTGCAACGGCAATCGCGGGGACCATGGCACGTCCGCGGGTGGACACGGCAACGATCATGAAGGGGACGCCCAGGGCCATACCCGCGGCAGAAACGAGATAGTAGGAACTTTTCATTCGCGGTAATAGATAGTCGCCAAGCCAGCCACCAGCCAGAGATGCCACGATGCCATCTACCACCACGATCATGCCGAACATAAAATTGGCGGTCTCAAGTGAGTAGTGGCGCTCGCTGTACAGGAACTGGGGCATCCATACCTGAAGTCCGCCCAGCGAATACGTCATCGCGGCCATGCCTAGAGTAGCGGTTACAAATGCGGGATTGCGGGCTAATTGGTGATAAAGCTTTCCGAAGTAGAAGTAGATCGCAAGCAGAATCCTTCTCCGCAATGGAATATCTCTTGGGATTACGTTCTGTTCCAGGTCCTCCTTGATGGAATCAAACTGTCCGCGCTCGGGTTCTTTGACCAAGAGCACCGCGAGCGCGAGCAGAAATCCAGGAGCGGCGGCAATATAAAACGGGAAGCGCCATCCGTACAGAGGAGCGAGGTGGCCTCCGAGCAGATAGCCAGCCGCCGAGCCTACCGGAATGGCGAGATAGAAAACTCCAAGAATACGGGCGCGCACGGCCTCGGAAAACAAGTCAACGACGAATGTGGGCGCAATGGTCACAAAAGTCGCCTCGCCGATTCCGACCAGGGTGTGGCGGATGAGCAGCTCGGTATAGGTGTGGGTGACGGCAGTAAGCAGGGTAAGGCCGCTCCAGAAAATGGCGCCGACGACAATGATCAGTTTGCGCGAGTAACGGTCGGCGAGCGGACCCACGAAGGGGGCCGCGATCATGTAGCAGATCAGGAACGCACTGGTCAGCAAACCGATCTGAGCCTTGTTGACGTGGAATTCTTCCTGCACCAGGGGCTGGACGGCGAACAGTACATTGCGATCGGCGTAATTGAGCAGGTTGAGGGCCGTCAGCAATATCAGCGTGGTGCGAGGGTGGAGGTGGTCCTGGGTCACGTGAGAGAGGAATATAGCACGGCCGAAGATAAGTACAGGATGAGGCTGCAGACTTGACAATCACGACATTTGTCGCTAGTATATGCGACAAATGGCAACTGAACTGCAAGCGGTGGTGAAGGAGCTGGGCGGGCACCAAACTCTGGGGCGGACTCTCTCCAATGAACGCGATCTGAGAGAAGCGATTCGCGAAGGCTTCCGGTCAGCGGTGGTTGAGGAACTCATGCGTGCATCCGGGCTTTCTTTGAAGGAATTGGCGGAGTCGCTCGACCTGTCACCGCGAAGCTTGCAGCGACGGCGGCGCAGCGGACGATTGGCGCGTTTCGAGTCAGACCGGCTGTATCGGCTGGCGCGTATTGTCGCGCTGGCGCGGCAGAATCTAGGCAATCAAGAACTGGCGATGCGATGGCTGAAGCGAGCCAATCGCGCCTTGGGCGGACTTGCACCCATTGCCGCCATCGATACCGAACCCGGAGCGCGGCAAGTGGAGAATGTACTCGGCCGAATCGCTTACGGCGGGATTAGTTGACCCGAGTTTACCGGGTTCTGCGGCGCCCATACGCGGCGGTGCCGTTCGACGGCGAGGGCGCTTACCGCTACGGTGGGCGGTGGTCGAGCCCGGGGACTCGAGTAAGCTACGCGTCGGAACACGAATCACTAGCCATGCTGGAGTATTTCGTCCATTTGGACGCAGATGACCCACCACCGGATCTGGTGCTCGCGATTGCGGATGTTCCGGACGACGTGAGGCGGGAACAAATTGGGACGGATAAACTGCCGCCGCATTGGCGTGAAACGCCCGCACCCGCCGAATTGATTCGCTACGGGGATGAGTACGTGGAACGCGCGGAGTGCGTCTTGTTAGTGGTTCCGGCGGCTCTGGCGCCCAGCGAGAACAATTGGCTGATCAATCCTCAGCATCGGGATTTCCAGAGAATAACTCTTCGCGAGACGCGAGCGCTTAACTACGATCCGCGCCTGTTTCGTCGCAGACATCGCGAGCGCAAACGCAATTAGCAGACGTCTAGTTGCTGTTCTTCTTCGGCCGGGGCCAACGTGCCATCACGACCGTGGAAATTCCACCACGCGGACGGAAGTCTCCCTTGACTTCGGCCCACACCGGGCGGGCCCAGCGCACCACGTCATCGAGTACCTGGTTGACGATGTTTTCCTGGAAAATACCTAGATTGCGATAGGACTGCAAATAATCTTTCAAAGACTTGAGTTCGAGACACGAGTTCGCAGGCATGTAGCGGATGGTGATTACGCCGAAGTCGGGCAGCCCGGTCTTGGGGCACACGGACGTGAATTCCGGGTCGTCTATGACGATCTCGTAACCAGGAAATTGGTTGGGCCAGGTTTCGATCTGGGGAAATTTTGCGTTCAGTCCGGCCTTGGCGTGTTCTGAAGTGTAGCGTGGCGGCTTCGGCATAGGGGCATTGTAAACAGCGAATGGCGAGTCGCCAAAGAGCGCCGCGTTTTGACCATGTCCCTTCCCTGAAGTTCGCCTCTACGAATATGCTCAACGGAGCGAAAACTGAGATCAACATGGGATCAAAATCTCGTATTGCGGTGATTGGTGCGGGAGCGTTTGGCGGGTGGACCGCCTTGTATCTGCTGCGGCGTGGGGCGCGCGTCACTTTGCTGGACGCCTGGGGCGCGGGCAACTACCGGGCTTCTTCTAGCGGCGACACCCGTGTGATGCGGGGAACATATGGGCCGACCGAGCCTTACACGAAAACGGCGGCCCGGGCAATGGAGTTGTGGAGAGAGCACCAAAAGCGCTGGGGCCTCCAGCTTTTGCATTCCATTGGAGTGCTGTGGATGGCGGCGTCTGGCGACGATCAGTTCGAGCGCGGATCTTTGTCCGCATTGGAGGAAGCGGGTATCGCGTACCGAGAGCTGGGCAGCGACGAGATTACTCGGCGGTGGCCGCAAATCAATCCGGATGGAGTGGGTTGGGGCATTTACGAACCAGACGGTGGTTTTCTCGCGGCACGGATAGCATGTCAAGCGGTGGTGGAAGGGTTTCTTGCGGAGGGTGGCGAATACAGACAAAGTGGCGCGTTGCCAGATGATCTTGAAAGTGGGCTGGAGCGTGGCCTCGCGCTTACCGACGGATCGAAACTGTTTGCCGATAAGTATGTTTTCGCTTGCGGGCCTTGGATGGCCAGTCTCTTTCCAGAAACCATTGGCGACAAAATTCGCTCGACGAAGCAGGATGTGTTTTTCTTCGGTACGCCGGAGGGAGACGACCGGTTTTCAGCGGAAAAGCTTCCGGCGTGGGCTGACCATCGCGAAAGGTTCATCTACGGCATTCCAGGAGGTGGTATTTCAGGAAAGGGAGAGCGTGGATTCAAAATCGCCGATGATAGTCGGGGGCCGGATTTTGATCCGAATACGTTCGAGCGCATCGTCAGCGCGGAAACTCTCGAGACCGTGCGCGAGTATCTGGGCTTTCGCTTCCCTGCCATGAAGGATGCCCCGCTGCTGGAAACTCGCGTGTGCCAGTATGAGAACACCCCGGACAATCACTTCGTCATTGACCGGCATCCGGCGTCAGATAACGTATGGCTGGTGGGCGGCGGATCAGGACACGGGTTCAAACACGGGCCGGCGCTGGGCGAAATGGTGTCGGCGCTGGTGATGGAGTGCCAAGAGGCTAACCCGCTCTTCCGGTTGGAACGATTCGCGA
>Ga0185299_10001983_pt1 | contig 34364 bp, 37 predicted proteins | sample PaiPotPPA55metaG_FD_128002 | JGI IMG/M metagenome (GOLD analysis project Ga0185299, IMG submission 128002) | Iron sulfur acid spring bacterial and archeal communities from Banff, Canada, to study Microbial Dark Matter (Phase II) - Paint Pots PPA... ...
GCCAGCCATTGATGCTCGCTCAATTGCGCAACCTCCGGCAACTCAGCCGGGTGACGGAAGAAGTGGCGCTGCGCGGCGATGGTGCGGGGCTCCGACCAGTTGGCGCCGTGACGGACGGCGTAGCGGAGCGATAAAGAGCCGCCTTTTGCGGGCTCAACCCAGCTCAGCAGCGCGCCGCCATCGGGAGTGACAGACCAGTTCGACTGAATACTGCCGGGACCGGCCGGATTCGCGAACGGCTCACCTCGAAAAGTTTGCGCGAAGGTGAGTGGAATACTTGCGAGCACGAGAATCAATAAAGTCTTCATAGTCAGAAAGTAAATTTTAGAGCCACCTGCATGAGTCGCGGCGGAGCGGCATTCACAACCTGACCAAAGAACTTGCTGTTAAAGTCGCCGTCCACCGCCACCGGTCCGAAGAATTGAGCATGGTTGAAGGTGTTGAAAGTTTCCATCCGGAACTGCAGCGCCTTCGATTCTGAAAATCGAAACGTTCGCAGCAGGGCCAAATCGAAATTAAGCATGCCCGGCCCATGGAAGCTGCGGCGCGAGGCCGAGCCGGGAGTGCCCAGGGCATTGGGGCTGAAAAGCGACGTGTTGAAATACGGGAGGCCATTGCGTGGATTGCCATTGAGGTTCAGGGCGCCCGGAGTGTAGTCGGGCAGATCGAGGCTGTGATTATTTACCCCGTTAGGCAAGCTTCCCATAAAGGACCGATCAGTGTCGCTGGAGATGGTCACCGGAAAGCCGGAGGCGAGACGCGTAATTCCTGAAATCGACCATCCCTCGGTCAGGAATTTCGCACGACTGGAGAAATGGCCCAGTGGAAGTTGATACAGGTACGTCGCCACCAGATCGTGTGTGAGATCCCAAGCCGAGAGTCCGCGCGTCAAGCGGAAATTGAAAGGATTCAGCGGGTCGGAAATACTGGAGGCCTGATCGATGGATTTGCTGAACGTATAGGCCAGCATGAAATCAAGCCGCGGACCGGAGTGTCGCAAGCTGGCCTGAAACGAATTGTAATTCGAGTTTCCGATGCTCGCATCGTAATCATTGTTGTGGAAATTTGGTCCGAGCGGTCCTCGAGTGCCATTGATGACCTGGCCGGCGGCAGTAGTATACGTAGTGTCCTCGCCGAATTGTCCACAGGTCGGCGACCCGGGCGCCACCGCGCTGGGCTGGCTCAAGGCGAGACAAAGGGCCGGATTACCTGGATTCGCCGAATAAATCGCCAACAGGTGGTGCGCCTGCGAGCCGACATAGCTCAAGCTCAGTAACGTATTTGCCCAAAGCTCGCGTTCGATCGACAAAAAATAATTCTCGTTGTATGGATACGTATTGCTAGGCGGCGGCGCCGTCATGCCGGCCTGCGGAAGAAACGGAGAGAAATCGATGTTCGGGTTGGGATGGGCTGCGGATGCATTCAGTGGTGGAAACGTCAGCGGAAAAGGCTGCACATGAACCTTGCCGTCCGCCGAGGAGATGAAGGGCGTCGCAAACAGCGGTTCACCCGAACTGGTATAGCTCAAACCGTAGGGAGGTTGTGGCTCGTCGATGGCAATCGTGTTGCCCTGAATCACCGAATAGAAAATGCCGAAGCCCGCGCGGATACTGGTTTTGCCGGGACCGCCGATGATCTTGCCGAGGAACCCGTCCTTGTTGCTGGGCGAGTAGGCCAAGCCCAGCCTTGGCGAGAAACGATTGCCCTCAGGCACCAGCGTATTCGGCACGCCGGGGTCGGTGGGATAGACGAGGTTGGTGGGAGCGGTGGGATAAACCTTGGATTGCTCTCCCAGAAGGAAGGTGGGGATCTGGTTATATTTCTCGGACCAATACTGCATCAGGTCCCAGCGTAGCCCGTAGTTCAGCGTCAAGTTGGGCGTGGCCCGCCAGCTATCCTGAACGAATGCCGCAGCGTATTTATGGCGTCCGTAATAAGTCTGCGAATCAGCCTGGTTGTAGTTGCTCGCGACACCGATCAGAAAATCGGCGAAGTCAGAGCCGGTTTCCGATCCATAAAAAGCGAAAGCGCCGTTGAACGTGGGATTGGGATTGACGTTGACCTGTTCGAAGCTGAGCTGAAGCCCCGCTTTGATGCTGTGCGTGCCCATGACTTTCGAAAGATTGTCAATCAGGGCGTAAGTGTTGTTGGCCTGCGTCAGGTTGGTGGTCGGCGTCCCGATCACAAAGGAATTGAAAGTGACGTTTTCAATCCCTTCGATGGATGGCGCCAGTGGGACAATGCCGGAAGTTCCCGGTCCGGTGACAAAGCCTTGGGAAGCGAGACTAGGGCCGACGCCTCCCACCGGCTGGCCGACGTTATTGGCGCTCCGCATGTAGCTCAAGCGGAGCTCGTTGACCATGGTGGCGCCGAAACTCTTGGTCTGGCCAAGATTGACCAGCTGCGAGCGGCCCAGATTCAGAGCGGCAAACCCGGGGACGGTAGCGCCACCCTGCCCGGTCGGGTAGGGATTGTTCAGCGAATAGTCGTCCACGAAATAGTAGGCCGTAAGCAGTCCCCAACGGTCGCTGCTGCCATCCACGCGAAAGCTGCCTTTGTCGTCCCGCAGAATCTTGCCATCCGAGGCGGTCGAGAAAGTGGAGTCGCCGACGTTGGGCAGCGGAATGTATTGCAGCAAATGTTGGGCAGGCGCGGACCAAGCTCGCTGCGGAATGATCGCATTCGGAAAGACACATTGCGTCGTGGCGACGCACCCCGGAGTGTAATAGGGCTCGTTCGCGGTCACGCTATAGCCGAGTCTCTGCGAGAGAAGATTCGCCAAATACGGGCCGCCCACCGAGCCTGTGAGCGATGACGCAATATCGCTAAGATTGCCCGACCGGTCGGCTACCGACGGCACGGGAATCAGCCCGGTATCGACGCCCTGGCTCTGCCGCGTTCCTTGATAGTCGCCAAAGAAGAACAGTTTGTTTTTCTTGAGAGGCCCACCGAAGGTTCCGCCGAACTGATTTTGCCGATAGAAGCTGCGGTCGGGAGAAAAGAAATTGCGCGCGTCCAGATCGGTGTTTCGCAAGAACTCGAAGCCGCTGCCGTGCAGCGCATTGCTGCCCGACTTGGTGACCACGTTGATCACGCCCCCGCTGTAATTACCGTACTCGGCGTCGAAGTTATTGGTCAAGATGCGAAACTCGGCGATCGAATCCAGGTTGGGAACGACGGAAGTGCCTCCGTTCATCAGCTCCTTGACGTCGCCGCCGTTGACCATGAAACCATTGGCATCCTCCCGCTGGCCGCCGATCGACTGGTTGCCCGGATTCAAAACGCCGGACGGAGCAATCGCCACCGATGCGCCCGCCATAACGATCGACTCGGGTTGCTGGGTGGTCATGGGCACGATCCCCGGCTGGAGCGCGAGAAGGTCGGTGAAGCTGCGGCCATTGAGGGCCACGGAGGTCATCCTCGTGCTCGACACTACGTCGCCCATCTGTGTGCTCTCTGTTTCCAGATGGACCGCGCTTTCTGAAACCGTCACGGTGTCCAGCTTCTCACCCATTTCCATGGTGATGTCCAGCTTGATGGCGCTGTTGGCATCGACCACCAGGCCATTGCGCTCCCAAGGCATAAATCCGGACGCGTCAATCTTCAGGTCGTAGCGCCCCACCGGCAAACTAGGGAATGTATAGGAACCCTTTTGATCGGTCATGGTCTGGAAGTGAATGCCCTGTAGCGCGTTCGTCAACGTCAGCATGACGCGGGGAATGACCGCACCACTGGGGTCCTTGAGCGTGCCCGAAATGCTTCCTGTAATCCCGGCCAAGAGGAATGCGGCGGACGTTAGCAGAGCTACGACTGCTCGAATCAAAACTGCGGACCGCCATCGTTCGGCGACGCGGCGATCATTTTGCGCCCGTCAGCCAGCACGACCTCTCTGGCCGATGCCACGTGTACGTCGTCCTTGGCACGATAGCCGACTACCGTGATCCGGTCGCCTATCTTAAGCGTGTTCCGGTTCCAGCCGCGCCTGGCCAGGGCATTGGGGCCGGCTGATTCAAAAACCCAGTTGACCACTTTGCTTTGCCCTTCCTTCACGTCCAGGTAAAAGTAGATGTGAGGACTCATCCACTCGACCTTGGTGACCACCCCTTGGAAGGTGACTTGCTTTTTAGCGTCAAACTCGAGCGAAAACGAATGATGCGCCAAGATCGGGCCAGCGGCGATCAAGGCCAAGGTAGCAAGCTTACTTCTGCGCCTGATTATCACGGTATACCTTGTGGCAGTTTTCGCATGCTTCCGAGAGGCCGTCGGTACACATGCTCACAGCATCCTGGCTTTTCGACTGCGCTGCTTTGTAGCAAGCCTGTCCGGCGGCCACCAGTCCTTGGGAATACTTGATCCAATCGGCTTTCTGGACCGGGACCGGTTGCCCATTCGATCTGAGCCGGCCGGGCATGGTAATCAAGGTTGCGGTTTCGGAGATCGCGATGGCCGCGTTTTCCACCGTCTGCCACGCTTTTTCGTCGGCGGGGGCTTTGCTCTGGACGGCGAAGATGATGTCCGAATTCGGATAGGGGATGCTGCGCATCACTTGCTTGAGATTGCCGATCGGTTTGGGCTTGAAGGACGGCGCTTGCGCGATGGCCGCGATCGCGAAAAACAGCAAGATGGTAGGTCTCATGCCGTTAGCAGCGTATCACGGCGCGTTTCGACAAAACGAAGCCAAAGGGGTCAGCAGGCGGTCAGTGACTGGTAAGTGACTGCTTGTTTTCAGTGAACTACGGTGGGAACTTCTGGCGATAGGCTGGTGTCTCAAGAAGGTGATCCGCATCCGATGGTCCGAGCCGACCCGGGAAGATCCCGCCTCACCGGTCGGATGGTGGCTTCCCTCGATCATACTGGCGACCATCTTCCTGAACTTCCCATTTTGGTTCGCCTTCGAGCGAGAGATTCCGTTTTCTGGACCTCCCTCGGCCTACTTTGGCCTTCTGAGCGGGATCGCCCTGCTATTCGTGGCTCTTTTCTATCTTGGCCCGGCGCTTGCGGCGCAGTCCAGCAAACGGTCTTTGTACGGCATGGCCGAGTCCTCATTAGGATCAATACCGGCGGTCGGTTTCCGGCTGTGCTGCGCGTTCTATTTGGTACTGTGGCTGACGTTTTCCGTTGAGACGATTGCTCTTTTGTTGTACCAGTGGCCATACCGCCGAGATCCGACCACAGCGGAATCCGTACTGCTGGCCGCCGCTATTACCCTCTTACTCTTTGCAACAGCATTGCAGGGCCTGCGAGCAAACGCAAGCTCGCTATATTCACGAACAAACTGAGCGTTGCGATTCTTATAGCTGCTCTCATTCGGGTTCGTGCGGGATGGCCATCCGCCTTGGAAGCCCTGTCCCATTCGCCCGGTTTTATGCAGCAGGCCCCGACTGGCGAAGAGTGCCTTTTCTGTTTTTCTATTTCGCTCCGCTTGCACTCCTGGCTTCCGATTTCGGCCAACGGAGCCGGACGCGTAAAGAGGCGGCGCTGATCGGCATCGTCGGGCTGGCACTTTCTTTCGCGGTCAGCCTCTTTGTCGCAGGCTTTATCGCAGAAGCGACCTACGGTTTGCACCTAAATCGTGGCAATGGTTCGACGATCGGGGCCGCGCTGTTCCATGACATATCCACCCGCTATTTACCGCCCCGACTGATGGTGACCGCCATCACGATGTTCGGTTCAGCGCGTTTCGGAATCAGGGCACTCGCCAACTCTGTGCCGTTTGAGGGTCGGACGATCCGACGAGGGGTGCTCGCGCTCGCCGCTTGTTGCATCGTCATACTCGCAGTCGCGGCACCTGAGTCTATGCATTCCGTGCTTGAGATGCTAACACGATGCCTGATAGCAGCGGCCGCAATATTCAGCGCTGATTTCATCGCCGGTACTTGGCGCTCGGAACGGCAACAGAAAGTGGACTGGATCGGCGTCATTGCCCTTACCGCAGGAGTAGTGACGCCGTTGCTGGAAATGCCGTCGTTGATCGAGTCCTGGTGGTACCCCTGGCTTCTGTTGTCTTACGCGGTCAGCTTTATCTCGTGCTTGATCTTGCGCACCATACGCAGGCTATTTGCCCGACGCTTGCACCTTCAGTGACGACAGGTCCCGGTGGAACATGTAGGAAATCTCGATGGGCATGTTGTCCATGGACTTCACCTTCAGCACCACCTGGTAATAGCGGGGGAAGCCGGCCGGGGTCGTGAGCTTCGAGACCAGCGTTCGCGCCAGCGTCGGATCGGTGAAGGCCTGGACGGCCGCCATGACGCTCGCGATCTGGTTCCCAGAAAAGTAAAGCAGCTCACCGTGGCCATAGATGCCGGGCATGAGGCTGATCAGAGCGTGACTTTCCTCGGTGGGAGAATCCGATATAAAGGCCGGTTCGCCGGGGCGCGGCTTCAGGTTTCGAATGCCCTCCGGCTCCAGCACAATCGGCTGTCCGGCCGAGAGTGCCTGGATCTGACGATTGCCGGTCGAGGATCCTAGGAAGATGACATTGTCCATGGTGACTTCCGGCATCGAGACCAAGTCACTCCGAGTCAGCATGATGTTCGGCTTGCGGGAAGCCAGAAACTGACCGAGCAGAAATGCTCCACTAGCAGTGCCGGCACCTGTGGATCCGGATTCTTTCGACGTAGTTAGACACAGCATGAGCGGACGATTCGATGACAGAAGCGGTCCCCAGAGCTGCTGCAATTCGGGAGTCCACTGAGTCCCGGCGGTGTCGGGCGCCTGCTCGGTGCGCCAAAGCCGAAATCCCAAAAACGAAGCCACCAAAATGGCCAGCGCCAAGGCTATACCCAGCAGAAGCACGCTTCGATGCGTCGGCCTCGCAGCCGGCTCGTGGTCGATCGAAGCCGGGCGCTGCTCAAACGTCATCTTGAACCCACCCTTCGGCAAGTCCACTATTACTGCATCGCCGGCACCCTCGGTGCGATAATACTCCGCCAGCTTTTGACGCAAGCGAGCGACGTGCATACGAACGGCGGATTCCTGTCGCGGATCGAAAGATGGCGGCTTGGCGAAAACATCCAGACCGACGGTGTATTCCTTGAGACCGTCGGCCGTTCCCGCAAGAGACTTCTCGGCCAGATAGATGAGCAGGTTGCGGTGTACTTCCGAAGTTCGAAACGCCTTGCTCTGGAGGATACGCTGCATCTGCGCATGCGTCGCCTCCGCTTCAAGAACCATCGTTATAGTGATGATACCGCGGGAGACCTACTTCGGTTCTTTAGTCCCGAGATGCAGCAAGTCTTTGTTGTTCTCGAGACAGACGTACTCTTTGATCTCCCAGCCGGGCTGGAACTTCACTTTGAAACTGGTGGTCCAAGGCTTGGTGTAATACTTTGGATCGTCGATGGTCGCCTCATACACCAAGGTCCGATAATCGGGGCGCCGGAGTTTTTCGATCACGTGCAACTGGTCGCTGGCCGGATGGCCGACATAGTCGAGCCACGTTCTTCCGTTGAAGCCGACCGTGTCTATGACCAGCGTGTCGTTGCCTTCCCAGTGACCGGCGGATTCTCCGAGCCAAGTTGGATCCGGATCTTTCGAATGTTCGGCGTTCATCAAAACGACGCGATACATGTGCGACGCGCCTTCGTAAAGGATCACTACACGATCGGGCAATTGGATGATCTGGAATGGATAAGGAGTGCCGGTGTAGCGAGGCACGCCGGCCGGCAGGCAATAGCCTTCGGGATCATCTTTCGAGTTGGTCGCGCGCCGTTCCTTGTACAGCTCCAAGCCTTCGGGCTTGAAGGGGACGTCGACCGTTTGGGTGACCCACTTTTTGTCAGCCCAATCGAGAACCCAGATAGGCGCCCAGACACCCTTGCCGCCAAAGTCGACCTTACCATCGGGCAGACGCGGCGTGGGCTGAACTTCCGTGGTGGCCGCTGCTCCCGCAGGTTTCGCCGCAGGCTGTGCATCCGCATGAAACGAAGCCAGAGGCAGCAAAGCCGTGACTGCGGCCGCGAGCACAATGCGATTCAATAATTTGGTCACGTTGAAATCTCCGGCAAAAGCCACTTAATACTTGGTGGGGCCGGTCGGACCGCCCTTGGAGTCGGGGCTGCCGTCGTCAGCCGAGCCGGCAAATATTTTTCGCCCGTCGGACAGCTTCACATTTCGCGCGGAGGCGAGAGTGGAACCGTCTTTGGCACGAAAAGCATCCAGGGTCACCGTGTCACCGATCTTCAGCGAGTTCCGGGTCCAACCGCGCCGCGATAGGGCGTTCGGGCTGCCGGTTTCTACATCCCAGTTCACCACCTTACCGCTCTCGTCCTTGACGTCGATATAGAAGTGGGTGTGGGGATTCATCCACTCCACTTTCGTAACGACGCCAGTCACCGTCATCGGCTGGTTAGAGTCGAATTCGGCAGCGAATGAATGATGCGCCAACACGGGCACTGCGGCCAGAAGGAGTCCGGCAATAGCAGAGAGAACGATCAGCAGCTTTGCTTTCATGGTGATTCCTTCCATACTAAATCCATTAGATGCCAACGGGCACCTTGGAATAATCCTACAGCTTCGAATTCTGATATGTCAAGAGCCATTTGGCGGAGGGACTATTATCTGGTTCCGGCAGAAGGTCTGTCGAACTTCGCCGGATCAATCGGGACATTGGTCTTCACGTCGCTTAGCTTAAAGGAATCTTTGCCGTCCAACCATGAAAAAGTATATTGAAATGGAAACTTAATTCCACCGACGTCGCGATAATCGGAGTAGTCAACCTGCGTGGGAACGCGGCCGATTGGCGTCCTCCCATAGCGCACCAGCCGCACCAGCAGGCCCGACTCTTTGTCGAAGTACAGCGTTGCGAGAAGGCCCCGTGGGCCGTTTCCCTGGACCACCTGTACATCGTGACCGTTAACGCTATCCGGGAATCCGGCGTGCAAATTGGTGAGGACTTGCTTAATCTGACCTGGAAAGGACAGTTCCGCGTCCAGCTTGGCGCCGTCGAGCTCACTTCCGGTCAACTCGTACTCCTTCAACAGTGCTCGCGGCGTCTTTATCCAACCGGCACGGCCGTTGAAGGTACGGGTGCTGTCTCCCCGTTCCGGATGGTCCTTAAACTGGATGATCGTCGTGCGCTGATCCGGAGCTTTCGCAAAAATCTGGACCGATCCGCCGCCGCCCAGCCCTTCATACCCTACGCCGCTCGCCGTGGCCATAAAGCTGGTGAGACCGGCCAGCCGTTGTGCGCCGCCGAGCGCCTGGATATATTTGTCGAGGATCGGATCTGCGGAAGGCTGATCGGGAGATGCCGCGATGATGTCGTCTCGCTCTTCGTTAGGTGGGCCGTAGAGAGTATCCAGAGCGATGGTGGTGGGTGGGCGGTCGCGACCGTGATGGCAGGTATAACACGTAACCATCTGTGCGCCGCCGAAGTTGGTTCGATTTATGACCGCCACCATTTCCACCATTTTGCGCGCAGTCCTTTTCCTGGGAGTGTCGGCGTCCCAAACGACTTTGTCGGTGCCGGCGCCGGTATGACAATCCGAGCAGTCGAAACCCAGGGCGGCCGACATGACTCCCATGCTCCCCATGAAATCGTCCACCGTGATTCCTTTGAGCGTGCTGGTGGTGACGTTTTTGAAGACCTCTCCGGCAGTCTGCCCTTTCGCTGCCGCGGGAGCCTGGCCGGCTTGTGCCGAAGCGCGGCCGGCGAACGAGATGCCGATGAAACCGACAACCGTCATTCCCGAGAGAGCTATATAGGCAGAGGCTGCCGAGATCAGCCGCCTCGACGCGAACTTCATGATGTATCCCTCCCTAAGAGAGTGTGACCGATCATATCGTACTTACGATTATTACTCCGGCGCAAGCCGCGTCAAGATATATCAGTAATTGTTGACAGAACTTTCCGAGGCGTGATAGCATACGGCCCATGCGTCTACTCCTTGTATTTGCCTTAGTGTTGCCGCTTAGCCTGGTTGCGCAGGATAAGAAAAAAGGTCCGCCGCCGGAGCCGAAGAACTTGAAAGTTATGACGGGCATGTCGGGCACGGAGGTCATCGCAGCGATGCGAGCCTTCCGCACCGCGCTCGGTGTCGAGTGCACTTACTGCCATGTGCAGGGTGACTTTGCCAGCGACGAAAATCCGAAGAAGGAAGTCGCGCGCATGATGATTTCCATGACGCGTGAGATCAACGGGAAGTTCACCGATGGAAAGCGGCACGTGGGCTGCTATACGTGCCATCGCGGCGCCGAAGAACCGCTCATGGCGCCTCCAGACGCACAAGCGAAATAGTGCTGAAGTAGTGCTATAGTTATGGCGATCCTTTGAGGAATCGCTCCGTGACACGCACGTCGCTAGGCCGGTTGATGCACCAAGCGCTTGGCTGGGCGCTTGTCTTGTTTCTTGGCTCGGCCCCGCTGGCCTCTTTGTTGGCTCTAACCAATGAGCCCGCGTGCCAGATGGCCTGCTGCGAGCGGAAACACCACTCAGGCTCTTGCCCGAGGCATCCAGCCGGCGATAGCGGCAACGCCTCGATTCATTTCGAAGCTTCCAACTGTTCCCCGACGAATTGCTCCTGCGCTGGGATCGTGCCATCCGCGTCAGATCAGGTCCTCCTGGGGGCTCGGACCACCACCAGAGTCTTGGGCGTCGAATCCGGCGAGACGCACGCCCTTACTCTGCCGAGAGTACGTTCGTCGATCAATCCGTCCCTTTATCAACGGCCACCACCCTTGCCTGCTTAGTCACAGCATTTGACTTAAAGCGCGAGGGAGGTTTTCAGGTGAAACTGATTGCGATATTGTTGTCTATTTTGTTTTTCGCGGTCGGACTGTGGGCCGCTGTTTTCGGATCAATCCGCGGCGTGGTTCATGATCCATCTCATCGGCCGGTCCAGGGCGCCAGCGTAGTCTTGAAGTCGACCACCTCAGACTATTCGCAGACCGTCTCAACCGATACCGACGGAGCTTTCGAAGCAACCTCGGTGCCGGTGGGAGCGTACCGGGTGACGGTAACGCGGGACGGTTTTGCGCCCGCCTCCGAAGAAGTGGTGGTCGCTTCCGGGAGCGCTCCGGTGCTGCACTTTCAGCTCTCATTGGGAGCCGTGCAGGCGGTGGTAAACGTCCAGGAATCGGCGCTGGCGGTGAATCCGGAGCAGACCACACCCACCACTATGATCAGCCGGCAAGAAATCGCGATGACTCCGGGCGCCGATCTCAGCAACAGCCTGAATGCGATTACTGATTATGTCCCCGGCGCTTACGTCACTCACGACCAGCTTCACATTCGCGGCGGACACCAGGTCACCTGGGCCATCGACGGGGTCCCGATCCCCAACACCAATATCGCCAGCAATGTGGGCCCGCAGATCGATCCCAAAGATATCGATTACCTGGAAGCGCAACGGGGCGGTTATTCTTCCGCTTACGGCGATCGAACGTATGGCGTATTCAACGTGGTTCCACGCACCGGCTTCGAGCGTAACAACGAAGGCGAATTCTATAGCACCTTCGGCACATTCCACCAGACCAACGATCAAGTGAACTACGGGAGCCATACCGAGAAGTTCGCGTATTTCGCGAGCGTCAACGGAAACCGCAGCGACTACGGACTCGAGACGCCTGGGCCGGACGTCTTGCACGATCGCGTCTGGGGACTCGGCGGCATGGGCACTTTCATCTACAACCGCGATGCCAACAATCAATTCCGGCTGGTGACTTCGCTGCGCCGCGATGATTATCAAATTCCCAACGATCCGGGTGCGGAAGCGGCCGGAATCCGCGATGTCGAGCGAGAGCGCGATGCGGTGGTGAACTTCTCTTGGGTGCACACTTTCTCGCCCGGCCTGCTGCTTACGGTTTCTCCGTTTTATCACTTCAATCGCGCCAACTTTGATGGAGATCCGAATGACGCGCCGATCAGCACGACGCAGCATCGGGCATCGGAGTATGCCGGCGCCCAGATCGCTTTCAGCGCAGTGACGGCGCGCCATAATGCCAGCCTGGGGCTATATGGATTCGGCCAGCACGACGACGAGTCCGTCAAACTGATCGCTAACGATGGCTCGGGACTTTCGGTGGGGCAAGACCAGATCACAACGGGGCACCTGGAGGCGCTATTTCTGGAGGACCAATATCGCGCGTTTTCCTGGCTCACCCTGATGGCGGGGGTGAGGCTGACGCACTTTACCGGCACGATCTCGGAAAACGCGGCCAGCCCGCGCTTGGGTGGATCGGTTCGCATTCCGCATCTCAACTGGGTGCTGCACGGTTTCTGGGGCCAGTATTACCAGGCGCCGCCGCTCTCCACTGTGACAGGGCCCCTACTCGACTTCGCCGTGTCGCAAGGCCTGGGCGTGATCCCCTTGAGAGGCGAGCGCGATGAAGAGCACCAGTTCGGACTGAGCATTCCGGTGCGCGGCTGGGCGCTGGAGGTGAACGACTATCACCAGCGCGCCAGGAATTATTTCGATCACAATGCGATCGGAAACTCGGACGTGTTCTTTCCACTGACCATCGCGGGCGCTCGCCTCTATGGCTGGGAAGTCAGTATCCGTTCTCCGCAGCTTTTCCGGCGCGGCGAGGTCTATCTGAGCTACGCCTACGCCCATGCTGAAGGGGCCGGCGCAGTGACCGGGGGCTTGACCGATTTCTCGCCTCCCCGCAGCGGCTATTTCCTGCTGGATCACGATCAGCGCCATACACTGCATACCGGTTTCAACTTCAGCCTCCCGCATGGAATGACCACCGGCGGAAATCTTTACTACGGCTCGGGATTTACGGATGGCTCGAGCGATGTGCCCGCGCACCTGCAGGCGCACACCACTTTCGATCTTTCGCTCGGCAAGACCATTGCCGAGAACTTGACTGTGTCGGTGACTGCGCTAAACATGACGAATCGACGCTTTCTGCTCGACAACAGCACGACCTTCGGTGGGACTCACTATGCGGACCCGCGCCAGATTTACGTACAGATTCGGTACCGGTTTCACTTTTGAAGTGGCCAGTCACTCCTCACGTAGAGCTGCGTTCGCATCAAGCGAGGCCGCCCGCGCTGCCGGAACCCAGGATGCAATGGCTGCGACCAGGAAAAAGAGAAGTGTCATAGCAGCGAATGTGGAAGGATCGGTCGCTTTGACTCCGATCAACATGGTGGCCAGCATGCGTCTCAAGCCCAGGGCTGCGAGGAAGCCCAACGCCAGGCCCAACGCTGTGAGGCGCAGCCCGTGGCCGACAATCAGTTTGAAGATGCTGGCTGGATCCGCGCCAAGGGCCATTCGAACTCCGATCTCCGCCGTGCGCTGCCGCACCATGGTCGCGAGCACACCATAAAGCCCCACGCTCGCCAGCAATACGGCGACGGCGGCGAATGCGCCGATAAGCAGAAGCGAAAGGCGCGTCCCGGCCTGGTCCTGATCCACGAGCGCTTCCATTGGCTGCATCTTTGAGATCACCATGGCTCGATCCACTTTCGCGACCTCGGCGTGGATCGCCGCGGCGTATTTCGCAGGATCGCCGGCCGCTCGGACTATCCAGTACCGCGACAGACCAATGCCCCAGAATCCTTCGGAAAAGTAGACCGTTTCCCGACCCGGGTCGCTCAGGGAGGAAAGCCTCTGATGCGTGACGACACCAATCACCTCGGCCCATGGTGTGGCCGGGTCAGGCAAGAGGATGCGCTTCCCCACTGCTGACTCATTCGGAAAGGCCTGTGCGGCGAAGAGCTGGTCGATGACCACCACATTCCGTCCAGGCGCGTTATCGTCCTCTGTGAATGTGCGCCCCGCCAGGATCGGTGTACGTAGCGTTTCGAAATAACCGGGCATCACCTGCTGAAAGTCGGCTCCGGCGGCGCTTGCCACTGCCGCGCGCGGCCGTGTAGTGGCCGAGTCTTTGGGGCGAGAACCGCCGCCCAGCGGAAGAACAAGAGCGGACGTCACGCTCTGTACGCCCGGTAGCGCACGTAGCCCGGCCTGAATTTCGCACAGCAACTCCAGGCGGCCCTGCTGTCGCGTCAATTCCCAATCTCGTGTAACGAAGAAAGTCAGCAAACCATGCGGATCGTAGCCGGGATCAACTCGACGCAATTCGAGGAAGCTGCGAAACATCAGACCAGATCCGATGAGCAAGACAAACGAAAGTGCGACTTCAGTGATTACCACGATGTTGCGCAACAGGCGGCCCGGTGCCCATCCTGGCGTTCGTCCACCTCGCAGGATCTGGTTCACGTCAGGCTTCGCAGCCCGGATTGCCGGCATCAGGCCGAAGATGGCAACGGCGGCCAAACCGGCCGTCGCCGCAAAAGTAAGAACACGCCAGTCGATTGCGGTGGACTCGGTGCGCGGTAGAGTCGCCGGGACGAAGCTTAACAGTCCATGGATACCCAGCCAGGCGAAGGCTAAACCGAGCAGGGTGCCCAGTCCCGATAGAAGCAGTGCCTCTGCCAGCATCTGTGACACGAGGCGCCACCAGCTGCCACCAAGTGCGGCACGCACCGCCAGCTCTCGTTCGCGCAACGATGCTCGCACTAGTAAGAGGTTGGCCACATTCGCACAAGCAATGAGCAAAAGAAAGATCACCGCGCCCATCAGCGAGAGAATGGCGGGACGCACTTCCTCAACCAGGTACTTCTTCATAGGCTGCAGCTGCAGGACCGAGGCCGGGTCGAAGGAATTCTTCCGCAGATTTGGTATGAGCGCATCAAGCTGGTCTTGCGCCCGCCTGAGCGTTACGCCACTCTTGAGTCGACCGATGACGCCGACAGTCAGTAGGTTTCGATGGGCAGCGTCGTAACCGATATTGTTCGCGACCCAAAAATCCGGCGTCGCGTCAGTCCTTGCATCGGGCGGGAAGAACAGTTTGAAGCCGGGCGCGAGCACACCGATAATTCGGGGACCACGCTGGCCGGAGATGGGCATTTCCTGCCCGAGAACAGCCGTGCTTCCAGCATAGCGCCGCTGCCAGTATTCATAGCTGAGAATCGCGGCACTGCCGGGCGGAATAAGAACCTCCGGCTGGGATGGCTGCGGCACGGCGTCGGCCTCCGTGAAATTGCGGCCAAATGCGATTTTGGCTCCCATCAGCCGGAAAAAGTTGGTAGTGACAAGGGCCTTGCTGATCTGTTCCGAGCCACCATCTGCACGAGGCACGAAGGCGCGGAAGGAGGCTACGCCGCCGATGTCGTCGAAAAGTGCTCGCGTGCCAACACGCAAGTCGAAGAAATCGGCGTTGGAATGGAGAAAACTCCTGCCCAGCCGGCTATTCCAGAACACTAATACCAGCCGATCCTGATTTTTGTACGGAAGGGGCCGCAATAACACGGCATTGGTCACGCTGAAAATGGCCGTGCTTGCGCCAATCCCCAGAGCGAGCGTTATGACACCGGTCGTCGCGAATAGCGGACTCTTTCGCAGAGTCCGGCCCGCGTAGGCGAACTCCTTGATCAGATTGTCAATTCTGCTCGCGAGTGGCGACGTAGTGCCATTTCACCGCACCGAATCCGACATGTCAACGCGTGGCCGGATGGGTTGGTGGGGCGGCCGTCATACTAGAGGGCAAACTGTGTGATCTTTTTCATGACTGCAGGGCAGTGACTTTTCCAGTGATTTCTCCGATGGCGCCTACATGCCTCAATTCTATCGGCGAGTCCGAACGCGGCCATCCAACGCTATTCCGGTCCTCGCGATCATGAGACAGCGCCATCGGTACGCACATGGATGGGAAACGCCCACTCCAATTATTTGCGGGGCTTCTAACTAACTGTCCTCCGCTCACCTACGCCTTGTGCGCGATCGTCCTCCGCACGCAACGTGTCGCACACCTCACGTGACGAGTGTTCTTCGCGTCGCACTCACTTGCTTAAAACGTAGCAGTGGCCGTCCGCACATGAGAACGCGACGATCTGCGTTCCTTTGATGGTGAGTTCGTCGTGCTGTTTGCCAAAGTGATGGGCTACATTGTCGATGTAAACTGTCGGTGAACTTTGGGCGAGTGCCGGGTGTGAAATGGATCATGATGTCGCACACCACTGCCACAAGAACGAGCAACAGGAGCATTACCGGAATGTGGTTACGCATACTACGGGGACGTGCTTCGACCATAGCCGGGTACAGTCCATGATTCCAGGGGTGCTTCGTTCTGCAATTCGCGAGGGAGCATGGGATCTCATGGGCACTGTCGTACTCACGGAGTGCCTCGCCGATGGTGCGGATTCAACTCGCAAGTTTACGTAGGGAATCGTCGTTACGTAAGCAATCCAACGCTGGGACGGCGATTATCGCGCACGTGAACAACGTTATGAGAATGTTCATGTTCTTAAGCCTTCCACGGCTACAGCGATTTCCGTCGCGAGGCGGTTGCCGAAACCGAAATTCAGTCCTGCCCTGCGTCCAAGAGTAGCGCTGCCATGCCGCGTGTCATTACCGCCGACCATCACGCCCACGCCGCCCCGCCGAAATCGCCAGTCCCGCGACGCGCCAACGTAATGTTTGCAGCGCGATCCTCGCCGGTCGCGACGACAAACCGGGCCGGTAAAGTACAAATAAAGTACCTTTAATCCCGGCCACGGCTCGGGGCACGTCGGCTGCGTGCGACGCACGCGTGTCTTTCACCGGCTCATTGCGTCGCCGCGATTGCCGATTCTGTAAAGTATGTCTATATGGCGTACCGGCCTCCTCGAAGTCCTGATTGGTACGAAACAGCTCAAATCTGCCGTAACGGCCATTTGGTGACGGCTTATGCGGAGTCGCAGCCGAATAGTAGGCGTGTCTTTTGTCAGCAATGCGGGTCCGAGACGATTACGGAATGTCCAAACTGTGCTGCGAAGATCAAAGGCCATCACCACATGGAAGGCGTACTCAATTTTTCTGAGGAGGAGGTTCCGCCCTTCCGTGACCAATGCGGTAAGCCGTTCCCGTGGAACGTGACAGGTGCCACCGCACGGAAATTGGCTCCGCAGGGAAACAAAATCTTCATTGGGCATGGTCGGTCGTTGGTTTGGATGCAACTCAGGAGCTTCCTGACTGACAGGCTGCATCTCACTTGCGATGAGTTCAACGAAGAATCCACGGCTGGCGATCAACCCTGGCCCGCTTACAAGAAATGCTCGACGCCGCCGAGTTCGCATTTCTCGTGATGACTGCTGAGGATACACACAGCGACAATACAGCCCACGCTAGAGAGAACGTGGTGCATGAAGCCGGGTTGTTCCAGGGGCGGCTGGGGTTCAAACGCGCCATTATCCTGCTTGAGCAGGGTTGCGCCGAATTCTCAAACATCCACGGATTAACGGTCATTCGTTTTCCAAAAGGCGATCTCAAACCGGCATTCGAAGGAATCCGTCGCGTATTGGAACGTGAGAATATCATTAAGAAATAAGCATTGACACCCAGAATGCCCGTTCGAGCCAAAGCCGATGAGTTTTCAAGTACCAGTGAGTTGGATAAAAGTCGTGATTGGTGGTGACGATGCCGGAGTTTACGATTTGAGTTTGGGCGGGCTGCACGCGCTGACGAATTCGTGCCCACGCGGTGTTAGCAGGTAGTGGTATTCTTCCGGTCCCACAACTCCTATAAGTTGCCTCGCTTCGAGACCATTTAGGCATGATGCAAATTGGATTGAATCGATCACTGCTGTACCGTCACCTGTCATAGTGTTACCGAACTCTGTATACGCCAATGCTGAGTAGAGCGTTGGTTCGGCGGATGCAAGGGAAGGGGTATGGTCTTAAAACCAATTCAGAAGTGCTACTTCATGAGGCGATATCTCCTTCAAGATGGCAATGAATCCAGGTCTCACTTTCCCAGCGTTCTCCGGTGACGCCGCATTCGCGAGCAACGCCGCCCACATGGTATGCAGGTCTTCGCTCTCCTCAAACGACGCCCCTTCGAGAAGTGGGAACAGGATCTTCGGCGGCACGGCCTGCGGCGTGAATCCCGCCTCGCGGGCCATTCGTTCCTCCTTCTCCACACACTTTAGTTGGCGTTCGTACCTGTAACAGCCGAACCTGATCCCGCCACATCTCGGCCAGCTCGTCGGCTGCGGGTCCAAGCATCCGCTTCACGATCGCGGTGAACGGGATCGCAGCACCGATCGCCGCCGCACCTTGGGCGATGGCCGGGGCGGCGTGGATGATATCGTCGGGAATCACAATCTGAATCTCAGTGTAGCTCCTATCCAATACCTGCAGGTCGTCCGTGGGTGCGATGCGTGATATCTTCAGAAGGATCTCTGGATGAAACACTTGTGTCGTTACGTCGTATCGTATTTGCGTCTCTCTGTTGTGCCGGTCTCCTGGTAGAATCGAACGCGGCCACGCCGAGTTTCACGATCCCAGTGAAATTCTTGCCCAACTATGCTCTTTTGATCGAAGTTCGAGTGAACGGAAGCAACCCTTTTCTATGCCAGTTCGATTCAGGCGCGGGAAGCTCCTTTGTACTCGACTCATACAAAGCCAAGCGGGCGGGTTTTCGAGCGACTGGTACTGGAACCAGTGCTGGCGTCGGCCCATCAACGATCACCGATGAGCGCCTCCCTGGTGCCACGCTCGATCTTGGGCCGCTTCAGATAACTAACCAAACGGTCGTGATGTATCCGACCGGGCCTGAACCTTGTATCTTCGGCAGTGGAATTTTGAAGAACTTCGTTGTACAAATTGACTACTCAACAGCAACCGTTCGACTGTACGAACCAGAGGCTTTTACAGCGCCCGTGGATGCTATCAGCGTGCCGGTTACTCTTTCGGCTGGTAGTCCGTTGGTGGATTCCACGATCAACATCTCTGGCGACTGGATCACTGCAAGACTCCTTGTTGATACTGCCGTCCGAAGATTCCTAGCGTTGTCAAAAGGGTTTATAGATAGCAACAGTATCCTCGACCGTGCGCGAAAGGTTGTCAAACCTCCGTTCATCGCCCGTGGCACTGGGGGAGCCGTTAATCTCCTCGCAACCAGGCTCGATGCACTTTCGATTGGGTCTGGCCGTGTCGATGGGCCGGTAGCGTTGTTAATTCGGACATCATCTGGAGCATCGCGAGATGAGCCAGACGGATACTTGGGGAACGAATACTTTCGGCGTTTCTTGCTTACGTTGGATTATCCGCATGTGCGCTTGTTACTTGAGCCGAACCAGCATTATCATGACCCTCCGGCGCCCTACGATGGAAGCGGCCTGGGTATTGAGGGGAGGGGTGGCAGTCTGATCGTAGCCGCCGTCGCCTCTGGAAGTCCAGCCAATCAGGCAGGTATCGCAATCGGGGACCTACTTGTAGCTTTGGACGGCGAGCCTGCGAGCGGACTCACAGCGGAACAAATTCAAGAGAAGCTCTGTCGGTTGAGTGGTACCGCCACTGTGCAGGTTCGGCGCGGGCAGCAAACACTTACGTATACGCTTGATCTGCGGCCAGTGATCTAAAAGCTATCATTGGGCTGTTTCTCACGCGCAGCGCTGAGATGTTACTTCGCGGCCTGCGCCGCTTTCATGAGCCAACTCGTCGAGGCGAGTCCACGAGCGCACCATTGCTTCCCGACCGGCGCGGGAGTAGCATCGTGGTCATGAGCGCCCGCGAACAGTACAGGCAGATCTATCTTGCACTGCTCACGCAACTGAAGCGCATGATCGCAGGGCGGCGCGACCCACCGGAAGATCCCTACTCGTACGTGACCGCGCCGAAGAAACCGAAGCCGCCGCACCTGAGCGCCGCCGCAGTCGCGGATCGACCGGAAGAGTAAAGGTAACGAAGTACGGCTGGCCTATTAGTTTTGGGGTGCGTGTGAAGACCGCATTCAATGCGATCCAGGTTGCAAGCTGGGAGGATCGTCGAACTTCTGCGCCCTAATCTCTTTCGGAGGAGGCGTTTGGGTTTGTGCCCGCACCACCGTTGGCGCGACGTAACGGGACAACAGACCGCCCAGTAGGCCAACGGCGAGCGTAAGAGTCAGATTCAATGTTCTCATTCGAGTTCTCCGTTCATGCAATCATAATGCCGCGACCAGACAAAGCCTTTCGCCATTGTGCGACGCCCTGCGATAAAATGTTCGTGCCTGATATCGATTTCTGCAGGGCGCTAACCGCATGGTAAGAATATTTATTTCATTCGCTCCGGTAGTTTTGGTTTCGCTGCTTCTCCCCGTGGGCAGCTCGGCCCAAGGCACGCCGGCCCGGGACTGGCTTACCTGGGGCTACGATCAAGAACGAACTGGCTGGAACAAAGGGGAAACCACGCTTTCGAAGGAGAACGTCGGGAGGCTGGAGCTAAGGTGGAGCACGCAGCTTGGCACTCAACCCAAAGAGGTTGTGCTTTCCACCCTCACCGCGCCTGTCGTGGTGGAAGGCGTGAACACACCACAAGGTAGAAAGAACCTGGTCTTCTTGGTCGGCAATGACGATACAGTATTCGCACTGGACGCCGATTCGGGAAAAATTCTTTGGCAGAAGACCTTCCCCAACAACCTCACGCCCCGGCAAGCGGCCACGTGGCTATGCTCGAACACGCAGAACGCGACTCCGGTAATTGACAAGCAGAAGGCCATTATTTATCTGAATACGAGCGATGGAAAGCTGCGCGGCCTAAGCTTGAGCGATGGTGAGGATCGCATCCCACCGACGGACTTCGTCATCCCGTTCGCCCGAAACTGGAGCTTGAACCTGATCGACGATGTCGTCTACTCGCCTACCGCGCGCGGTTGCGGCGGGGCGATGGCGAATATCTCTGCCATGGACGTGAGCGATCCTACGCACCTCCGGTTGTCGCGGTTTTACACCAGCGGCGGCCGACCGTCGGGCGCTTGGGGGCGAGCCGGCGTGGTGAAAGGCCCGAAGGGGATTTATATACAGACAGCGGACGCAGTTGCTGACCCGGCATCGGGAACTTATGGCGAGACGGTGCTGGCGTTTGCGCCCAAGGAACTAAGGGTGGTGGATTCGTTCACGCCGTCGAACTGGCGGTATCTGAACTCTAGAGACTTGGATCTAGGTGCGGCGAGTCCCGTCATCTTCCCTTTTCAGAAACGGACGCTGGTGGCCAGCGCAGCGAAAGAGGGAGTCCTCTACTTGCTCGACGCCAATGCGCTAGGAGGCGGCCTGCAGGAGCATTCGACACCGCTGTACCAATCAGCGCGGTTGGGCAACGACGAGGTATTGCTCGGAGGCCGCGGAGTCTGGGGAGCGATGGCTACCTATCAGAACCCGCAAGGGGAACGGTTCTTGTACGTGCCGATGTGGGGACCGCCTTCGAAAGATGCGCCACAGTTTAAATACCGCTACGACGACGCGCCGCATGGGAGTGTGATGGCACTCCGGCTCTCCGCTGAAGGCGACAAGCCGTTACTGAATGGGGAATGGATCTCGCGCGACATGCAGGTGCCCGATCCTCCGGTGGTTGCAAATGGCGTGGTGTATGCGATCCAGACCGGGGAGCAGACAATCCAGAATCCCACCAGAGGAGATGTGACGGGCGTGGCGGTTGCCCCAGCGGCTGCTGCAACCGGAGGCACAGGACAAGCTGTCGCTGCAGCCGCGGCGGCGCAATCCGCCAAGTTCCGCGCCACTCCGGTCAGTCACCTGATCCTTTATGCATTGGATGCAGAGACCGGTAAACAGCTTTATTCCAGCGAGAAAATCATAACGAACTGGGTACACTTTAGCGAGCCTGTAGTGGCCTTGGGGAAGGTCTTCGTGGTTTCCTGGGATGCCCACGTCTACGCTTTCGGACTTAAACCGTAACGGTGTATAACCCCAGCGTCTCAGTTTTCAATTAGTGGGGAACAGGGCGATAATCTCGTTGGCATCACGAATGAGATTACGCATCGCGACGTTGCCGCCGTCTCCGCACCTCAAATCGGGGGATTGTTCTCCGCCGCATTCGACCGTCAAAGTGGATCCGAACGACGCACTCTTCATGCAGTGAACTTCGGGTAACGAGGTAAGGGGTTTCGCGGCATTGAGATCGGCATGGAAGCGTTCGAGTGTGGCGCGAGGAAGTATTCGCCGGATCGGTTTGGATTGCTCCTGTGATGTGCTGAGCTTCCGAGTCGTTGAAGTCAGCTCCGCGCCTCCGGAATGCTCAACCACAATCCGGAATCCAGGTCGATTGGTCGAGCCGGAATCTAAGATCGTTGCGGTATCGGGTTCTGCCGCCGGCGGCGCCCCTGACAGTCGCGAGATTTCCACTGCCATTAAACCGATGATCGCGAGCCGTCGTAACATCTTCTTCTATTTTAGTTAGCTGGTGCGACTGAATCGCTTCAGGCTACTCAGACAGCGTCCGAAACGCTCGTGAAATTGAAGTCCTGAGTAATCAGAGCAGGCGCAATGTTCGACCCAGTCTCGGGATTGGACACTCGCACTGGTTCGGTCAGTTTCGTGGTTCGCTGCAGAACCTCGGCGGGACTTTCGTTCCAGCGGAAATTGGCGACTGGATCGGTCACCTTACCCTTCTCGATCAGAAATACGCCGTCGCGAGTCAGCCCGGTTAGCTGCCATGTCTTCGGTTGAACAACGCGGATGTACCAGAGTCGAGTCACGAGTAATCCGCGTTCGACAGATGAGATAAGATCGGCCAGACCGTTCTGTTGACCATCGAGTAAGAGGTTCGTCGGATATGGAGTCGGCTTTTTTCCGGCTTTCTCCGCCCAGAACCGATCGTAATACAGGTTGCTGACTACTCCTTTATCGATCCACGCGATCTTTTCATTTGGCAGGAGCGACGGTCCCCAGGGCGTCGATGCCAGCGTCGGGTGAAACGGATCGCTGCGAAGCGTAATTGTTTCGGGAAACAGCTTTTCCCCAAGAAGTGTCCCGCCGGGCGCGCCCGGCTTGCTGAGAAATGACTGGCCCTGCTCAGCGTCTCGAGCGTCCATCCCGAACCCGAGCCACCCGATCAGGTCGCCCACTGCGGCCGGCTCCATGATGACGGTGTACTTACCGGGATCGATTTTCTTCCGGTTAGCGCCGTTGAGGCACTTCCCGATTGACACTTTCGCCTGCTCCTCCCCGTTCAGGTCCTTTAGCGAAATAGAACTCTGGCTCGCCCATCCGGAACTGGTTCCTTCCCGGTCGCGCATGGTGTGCGTGAGGCTTGAATCGGTGTAAGTGTGATAGCCGAATAGACCGGCTTTGTTGCCCACTCCCACGGCATTGGCGGAGCGCTGGATATATCCCGCAGCGACCAGCTTGTTTTTCAGCGCACCCGCCAGTACGGCCTTGACTTGCGGGACCATTACGTCGCCACGCGCCGAGGCCGTGTAGACGTCGAAATTGCTAAGGCGCGGATATTGTTGCGCGGGCAACGCGGGCATGTCTTCCGGGTTCGGCCGCGAGATGACGGCCAGATCTTCCGCCTGCTTCACCCCGTTTTTAAGGGCCTCGGGAGTCAACTCGCCAACCGCGGCGTTGCCGCTGCGTTTATCCGCTGTTGTGCTGGTGATCGAGACCTGCTGTGTGACGCGATATCCCGAGGTGGTGATGCCATTATTGGCGAACCGGATGAAATCGTCTTCGGTCCATTGTACGTTGACTTCGCATCCCGGCAGCTTTGAGTAGCCGACTACCTGATCGATGATGTTCTTGACTTCCTGCTGGCTCAGCATGGCGGGTCTTCCTTAATCGGTTAACAGCACGTTGATCTGGCGGAAGCGCGAAGGTGAACAGCCGTGACTCACCGCGTTAATCTGCTCAGGTTCGCCTTTGCCATCGTTGGGGGCGCCGAATTGCTGCCAGTAGCTTGGTCCGGAGATGCCGTCGCAGGCGTGCCAGAAATCGGTGGTTCGCGCCTGGTAAGCCACGCGCGAAAGCATGCCGCGCTTCTTGCCGCCTTTGATCTCCCAGAATGCATCCCCGCCGAACTGGAAATTGTAGCGTTGCTGATCGATCGAGAAACTGCCGTTGCCTTCGATAAGAATGCCATCGTCGACGCCGGAGATCAGATCGTCGGGAGTCAGCGTCTCCGGACCCGGCGCCAGCCACACATTGGGCATGCGCTGGAACGGAACGCTCGACCAGGAATCGGCATAACAGCAGCCCCGCGATTCGGACTCGCGGATCAGGTGGGCCTGATCGCGGTTCGTCTGGTAATGCTTGAAGATGCCTTTCTCGATGATGGGGAACTTTGTCGTCAGGACGCCATCATCGTCGTATTTTACGGTTGCCAGGCCGCGATCGATGGTTCGGTCGCCGAAGACGTTGACGAGTTCGCTCCCAAAGGAGAACTTTCCCATCTTCTCGGTAGTCAGAAAGCTGGTACCGGCGAAGTTGGCTTCGTAACCCAGGGCGCGGTCGAGTTCGGTTGAGTGGCCGATCGATTCGTGAATCGTGAGCCAGAGATGACTGGGCAGCAGTACGAGGTCCTTTTTCCCCGGCTTGACGGGCGGCGCCGCGAGATGTTCTAGTACCTCCGCGCGGATACGAGGCGCGTTTTCGCCGAGATTGGCCTTGGCGATAGCCTCCCAGCCGGCAGTTTGGGGCTCGACGGTGTAGTTCCGGGTGCGTGAGATACCGTTCTGGAAGTCGACGGCCACGGCGCTCAGGAGCGGGTACACACGCACGATGTATTGTTGGATGGACGATCCTTCGGATGATGCGAAGTATTTGTCTTCGGATTGGAAACCGAGCGCACCGAACGCGGAGAAGACCTTCGGATCTTTCTTGATGCTGAATGTTGCCGAATGGATGAGTTCCAGTTTTTCATCCATTGAGATCGCAAACGGGTCTTTATCGAACTTCGAAGTCCATCGGTCGCGGTAAGCCTTGACTGGCGCAAGTTGAACCGGCGTAGCCTGTGCCGCTGCGTTCGCCTTTGCGACGGTGACGGCCTCGCGCGTTATACGGACGATCTCTTCGGCGGTTACAAGTGGCGAGGCGGCGAAGCCCCACTGGCCTTTGACGACGACGCGAACGCCGAATCCAAAGCTGTTTTGGTCGGTAACGAATGGGACCTCGTCAGTGATGTTGCTGCCCCGTTCTGGTGAAAGCCGGTAACCGGAGAATTGGTTGCGGTAGCGCCCGATGCGAAGGTCGGCATAGCTCGCTCCCTGCTTCTTTGCTTCGGTTATGGCGACGCTCCCCAGCTTCTCCAATTCGGCAACCGGCTTCGTAGAGTCAGGCTCAGGCGTCCCGAAGAGCCGGTTCGAAAGCAGCAACGATGCGGCCGAAACAGAGGTTGAAACGAACGACCGGCGTGTGGGGTGGAGCATTATGTATTATTTTAGCGTGGGCAACGGTGAGGCAATGATCATGCAAGAGACAGCCGACCAGTATCGACAACGGATGTTCAGCTATCTTCAGAGCGCCGACCCTCTGAAACTGCAGGCTGCCGCGCCGGCCAAGCTTGCAAAACTTCTCAAGACGGTCAGTCCGGCCGGGGCACGGAAGCGCCCGGCGCCCGGGAAATGGTCGATCGCGGAGATTGTGGCGCACCTCGCGGATACGGAACTGGTCGGAGGCTACCGCATCCGCGCTATCCTCGGAGCGCCCGGTAGCCAGATCATCGGCTTTGATCAGGACAAGTGGGTCACGGCGCTGCACTACGAGAAGCGGAACCTGCGCAAATCATTCGAGCAATACCGCGCGCTACGCGAGGCCAATCTCGCGTTGCTCAAGACCCTCGCGCCGGAGCAGTGGAAGCACCACGGCATACACAATGAGCGAGGCGCGGAAACCGTGGAAACGATCACTCGCATGTTCGCGGGACACGACCTGAATCATTTCCAGCAGATTGAGCGCATTCTGGCTGGCAAGAAGAAGTAAGGATTACGAGCTCGTATAGCTTCGGGTGGGCAGTTAACTGTCCGGGGCGGACAAATGATAAACACTATCCGCGAGTGTCGGCATTTTGAAAATGCCAGTATGACTTCGTCTGACCCTATTTGGGTGTGTCGTTTCGGGACAAGGATTCGGGACCGTACGGGTTGGACTGCGGCGAAAAGCACGCGTTGAGCTCCGAAGCATAGGACGCTGCAACCCCTGATTTCTTTAGGCGCCATTTCTGTCCCGAAGCTTACCGGTTTTGAGACAGTTTCAGACATGACCTGGTTGCGTTATCATCCGCTTATAAAGCCAATGCTGCACGTCGCCCTACGGTTCATCTCGGCAATTTTGCGGTCGCGAGGTCTCCGAATCGCTGCGATCTCGCCGAAATCCGGGTCGGAACTCTACCCGAGAACAACCACGACGTGCCGCACTTTGACCAGCCTATGATGAGAAGGAATTCTTGAAATGAGCAGGACCATGTGCGCCGCGGCGGCCGCGCTGCTTTTGGCGACGATGCGCATCTCGGCGCATCACGCATTCGCCGCCGAGTACGACGAAAACAAGCGCGTCACGGTCTCCGGCACAGTGACCAGGTTCAAATGGACCAATCCGCACGCGTGGCTGTACGTCGACGGAAAGGATGAAAGTGACAAGGTCACCAGCTGGAGCTTCGAAATGGGCAGCCCCAACGGCCTACTTCACCGGGGCTGGAGACGGACGGAGTTGAAGAAGGGCGATCCAGTCACCGTGGAAGGCTATCGCGCCAAGGACGGCAGCAACGTGGCCAACGCCCGCACCGTCACCATGCCGGACGGCCGGAAGCTATTCGGGGGCTTCCAAACCACCCCCGGTGCCCCCGTCAAATAGCCGCGCTTCAGGGGAATTTGGTCCAGTCTGAAGCGAAAATCCAGTCCTGATAAACCGCGCGTGTTGGCTTCTTCTTCCATTCGTCGGCCATGATCGCCCCCTTTTGGTTTACACGGACAGTTTGGCGGCGTCACCACGGCGGTAAAGCGAAAAGGAAGCCGCCCGTGTGCCATTCCGCTTGTGGAATTGAGAGAGTTCCTCATCTTCCTGCGCCGCCCAAGATCAACCAACCGAGCGAACCTTGGCGTGTGCCAAAACAGACCATTTTAAACAGCCGCGCAATCCCCGGCCGACTGACAGTTCCGAATGCGGAACAGATCACGGCGCATCCGGGGAAAATATCGTCAATACGACTGCGTCGGTCGCGAGTAAGGCCGAAGGGTTTATGATCGATTTATTCCCATACGCTAGGCGAATGCACGCCGGAGAGCGGGTGGCGGGGCCATTTCCACCCCGTGTCCACTTTGCGGCTGGCGAAACGCACCGGCAGACGAAACGGTTAATTCGAAACGTGCCAGAAACCACTTGGCCTATTCGTGCCGCAACGCATCGAGCGGATTGAGCCGGCTGGCGCGACGTGCCGGCAGCCAGACAGCCAGGAGGGCTACGGCGGACAGGAGAATCGGGGTGACCACGAAAACGGCGGGATCTCGGACTTGGACCCCATATAGAAAACCAGCCATGAGGCGCGTGAGGCCAAATGCGATACAGATACCCAGAGCGACTCCAATTATTGCCAGGCGCATGCCCTGGAGCACGACCATATTCCGAACATCATTTGATCCTGCTCCCAGCGCCACTCGGATTCCTATTTCTTGCGTTCGCTGCTGAACAGAATAAGCGATTAGTCCATAAATTCCGATGGAGGCTAGCAAGAGCGCTACACCTCCGAAGATACTCAGCAGCTCCATATTGAAGTCCTGCCGCGCCGTGGATTGCGCCAGGATTTCGTTCATGGACCGGAGCCCACCCACTGGCAGGCCGCCGCTGGCGTCCTTAAGCTCGTGCTCAATCGCCGGGATCAACGAGTGCGGCTCAACGCGGGTACGGACGATCCAAACAATGCTCTGTTGGATGCGGGGATTAAGAGCATCCGCGACTTGTGCGATAGGAACGTACATCGTGGGACGGGGGTTCTGATCAAGACCGTCTTCGCGGATATCACCGACAATGCCGACAATCTGACGGGGAGGCTCGTCAAACTCAGGACCAATATTCGGGGCGATGACGATGGGTTCGTTGAGCGGATCATCATTGTGCCAGTATTGACGGGCCATCGCTTGGTTGATGATGACTACGCCCGCGGCCTTCTCATCATCACGATCGGTAAACAAGCGCCCACGCAAGATGGGGATTTTCAGAGCATCGAAGTACGCGGGAGAGACGTTCCGCCAATGGCCAAACCCATGAGATGGGCCGGTCAACGGCCGGCCAACCACGGTAAAGGGGAGCGTAGCCCCGGTTTCGAACGGCAACCAGGAGGCGGCCCCAACCGCAACGACTTCCGAGAGGCCCCGAAGAAGCTGAACGCCATCGCGGACGAAGCGGTTGACTTGGTGCGTCTTTTCAAATCGCGAACCGGTGAGTGACATGCGCAGCGTCAATATATTGTCCGCATCAAAGCCCGGGTTGACAGATCGTAGAGTGATAAAGCTTCGAATGAGCAACGCAGCCCCAATCAACAGGACCAGCGCGAGAGCCACCTCACTCACGACCAGCGCTGAGCGGGTCTTGTTCTGGCGTAAGGTGGTACCGGAAGTTCCGCCGCTTTCTCTTAGACCGGCATTCAGATCCGAACGGGAAGATTGCAATGCGGGCACCAGGCCAAACAGAATCCCGGTTACGAGGGAAATAAGCGCCGTGAAAGTTAGCACGTGCCAATCGATCGCAACATGATAACCGTACTCGCCGATGCGAGGAATAGTAGGGTTCAGAGTCAGCAAGCTGCGAATCCCGAGACTGCCGAGCAAGAGCCCTAAGGGGCCACCCGCCAGCGAAAGCATCGCACTCTCGGTGAGCAGTTGACGGACGATGCGGCTTCGCCCCGCGCCTATGGCTAACCTGATGGCGATCTCACGTGTCCTGCCAGTCGCGCGGACGAGTAGTAGGTTGGCAACGTTGGCGCACGCGATCAACAAAACGAGACTGACGGCTCCGAGCAGGATCATCAGAGAGGGGCGCACATCTTTGACCATTGCTTCTCGAACAGTATCGGCGCCGAAACTGAAACTATCGCGCATCGTGACAGTATTCGGAAACTTTCGGCGATATTCCTCAGCGGCGATTTGAAGTTGCGCTCGCGCCATGCTGAGCGTTACTCCGGGTTTGAGCCGGGCCAATGTCAAGAAGTACTCGACTTGGTTTTTGCTGTCGGGATCAATCTGAAGGGGAACCCAAACCTCAGGAGGCACTTGAGCCTCGGTCTGTGCCCCAGGCGCCGCGATCCCGACCACTTCATAAGAAGCGTCACCCAGCGAGATGCTTCTGCCGAGAATCCCGGGATCACCACCAAAGTGCCGTTTCCAAAATCCATCGCTGAGAACCACGACATGACGGCCGTTCGGACGATCCTCTTCAGTGGTAAAGCCGCGACCCCGCGAGATGGGCAAACCCAGAAGCCGGAAGTAAGCCGACGTGACTCGCGCGATCAGGATCTGTTCAGGAAAATCGACGCCGGTCAAGTTGACTTTCGCGTAGGCTTGGCCGGTAACGTCCTGCAGCACGCTGATTTGCTGCCTCCATAGGGTGAACTTGGGATCCGACGCCCCATAGTCCGGACCCGTCGGCATCGTCGTCGCGAGCCACACGGTTCGTTCGGGATCTGCGAAGCGCGGCGGCTTCAATAAGACACCGTTGACAACGGAGAAGACCGCCGTGTTTGCGCCGATGCCAAGCCCTAATGCACTTATTGTCGTGATGGTGAATGCAGGGCTCCGCAGAAATATACGGAACGAGTGTTTGAGATCATTGAAGAAGGATTCCACCACTCAAAAGCACTCCTTTTTGTAGAGTGTAAACGAAGCAGCCCCAACCCTGCGCCCGCCGCCGGCTGACTTCGCGAAAATTGGCGACAGATCACGCAACAGGCGGGAATCGAGGGCAAAACTGATGGGGTTTTGTCACGGTTTTGCTACGACCGGAGCGTTTTTTGGTTTAAAATCAAGAGAGCTTCAGACGCCGGGCGCGTAGCTCAGTTGGTTAGAGCGCCTGCTTCACACGCAGCGCGACGGCCTCCAAAGCTTCTTTGAATTCTCCACGCTTCTAATAGTTTCAACAATTTGGGGAATCTGCTTTTCGCTCAAAGCTATCCCCAACGGCTCCAACACAGAGAGTTTTGACACGGTTTTGCCACGGTGCGATCGGGCCGAACGCCTACGTCGTCTGATGTCTTCATCGGTTGACTCGGTCTTCGAGTTCTCTCAGATCGGCCATCACGGTATCGAACGGTGGAACTTCAGTAAAGAACATCTCCCGCATGTCCCGGTAGTCGCTTCGAATCTGCGCAACGCTGGATTCCGGAGGGCATACTCGAAGGCTCCCGGGCTTGGCCAGATCGTACCGCGCCGCGGCTTCTCGGAAGAAAACCTTCTTGTGCTCGACTACGCTTGCTAGCAGGCCGAAATCTTTCATCGCAAGCTGCCCGTACTCGTGCCGATACAAACGAGCCAAGTCGCAGTGGTGCCGCGAGAGGCGGGGCGGCATCTTGCCCGAATGGAAGACCGCATGGAGCAACGTGGCCTTTTCCCAAAAGGTGCGTTCAGGGCGAAGAACATGGACTTCTGCGGTCGGCTGAGCCAATATGTCGGGGAGTACATCCACAATGTACGGCTGGATCGATTGGCGCTCAGAGGGCCACACATCCCCGCGGCATCCGAACTCCAGTCGAACAACTGGACGAATGTAGGTACCCAAGCCGTACAGGTCCGCTTCTAAGCCGAGCGGATAAGCGAACAAGAGGCTCTGCTGATCGGCGTCGGCCGGATCCTCGCTGATCTTCCAATCCGCCTCCCTGAGGACCGAGCGAAAGGAGTTTTGAAGCTCGTCGCGGACCGTGCCCTGAACAGTCTCAGAACACTTGCCTGCCAATTCATCCAGTTTCCGGTTGCGTTTTGTTAGTGCCCGCGATGTTGGTAGGGTCCTGCTCTCCGATGAATCCGAGGGTATGGCGATCGAGGACGATGTCAACGTCTTCAGAGAAACGCTCGATGACCTTGTAGGCCTTGGACAGCGAGGTCCCACCTTTGAAGAGAGGTCCCGGCAGCGCTGCAGTCGCGAAGATTTTCTGAAGCGTCCAGCAGACCCAAAAATCCTTCTCCACGATAGTGGCCGTACCCAACTTCAAGCGTGCGGCCGCCTCGCGAAAGATGATTGCACGCTCGGCGGCAGGCAGTAGGGCGAAGTGATCCATCTGTGGACTCGCCCTTATGTTAAGCCGTGACCGCGTCTATTGCAGCAGCCATCCACTGTGGCGCGTGATGCGCCAGTTTCTTAAGCCCTGTCTTTGCGGTTGATGCCAGGTTTTGCCGAAGCTGCTGGATGACCCCATCGGTAAGGTGGTCTGGCCCGAACGCACGAATAGCCTGCAGAGCGACACCCGCGGGAGTACCCGCTCCCAACAAAGCCCGGGGGCCTGCATGCTTCAAATGGATGATCTGGTTTCCGATTTTGATCTTTCGCGAACTGCCGTCGATCAAATACACGATCTGCGCGGGAACCTGTGAGGACAGACCGAGCGCATTCGCGGCGCGCGCCGGCGTCGGCTGCAGACGGTATCCTGACTGATCCGCGATAGCCCTCGCCACGCTATCGGGGTCCGGCGAGAGCGGACCGAGCGTGGGATGGTTCTTCGGGACATCATAGACACCTCGAGAGATTCGTCTGATCTTGCCTGCCTTGCTCAATCGGCTGAGAGCCTGATCCACGGCAGCGCGATTGCCCAAGTCACTGAACGCCTTGGGGGTGAACACCGCCCCCGGCGCGCCCGATTTCACGCGTCCCAAAACGTTTCGAGTCAAATCAGCCATGTCAGAAATATAATAGCATATTTCTGACAGAACTGAGAGGCCTGCAGCCTAAAAAGTCAGCCCCCTTCGCCCGCCACCGTCATCGCTATGCTCTCAGCGCGTCCGAATTGTGCGAACCCAGGCTGTTGACGGGACCGTTCTCGCTCGGCTCAGCGCAGGGTCGTCGTTCTGGACGCGGCACCCACATTCACTCGGACTCGCCTGATACCTCGTTGCGGAATTTTGCTTTTAATTTTGCTTTTAGTGTAGTCACCGCGCTCGTACTTCATGTGCGACGGCCCACCGGCGCGGTCGTCTCCGTGATCTCGTACGCTTCGAGGACGTCCGCGAAATATTCCGCGATCATCACCTCTGAATCGGCTGGCGGGTCCGTCTCCATCTCCGCGTCCCAATTCTGACGCACGTAATTGAGAAACTCTGCTTGCGCCTCTCCCTGCGTGGCGTGTAGGCTTTCGACGGGTGAGCGTCCGGCCCACGAGTTGCCGCGTTCGCGAATGATCAGGGTGTACGACATCAGAACTGATCTGTTGGCATCATACCCCAACGTCCGTGCTGCTCGCCATTTGACTGCGGGTCAACCTCGTTTGGTTCTTGGAGCAGCTCGCCCTGTGGACTCCAGACTGTGCCTATCGAAAACTCCGCGTCGAGCCAAATGCCCTCGAACACACGGAAGTCAAGTCACAAAACTCCCCAAGGGTTTGCTCTCAGCGAAGGGACACAGGGCTTCAACGCGGCCATCAATGGTAATTGGTGGTCTCAAATACGAGGAAAGCCTCGTAGCGGCGCACCTATTCACGGGACAATCATTGCTCCTCACCGTTTTCAGGCAGCGCGCCGCTCGTAGCGGTGGTGGAGACCGCCGACTTGCGGAATAGCAACAATTCGTCCGAGTTCGGGCGGCTGCACGGCCCGTGACTCCGGCGAGTCTTTGCTTAGCGAAAGATGCGTTCTGGATTCGTGATGGTATGCCGCAAACAGCTTGATCTTCTGGTATAGCGGCGCTTCGCCGAAGATGATCACATGATCGAGGCACTCGCGCCGGATAGTGCCAATGACGCGCTCTACGTAAGCTCTTTGCCAGGGGGATCGCGGCGCACTAAGCACCTGCTCGATGCCCATGTCCTGAACCTGTCGGGTGAAGTCGTCGCCAAAAATTCGATCCCGATCTCGCAAGAGATAGCGGGGTGCCGAGTCCCAGGGGAAAGCATTTCTAAGTTGCTGAGCGGTCCATTCCGCAGTCGGATGAGCCGTGACGTTGAAGTGCAGTATGCGCCGCGGTCCGGACAGGCGACTTCATTGACATTTTGGACCGGTGACATACTTGACACTCTTGGCCTGAGGTGAAGCTTCCGAGAGAAGGGCGAAGGAGAATCCGATTGCCCTGGAAACAGAGGAAGGCCATGGACGAGAAGAAAGACTTCATCGAGGAATGGAAGCGGCAGGAGGTGAGCCTGGCGGAACTGTGCCGAGGCTATGGGATCAGTCGCCAGACGGGCTACAAATGGGTGGAACGCTACGAACTGGAGGGTGAGTCTGGGCTAGAGGAACACAGCCGGGCTCCCCTACAGCACCCGCAAGCCATGCTGCCGGAAGTGAGCCGGGCGTTAATGAGCTTGCGGAGCGAGCATCCGAGCTGGGGTCCTCGGAAACTACGCGCCTATCTGCAGCGCGATACTCCCAAGATAGTCTGGCCAGCGGCGAGCAGCATCGGAGACCTGCTGCGTCGGGAAGGATTGGCGCATCCGCGGCGGAAGCGGAAACGGACACCGCCGTATACCCAGCCGCTGCAGCATGCCGCAGCACCGAATCAGGTCTGGTGCGCGGACTTCAAAGGATGGTTTCTCACCCAGGATGGCGCTCGCTGTGACCCGTTGACCATTACCGACGCCTATAGCCGATACTTAATCCGCTGCTGCGGGGTGAAGAAAACGGATGGGGAGCATGCCTGGGCTGTGTTCGAGGCTGCCTTTCGCGAGTTCGGATTGCCGGAAGCGATTCGAACCGACAACGGATCTCCGTTCGCCAGCAGAGCGCCAGGGGGGCTGAGCCAGCTATCGATGTTGTGGTTGAGATTGGGAATACGCCACGAACGGATCGAGCCGGGCAAACCACAGCAGAACGGCCGTCACGAGCGCATGCATCAAACGCTAAAGCAGGAGACGGCAAGTCCCCCGGAGCGGAATTTGCGGCGGCAGCAAATGGCGTTCTTGCGCTTTCAACAGGAGTACAACCAAACTCGGCCTCATGAGGCGCTGCAGTATGAGACGCCCGCATCGCGATACGTGGGTTCGGAGCGACGCTATCCTGCGAAACTGCCCGAGTTGGAGTATCCGGAGGGCGCGCACTTGCGTCGGGTGTCTCACCAAGGAAGTGTGAGGCTGCACGGCGTACGGATGTTCGTCAGCGCGTTGTTGGCCTGGGAAGTAGTTGGACTGCTGGAAGTAGAGACGCATCCAGATTGGCTGGAAGTCTACTATGGCCCTCTAGTGATCGGCTGGATGGACAGGAGAAAGTTACGGTTTTCGCCGACAAGCAAACCGATACCGCGAGAATGAACTACGTGCGTGCGTCGATCTGAGTTCTACGTCGCCAGAATTAGCCTGCGGCAGCAAGGACTTTGATCCCCTTTTCCCGTTTCCCCAAGGGGGAAAGCCGGGGCGGGGCGCGTTCCCCCCACGCCGGGAGCACGCTGCACGCCAGCAAAAAGCGCCGGCATGCATCGATGCAGCCGGCTCCCCCCACAAGGAAAGTGCCCGCGTGGTGCGGGTCCATACGCGAGAGGAA
>Ga0185299_10001984_pt1 | contig 34354 bp, 30 predicted proteins | sample PaiPotPPA55metaG_FD_128002 | JGI IMG/M metagenome (GOLD analysis project Ga0185299, IMG submission 128002) | Iron sulfur acid spring bacterial and archeal communities from Banff, Canada, to study Microbial Dark Matter (Phase II) - Paint Pots PPA... ...
AAACTCCATCTTCTCGTCCATGGGACAGACCTCTCGCCACGGCATCGCATCCACCTCCTGCCGTGTCTGTTTAATCTGTTACCCATGTTGCCGGTCTATTCTGTTACCGATCCTGCCGGTCTGTACCCCGGCGCTCCCTCTCCTTCTCCAGGAGAGGGAACAACGTCCTATCAACCAATACGAGGGTGCGCGATGAAAACACTGACTGAAAATGGCCTTACAGCGGCGGCGCTCGCGCGCCTTGCCAAAGCGCCCAATCCCCGGATGAAAGAGATCATGACCTCGCTCATCCGCCACATGCACGGCTTCGTGCGCGAGATCGGACTCACTCCCGTGGAGTGGAAGACCGGAATCGAGTTTCTGACCGCGGTGGGCCACATCACCGACGACAAGCGACAAGAGTTCATCCTGCTCTCAGACACGCTCGGTGTGAGCGCGATGGTCGACCTGGTGCGGCATCGGCGCCTGGGGCACGGCACCGATTCGAGTTTGCTGGGGCCGTTTTATCGCAACGGCGCGCCGGAGCAACCACTCGGCGCGAGCATCGCGGGCGACACGCCGGGAGAGACCTTGGTGTTGCGCGGGCACGTGACGGACGCGAACGGACGGCCGCTCGCCGATGCGCTGCTGGACGTATGGCAGGCCGGGCCCAACGGCAAATACGACATCCAGGAAGAGCATCTGACGGGGATGAATCTGCGCGGCAGGTTCCGTACCGGCGCCGATGGGCGCTACGAGTTTCGCTCGGTCAAACCGAAAAGCTATTCGGTGCCGGACGACGGGCCGGTGGGCGTGCTGCTCCGCGCGCAAGGCCGCCATCCGTATCGTCCGGCGCATATCCACTTCATAGTCACCGCCGAGGGCTACGAGCCACTGATTACCGCACTGTATATTGCCGGCGATTCCTATATCGAATCAGATGCAGTGTTTGGCGCTAAACAATCGCTGACCGTCGGCTATCACAAAAGTCGCGCGGCAAGCGGCAAGAGCGAACGCGCGCCGGACGCGATCGAATTTGATTTCACGCTGTCTGCTGCCGCCGGACTGCCGTCTTCGCGACGGCCAAGATCGGTCCGGCCCGCGCGGCCCGCGGCGCCGTTAAGGCAATCGCGCCGCCGACGTCACGCGGTATGAAGCGATCTAGGGCGGTACTACGCGGCTGATGCTAACCGCGCTCCGCGAACTCGAACATCGCAAGGCGCGCTACGCGCTATGCACGATGTGTATCGGGGTGGGACAGGGGATCGCGTCGATCATCGAGCGCGTCTGACGTCGAAAAAGCAGCCATCCTTGGCGAAGGGCGGGAGGCTTCAGCGCAACGCGCTCGCCATTTTCTCGGCGAACACCGTGCATTGTGCGTAATGATAGCCGGCAAAGTGCGAGCCGACGATTGCCGCAGCAAGCACCGCAATTGCCACTCCAATTGCGAGTGCGAACCTCCGCTTTGGCTTGCGCACGACTTCCGGCTCGCTCACCGGCGTCTTGATGATGGGCGAGAGCTTCTCGTAGATCGGCTCATACGCGTCGCGCACGGCGGAGATCATCGCGGCACTCACCTCTTTCGGATCTTGGACGCCCTCACCGGTGAAGCTTAGGATTTCACGAAATCGCGCGAGTGTTTTTTCCGCGTCGTCAGCGACAACGTTGAGGTACTCTGGAGGAACGTTCCGCAAATTCGAATGGGCCACCTGGCGGAACAGGCTCAGGGTGCGCTCGAAGTGGGGCAACCCGTTGCGAAAGATCGACTTTCTGCGATCCGTTCGCGCCAGATCTGCGGGCTTGAACGCCGCCAGCCTGGCCAGGCAGATGCTTAGACGTAAGTGTGCCTCCCGCTCGGAGGAGATGGTCATGCTTGAGTCCCCTCGTTCCAGTGATGATTGTGCCTCGATGATGTACTTATATCATGCCAATTGATGCCAATGATAGCTCTGGTTCCGCTTAAAGGCGCCATAAGTTGCAGCAAAACCGATTCGCGCCACAGGACGCGAATTACCGCTAGAACGATGACTTCCCACAGGAACTGCGATGCGTGTTACAAGACGCGAAATCCGTGAAAGCCTGCGCTAACAGGTAGTCGACGCCGCGCTAGATCTCGTTGGCGCGCGCGATACGGCCCAGCCATTCGGCGCTCGGCTTGACGGTGCGGCGTTGCGTCTCGCGGTCGACCGCGATCAGGCCGAATTTCGGATGGTAGCCGAATAGCCATTCGAAGTTGTCGAGCGAGGTCCAGTAGAAGTATCCGCGCACGTCGATTTTATCGCTGATGCATCGCGCGACGCCGGCTATCGCACGTTTGACGAAGGCGATTCTCCGCGTGTCGTCGTCGGTGGCGACGCCGTTTTCGGTCACGATGATCGGCAACTGAGTACTCGCGCTCGCGTAGCGAATTGTCGCCTCGAGCGCTTCGGGACAGAACTCGTAGCCCATCTGGGTGAATTCGACTCCGGTTTCCGGCGGCAACATGCCTTGTGGACCGAAGCGCTGGCGCGCGTAGCACTGCACGCCGATGAAGTCGTCGTGCCGCGCTGCCTCGAGAAATATATCTTCCGCGTCGTGGCGCGCGCGGTCGCGAAGATGCTCGCCGCCCGCCACCGCTTGCATCTCTCGCATCGCCAGCGTCAGTCCAATCGGGAACTTTCCTGGGCCGGCGCGCAATGCCTGGACGCCGAGGCGATGCGCCTCCAGCAGCACGTCGCGCGAGCGCGCGCGCACGCAAAACGGAAAGCTCGAAAACATCTTCGGCTCGACGCCCAGCGCGCGCGCCGCCGCCGCCCGCATCGGCGAGCGCACGATAGTCTCGTCGCTGTGAAGGATGCCGGTCTGATGCAGGTAAACGCCCAGGTTGAGTTCGTTGATGGTGCAGGCTACGTCCACGAGGTCGCCCAGGTGTCCGACGGCGCGTTCGCAATAGCGCGCGAACAATCGCGCGGCCTCGCGCGATTCCCATCCGCCGCGCGCGGCCAGCCATCGCGGCGAGGTGAAATGATGCAGCGTCACGACCGCTTTCAGCCCGTTTTGCTGGCACGCCGCGAGCATCCGTCGGTAGTGTTCGAGCTGCGCGAGCGAAAACTCCCCCTCTTCGGGTTCGATACGCGCCCATTCGATCGAGAAGCGGTAAGCGTTGAAGCCGAGTCCGGCGAGCAGCGCCATATCGTCTGCATAACGATGGTAGTGATCGCAGCCGTCGCCCGAGGATTCGGTATAGATAGTGCTGTCGAGATGCTCGAGCAGCCACGAATCGCAGTTTATATTTCCACCTTCGACCTGATGCGCCGCCGTCGCCGTGCCCCAGAGAAACCCGCTCGGAAATTTCATCGTCGTGGCGCCCTCCCACGGGCCGTCCTATCAGGCCAGCGCCTGGAATGCAGCAGGCGCGGATTCGCCGGGCGCCGCGGCGATGAGCGCCTCGAGCAGATCGGGGATCTCAAACACGGCGCGGTTGTTGAGCGCGCGGACACGGGAGCGAAAATGCGCGAGGCGCTGCGGGTCGAGCATCTGCGCGATCCCGGCCACGATTTCGTTGAACGAGCGCAGCACCATGCCGAGCTGATGGCGCTCGATCCACTCGGTGTTGTAACGCTCCTGCACCATGGTCCGGGCGTTGCGCTCGACGATCACCGGCAAGTCCATCACCAGCGCCTCGCTGATGCTGCCGGGGCCGGGCTTGCCGACGAAGTAGTCACTCAATTGCATTAGATGGGGAATGTCTCGCGTGAAACCCTCGACGTGACACGGAAACGGCAGCTTCATAGCCGAAAGCTGCTCGCGCAGCCGCTGATTGTGGCCGCATAAAAAGATCAATTGCGTCTTCACTCCGGCCTCGGCCACGCGCCGCGCGATTGTCAGCATGCGGCGCGAGCCGAATCCGCCGAACATCACCAGGCCGGTCGGCACGTCGGGGCGCAGTCCGAGCCGGCGGCGCTCCTGTTCGCGGCTGATTTCCGGTCTGCGATAAAACTCGGGGCGCACGATCATCCCCGAAGTTCGGAGCACGCGAGTGGGCGGATAGCCCATCGCCAGTGCCTGCTCGGCCGCCTTCGCGGTGCCGCAGATGAGGTATTGCTCCTGGCGCTCGATCCAGAAATGCGGCGGGCAGTCGGCAAGGTCGGTAAGGATCGTTACCATCGGCGTCGCCGGCTGGCTGCGCGCGCGGTCCGCGATACGCAGGCCCTCGAAAATCGCGCGGTTGAAATTGGGGATCAGCGACACGACGAGATCGGGGCGCCGTTCCTGCCAATAGCGGGCGAGCAGCGCCACATTGCGCGGATGCATCCGTCGAATCAAGAACTGGACCGCGCGCAGCATCGGCCCGGTCCCGATAGTCAGTCCGTACTTGAGCATCCGGTTGTACAGATCCTCGACCCGAACGCCCGTGAGGCGATGGAAGACGTCGATCGGTTCCAGGATGTCGCGCAGATTGACCATCCGAAGCTGCCAGCCGCGCTGCTCCTGGTCGGCCAACGCTTTGAGCGCGGTTGCGGAGGCGCGATGGCCGCCGCCCGCATCGAAAAAGATCAGATCGATCTGGGTTTCGCGCGCCGCCGCCGGCGACGGTGGTAAAAGGCGCGCGAGGTTCATGACAGTGGCGCCTCGGGCAGCGGCACGCACGCGTCGCTATGGCCGCGCGCGCGGTCCCACCGCAGCAGCGCGAGCACGCCGTTTCGATCTTCCGCGACCGCGGTGCAACTGCTCACCCAATCGCCGTCGTTGATGTACCAGATGGATCCGATCAGGCGCTGTTCGGGGCGATGAACGTGGCCGCAGATCACGCCGTCAACCTTGTACCGGCGGGCGGCCTCGGACACGGCGCGATCGCTGAAGTCGGTCAGGTATTCGACCGCCTTTTTGATCCCGCCTTTGAGATACGAGGAAAGTTGACCGTTGCGCTCGCGCCGCGGCCTGCCCTCGCCGTTGTACCAGCGGTCGATGCGCATCGCGGTCAGATAGGCCTGGTTACCCATCCGCAGGAACCAACGATTAGGGTTGAGCGAACCGTCGAACTGATGGCCGTGAATCACGAGCATCCGGCGCCCATCGGCCGTCTGATGAATCAATTCGCTCAGAACGGGTACCGGGCCAATAAAGGATTGAACCAGGTCGGCACTGAACTCGTCATGGTTGCCGGGCAGAAACACGACCCGCGTGCCGCGCTGACGCCACGCCGCTATCTCTTCGATCACCGCGGTTTGCGCCGCGCTCCAGTACCATGAAGGACCGAGCACCCAGCCGTCGACTATATCGCCGACCAGGTAAAGGTTGTCGGCCCTATGATGGCGCAGGAAGTCGTACAGGGCCTCGGCCTTGCAGCGCGGGGTGCCGAGATGCAGGTCGGAAATCCAGATTGAGCGGTAATAGTTGGTTGTCGCCGCCGGCGGCGCGGCGGCGCGAGTGAGCCATTCGGCCCACCCTGACGATGGGAAGCGGTCTAACCCGACCCCTTCCATCGGGGATCCGCCTCGACGCTGGATTGGTTTCGACAGTACACATCACTGTGAGTATGGGATTGGGCAGGCGAAATCGATAGTGTATCTTGACGATCTGAATAACAGATTATGATGTAAGTATTACGCGATTGGACAATTGTGAACCGATCTCAAGGTGAATCCGGCCTGCGGGCGAATAGGCGGAGGGGTTTCTGGTCTAAGGTCTCACTAATGAGCCGCATAATGACTGCCAGTGTATTTTTCTGTAGATGAGGCTGCGTTTCAGCGAGCCAGAAGAGCCTCGATCCACGCGGCACGGCTACTTTTCGTGTGGTGCTTATGGCGCGTTCTCCGTGATCGACTTTGATCGACTTTGGGAAATGATGCGATGGGTCGGCCGCGTAAACCCATCATTGCAGCGCTACCACGCTATCCCGGCGTCCCGCCATCGCGGTGCGGCTGCTTACCCGAACCTTGGAATTTCGCGATGAAGTGCTACCGTGGCGGCGCAGGGAAAGCATAAATCGAAAGGCGGCATCCGATGAAAAGCATCAAGGTGAACTATGGCGTTCGATGCGCCGGCGACCCCGCAAAGGGCCACAATCGCTGGCACTGCGATATCCCGCCCGCGCTCGAGGCGGAACCGGGCGAAGAGGTCGAGCTCGAGACCAGGGACGCGCTTGACGGCCAGGTCACAGCGGCGACCGCCGCCGCCGACCTGCTCAAGGCCGACATGAGCGTGGTGCATCCGCTCACCGGGCCGGTATTCGTTAAAGGAGCGGAGCCGGGCGACCTGCTCGAAGTGGATATTCGCGAGCTCAAGCCGGCGAACTGGGGTTTCACGATCCAGATGCCAGGCTTCGGGTTCTTGCGCGACGAATTTCCCGACCCATTCATCGTGAAATGGAAAATTGCCGACGGCTGGGCCACCTCGGCCGAGCTTCCGGGAGTGCGCGTGCGCGACGGTTCGTTTATGGGGACTATCGGGGTCGCGCCGTCGCAGCAGCTGCGGCTCGAGATGCTGCGGCGCGAAGAGAATCTGCGCGAGCGCGGCGGCTTTGTCCTTCCGCCCGAGGTTACGGGCGCCGTGCCCGCGCGCGAGCCGATCGCGTCAGAGGGGTTGCGCACGATTCCGCCGCGCGAGAACGGCGGCAATCTCGATATCAAGCAATTGAGCGCGGGCGCACGGCTATTGCTGCCGGTGTTCGTTCCGGGTGCGCTGTTTTCGGTCGGCGATGCGCACTTCGCGCAGGGCGACGGCGAGTCCTGCGGCACCGCGGTCGAGATGTGCGCGTCGGTGCTGGTGAAGTTCGCGCTGCGCAAGGGCGAGGCGGCGCGTCATAAGATTCGGTTCCCGCGCTTCGAGCGCGACGATTATTTCATGCCGCCCGAACTGGCGGCGCCCAAGCGGTTTATCGCTACCACCGGGATGTGCATCCGCGACGGCGTCAACGAATCGGAAAACGCGACCCTCGCGGCGCATCACGCGCTGATGAACATGATCGCGCTCTTGATGGAGCGTGGCTGGAGCCGCCAGCAGGCCTACGCCATTTGCAGCGTAGCGGTGGACTTGCGGCTGAGCGAGGTGGTCGACGTGCCGAATTTCGTGGTCTCGGCGCTGCTGCCGCTCGCGATCTTCGACAAATAGCTACTTCAGGCAAAGATCATAAAAGTCCTAGCGGTCCCCATTCCCTCCCCCGTTGTTTTGGGGGAGGGTTGGGGTGGGGGTCCATGCGGTTCTGAATCTCTGTGAGAACCGCTTCTCTCTGCGGCGGCGCTTCTTGATCCGACGCAACCGCCGCGCCTTTCTAGCAAGAGCAGCGCGAGGAAGCGCCGTAAAAAGAAAAGGCAATCGGCGCTTCCTCGCTCGACCCCCACCTCCATCCTCCCCCAAGACGATTGGCGGAGGAGGTCAGAGTCGGAAGCGCTCAACCATCGGCGCAAAAGGGTTGGAAGCGCCGAAGAGTTGGTGGCGATCATCCGTGCGGCGGGTCACAATGCATTGGCCCGGCCGCGGACCTTCTAGGCTTTTAGGATCTCTCGTCTGACTCCCCGCATGGCTGGCGCATGAAAGAGAGGCGCTGTGGAATACCGCAACATGGGAAAGTCGGGGCTCAAGGTTTCGGCCGTGGGCCTCGGCTGCAACAATTTCGCGATCAAGTGCAACGCCGAACAGACCAAGGCGATCGTGAATCGCGCGCTCGACGAAGGCGTCACGCTCTTCGACACCGCCGACATCTATGGCAACCGCGGCGGCTCCGAAGAATTGCTGGGCAAGGCGCTGGGCAAACGACGGTGCGAGGTCGTCGTGGCGAGCAAGTTCGGAATGTCGATGGGCGAGGGGCCCTACCTGCATGGCGCGTCGCGCCGCTACGTGATGGCCGCCGCCGAGGACAGTCTCCGGCGCCTGAACACGGATTACATCGACCTCTATCAGCTTCACACGCCCGACGCCGACACGCCGCAGGAGGAGACGCTCGAGGCGCTCGCCGACCTGGTGCACGCCGGCAAAGTCCGTTACCTCGGATGCAGCAACTTCGCCGCCTGGCAACTGGCCGAGGCTTTGGGAATCTCGCGCGCCCGCGGTCTTCCGGCCTACATTTCGGCGCAAAATGAATACAGCCTGCTGGAGCGCCAAATCGACCGCGAACTGCTTCCCGCCTGCCGCCACTTCGGCGTCGGTATCCTGCCGTTTTTTCCGCTGGCGAGCGGCTTTCTGACCGGCAAGTACCGCCGCGGCGCGGAGTTGCCGAAGGGCACCCGGATGGCGCTGATGGAAAGGATCGCAACTCGTACGCTGACCGAGCCGAACTTCGATTTGCTGGAGAAGCTCGAGAACTTCGCACGCGAGCGCGGCCATACGCTGCTCGAACTGGCGGTCGGATGGCTGGTGTCCGAGCCGCAGAACTCAAGCGTGATTTGCGGCGCCACCACCCCTGAGCAAGTGAGCCAGAACGTCAAGGCCGGAGAATGGAGGCTTAGCGCGGAGGAGCGCGAGGCGGTGGACAAGCTCACGCGCCGCTGAGCGCGCTAGCGAACACATCCTGAAAAGCTTCCGTTCCGTTCACAGGCCCAGGCGAGCGCGGATCGTGTCGGCGATTTTTTCCGGACTCTCCGAGATATCAACCACGATTGCGTCCGCGGGCTCCTCCAGCGTATCGAATTGGCTTTGCAGCAGCCGCTGATCGAAGAAGTGGCCGGCGCGATGGGCGAGCCGGTCCGTAATCAGCGCCTGCGATCCTTTCAGATACACCAGCTTGACCTTCGCCGCGTCGACGACCAGCAAGTCGCGGTAGGACTGCTTGAGCGCCGAGCACGCGACGACGGCGCATCGGTTCTCAGCCAGGCATCGTTGCACGAGGTCTCGCACAGCGTAGAGCCACGGCAATCGATCTTCGTCGGTGAGCGCGATACCGCGGCGCATCTTTTCGCGATTTTGTGGCGGATGGAGATCGTCTGCGTCGTGGAACTCGCATCCAAGGCGCGCGGCGAGGATACGCCCAACGGTGGTCTTACCCGAGCCCGCCACTCCGATAAGGATTATGACCATCGGCGGCGTCTCGATTAGATTTCGGATTGCGCCAGTGCCGAGCGCATTTCATTTTCGGCGGCCGGAACCCTTCGCGGCCTGAGCGCGAGCAGCACCACGAATCCCGCGAGCGTCGTCGCGATAGTGAATAGAATCCCGAGTTGGTAGCTTCCGGTGCGGTCGATGATCGCGCCGACGATCGGCGGCCCGAACAGCGCGGTCGCCGCGATGCTGGTGTAGAGCGTCCCTAGCACCACGCCCATCCCGGCCACGCCAAACAACTCCGCGACCACCGACGGATTGAGCGCGACATAGCCGCCGTAGCTCGCGCCCATCGCGAGCGCGAACAGCACCAGCATCGCGTAGCCATGCGCCGCGAGCCAGATGAAGTACGAGAGCCCGAGCGCGAGCACAGCCGCCTGGTAGAGCCGGATGAGCCCGACGCGGTCGGCAAGTGTGCCCAGGCCGACGCGGCCGAGCATGCTCGTGAGCCCGATGAAACTTATCAGCGCGGCCGCGGCGACTTCGCTGATGCCGTGCTCGCGCGCGTAGACCGGGAGAAAGACAAACGGGATCGCGGTCGCGACGTTGGCCAGCGCGGAGGAGACGTAGAGCACGATGAAGTTGCGCTCGCGGATGAATTCTCCAAACCGCGGACGCGCGACGTGCTGCGGGCCCGCCGGCGGCCGCTTCGATAGCGCCGCACAAAGCATCAGCAGCGCAGCCGCCGCAACTCCGAGGATCATATACGCGCGGCGCCATCCGAGATGCACGATAAGCTCGCCCGAGAGCGGCGGAATCGTGAGCGTGCCGGCCCCGATGCCCGCAACCGCGAGGCCCAGCGCCGTGTTGCGCCGCCGATCGAACCATCCCGCGATCATCGCGACCAACGGCACGTAGCAGCACGACACGCCGATCCCGACGCCCAGGCTGTAGGTGAAGTACGCGAACCACAAGTGCGGGATGAAGGCCGTCAGGATGACTCCGCCGCCGGTGGCGAGCGCGCCTGCCGCGACCACGGGCCGCGGCCCGAAACGGTCGGACAGGTATCCGGTGAGCGGGCTGAGTGCGAAGTAGAGCGCGCCGGTGATCGAGAAGATCGCCGAGGTGGCCTCGCGAGTGGCGCCGAACTCCTGCGCCATCGGCTTGAAGAACGCACCGAAGCTGTACGCCACGCCGAACAGGGTGAAGCACGCGAGGAATCCCGCCGCGACGGTCAGCCACGCGCGGGCTGAGTCGAGAGCTTCGCCCGCGGCGATAGCTTCGCCAATCACGGCGGCTGAGTTTACTCGATTACCGATAGGGACCATTTCGACTTTTTCACTTTTTCAGCGCATCCCCCGGACCGAGCGGGCAGGGGCAGCGCGCGAGGACTATACAGCGACACCGGAGCGCCATGCGAGGACGAACCGGCGCCTGTGGCGCTTTGGTTCATATCAACCACCACGCTGCTTGATGCCTGTTTAACTTGCCGATAGCAGCAATGGTTGCTATTTATCGTCGCCTTGCTTCATGGTGACTGATGACGAGGTGCATCGAGCCGGGGTCCGGCGAGCGATGACGCCACTCACTATCCTAGGCGGCGGCCCCGCGGGACTGGGACTGGCGTTCTACGCGCATCGCGCTGACGTTTCGTTCGTCCTGTTCGAGCGATCCGAGGAACTGGGCGGGATGTGCCGCACGCTGCGTCACGGAGAGCATCTCTACGACTGCGGGGCGCATCGGTTTCACGACCGCGACCCGGAGATCACCCGCGACCTAGTCGAGTTGATGGGCGAAGACCTGCTCACGGTGGACGCGCCGAGCAGGATCTGCGATCGCGGTCGCTTCATCAACTTTCCGCCGACGCCGCTCAACGTCCTTCTTTCCTGCCGCCCTGGCGAAGCCGGCCGTATTGGTCTCGAGCTGATGCGCGTGCGCTGGCGTCCGCGGTCCTGCGTCAGCTTCAAGGATTTCGCCGTGAGCCAGTTCGGCGAAACGCTCTCGCGGCGGCTTTTGCTCAACTACTCCGAGAAGCTCTGGGGGCTGCCGGCAGACGAGCTCTCGCCCGACATCGCGACCCGCCGCCTGCAGGGCATGACGCTGCGCTCGTTGCTCCTTGAATTGATCGTGCCGGGCCGGGAAGCCACGCACATCGACGGGCAGTTTCTCTACCCGCGCAGAGGCTACGGTCAGATCATCGACCGGCTCAAGCACCGTCTGCCGGCCGAGGCGCTACGCACCGGATATGAAGTGGCGCGCCTGGAGTGCCGCGGCGGTGCCATCACGCACATCCACTTTGCTGCGGGCCGCGCGGTGGCCACGCCGGGCAGGGTCGTTTCAACGCTGCCGCTTACGCTGCTGGTGAAATTCCTGGGTGACCAAATGCCCGACGAAGTTCGTCGCATAGCCACCCGGCTGCGCTTTCGGCAAATCCGTCTCATTTTTCTGCGGCTGCGGCGCCCGCGGGTCTCCGCCTACGCGTCGGTTTACATTCCCGATCCGGCGTTGTGCGTGTCGCGGCTCTACGAGCCGAAGAACCGCTCGGCCGCGATGGCGCCGGCGGACGAGACCTCGTTGGTCGTCGAAGTCCCGTGCTTCGCCGACGATGCGATTCATCGGACGGCGTCCGAGACGCTCGCGGAAAGGGTGATCGGCGAACTCGCGCAGCTCAAGCTGCTCGATCGCCGCGACGTCATCGACTGGAAGCATCATCCGCTCGCCAACGCGTACCCGGTCTACACGCGCAACTACGCGCGCGAGGTCCGCGTCGTTAGGGACGCTCTGGCGAGAATCGCCAACCTCGACGTCATCGGACGCGCCGGGCTTTTCTTTTACAGTCATCTCCACGATCAGCTCCGCTTCGGCAAGGACTACGTCGAGGCGTTTTCGCGCTCAGAGAGAAGGAGCGAAGACGAGCCGGCGGCCACGGCTTATCCGATCGCCGCCGCGGACGGCGGATCGTAACAGATTTCGGATTCTAGAGAATGTCGTCGGGGCAGCCGCAACAAAGCAACCGCGTTGCGCTTCCGCGGGCGGAGGTCCCGCGCCTGCTAAGGCGCTTCGTCGATTCGATGCGCGCGGCCCGATTGAGCCCCGATGATCGCGCCTGGGCGGCCTCGCTGCTCGCACCCGCCGAGTATGAGCTATGGGCGCGCCTTGTGCCGCACGATCAGGTCCACACGGTCCGCGTCGCCAAGGTGACGCGAAGCAAATTGGCCGGCACGGCGTATGAAGATGACGGCCGATGGCTTGGCGCCGCGCTGATGCACGACGTCGGCAAGCTGGAAGCGAATCTCGCAATCCACGAGCGGGTTGCCGCGACGCTCGCCGGCCGCGCGGTAGGATTATCGACGGCAACGCGATGGGCCCGTGGCTCGCGCGGCTTGATCCGCCGGGTTGGCCTCTACCTCACGCACGGCGCCGTCGGCGCCGCGATGATTCGGCGCGCGGGCGGCCGCGAGGAACTCGCGGCGTGGGCCGACGTTCATCAGGCGTACGATCCGCCGGCGGAATCAATCGTCCCCGCGCAAGTGGCCCGGGCGCTCTCCGAGGCCGATGCCAATTAAAAGGCTGCGATCAGCTGTTGATCGTTCGCATCAGAAGCGGTACTTGAAAAAAAAACGGCTCGCTGCCTGACGCCTGGCAGAGCTCGCGACCGCTTGTTGGCCAAACAATTCGTTCGCGCTAGGAGGCTTATCCTGTTGACACGCACCACTAAATTTGATTGCATTAGACAGCTAAAGACCGATTACGGTGACTTAATCCGTAATCGCTAGGCGGCCGTGTTTGGCTGAGCCAACATATTCCATGCGAAACTGGATTTCCATCGAACGTCCAGTCCGAGCAATTTCATCGACTTAAATCGGCGGCAGCGCATCTGAGAATATCGACAATGAGGGTGATTATGCTTCGAACCAACCCGCGGTCAAAGGCTCTAAGGCGAGGTCAGATCGCCGTCGCCATGATGCTGGTGATGATTCCGCTTCTGGGCATGATCGGGCTTGGGACCGATCTGGGGCTTTTGTTTTTCCATTGGGGAATAGTGCAGAAGGCGGCCGATTCGGCAGTGCTCGCCGGAGCCGGTTACCTGCCGAACCATACTTCGACCGCGCAAACGAAGGCGACCAGCTACGCGACCCAAAACGGGCTGAAAAACAGCGAAATAGTTTCCAATATCGTCGCGGGCGATAACATGTCGATCACGATGACGACTTCGCGCACCGTCCCATATTATTTCCTGCAACTGGTCGGCCTCAGGTCCGGAACCGTGAAACCGGTTGCCAGGGCCGGCATTCAGCAGGACACCGAGGGGGCACGCGGTCTGATCCCAGTCGGTTTGCCGTGTACGGCCACCAGTTGCAGCTACACAGCAGGAACGGAATATCAACTGGTCGAGGCCGGCGCGAACGGCGCCAGCGGAGGGAGCTGGAACCTCGGTCCCGGTAACTGGGGGAGGCTCGCGCTCGGCGGATCAGGCGCGACGCAGTTTTTGAACAACCTTATTAATGGCTATCAGGGTTCGATCAATGTCGGCGACCAAGTTACTGCCGAGACCGGTCAGGTGAATGGCCCTACAGATGAAGGTATCAACACCGCACGCGTCGACGCGGGGCTTGCGATCAACGGCGCCGTAACCAATCCCACCCTGGCCTCTGTCCCGGCATATGATCCGAGATTGGTCGCCGTGCCTTTGATTGACTTCACCGGCGCTACTGGAACCTCGTCACCGGTTAAGGTCATGGGCTTCGCTATGATGTGGCTGGACTCGTACACGAGCAAAGGCAAGAATAAGACGTTGAACGCCTATTTTCTGGGAACGGTTCCAGTCACGTCGGTTCCATCGACCGTCACCATTTTCGGACAGGGGCATCCGATCCTGTTGCAGTAGACGCCGGAAAATTGCGCAACGCGGCCGTCTCCGGAGCTTGACGGAGGGGGCCGTTCACGAACGGCCTCTACAAAATAAAATCTTTCTTTCCGATGTAGGGGCCGTTCGTGAACGGCCCTTTTGTCCGTTTCCGTCTCGCTGAGTCCGGTCGGAAAAGAGCGGGTGTCTCTCCCGTAGCGTTACGCTCTGCGGGTCGTAGGCCGGTATTCAGCGTGCGACTGTGAAGGGCCAGTCCGCGACGTTGCCGCGAAACAAACGTTCGAGCACGGCAGACATTATTTTCCTGTAGCTGCGATTTCGTGGGATACGATAGGAGGGCTTGGACGAATATGAAATCCGCGCGCGCGCTCAAGAGCTGGCCCGTCCTCGTCTGTGACGCGGCTATGCTGCCGCACGTGCTCCGACCACGATTCAACCATAAAATACTCGATGTATCGGCTCGGCTTCGCGACATCCCAGAACAAGCCCCAGAATACCGCTCCGTCACGGTACCTGATCGTTCGCAGCGCGTTCATAGCGTGTATAAAGTCTGTAGCTCTGGCAGCGTCGATCTCGTATTCGATGGAGACCATAACCGGGCCTGCATCAGGCTTGATTTCGCTGGTTACCTCCGGCGCTGGCATGAGGCTCAGCGGTTCTGAGATGAAGGTTTCTGATTCAGATAGACGGTAGCGCAGCCCTACTGCAAGCCCAACCACGAGCAGCACAGCCGCAAGGTCCAGGGCTACCGGAACAGTGCTGCGCGAAGCGGCGCCACCCCATAGGAGGCCGCCAAGTGCCATACTTCCTTGGACTACTAGCTGATAACTGGCCAGAGCGCGGGCCTTAACCCATTGAGGAACAACAACTTGGGCGGTAACATTGAGGCTGGTCATACCTAGCACCCAGGCCAATCCGCCTAAGCACATCACGGCATAGGCCACTTCGGCGACATTGACTTCTGCCAGAATTGCGGTGGTCGCAGCACAGATGACGGCGGAGAGACTCAGTGTTTGATCACGCGACAAGTGGCGGCGCACTTGTGGCATCAGCAGACCGCCAATGACGCCGCCGGCGCCGAAGAAGCCCAGCAGCACGCCATAGCCCGTAGCGCCAGCGCCGAGCTCATTCCGAGCATATAAGGGGAGCAACGCGGGCACTGCACTGGCGCCAACGACAAATGCTCCGGCCCGAACCAGAACAGCAGTAAGCGGTCGAGAGTATCGCGTATAACGAATTCCTGCCTTGATAGCACCCACTAATCTCTCTGCGGGCAGGGTTGATTTAGTTGGTTCGCGACGCCAGAAATAAAGCAATAAGACGACGCCCAGGAATGAAGCCGCATTGATGAGGAAAGCAGAGCCAACGCCAATGGCGGCGATTAAGACACCTCCTAATGCAGGCCCGATCGCTCGCGCCAAATTGAACTGAATACCGTTTAGAGCGATCGCCGCCGTTAGCTCATCGCGCGGCACCAGTTGCGGCAAGGTCGCCTGCCATGCTGGACCGTTGAGGGCCGCACCAATGCCGAGTACGAAGGTTAGTAACAGTAATACCCAGGACGTCATTGCACCTTCGACAGTTAGCCAACCCAACAAGGCAGCGGCGATAAACATCCAGCCTTGGGCGAAGAGCAGAAGTCGCCGCCTATCGACAAGATCAGCCAGAGCGCCGGCAGGGATAATCAGTAAAAAGACGGGAAGCCCGGAGAGCGTCTGGACGAGCCCGACCATCAGGGCGTTAGGCGCGAGTGATGTCATCAGCCACGCTGCCGCTACGTTCTGTATCCAGGTACCAATGTTCGAAGCGAACGCAGCGACGAACAGGCCTAGAAAGGCCGTCTGACGCAGTGGACTCCAAAGGGAGACATCCGCAGTCTCGGAGAAGCGACGTTCCGATCTCGGTCCGCCATATGTTGCCAGATAGGCCATGCTTCACAGTGTCTATTTCAGGTCAGTACCTGTAGTCGCAACCGGCTGTGGAAGGAGCCCTCGCCCGGCGACAAACTACTCCATTCTAATTTTGTCTGCCGACCAGCGAGTGGATCTCGGCGATATAGCCGCCAGGAAATCGCACCATGGCTGCATTCCGATCGTCGGCTTTGTAGGGACCGACAAGGACCGCTACGCCGGCTGCCTTAGCTTTGGAGAGGGTATCCGAGAGGTTAGCGACTTCGTATCCGGTTATCTCTCGTCCATATGGATACGGCAGATGGCCATCCGTGACGAGCACGGTCACCTTTCCAAATTTCGACTGCACGCGGATTCGGCGATAAGTATCAGTCGGACGCCCGATTTCGACGCCGAGCGCATGTGCATCATCCGATATGACTTCTCCGTGAGAGAACGCCATAAAGCTGGTAATGAAAGCTTTCACCGCATACGCGGACACATAAACACGGTTTTCTGGGACTCTCTGGAGAGCCGCATAGGACGGCGCGATCGTATGCCAGTAGAGCTGTGTGTTCACTCCACCCGGCCATTGTATGATCGCATCTAGCCCGATCGGATCGTTGAACCGACTGACGAGGATATCCGCGCCCGTCGCGTGGGCAGCGCGGATGGCCGAGTCCATGTCGATCACAAGATAACCCGTCCGCTCTGAGCCAAATGGAAACGGGATCGGTGTCTCGAAACCAAAAACAGATATGGTTCCCACTGGTGTGAGTACCAATTGGGACATCGTCTTGCTCGGAGTAGGGGTTACAGTGAAGACGCCTTTCTTTGAAGTCGTGCCGCCGAAAGTGGCAACAAGGCTAGCGACGAAAGTGTCGAATTCACCTGGCGAGACATAAACGTGGGTCGTGTCGTATTGAGGACCCACAGCCACGTTTGAAGTAGCTTTCGCGGTCTCGGCAAATGCTGGTGTAGGAAAAGATAAAAAACCAACATATCCGATGACGAGAAGGACAGTGACAGCTGCTATAAAGGCTCTGGTTAATCGCATCGAGGCGTTCCTTCTAAAAGAGGTATTGAATTGAGGTTGTCACGAAGTCCACATCCTTTCCGACCGGTGAAGTGTCTTTGAGATAGCCGCCTACGAAAAAGTGCAAGTAGTTAATTTGAAAATGCGTGTGAGCATCGAGCTGCCAATCGAATGTCACCTGGGCCTGGCTGCCTTCGTAGGTATCCTTTGTCGTCCCAACCGGGCGTATCAGATTTGAACCAAGTCCGTAGATCCCATCACTAGTGCTTTGGCGCCAGAACCAACCCCATTCGCCATTGAGTGCAATGCTTTTGCCCATGTGCAGCGTGAAATTTGGATGAACCCCCATCTCGTTTAGCGGCCCGTTAAGAATCGCCTGGTTGAAATAGAATCCTGTGGGAAATAATGGACTGAAAGTCTGAAGGTTTGGACCATTTTTGTCATGGTCGCCACTGGTGATACCAGCGCGTAGCCCGAGTCGAGGCTGAAGCGGAACGGACTCTAGCGTATAACCGGTGTCCGTGACTGCATTCCACGCTAGGATGTAACCGTCGCCAAATGTTCCGGTCTGACCGACGAATTCTGAGTTGGAGTCCCAGGCGCCTCGGACTCCCCATAGGCGGGTCCCGACGGTATGCCGACTCTCTTTGCCCGTCTCTTGCGCGTAAGTGGCCGATTTGTTGTGAATCCCCAAATAGTAGAGGTCAATGTTGCCACCATCGATGAATGAAAGCGGTCGCGTGGCGTAAATTCCCCAAAACCATGTGGGCAGATGCGTCTGGTCGTCGAAAACGCCCGGATTGGTTTCGACTGGCTTGGTCGCGAAGGCATCGACGCGCCATGGCGCCGCATTCAAAATAGCGCGCGCACCATCAAACGGCAGGGGCACGTTGGGGCCGTAGCGATCGGATATCAAACGCTGAGATCCATAGATCAACCACTGGCGACCGACACGAAGTGTTAACGAAGTGTCGGAACCGAACGGATGCAGTTTGAGATCGACAAAGAACTGGGTGAAATCGAGCTGATCCTGGTCGATCATTGGTCGCGGTCCGCCGACCCTGTCGTTTTCCCAATCACTCATCAATTCAGAGAAAATACGGACGTTTTCTCCCAAGTGGAGATCGCCAAAGAGCAAATAACGTTGCAACAGAAATCCGCCGGGACTTTGGGGTTGCTGTCCCCAGAGAGGATTGTGAAAGCGCTCATAGCGTTCGCGGATTTCACCGCCGAGAGAGAGATACCAGTCCCCTCGCGCGTTGAGTGGTATGTATTTGAGCGGATCCCAGAAATCATTACGGCATGCGGGATCGCGCAGGTAGCTGAAATCGTCATCGTATCGGACATTTGAATACTGTGGCCCCGACGGACACGACGAGGCAGCGTGGCTCCAGGCAACATCTAGCAGCACAAACGCAGCAACAGCGGTAGCAACAGCCGAATACCATGATCGAGAGGGACGTCGACCCCGTTGGGTGTAAACCGAGTGCACCCAATTTTCTGTCACGCGAGCACGCACGTTTTGGCGATTGGCTCGTCCATTAATGCTCAGAAACGATTTGCGACAAGAACCAGGTGCGTTCGGTCTCGTCGATCCAGTCCTCGATCAAAACTGCCAGTACCAATGTCGTTGTGGTGCTCGCCGAGCACATGGGTAACCCGCATTTCTCGTGTTATTTGCTGGCTGTCCCCGACCGAACTCGGCGTATTGCAGCGCTGGCATCGCTCAGTGCTCCGCACCTTTTGAAAGTGCCTGAGACGCGGACAACCCGCTCGGTCCGCCGCAATCACGAGCGTGCCGAGCTGGCGAGGCCATCCATTGATCGACTGCGATGTAACCAATCGTCATCGTCATCACGAGAAGCGCGCCAAGGATCAGCGGTGGCGCCGGGGACGGGATTCCAAATGCGCGGCAGGAAAAACCCAATGCGAAGGCCAGTACGATGCCGATCATCGATTTCATGGCGTATCCAGTTGCACCAGGGTCTTCCCCGGCGGCAGAACATAGTCGGCAGTAACGAAGCCCACCGTCATGGCGAGCAACAAGCACGCCCCGATCAGGCGCGGGGGTGCTGGCGATGGAATATCGAAGAACCGGCATCCGGCGCCGATGACCAGGCCAAGAACGAGTCCGATGATGGCAGCGGCCATAATACTGCTCTCCCTAGAACGCGAAGCAATCGCAACCGAAATCCCATAAGTGCCGCGGATGCCAGATATGCGAACGCGATTGGCTGACAGCTTTTGCCGAATGTAGATTTGCTCCCGCGTTTGCGGATTGAGCCAGGCAGTAACCGCCGTACTGCTTGACCGGTGACCAGTCGGGGCTCACCGGCAACGCCGGAGGTGCGAGCTTTGCGAATGGTTCATTCGCGTAGACTATTTTGCCGTCCACTATCGTGAGCACAGATTCTAGACGTTTGATCTCGTCCTCGGGAATCGAAAAGTAGTCGGCGGAGAGCACACTGACGTCGGCTAATTGGCCCACCAAAATCGAACCCTTCTTGCCGTCCTCTGAAGAAAACCAACTGCTGCCGACGGTATACAGACGGAGCGCCTCCGCCCGTTCGAGGCGGTTGTCCTCATTGTAGAGCGCGGTCCCGCCGATCGTCTTGCCGGTGATGAGCCAGTACAACGAAACGAATGGATTGTAGCTTGAGACTCGCGTCGCATCTGTGCCCGCTCCGACGGGTACGCCCAACTCAAGCATCCTCCTGATGGGCGGAGTGCGCCGCGCTTGCTTCGCGCCGTAGCGATCGACGAAATACTCGCCCTGAAACGCCATGCGATCTTGCACCGCGATACCGCCGCCGAGTGCTTTGACGCGTTCGATGTTGCGATCTGAGATCGTCTCGCAATGGTCGAAGAACCAGTGAAGTCCGTCGAATGGGCTCTCGCGATTCACTTCTTCGTACACGTTCAGGGCGCGCGTGATGGTTTCCTCGTAGGTCGTGTGCAGTCGGAAAGGCCAGCGATTCTCGGCGAGGTGTCGAACGACTGACTTTAGTTCCGCTTCCATCGAATCCGGCATTTCGGGACGCGGCTCGAGGAAATCCTCGAAATCCGCCGCCGAGTAGACCAGCATCTCGCCCGCGCCGTTCACCCGGTAGAAATCATCGCCCGCGCCGGGCTTCGTCATCCGCGTCCACGATTGAAAGTCGCTCAGCTCCTGCCTGGGCTTCTGCGTAAACAGATTGTACGCCAGGCGGACGGTCATCTCGCCGCGCTCGTGCAGCTCACGCACGACTTCGTAGTCATCTGGATAATTCTGAAAGCCGCCCCCGGCATCGACGACGCTCGTGATACCGAAGCGGTTGAGCTCGCGCATGAACAGGCGGGTCGAATTCATCTGATCTTCGCGCGAGAGTTTGGGTCCCTTCGCCAGCGTGGCGTAGAGAATCATCGCATTGGGCTTGGCGATCAGAAGCCCTGTGGGATTGCCGTGACGATCGCGTTGGATCTCGCCGGCAGGCGGTGGCGGTGTATCTTTGGTATACCCGACGGCGCGTAACGCCGCCCCATTCAGAAGCGCGCGATCATATAAGTGGAGCACGAAGACCGGCGTGTCCGGTGAGACCGCGTTGATCTCATCCAGCGTAGGCATCCGCCGTTCCGCGAACTGGAACTCCGTCCATCCTCCTACCACTCGCACCCACTGCGGGGCAGGTGTCCGCACAGCTTGCTGTTTCAGCATGCGAAGTGCGTCGGCGAGCGACGGGACACCATCCCAGCGCAGCTCCATGTTGTAGTTGAGCCCGCCGCGGATCGGATGCATGTGCGAATCATTCAGGCCGGGGATGACCGTCCGGCCACCGCAATCGATCACATTCGTCGCCGGCCCACGTTCGCGCAGGATCTCGTCACTGCGACCGACCGCGCTGATCTTTCCGTCCTTGATGGCGACTGCCTCGACGAACGACGGGACGCCATTCGTTGCGATCTTGGCATTATGGATAATGCTGTCGGGCTGCATGCGGTGCTCCTCTTATCACCTTGCTCGCAAATGAGAACGCGAACACCGGCCGTGTTGCTACTTTTGCTTCGCCGGGGCCTGCGGAACGACGTATGCGGCGAACTGCGTCGCCGGAGCTCCGTGTATCATTGTGTATGCATACTCGACGCCGATGCCGTACGCGCCACAGTGAGTCTTCACGATGTCCATGACCGCGTCGTATGTGTCTGTCTCCGCCCAATCGCGCTGCCATTCGAGCATCACGGATAGTGCGGTAACGGGTTTGGCGCCGGCCTGAATCACGCGCTTCATCGCATTGTCGTGAGCAAGTTGGCTCACGTCGCCGCAGCAATCCTCGACCACATAGATTTCGTAGCCGTCGTGAATGGCCTGGATAGTTGGCAGCGTGACGCAGGTTTCTGTCCAAAGTCCGGCCAAAACAATTTTTTTCCGGCCGCTCTTTTCGATGGCGGCAACAAAGTTCTTGTCGTCCCAGGCATCCATCGAAGTACGTTCGATGGGAACTTGGTTCGGAAAGACAGCCTTGATTTGCGGCCAGATATTTCCGCTGAAACTCTTGCTTTCCACCGTGCTGAGGACCACGGGAAGCTCAAAAACCCTTGCCGCCTTTGCGAGCGCGACGGTGTTGTTGATGATCGATTGGCGGTCGAAATTGGAAACTCCAAAGAGCATCTGAGGCTGATGGTCGATCAGCGCGACCACACAATTGTCCGGGGTCAGCAGTCCTTTCTCGCTGTGTTTCATCTTAGACATGAGCAACTCCTTTTCTGAGTGAGTTTAATCCGATCGTTGATACAGACGAGCACTGTGCAAGCGTCGTACCCGTGGCGATTCGTGCGACTTTTTCCTTGACTCGTGGAGCGTTATTACTAGAGCGTGTCATACATGCATCCGCGAGTTTTCGCGAATTCGCGGAAACTCGCAAGTTCGGTTGCGTTCAATATTCTCGCGGCGCCGTAAGGTCTGGCCGAAATCAGACTTTTTGCGCGGGGGCGTGCCGTGGCACGTCTTTGGCTCTATCAATGAATCCGCGAAGTTCGTGAAGAACTCTAGGAGTTTCTCGAGGGCCTGCAGCGCGAGAAGGAATCGATGCTGAAGATCGTAAGGTCAGCGAATGCGGACTTCGTCCTCTTCACGCTCAGCGGTCATATAGACGCCGAGCATGCCGCAGAATTACAACTGGCCTTCGAAGGAGAGGCTCTTCCGATCGTATTGGATCTGCGAGAAGTGAAGCGGGTCGATCGGGAAGTGGTGGCGGATCTCGCGCGTTGGAATGCAGATGGTATCAAATTCGAGAATTGCCCCGCCTACCTCCGCGAGTGGATTGCGAGGACTCAGTAGGACCCCTCGCTAGGGGCTTTAAAGCGGTGTTTGTTGATCTTAAGTATTCTGATCTTCGATTCCAGCGTGGACGGACGCATGCCGAGTTTCGCAGCAGCACCAGTGGGGCCGGACACTTGGCCGCGTGTTTCAGTCAACGCTGTTTCGATCAACGCCTTTTCCTGGGTCGCGAGCATTTGGACTAGCGGCTGGCTCGCCGGTTCGGTCTGATCAGTGTCGCGGGACAACCAACTCTCGTCGACTGAAAAAGTCTCCGTTTCACAAAGGATCACAGAGCGCTCGATTACATTCTGCAGCTCGCGGACGTTGCCGGGCCATGGATAGGACTGAAGCAGCTCCATACTTTTTTTGCTGATATTCCGTATTTTCTTCCCTGCTTCGCTCGCGTAGCGGTCGATGAAGTATTCGACCAGGATCGGGATATCGTCCCTCCTTTCCCGGAGAGGAGGAATGTCGATGGGAAAAACGCTCAAGCGATAGAACAGGTCGCTGCGAAAGGCGCCAGTTGCCATGGCGGCCTTTAGATCTCGGTTGGTGGCAGAGATCACGCGAACGTCCGCTCGAATAGGCTGATTACCGCCGACGCGCTCGAACTGACGCTCCTGAAGGACGCGTAACAAAGCAATCTGGGTTTCGCAAGGAAGCTCGCCGACCTCGTCGAGGAACAGCGTACCGCCTTCGGCCATCTCGAAGCGGCCAAGACGGCGCTGCGACGCTCCAGTAAAGGCTCCTTTCTCGTGACCGAACAGCTCCGAGGCGATCAACGATTGTGGTATCGCCGCACAGTTCACGCTCACAAACGGCCGCGACGATCGCGCCGACCGCTTGTGGATCGCGCGCGCGATGAGCTCTTTGCCGGTTCCCGTTTCGCCGGAGATAATGATCGTGGATTCAGTCGGGGCGACTTTGGCGACTCGAGTTAAGACCGCCTGCAGAGTAGACGAAGTTCCGACGATCTCCTCGAACATCGAAGCCTTGTCGACTTCCTCACGTAGCGCGACGTTTTCGTTCTTCGTGCGATCCTCTGCCCGCTTGCGATCCTCGATGTCGGTTCGGGTCGAGTACCATCGCGTCAGGCGTCCCTGTTCGTCGCGGAACGGGTTGTAACGATTGAGGAACCAGCGATATTGGCCGTCTTTTCTCCGATACCGCAATTCAATTTCGAATGGAAGGCCTCGCAAGAGCCCAGCGTGCCGTCCTTTTCTGAACCGCTCTAGATCTTCCGGATGAATGGTCCGGTCACGAACCTCTCGGCGGGTCACATCATCGATGGTCAGCCCCGTGTAGTCGAGCGTGGCCTGGTTGGCATAGATCGGTTCTCCTTCCGGGTCGTGGACAGCGATCATTTGGGCGATCGTGTCAGTGATCCGGCGGAGCTCGCGCTCATCCTGACGCAGCTTCTCCTCTGCCTGCTTACGGTCTTCGATGTCGGTGCTGATGATGTACCACTTTACGACCGTGCCGCTCTCGTCACGCAGCGGCTCGGCGCGTACGAAAACCCACCGATATACTCCATCGTGCCGACGAAGGCGCGCCTCGGTTTCCCCTGGCTCTCCTGACATCCGCACCTCGCGCCATCTATTCATTAAGGGCGCCAGATCATCGGGATGGATGGGTTCTTGCCATCCGTCACCTTGGATTTGTTCAGGGGAGAGACCGGTATAGTCATGCCATCGCTGGTTCATGCATTCGTTCGTACCGTCCGGCAGAAAGCTCGAAACAAGTGCTGGAATCGTGTCGAGGGTCCGGCGAAGATCAGCCTCTGACCCGCGTATTTCTTCGAGCACTTGCCGCGGCTTCTGTTCCGCCTCCTTACGATCTTCGATATCGGTGCTGGTGCCGTACCATTTGACGATGTGGCCTGACTGGTCGCGCACGGCTACTTTCTGGTGCAACATCCATCGGTACTCTCCGTCTGCCCGCCGCACGCGCGCTTCCGCCCCGCTCAGTTCTCCGGAAACCTGAACGGCGCGCCAATTCTCCATGACCTTACCCAAATCGTCCGGATGAAACGTCCGTTGCCATCCCGACCCGAGAGCCTCGGCCTCTGAAAGCCCTGTGTAATCGCGCCATCGCTTGTTAGTAAATTCATTGGCGCCATCGGGCAGACAGGACCATGCCAGCACGGGGATCGTGTCGATCATCTCCCGGAGCTGAGCTTCCGATGGATACATCTCTCTGAAAACCTGCTCGATGATATAGCGCTCTTGACGTAGAGGCGCGAGAGTTTGCCACGTTAATGACAGTGCAGCCGGAACCAGGGAGACTCGCGCAAAGTCGTCGAACTTCGCCGAATAACCGCGCGCCGGCCTTGAAGCGGGCGGAACCGGATCGAAGCTGGCGCTCCAAACATTCGACCGATGGTGACAAGCTCGTTCAGCAATCGGGAACTCAGTTTTGTTACGAACGTCTTCGGCATCACAAGAATGCGCCTCTAAAATCCGCGCTTCAAACGGTCTCGACTGAGGTCAACGCCGCTCCGCAATGAGACACCCGACAGCCTCTCTCCCCCCCATCTGGGTTAGGTGCCGCTCCAGACGGAGGAATCGAGTTCCCATAGGAAAGGCTAGTGGTGCCGACATCTCAAGATGCGAGCACAACCTGCCGGCATAGTCGGACGTCGTAGCAGCAAGCATTATGATTTCGAACTCATGACTGGTAGAGCGTCGGTATGCTTTCGCGCAGCTTCATCGAAAGAGGCGAAGCGGCGTACTTGTCAGTTACAACTTCAATGTATGCTCCGGTATTCACCTCCACAGTTTTTAATGCTTGATCGAATTCGCCACATGTGACGACGCAGGCGTTGAACCATCCGTCGCAGCCAAGCGCGCGCGGTAGTTCGGAGTAGTGCCATGAAGCCAAATCGTTGTAGGCAGAGTCAGGATTCTTGCAGAGAAGTCTTTCAATCAGATAGCCGGAGTTATTGAGCACGAAGACAATTGGCTTGAGACCGCGACGTCCGAACTGACTAATCTCCTGCGCGGTAAGCCGGTGAGATCCCTCGCCCGTCACCAAAACCAAACGACGCTCCGGTGCCGCTACTGCCGCGCCAAATGCCGCTGGCGTTGCCCATCCAAATCGAGCCCCACAAAGTCTGATTGTGGAAGGTCGCACCCACGCCACGAATGCGTGCATACCCATCAGCGGCATATGCGGCATTAAGCTCGTTGCAACATCCGACCCACTCTATTCCGGGAAACTTTCACGACAGCATCATCCACCGAGAACGCGTAGTCTCCGGCAACTCCAAAGACTTCGGATATTCCAATCGCCTTAAGGCATGCAAGAACGAGCTCAATGACTATTGCGGACATTTTCGATCCTCCTGTTAGGTAGTCATTTAATTTGTGTTGCAGTAATCTACCGGCATCCCGATAGAATCGGGCTCTGCATAGTTGTCTACCTACCCTGAGCTCGCTCGGCCTTGTCCAAAGCCTTGCTCGGGTCCCGAGTCAGGTCCGCCTTGAGGAACTCGGGGCTTTCGGGAATGGCCATGCGAAAATCGTCGAGATGCTGGACTTGGGCCTTTAGCGTGCTGCCCGCCACATCGAGAACATGGCCGCCACCTGAGCGGTCTTCACTCAAAAAATGCAAATGCCAGCCTGCGATGTTGACGGTCCTGGCGTATTCGGGCGTCCAGAAACCGACAATAGTCCCGACAATCTCATGGAACTCGAACTCCGCCTGATTTGCTGCCGCGTCGACGAGTCCCACTCCCCTCTTCTTGCAGACCGCCCGCGTATGCATGCGGCTGAATCGGCCATCGATACGGACCGCAAAGAACAAGTTGTTCGAAGTGCGCAATCGATCGAGTTGCCGCAGGAGGTTGTCAATTGAAACGACGCTCGCCAACTCGAGGCTGCGCTCGGGGCGAAAGCTCGTCACGACGGCGAATGGCGCGAGATCGGAGTCAGCCGCCTCACGGATTGCACCAGCTCCCGGAACTCGCCAGAAATGCCCATCGACGACGACCATCTCACCGTCGAGATCGGCAAAGGTGCCGAGGCCGAGGTCGCCATGGCGTTTCAGCTCGCCGATGGTAACGACACCTTGAGAGATGCCCTCGACCAGCGCGCCCGAGGTGGACACCTGGAACAGGGTAGCATGCGGAACCTCCAGATGGTCGGCGAGCGCGCGCATGACGATGTGATTGAGGGGCTCGCCGGTAGTCCGCACCCGCGTCTCGAGGACGTTCATCAACGACTGAAAAATTTCGCAACTTAAGGTCGGCATGATCTGCTCCTCGTCCGTTCAGTCGGCTCGCTCAAACGATCACGTCAGGATGCATTTGTTCGCCGAGCTCGAGGTTGTGGCTGTAGTCCACCGGGACATCGATCAGTGCCGGTCCCGCCATATCCATGGCCTTTCTCAATGTTGCGCGAACTCATCTGGCGATTTGATGGCGAAACCCTTCGCACCGAAGGCCTCCGCATATTTGACAGTGTCGACCGGGCCGAAATGGATCGTGGATCGAGGAACAATGCCGGCGCCCTGGTAGGTGCACACGCACGGAAGGGGGAACTTTCTCCAACAGCGCTCTGACCGCCGTCGCGTTCGCGGGTTCGCTCGCCTGCATTCCAAGGAGCAGCACCGGCACCTTCGCCTGGTTGATCAGCTGGGCGGCGTCGGCAATTCGCTTCAGGGGGACCTGCACCCAATTCTTGCGGCCGTACAGGCGCAAGCACGAGGTTGGAAGCTGCGCCGGTCATTATGTCCATGGGAAGACTTATGAAGGCTGCGCCCGGCCGTCCGCTTTCAGCAGCGCGAAAAGCAGCGGCCAGAACTTCTCCGATCGCCTCGGGAGCGTCGACCTCGGCACTGTACTTTGTGACCGGCTTGAACAAGGTCACCGTGTCGAGACTCTGATGTGCTTGCTTGAGGCGCTGGGCGCGTGGCACGGCGCCGCCCAAACCGACGACCGGCATGCCCTCGGAATTGGCGGTCGCAAATCCGGTCACCAGGTTCGTACAACCGGGACCCGACGTGACCAAACACACCCCGGCTTTGCCGGTGAGCTTGCCGAGCCCGGCTGCGATGAACGAGGCGTTCTGCTCGTGGCGGCAGACCACAGTCTCGATACCGGAGTCGAGGAGCGCGTCGAAGACGCGGTCGATTTTCGCGCCCGGTATTCCGAACACATGCTTGACGCCCTGAGCTTTAAGATTGCCGACGAGGACCTCTGCACCACAAGTGTTCATTCGTTCACCTCCATCTTCTAACAACGATTACTCTGTTCCCCTGTGGTGGTCCGCTGCTCTGAATTACCACCTAGACCTTCGTGGCTGCCGCCATCGGCCAGAATATTACTGTAAGAGTTGTTACTCCCTGGGCCGGGTGGACCGTGGTTCCCGCAATATCTGCGGAGCCTGAAGGTCCGGACATCAGCAAGCTGTACGCTTTGTCCCGGAAATGGGGATGACCATACGCATCGTGGATGTTCTCTACAATTTCCGCGGGGTCGAGCAGGATCACGATGTCGTGCGCGAAAACCCCAATAGTGTTGACACGGAACTCTTCCTCTGAAAACAGGACCGAACCGGTTTCGGCCACGCCTAACGGAGAGCGTACGATCGTAACATCTATACTGCTGGCGTCCGACCAGCGAGTGATGTCTTCTGGCTTCCTGTTGCCGGCATACTCGGGAACCGTCGAACAGATCGCCTTAGCGTCTGGAAATCGATTACGCAGGAATTTTTCAAAATCAATCGGAGGTTCCGTCACCACCTCCCCGCTGAGTTCTTTCAGTTCCTCAACAAATTTCTCTTTGAGATCTAGCAGTTGTTCGGAGTGAAACTTCGGAATGGCAGGTAGTTCGCGATAAGAGGGCTGATTGTTGCGAACATTCTGCAAGATGGTCTCTCGAAAGCTCATCGGCTGACCTCCTGCCCCGCTGCCTGGCTCCGATACTTCTTGTACCAGTCATGGAAAGTCTCTTTCGCCGGTTGAGGAATATCTCTATGTCGCCCCCAAGCGTTAAAATGATTGTAAAGCGCAAAGCGCGGCAGTACCTTCAAACTGGTTTCCATGGAATCGGCGGCCATGCGATAGAGCCGCGGATGACTCAACACCTTGCCCGCCACGATCATGGCTTCTTTCTTGACCAGCTTGAATTGGTGCTTCTCCTCCATCACCTCCCGCCAGGCATAGATCTGCTCATGGATGTTGATTTTTACCGGGCAGACGTTGGTGCAACTGCCATTCAAAGTAGAGGAGAACGGCAGTTCACTGTAACGCCTGATGTCGAACGTCGGCATCATGATGATCCCGATAGGGCCCATGTAGGTAGAGCCGTAGCTGAGCCCGCCACTCCTGCGGTAGACCGGACAGGTGTTCATGCATGCGGCACACCGGATGCACTTGAGTGATGGCCAGAACTTCTCCATCCCCAGGCGGGAAGAGCGGCCGTTATCGACCAGGATGATGTGCATTTCGCCGTTCTGACGCGGCGCTCGGAAGTGCGACGTGTACTGCGTGATAGCCATACCCGTGGCGCTGCGTGTTAGCAGGCGTATGAAGACCGCAAGATGCTCGTTGGTGGGGATGATTTTTTCCAACCCCACCGAGCAGATACGCAGTGCAGGCGCGTTGGCGGAAAGATCGGCATTGCCTTCATTGGTCACCGTAACTACAGCACCAGTTTCGGCCACGGCAAAATTGGCGCCGGTCATTCCGGCCTTGGCCTGCTCAATCAGCGGCCGGGTGTGCTCGCGCATCACGTGGGCCAGGTAAACGGGATCGGCCTTGTTCTTATCTGAGCCGTATACTCGGGCAAAAAGGTTGGCTACATCCTGCGTGGTTTTGTGCCATGCAGGGCCCACGATGTGGCTGGGAGATTCATCGTCAAGCTGTTGTATGCGTTCGCCGAGGTCAGTCTCGGTGACCTGGATGCCGCGATTCTCGAGAAAGCGCCGTGTATCGCATTCCTCGGTTAGCATGGATTTGGATTTGACCAGCGAGTCCGCCTTCCGGTCGCTCAGAATCTGGTAAACGATCTGGTTGTGCTCATGCGCGTCCTGCGCCCAGTGGACGGTAACGCCGTTAGCCTTGGCGCGGCTCTCGAACATTTCAAGGTAATGCGCCAGGTTGGACAGCGTGTGTTCCTTGATCTTCGAGGCTAGATCACGTAGCTGCTCCCATTCGGGCACCCGCCTTGCGGCGTCGTCGCGCTTGGTTCGCAGCATCCATAGCAACTGGTCGAGGTGCCGCTCGTGAGTCTTATCGTCGATAAACGCCGCCGCGTTCTTGGCCTGGTCTACAGTGCTCATTGGGCTACTCCATTCAAAACCTGCGCGATATGGAGGACCTTCAGCGGTGCGCCTAAACGATGTGCACAGCCTTGCAGGTGCATCAGGCATGACATGTCGGAAGAGACGAGATAGTCGGCGCCAGACTTACCGATGAATTCGAGTTTGTCGTATCCCATCTTGGCCGCCACCGCTTCCTCAGTAGCCGAGAACGTTCCGCCAAAGCCGCAGCATTCGTCTGGTCTTTCGAAATCGACGAAATCAATCCCCGGCACCTGCTCCAGCAGATTTTTCGGCTTGGAGAACTTAGCGTCGTGTACGCGCTCGCTCATCGAGGCCAGGCCGAGGCCGCGGATTGCGGAACAACTGGTGTGCAAAGCCACCTTGTGTTGGAACTTCGCCCACGGGAACTCACGCACCCGCAGAACGTCGTGCAGAAATTCCACGAGGTCGTACACGCTGGCTGAGACCTTGCGGCGCTCCGGCGAATCGGGCGCGGCAGTAAATTTGTTGCGCAGATGAAGCGTGCAACTACCCGACGGAGTTACGATGTGGTCGAACGCCGAAAAGTTCTTGATGAACAATTCTTCCGTTGCTCGCGCCTCCTCATAACATCCGCCATTCGCCATCGGCTGAGCGCAGCAAGTCTGGTCGAAGGGGTAAACGACATCCACTTTCAGCTTCTCTAGCAGCTCCAGCGTGGCGACACCGACTTCCGGATAAAAAAGGTCGACGTAACAAGGGATCATTAAGGCAACTTGCATGTGCGTCTTCTCTCCGACTTCCCAGACCTCTGAATCTGATCAGCGATCATTTGGCCAGTGCTACTCTCATCACCGGAAAAGGTCCCTCTTGGCTAGCTCGATGAGCTCTCTGTTGCTCGACAGATACTGAATCCACCTAATTCACGACGTTAACCGGATGGCCGTCCAGAAATGCGCGCACATTGGCGATTGCGGTATTGAGTAGCCGCGTTCGCGCTTCCTTGGTTGCCCAGGCAATGTGCGGTGTCACGATGCAATTCTTCGCACGTAAAAGTGGATTGTCGGGAGACGGCGGTTCGCTCGAAAGTACATCAACCGCGGCGCCCGCCAGACGACCGTTGTTGAGCGCATCAGCCAGGTCCTGTTCTATGATCAACGGGCCTCGCGACACATTGATGAGAAAGGCGCTCGGCTTCATCAGAGCGAGGGATCTTGCATTAATGATTCCCTGGGTTTGCGGGAGCAGCGGGCAGTGCAAACTCACGACATCGGCTAGCGACAACAGTTCATCGATTTCGCACCATCGAAAGTTGGGCAAGTCGGGGACCGCGCTTCTTACCTCATCGGCTGCAATTACTTGGAGTTCTAACGCTAGTGCTATCTCGGTCACGCGCCGTCCAATCCGACCAAGGCCTATGATTCCGATCGTCTTGCCGGCCAGCTCGATCAAGGGCGTTTTCCAGAAGGTGAAGTCCACCGATCGCGACCACTCTCCGGCGCGAGCCGCCTCACTGTGAAGGGCAACGTGATGGCACAGCTCCAGTAGCAGCGCAAAGGTGAGTTCCGCTACTGATGCTGTACCGTAGGTCGGAATATTGGTGACCGTGATCCCGAGCTCACGCGCCGCCTTCACGTCGACGACGTCGTAGCCGGTGAACAGTACGCCGATATAAAGGGTATTTTTGAACCGCCGCAGGATTTGCGCGGACAGATGAGTCTTCGTGGTCAGAACAATTTCCGCGTCGTGCGCCCGTGCTACGATCTGATCGTCTGCAGTGCGGTCAAACACTTGCAGCTCGCCGATCGCGCTTAGCGAATCCCAGCTCAAGTCGCCCGGATTCAACGCATGACCATCGAGAACAACTATCTTCATGACCGCCATAAATCGGCTTCCTCTTTCGTCGTTTAATTCATCGATCCTGATCACCGGAAAAGGTTCGTCTTGGCTAACTCGACTACTTCGCTGCCGCGTCCACTAAGCACAGCCTTAAGCATAAACAGGCCGAAGCCGTACGCCTGCTCGAGCTCGATCTTGGGCGGCATCGACAGCTCCTGCGGACTTGTCATCACATCAAGCAGGGCTGGACCGCGATGCGCCAGCGCACGGGAAATTGCCTGCTCCAGATCGGCTGGATCCTCAACGCGGATGCCGAGAATGCCCACCGCCTCCGCCATCTTCGCGAAGTCAGGATTTTTAAGATCGACACCTGTGGGCAGATAGCCCGCCGACTTCATCTCGAGGTCGACCAAACTGAGCTTGCCGTTATGAAAGACGACCACCTTTACCGGCAGCGCCATCTGCGTGAGCGTCAGCAGATCTCCCATCAGCATGGTAAAACCGCCGTCACCGGAGAGTGAGATTACCTGGCAACTGGGAAAGGCCGCCTGCGCCCCGATCGCCTGCGGCATCGCATTCGCCATCGAGCCGTGATTGAAGGAGCCGAGCAGGCGCCGCTTGCCGTTCATCTTGAGATAGCGCGCCGCCCAGACCGTGGGCATGCCTACGTCGCAGGTGAAGATCGCATCCTCTGCGGCTGCGTCGCTCAGCATCCTGGTCAGATACTGCGGATGGATCGGTTTGCGCCCGGCATGACCCGCGGTGAGATCGTCCAGCTCCTTGCGCGAGGTCTGATAGTGGCGAAGCGCTTTGTCGAGAAAGGTGCGATCGCTCTTCTCGCGCAAGCGCGGAAGCAGAGCCGCAATCGTGCTCTGAACATCGCCGACGAGTCCCATCGTCAGCGGCGCACGATTGCCGAGTTTTTCGCCGCGGATATCTATCTGCACAATCTTTGTATCAGTTGGATAGAACTGCCGGTAAGGGAAATCGGTGCCGAGCATCAGCAGCACATCGCAGCCGAGCATCGCATAGTAACCGGAAGCGAACCCAATCAATCCGGTCATTCCAACGTCATAAGGGTTGTCGTACTCGACGTACTCCTTGCCGCGCAGCGCGTGCACCATCGGCGCCTTGAGCGTCGCGCCGAGTTTCAGCAGTTCGTCGTGAGCACCGGCACAGCCGCTGCCGCATAATAAAGTGACGCGATTGGATTCGTTCAGGAGCTCCGCGAGCCGATCGAGGTCTCCATCCAAGGGCCGGATCAAGGGCTGCACTGGCTTTTGATAGGCCGCTGGAGCACTCAAATGTTCGCCAGACTGGAGCGCAACGTCGCCGGACAGAACGAGCACGGCAACTCCGCGGCGCGCGATTGTGGTAGTCATCGCGGTCTCCAGCGCACGCGGCATCTGTGCAGGAGTCGAGACCAACTGACAGTAGTAACTGCACTCCTTGAATAAAGACTCCGGATGCGTCTCCTGGAAATAATCGGAGCCGATCTCGCTGCTTGGGATATGTGCCGCGATTGCGAGAACCGGCACAGCGCTGCGATGGCAATCGAAGAGCCCGTTGATAAGATGAAGGTTGCCGGGACCGCAACTCCCGGCACAGACGGCAAGCTCGCCGCTGACGTGCGCGTCGGCGCCTGCTGCAAAGGCCGCTACTTCCTCATGGCGGACGTGAACCCACTCAATGGTTTTCTGTCGGCGCATAGCGTCGGTTATCCCGTTGAGCGAATCGCCGACTATTCCGTAGATTCTCTTAACGCCCGCCGCGGCGAGCGTCGCTACTAGGCTTTCCGCCACTGTCGGCATGATTTTTTCTCCCTCATAGCGGTGGTCGTGGGACTCTCACGCTCAAATTTTCCGGTATATGACGATTCTACTTCGAGTCGTCTTTTGGCGCGAATCCATTAAGCCCCGGGCCGGCGATCTACGACTCAGACAAGTTTTGGGTACTCGGGTTTGTAGACATGCTGCCGAATGAATGTCTCCATATTGGCTGGACGATCCACGCGGGCCAGGCTAGAGTCGAAGACGAGTTTGGCTACCCGCGCGGCGGTCTGAACTTCGACCTCCAGAATGTTCGATTGCGGTGGGAAGAGCATCCCGAGGTTCAACTGCTCGGGAGTTACCTGGTCGGCGACAGCATGTGCGGCCTCGATGAACATTTCATCGGTCGCGCGCTTTCCATTCGTGGCGTAAATGGCCATGCCGACGGCGGGGAAGATGTACAGGTTGTTGGCCTGCGAAGGCAGGAACGTCTGCCCGTCGAGATGAACCGGTGGGAATTGCACGCCGCCGGCGTAGACCGCCTTGCCCCTGGACCATGCGTAGGCCTGCTCGGGCAGACATTCGTGTTTATCGATCGGGTTGGAAAGAGCGAATATGATTGGCTGCGCGTTGAGGCGCGACATCGTCTCGACCACCTCCCGCGAGAACAGTTTGCCCACCGTGCTGACGCCAATGAGGACGGTCGGCTTGAAGTCCTCGATGGCCGCGACGATTTGTCGGCACTCGCTCGCCAAGTCGAAATGATCGAAAGGTTTGCTGGGCAGTAGCTTGTGTGCGTAAGGCAGCTTGTGTGGGGCAAGGCCGGGACGCCCTGCAACCACCAGTCCCTGAGTGTCGAACATCCGGATGTGCTGCCGGGCCACGTCGGGCGCCAGGCCCCGTTGGCCCATCGCGGAGACGATCAGATTGGCGAGGCCGATGGCGGCGGAGCCGGCGCCAAGAAAGAGGACCCGTTGCTCTTTGAGCTGGCCGCCGGTGATCTTGAGCGAGTTGATAAGGCCGGCGAGCGTGACGCCGCCTGTACCCTGTATGTCGTCATTGTAGCAGGAGACCTTGTTGCGGTATCGCGCAAGCAGCGCGATCGCATCTGAACCGGTCCAGTCCTCGAAGTGAATGCAGCAGTTTGGGAAGACCTCTTGAACGGCATCCACGAACTCGTCGACGAAGGCGTACAGCTCCTCGGTTGGCGGTCGATGCTGTCGCAGACCGACGTAGAACGGATCGCGGAGATAGGTTTCGTTGTTCGTTCCCGCATCCAGGTACATCGGCAGCAGGCCCTCCGGTGGCACGCCCGCCGCTGCGGTGTAGAGCTGGAGTTTCCCGATTGGAATGCCCATGCCATTGGCGCCCAAGTCGCCCAGGCCGAGGATGCGGCCGCCGTCGGTCACGCAGATGAACCTCACGTCTTTGACCGGCCAATTGCGTAGCACTTCCTTGACATGCCCCTTGCGGGTGATCG
>Ga0185299_10001987_pt1 | contig 34311 bp, 32 predicted proteins | sample PaiPotPPA55metaG_FD_128002 | JGI IMG/M metagenome (GOLD analysis project Ga0185299, IMG submission 128002) | Iron sulfur acid spring bacterial and archeal communities from Banff, Canada, to study Microbial Dark Matter (Phase II) - Paint Pots PPA... ...
TTTCAAGATGGGCGCTTCGACGAGGATCGTTTCCATGCCCTCGTCGATTGGCAGATCGTCAACGGCACGCATGGTCTCGTGCCAGTTGGAACGACGGGGGAAAGTCCCACCCTGTCGCACGAGGAGCACCGCAAGGTCATCGCGGCCTGCATCGGCGAGGCCAAGGGGAGAGTTCCGGTCATCGCCGGGGCGGGGTCGAACAACACGCAAGAAGCGATCGAACTTGCGCGTTTCGCGGAAGCCGCGGGCGCCGATGGCCTTCTGATCGTCACACCCTATTACAACAAGCCGTCGCAGGAGGGTCTTTTTCGCCATTTCAAGGCGGTCAACGATGCCGTGGGCATTCCGATCATCATCTACAATATTCCGCCGCGTTCGGTCGTCGATATGTCGATCGATACCATGAAGCGGCTTTACGAATTAAAAAACATCGCGGGCGTCAAGGATGCGACCGGCAATCTCGCCCGCACGGGGCTCCAGCGCCACGCGCTCGGGCCAGATTTCATCCAGCTTTCGGGCGAAGACCTGACGGCACTCGCGGTGATGGCGCATGGCGGCCATGGCTGCATTTCGGTCACCGCGAATGTCGCGCCCAAACAATGTGCGCAAATGCAGGAGGCGTGTCTTGCCGCCGATTTTGTGGCGGCTCTAAAGATGCTCGATCAATTGACCCCGCTGCACGCGGCCTTGTTCGTCGAACCCAGTCCGGCGGGTCCCAAATATGCGCTCTCCTTGCTCGGCAAAATTCTTGGCGAAATACGGCTCCCCATGCTGCCGGCCTCGGAGACGGCGCAAGCCGCGATCAAGGCCGCGATGATCCATGCCGGGCTCACTCATGCCTGACAAACCGGAATCGCGCGTGGGGTGCTAAGTGACATCCAAGCCAGAGCGCCCGCGAAAGATCGCCGCGGATAACCGGCGGGCGCGGTACAATTACGAAATCGGCGAAATTTTTGAAGCGGGCCTGATGCTCACCGGCACCGAGGTGAAGTCGCTGCGCACCGGCAAGGCCACCATCGCGGAAAGTTACGCTTCCGTCGATAGAGCGGGCGAGGTTTTTCTCGTCAATGCGAATATCCCGGAATATTTGCAAGCCAACCGCTTCAACCATCAGCCGAAACGGCCGCGCAAGCTGCTTCTAAAATCGCGGGAGATCGCGAAGCTCGCGCAGGGCACCGAACGCCAGGGAATGACGATCGTGCCGCTAAAAATTTATTTCAACGAGAAGGGCCGTGCAAAGATCGAAATCGCGCTCGCTCGCGGAAAACAACTGCACGACAAGCGCGAGACCGAAATGGCGCGCGATTGGAATCGCGAAAAGGGGCGGCTCTTGCGGGAAAAGGGGTGATGGTTGGCGGTCGTTTGAAAAAAAGCCTGTTGTAAGAGCAACTCCCGGGCGCGGTCCGTCATTGCGAGGAGCGCAGCGCTGATCGAAGCAAGCAATCCCTCGTGGCGGGATCTTTATGAAGATCTGGCGTGAGCCGCCTCGTCATTGTGACCGCGAGCCGAAGGCGAAGCGGGAAGCAATCAAGGGGCAACGGGCGACTGGATTGCTTCGTCGCTACGCTCCTCGCAATGACGACCCTTCGGGCCACCGCCTGAGGCAGTCGCAAAGCGAGTGTTGACAAGTGCGGACCCGTCTAGCCGATAATGCTCGCCGCGAGTTGAATGGTAAAGCTGAGAAGCTCCAAGTCACAAACTGTCGCTTTTTGGGAAAGACCGCGATGCAACCGCACCCTATGACTTCCATCATGCAATGGTCCGTCTCTATAGCTGCATTAGCCGTGGCCGCGTGTGCTATTAGCTTTACAGTCTGGACATGGCGTGAAAAGCGCAATGCCGACCTCGTGAAGATTGGCGTCAGTGTTTTGCGGGTTGATCCGGAAAAGGAAAAACAAATTAGCGCGGCAACACGCGAATGGGCGCTTAACCTCATCGATGCCAATGCGGGCGGGGTGAAATTTTCTCCTCCGGTGGCACGTGAATTGCTGCTAAAGAAACCTTTAGCAACGGGCGACTATTTTGGAGACTATGGAAGCTCATACTACGAACCAGCTAAACCCAGTCTGGGCAAACCGTCATCTGAATAGGTCCGGAGGGTCGGACAAACTGAAACTAAAGCCTTGTGACGTAGCCGCTGCCCATGTCCCATAACACCTTCGGCCATCTCTTCCGGGTGACGACCTTTGGCGAGAGCCATGGTCCGGCGATCGGCTGCGTGGTCGATGGCTGTCCGCCCTTGATCCCGCTCGAAGAGGGCGACATCCAGGCCTTCCTCGATCAGCGGCGTCCCGGCACCTCGCGCTTCACAACCCAGCGGCAAGAGGCCGATCAAGTCAAAATCCTCTCCGGCGTTTTTCATGATGAAAAATCCAAGCGCCAGGTGACGACCGGAACGCCGGTCGCGCTTTTGATCGAGAACACCGATCAGCGCTCAAAGGATTACGACACGATCAAGGACACCTACCGGCCGGGCCACGCCGATTTTACGTACGATCTCAAATATGGAATCAGGGACCATCGCGGCGGCGGCCGTTCTTCCGCGCGGGAAACCTCCATGCGCGTGGCCGCCGGTGCGATCGCCCGCAAAATCATCGATAAGGTGCTGATCCGCGGTGCGCTCGTGCAAATGGGTCCGCACAAAATCGATCGCGCCAATTGGGATTGGGACGAGTGCGCCAAGAATCCGTTTTTCTGCCCCGACGCCAAGGCGGCGGCATTTTTCGAGACGTATCTCGATTCCATTCGCAAGGCGGGGTCTTCCATTGGCGCCGTCATCGAGATCGTGGCCGAAAATGTGCCGCCGGGCTGGGGCGCGCCGGTCTATGGCAAGCTCGACGCGGAATTGGCGAACGCTCTGATATCGATCAACGCGGCCAAGGGCGTCGAGATCGGCGACGGTTTCGCCGCCGCCGGACTTTCCGGCGAAGCCAACGCGGATGAAATTCGCCGTAGCGAGGACGGCGCGCCGCTTTTTTTGTCGAACCACGCGGGCGGGATACTCGGCGGGATCTCGACCGGCCAGCCGGTCGTCGCGCGTTTCGCGGTCAAGCCCACCTCCTCGATTTTGACCCCGCGCCGGACCATCGATCGTTCCGGCGCCGAGACCGAAATCTCGACAAAAGGGCGCCACGATCCTTGCGTTGGAATCCGCGCCGTTCCGATCGGCGAAGCGATGGTTGCCTGCGTCCTCGCCGATCAGTTCTTGCGCCATCGCGGCCAAGTCGGCGAAACCACGCAATGGCCGTTTGCGCCATGAGTGTGAAGGATCTGGCGATGCCTGGACCGGAAATTTCGCCTTGTGGCGCTTCCCCGTCGTCCGCTCGCGCCCGGGCGAAAAAATTTTGCGAGGTCTACGGCCTCGAAGTGCCCATTCTGCTTGCGCCGATGGCGGGGTCGTGCCCGGTGGCCTTGAGCGTAGCCGTCGCCAACGCCGGCGCGATGGGCGCGATGGGCGCCTTGTTGATCTCGCCGGCATCGCCGCATGGTCGGACTCATTCCGGCGCGAGAGCAACGGAAGTTTTCAGCTCAATCTCTGGGTTCCGGATCCGCCGCCCGCGCGCCATGCGGAGGCCGAAGAGAAAGTCCGGCGTTTCCTGGCGCAATGGGGCCCCAAGGTTGCTCCCGAGGCCGGCGATGCGCGCCCGCCTGATTTCATGGCGCAATGCGCGGCGTTGCTTGCGGCAAAACCCCGCGCCGTCTCCTCGATCATGGGACTCTTTCCGCCCGAATTTGTCGCAAGCCTCAAGGCAAAGGGTATTGCGTGGTTTGCCACAGCCACGACGCTCTCCGAGGCGTTTCGTGCACAGGAAGCCGGGGCAGATGCGATCGTCGGGCAAGGGATCGAATCTGGCGGACATCGCGGCGCCTTCGATTCTGCCGCGGCAGAGCGGCAGTGTGTCGGGCTCTTTGCCTTGGTCCCCCGCGTCGCCGACGTGCTCTCCGTCCCGGTGATCGCGGCGGGCGGGGCCGGCGACGGGCGCGGGATCGCGGCGGCTCTGATGCTCGGCGCCTCCGCGGTGCAAATGGGGACGGCATTCCTGCGCTGCCCGGAAGCGCAAATCAATCCGGCATGGGCCGAGGCGCTTGTCGAACTTGAACCGGAGGACACGGTGTTGACCCGCGCCTTTAGCGGTCGACTGGGACGAAGCGTCAATAACGCCTATGTCCGGGCGGCCGCCGCGCGTGGCGCGCCGCCGCCCGCGCCCTACCCCGTCCAGCGCGGCCTGACCCAAGCGTTGCGTGAAGACGCACAGAGAACGCACGACAAGGACCGGCTGCAAGCATGGGTGGGACAGTCCGCCGCGATGGCTCGCGCCGAACCTGCCGGAGACGCTGTGCGGCGCATCTGGGGGGAGGCAAACGCCTTGTTGCCTTAAGGGCCAGCGGGCGTTGTTAAACGCGATATGCCCAGAGACCTCGAAGGCAACGGCAAGCCGCGTCGCGTGAATTTTTGCTTTATCTTCTTCTTACGCGCGCGGATTGGATTCATTAGGAACGTATTGTTCTTGACAAATGGAACACTTTGTTCCATCACGCCGGGGTGAAATTAGCTGCGTACCTTATTGCTGCGGGACTCGATGAATCGGCCTTTGCGGCAACGCTCGGGGTGAGCCCAAAGGGCGTCCGGCATTGGGTGCGCGGAATTCGCACTCCCCGTCCTGAACAAATGCAAAAGATCATCGCCGCAACCAACGGCGCCGTCACGCCGAATGACTTTCTCGAACCGGTCGCAACGAAGGAGATTGCCGCGATGCCCCATTCGGTCACGGAGGCGATTGAGGCGATCGCGCGCGGCGAAATCGTCATCGTCACCGACGACGGCGACCGCGAGAACGAAGGCGATTTGATTTGCGCCGCATCGCTTTGCACGCCGGAAAAAATGGCCTTTATCATCCGCCATTCCTCCGGCATCGTTTGCGCGCCGGTGACCGCCGCCGACGCCAGACGATTGAACCTTCAGCCAATGGTGGCGGCCAATGAGGCGCCGCACGGCACCGCCTTCACGGTATCGGTCGATGTCAAGCATGGTTTGACCACAGGCATTTCTGCCGAACAGCGCAGCAATACGGTTCGCGGTCTCGCCAATGGCAATACGGGGTCAGCCGATTTTGTCCGGCCCGGCCATGTGTTTCCGCTTATCGCGAGGGAAGGCGGGGTGCTGATGCGTTCGGGCCATACCGAGGCGGCGGTCGATCTTTGCCGGCTGGCTGGTCTGCCTCCTGTTGGCGTGATCTGCGAGCTCGCCAATGATGACGGTACGGTCATGGCCGGACCGCAGATCGAGGGTTTCGCGGCAAAACATGGTTTGAAGCGGATTTCGGTCGCCGATCTCATCGCGCACCGGCAAGCGCGCGAAAAAATCGTCGAGCGGGTCAAGACGTTTCAGGTCATGGGCACCAGCGGTCCGCTGACCGGCTATGCCTATGTCACGCCCTATGATCCCGTGCAGCATTTCGCCTTCGTCCAAGGCGACATCGGCGATGGTCGCGATATTCCCGCTAGGCTGCATCGGATCGATATCATCGCCGATGTGATCGCGGGCGGCGACAGCATCCGCAAGACTTTTGCGGCGTTCAAGAAAAACGGCCGCGGAGTGTTTATTTTTTTGCGCGATGGCACGGCGGGCGTACCGCTCAATATCGCCGGCATGGAGAGGCCCGATTCCGAAACCAAGCGCACCAGGGAGTGGCGCGAAATCGGTCTCGGCGCCCAGATCCTGCGCGATCTCGGGATCTCCTCGATCCGCCTGCGCACGCCACGGCCGATGACATACGTAGGCCTCTCCGGCTTCGGCATCGAGATTTCATCGAGCGAAGGACTGGAGTAAAGGTCGCGCTCTACTCAGTTGGCATAGGGCCGGCCGAACGGAAACGGAGGTTCTTCGTCATCATCAGCTCGCCCGTAATACCCGCCGAAGAACGGCGTTCCTACTCCATCGATCGGGTTGAAGACGCCGTAGCGATAGCCCTGATTCGCCGGAACCCAATAATTGTAGCGCGCGGCGTCGGCGGCAATCGCAAAGAGGACGGGGTTTTGCCACGGCGGGCGCTGGTGACGCAGGCGATAGCGCCAAGCGCCAACGCGATAGCGGATTGGCAGCGGATAAAAGCCGAGACCGCTGTCGGGATCTCCGACGAGTTCAACAAAGTGCCCCCTCCGCCCTCTCAAAACGCGATGCGCGCGAAGCCCGTAGAGTCTGCTGCCATACCCGATGCTGCGGATGAAGCTGCGGTGCAGCGTGCCGTTGACCTGCTTATGATAGACGTCCCGTTTGGACGGCGAACGTGCCTGCGCGGCCGCGGCCGGCGCAAATGCGAACGCCGTGACGATCGCGAGAACCCATGGATTCCAGCCCCGGCGCATCGCCCTGATCTCCAAACTTTGGCGCTTCATGAGGGACTCCGTGGCGGCACCTGCACCTTATCGCAACATTCTGCTTGATCCAAATCCCAGCTTTGCGCCTTGCCCCGTGCGACACAAAGCACGTTTGCGCACTATTCCGGTCAATTTCTTTAGTCATGCACCCATTAGCGTTTCGACATGCGCGGCGACGGAGCGGGCGAACCCTTCGAGGTGATAGCCGCCTTCGAGAACCGAGACGATGCGGCCCTTGGCGTGTTTTTCGGCGATCTCCATTAATCGCTCGGTCGCCCAGGCAAAATCCGCTTCGACAAGATTGAGACTGCCGAGCGGATCGAGACGATGCGCGTCGAATCCGGCCGAGATGACGATCAAATCCGGGCGAAACGATTTTACGCGAGGCAACAGCACCGCTTCCATCGCCGCCCGGAACACCGCGCCATCGTCGCCGGCGGCGAGCGGCGCATTGACGATATTGTCATGCTCGCCGCACTCGTCGCGGCCGCCGGTGCCAGGAAACAGCGGCATTTGATGCGTCGAGGCGTAGAGGACGGAGCGGTCGGACCAGAAAATTTCTTGGGTTCCGTTGCCGTGATGCACATCGAAATCGAGGATCGCCACCCGTTCGGCACCATGCGCGGCTTGCGCGTGGCGGGCCGCGATCGCCGCATTGTTGAAGAAGCAAAACCCCATCGGCGACGCGATCCCGGCATGATGGCCTGGAGGACGCATCGCGACAAAGGTATTTTTGGCGCCGCCGCGCATGACTTCATCGACAGCCGCCGTGGCGGCGCCGACGCAATGGCCGATCGCGTCAAAACTTTGCGCACTCATCACCGTGTCCGGATCGAGAAGGACTCTTCCCCGCGCGGGGGTCGCGGCCTCGATCGCGTCAACATAGTGCGCGGGGTGAACACGCAAGATCGCCAGGCGATCGACTCCTGGCGCATCCGCTCGGTTCAGCGCCGCGAAGCGCGCGTGTTCGAGGGCCTCCGTTATCACCCGGATACGGTCTGGACGTTCTGGATGACCAGGTCCGGTATCGTGATCGAAAACCGATGAGTGGCTCAAAAAAAGCGTGGTCACGTGGACAAACTCGCAGAACGCGCCGCCGGGCAGCCGGCTTCATGAGTTTTACCGGGGCGCGGGCCTGCTAAGCGCCAAGTTTGAGATTGTCACCAATGTCCGTCTCAGAGGCCATCCCATCACTTATGGCGTCCCAAGCCTTCTGTCCATTTGGCCACGCCGCGTAAGAATAGTTTCGACCGCGGCGGATTCCGCAAAACCGCGAAGATTTACGGTTGAACCAACTCGCGACAGTTGGTTTGCTCAGATATCGGGCGGATTTTTGGAGGACCGGGTGGCGCGTACCTTGCTTGGAGAGATCGATAGCTTGCTGGCCTGGCGCGCCGGCGGACGGCTTCTTGTCGGACGCGAGCGCATCGCCCTGCTCGAAGCCGTGATGGAGCACAAGAGCATCACCAAGGCGGCGGAAATAACCGGGTTTAGCTACAAGACCGCCTGGGATGCGGTCAACGCGATCAATAATCTTCTGCCGCGCCCGGCGTTCGTCACCCGCACAGGCGGTTCGCATGGCGGTGGCGCCGAAGTTACCGACGAAGGGCGGCGATTGATCCTAACCTTCCGCCATCTCGAAGAAAAACTCGGCCGTATTTCGACGGCGATCGCGGCGGAAGGCTTGGAGCATGACCAAGACCTTCTATTTTGGGGCATCGGTCTGAAACTCAGTGTCCGCAATTCGCTTTTCTGCAAGATTGTCAAAATCACGCGAGCTCCCATCAATATCGAAGTAAAGCTCGAAGTTTCGCCCGCCCTCATGATCACCACGGTCGTTACTAATGCGAGCATGAATGAACTCGGCCTCGCGCCAGGCCGCTGGTGCATCGCGATGGTCAATGCCTCTTCCGTCATGCTTGCGCAAAACGACGCGGCGCCACGCATGTCGGCACGCAATAAAATCGCGGGAACCGTGGTTCGCCGTACCGATGACGGCGCCGATAGCGAGATCACCATCGATATCGGCGGCGGCAAGACCATCACCGCGGTTGTCACCCGCGGAGGCGCCGACGAGGCCGGGGCCACGCCAGGCGCGCAGGTCCTGGCAATCTTCAAGACCTCCCATGTCATTCTCGCGACCGATTGAGGGAAAATTGTTCGCCGGCGGCACGGCCAGCCCCATTCTTGAGCCGTCAAATCCCTCGATCTGTTGGCTCCGGTCATAACGGCCCCGATTTTCCTTCATCCACATCGGTCAGCCTGCTCGCAGAAAATACCCCATTATTGTGGAATGCCTCAACGACCATGCGAACTCAGCCGCGCGTCGGCTATCGTTTCGATCAGCGCCGCCATATCTTGTCTTGGGTCGCCCGAAGTTTTGCCCAAAGAAAGATGCTCGACCGTCACATTCGTTTGCAGCGCGCGCAAGCTGAGTTTGAAGACGAGCCACACGGAGCGGTGTTGAAACTCCATGTCGAGAGTAATGACCGGCAAACTATTCCAATCAAGTTCGAATTCCGCGCCCCAACCGAATGACAATGTTCCGGGTTTGAAAAACAGTTCTACCGATGAATTTACGATATCCTGAATATTGGCAAACTTTTCGGCGTGGATATAGGCGATGAAATCCGCGACGTCGACCAGCCGCAATTCGGCGGCGACCGGTTCGAAGGCCGTGCCGAGAGCGTTCGTCGGAAGTTCGACATGATCGTCGTGCTGCCCTAACAACATATGAGATACTTTCATTTCGCCGATCCCTTCCGCTGGCTTTTAGCATACAGAATATGAATTATCTCCGCTACCGTTATATAAAATTCAGACGGAATGGCTCGATCGACTTCAACGCTGGCGTCCATGGATCTTGCCAAAGGCTTGTCTTCAACGATTTGGAATCAAATGCTGCTCGGCTATTTCCTGAACCCTTATGGCTATGACGACTGTTCCTTTGAAAAGAACCAAGGGCGCGCCGCCTTCTCGTAGATAACGAAGAGCTATGGCGTAAGGGGTGGGATTGTAGCCAGCAATTGACAGCATGACCTTCGCCACACAATCGGGAAAATCATGCCGAACCCAAAGCGTCCGATCGGCAGCCTTCTGGTCCTCGGCGGCGCGCGGTCGGGCAAAAGCCGCTACGCGCAAAGTCTCGCGGAACGCTCCCGGCTTCACCCGGTCTTGATCGCGACGGCGCAAGCCCATGACGCCGAAATGGCCGAGCGCATCGCCCGCCACGCCGCCTCACGCGACCCGGGCTGGACCCTCGTCGAAGAGCCCGTCGCGCTTGCCGGGGCGCTCCGCCGCGAGGCCCGGAAGGATAGGATCGTTGTGGTCGATTGCGCGACGCTTTGGCTCAGCAATCTTCTCTTGAAACATGATAATCCGGCGACCGCGACACAAGAATTGGCGCAAAGCGTCGCCGGACTAGCCGGTCCGATTATCTTCGTCTCGAACGAGGCCGGTTGCGGAATCGTGCCGGAGAATGCGCTCGCACGCTCGTTCAGGGACGCCCAAGGTCTGCTCAACCAGGCGCTGGCGGAGGCTTGCGAGGCGGTCGTTTCGGTCAACGCCGGGATCGCGCGCTGCATCAAACCCGCGCGCGAGCCCAATTTTCGATTCTGACGAATCGCTCCTGCCGGGGTCAATCCACGAGGTTCGCCGGATAATGTTGCGGGTCCTTTGGCATCGGTTCGAGATCGGGCTGCCGCACATCCAATAGGTTGATCGAGCGGAGGATTGAGCCATCCTGAAAAACAGATGCAGAAAGAAGCTTCGTCCATCTCCAACCTAGCCATATCGGTACGGACGAGCTTCCAAAGCGCGTCGAGATCGCCGGTCCGCGCCTTGGCATCGATGCGTTCATGAAATCGATGCGTTCATGAATATGGCCCGCTGCATCGACCACCTCGAAAGAATGGTTGAATCGAACGCTTAGGCCAGCTATTCGGAGGTAACGCCGTCTGGATCGACCGTGAAGGAGAAACACCAATGTCGGCGCGAAGGTCGTCAGCCATGGCCGCTACATCGCCTTCCAGACTCCCGAAGTCAGTATCTCGCGGTATCTGTTTGCCGACATCCTACGGCTAATCGCAGAACCGCGGCCACCACCGGCCGCATCAACAGCGTAAGGCTCTTGAATGTCGTGCGTTCGCTGCCATGGGAGAATTGCGTCCCGATGACGGCAAACTCGACATTTTTCGGCGCTCGGCGTGGCGGCGGCGGGCTCGGACACCCCTCCTTAACATGCCGCGACGGTTCAGGTTTGCCCGCAAAGCCTAACTGATGCACAGTGACGCGAAAAATGGCAGTTATCTGGGGAATGCCGGTTAATGGGCCCGGGCCCTAGACTACTCTGGCGCCCAGGTGGTTGGACCGGCCGGCTATCTGGGAAATGACGGTTAACGGTGAGGTTTCCAATGATTGATAGCACGATCGCGGCAGAGCGATCGGACACCGGCAGTTCGGCCGAAATCGACAGCCGCATACGCATAGTTCTTGCGCTCCTGTTCTTTTTTTCGGGCTTTTGCAGCTTGCTCTACCAGGTCGTATGGGTCCGGATGGCTTTCGCGCGATTCGGCGTGATCACGCCGGTTTTATCGGTTGTCCTGTCGGTGTTCATGCTGGGACTGGGCATCGGCTCGATTCTGGGCGGCAAGGTGGCGCAACGCTGGAGCCATAGGCTCAAGATCTCTTCGGCGTATCTTTACGGCGCGGCCGAGCTAGTCATTGGGATCGGCGCTTTTGTGGTCCCGCTGCTTTTCCGAGCAGGCGAGCATTATCTGCTGATGACGGGAGAGGCCAGTTCGACGGGCTATATGGTCCTATCGGCGATCTTCATCGTCGTGGCGATTCTCCCCTGCTGCGTGATGATGGGCGCCACCTTCCCCCTCATGATGGCCTTCGTCCGTCAAATCGACCCAGCCAATCGCAACAGTTTCAGTTTTCTCTATTTGGCGAATGTCGTCGGCGCGATGGTCGGCACGGCGGTCACCGCGCTCGTTCTGGTGGAGCTGTTCGGCTTTTACGGCACCTACGTGATTGCCGCAAACTGCAATTTTCTTATTGCCGCAGCGAGTTTCGTTCTGGCGCGCTTCTATCCCTTCACGCGTGATCAACCGACCGAATTGCAGGAACGAGTATATGCTCCGGCGCAGGCCGGATCCCTCGAGTCCAAGCGCTGGCCCGAACTGGTTCTTTTCACGACCGGCTTTACGGCCTTGGCGATGGAAGTGATATGGACCCGCGCCTTCACCCTCGTGTTGCAGACGAGCATCTATTCATTCGCCGCAATTCTGACCATTTACCTGCTGTCGACCTGGATCGGATCTTATATCTACCGCGGCTGCCTGTTGAGCGGATGGTTGGTGTCCACGGAACGGGTCCTCGGCGTCCTCTGTATATTTTCTCTGATTCCAATTGTGCTGAACGATCCACGCTTCAACCACAACGTGATTTTGACGCTGGAAAGCATCGTTCCGTTTTGCCTGGCGCTGGGTTACCTGACGCCGCGATTGATCGACGAATATTCGCAGGGTTGCCCCGCTGGCGCCGGCAGGGCGTACAGCGTGAATATCGCAGGAGGCATTCTTGGGCCGCTCGTCGCGGCCTATATCCTGCTGCCAACTATTGGGATGCGCGCCGGACTTCTGGTACTTTGCGCGCCGATATTCCTGCTGTTCTCCTGGGCGACATCGCATGCGCTGGTTTCGTCCGGGAGGCGGATCGAAATCGTCGCGCCCAGCATTGCGCTGCTGCTTTTCTCGATATTCGTGAGTAGGGTTACGAGGATGGAGTCCTGTACAACGGACCGCAGGAAACCCATCGCGATCACGTCGCCTCGGTTACGGCCTACGGCGTGGGAATGTCGAAGGACCTGATGGTCAACGGCATCGGCATAACCGCTCTGACGCCGATTACCAGCGCCTTGGCATCGATGCGTTCATGAATCTGGCCGCTGCATCGACCACCTCGAAAGAATCGTTGAAGCGAACGCCCAGGCCGGCGAGTCCCAGTTTGAATTTCAGCAATGGGTGGAAAGCCAAAGTGCGTCGCGGGCTATCGCACGAACTCAATTTTGGCGGGGGTTCCCAATGAGCTCAGTCGATCGGACATTTCTACGGGTCGATCTTGAGAACAACACGGAAGCGGGCCTTGCCGCTCATCATCCGGTCATAGGCGGCTTGGGCGTCTTCAAACGGAAAAATCTCATTCATCGAGGCGATGTCGTTGAGCTGACTGAACAGAAGCGTGTCTTCCGAGTCGGCCGCAGTGCCCGAATACCAGCCCCGCACCGAAGCGCGTTTGCCGAGGAGGTCCAGAGAATTGACGGTCAGAGCGCCGACCGCGCCGATGACCATCATGGTTCCATTGACACCGAGGCCACCCGAGATCGCTTGCATCGCTTCGGCGCTTGTGACGGTGGCGATGATGGCCTTGGCGCCGCCCATGGCCTGCAGCGCTTGGGCCGGATCGCCCACTTCGCTGTCGATGTAGTCGTGCGCGCCCAGGGACCGCGCGAGGACTTCCTTGTCGCGCCCGCGATTTACCGCCACGGTCCGGAATCCCTGCCGGGCGGCGAATTGTATGCCCAGGTGGCCAAGTCCGCCGACCCCATGGATCGCCACCAGATCGCCCGGCTTCGCGCCGCAGTTTCGAAGGGCGTTGAAGGTGGTGATGCCGGCGCAGAGGAGCGGCGCGGACTCGACAGGGTCCAGGGCCTCCGGTACGTGCGCCAGGGCCGAGGCGAGCGCCAGCATGTGGGTGGCGTAGCCGCCGTCGCGGGTGATGCCGGTGACGCCGTGAATGTTTTCGCAGGCGAAGGCGTCGCCCCGCCGGCAATGGCCACAGTAGCCACACGAACCGCCGAACCAGCCCACCCCGACCCGGGCGCCCACGTCCCATCCTTCCACGTTCGGACCCAGGCCGTCGATCACGCCGATCACTTCATGGCCGGGAATGCGTGGATAGCTGAGCCCGGGCATGTGACCTTCGACGGTGATAGAGTCACTATGGCAGACCCCGCAGGCGTGCACGCGGATGCGGACCTCGTGACGGCCGGGCTGGGGCAGGTCGCGCTCCTCCATGCGGAAGGGCCCGCCAGGTTCCGGAACGATCATTGCGCGCATCTTCAAAATGGCGGACTCCGCTGTGGGTAGGGCCAAGTTATATAAAAGCCGAGGGCGTGCAGATCTAGAGCGGCCCACCGCCCAATGTTGCCTATGGGCGGAAGCAGAAAAACAAACTGCGACACTCCCGACTGAGGGTTGCTTTTTTAAACCAGCTCTAGATGGGGTCATTGGGGAGTTTTTGATCAACCGTGACGGAGGTATCGTTGACGTCCACGAGGCTTTCAGAAACCGACGAGCAGCCGTTTGAATCCTCGGGTCAAACGATACCTTAATAACGCGGAAGAATGTGAGCGTTTGGCTGCGCAGGCGCAGGATCCTGACGTAAAAGCGGCGCTCATTTTGATCTCGCGGCAATGGCGGGAGCTGGCAAGGCAAGTTGAGAATTTGGAACGCGATCGATAGGGGGCCAAACTGATGCGCTACCCAAAAGGCGGCAGCCTTGCAAATCCCGAGACGAAGGCATAATAACATCTAGTTTGACGTGGAATTAGCTATATTACGGGATTTATATGTGAAATATGCCGTCTCACCGCATTTGCGCCGGCTCGAATCGGAGGCGATCTTCATCATCCGCGAGGTAGCCGCGGAGTTCGCGCGCCCGGTGATGCTCTATTCCATCGGCAAGGATTCGAGCGCGATGCTGCATCTTGCCCAAAAAGCCTTCTTTCCATCGAAACCGCCGTTTCCATTGCTTCATGTCGATACCACTTGGAAATTTCGCGAAATGATCGCTTTTCGCGACCAGGCCGCGAAACGGGCCGGGATGGAACTTCTCGTCCACATCAACAAGGATGGTTTGAGGCGCGGCATTTCGCCGATCGCCTCGGGGTCCTCCGTGCATACCCAGGTGATGAAGACCGAAGGGCTGCGCCAGGCCCTCGATCTTTGGCATTTCGACGCGGCGTTTGGGGGCGCCAGGCGCGACGAGGAAAAAAGCCGGGCCAAGGAAAGGATTTTTTCGCACCGCTCGGCCGCCCACGCCTGGGATCCGCGCAAGCAACGGCCCGAACTCTGGCAGCTTTTCAATACCAGGATCAAACCAGGCGAATCGATGCGGGTGTTTCCGCTGTCCAATTGGACCGAGCTCGATGTCTGGGATTATATCCTGGCCGAGGACATTCCCGTCGTGCCGCTCTATCTTGCCAAGGAGCGTCCCGTCGTGGCGCGGGGGGGTACCCTCATCATGGTCGATGACGAACGGCTGCCGCTGCGTCCTGGCGAAGTTCCGCGCATGGAGCACATTCGTTTTCGCACGCTCGGCTGCTATCCCCTGACCGGGGCGATCCGCTCGCAAGCCGCGACGCTGCCCGAGATGATCGCCGAAATGCGCGCCTCGAGAACATCGGAGCGGGAGGGCCGTCTGATCGATCACGACGAATTCGGCTCGATGGAAAAGAAAAAGCGCGAGGGCTATTTCTGATGCTCGACACGGTGCAAATCAACCCGCGGTCGCTTGTCGAGCCTACCCTCAGATTGCTCACTTGCGGCTCGGTCGATGACGGCAAATCGACGCTGATCGGCCGCCTGCTCTACGAGCAGAGCCTCATTCTCGACGATCAGCTTGCGGCGCTCGAGCGCGACTCCCGAAAACACGGCACCGATGGCGACAATATCGACTTCGCGCTGCTCGTGGACGGGCTCGAGGCCGAGCGCGAGCAGGGGATCACGATCGATGTCGCCTATCGTTATGTTTCGAGCGCGAAACGTTCCTTTATCGTCGCCGATACGCCCGGCCATGAGCAATATACCCGCAACATGGCAACCGGCGCGTCGGGCGCCGATCTCGCGGTTCTGCTCGTCGACGCGCGCAAGGGCCTCTTGACCCAGACCTGCCGGCATGCCGCGATCGTCGCGCTGACCGGCATTAGGCATGTGGTGCTAGCGGTCAACAAGATCGATTTGACCGGCTTCGACGAGGCGGGCTTCGCCAAGATCGCGGCCGATTTCAGACGATTCGCGGCGGCGCTCGATTTCAAGACGATCACGCCCATTCCGATTTCGGCGCGCCATGGCGACAATATTTCAAGCAAGAGCGCCAATACGCCTTGGTATCGCGGGCCGGCCCTGCTCGATTATCTTGAGACCATCGATGTCGTGGAAGACGGGGCGACCCGGCCGTTTCGCTTCGCCGTCCAATGGGTCAATCGCCCGCATCTCGATTTTCGCGGTTTTTCGGGGACCATCGCGAGCGGGGCGCTACGTCCCGGCGACGAAATCGCCGTCGCGGGTTCCGGCCGCCTCTCGCGGGTCGCGCGCATCGTCACCGCCGATGGCGACGTTCAAAGTGCAACGGCCGGCGATGCCGTCACCCTCACTCTGGCCGATGAGCTCGATATCGCGCGCGGCGATATTTTGTGCGATCCGAAAAACCGGCCCGAGGTCTCCGACCAGTTCGCCGCGCATCTCATTTGGATGAGCGATGGCAAGCTCTTGCCTGGCCGCTCCTATCTCATGAAAGCGGGCACCAGGACCGTTCCCGTCTCGGTTACCGAGCTCAGACATCGTCTCGATGTCAATACGCTCGGCGAACTCGCGGCGAAAACCTTGAGTCTCAACGAAGTCGGCTTTTGCAATCTCGCCACGACCACGCCGGTCGCCTTCGACCCATATAAGGAAAATCATACGACCGGCGCCTTTATTCTGATCGATCGGATCACCAACGCCACGGCGGCGGCGGGGTTGATCGCTTTCGGGCTTCGCCGCGCGACCAACATTCATCTCCAGGGCCTCGCCGTCGCCAAGCAAGATCACGCCCGGATCAAGCATCACCAACCCGCCGTTTTGTGGTTCACCGGGCTCTCCGGCTCGGGCAAGTCGACCATCGCCAATCTCGTCGAATCCCGGCTTTACGCGCATGGCGTCCACACGATCATGCTCGATGGCGACAATGTGCGGCATGGGCTCAACAAGGATTTGGGTTTCTCCGAGGTCGACAGGGTCGAAAATATCCGCCGCATTGGCGAAGTGGCAAAGCTCATGACACAAGCCGGGCTGATCGTGCTTTGCTCCTTTATTTCACCGTTCCGAGCCGAGCGGCGGATGGTGCGCGAATTGCTCGACAGACATGAATTCATCGAGATTTTCGTCGCTACGCCACTTGCGGATTGCATTGCGCGCGATCCGAAGGGCCTCTACAAAAAGGCGATGGCTGGAGAGATCAAGAATTTTACCGGCATTGATCAGAGCTATGAGGCGCCGGAAGCGCCCGAGCTTATCGTCGGGCTAGACAAACAGACCGCCGAGCAGGCGGCGGCGCAAATCGTCGCGCTGCTCACCACGCGCGGCCTCATCGACCACATCGACGATCTCGCCGCCGACTGGTCGATTTGAGGTTCCCTCGCCTGGATGCGCGCGGCCGGCGGCGGTACATTGCGCTGCCCCAATGACCTGATCGACGAAACCAAGAGCGATCGGGTTTGCCCCTAGCACGGTGCGCGCGTGGCCTCAACGGCACGTCAGCCGGTAGTTATTCAGTAGCAAACGCGCTCGATTGCATAATAGGCGAAGCCGTTTTTGCCGAAAGCGGTGTGAGTGGTGAGATAGCAAGAAGGTTCATAAACGTTAGGCTCAAAAGCGTCAAAAGCGTTATAAGCGTCAGAAGTTGTGGGCGGGTCCCAGTATTGACCATGATTAAAGCCAGAATAAATATTCCTATTCTGGAAATCCCAGGCTGCGGCCGGGGTGGATGTTGCGGCGGCGCTCATGCCAAGAGAAGCGGCCACCAGGCCGAGCGCAATTGGTTTGCGGAATTTGGTCATAAAGGTTCTCCTGTCTCTGTGCATAACGCCGATGGGGCGATCAATTATTCGTCACGTTTTTGTGTTGCGGTGTTGCGGGTGTTGCGTAGTCTTCTAACCCGTTGTTATTAAAGGCGCGATGAACGTCAGCGTCTTCGAAAAGAACGGCGAGCCCCGCCCGAGCTTTCATGTGGCCGGCTCCCATGTCCTTGCGCTTCGTCAGCCTGGCAAGAGAGCTGATGCTGGCCGAGAATGAGCACACCGTTGATTCGACCCTTGCCGCATTTAGAAAGGCTGGCGTGGCCATGACTGAAAATACAGTCGCAAGTCTGGAACACCGGTTTCAAAAAGGCCAGTCCGGCAATCCGGCGGGGAAGCCAAAAGGCGCGCGGCACAAGACGACGCTGCTCGCCGAAAGGCTCTTGCTCGACGACGTAGAAAAGATCGTCAATGCTGTTCTTACTGCCGCGCGCAACGGCGATATGACGGCGGCAAAGATCATCCTCGATAGGATCGCGCCGGTATCACGGCGTCAATGCAAATTAGGCCAGTACCCAAAAATCGCAGTCTCTTTCATTTTCGTGCTTTGCCGTGCATGGTAAAAATTGAGAGGAGAGCGGCAAGTTCAATAGCCTTCACCAAATCGGACGTTCGACCGAACTCTCCGTGAGAAAAAAAGCAGCAGCAAGACAGGGATAAGGTAATGCCACCAACGCCGTTGGTGATTCCGTTCAACAACTATCATCATAGTTTTACCTTTCTCTTGTTGGTTTTGGTGCATCGGCTGACGCCCGAGAGCGTCGTCAGGCCTGCTCGAAACTCGCTGCGAAAACGCGCCGGAAGGAGACGGCCCCGGGCTGGCAGGGAAGGCTTGGGAAGGTTCGGTATGCGGCAGCGCCCCGGCTCTCGCCGTACTCCGTGGCGACATGGTGGCGACACAGCCGCAATTTACACTTCAATCACAGGCTTAAATTTGCATAACTATTTGAGTTTACTGGTGGAGCCAGGCGGAATCGAACCGCCGACCTCTTCAATGCCATTGAAGCGCTCTCCCAACTGAGCTATGACCCCGGCGTATCCGAAATTGGGCGCTTTCCCGCAAAGTCCGGTTGGTCTTTTGCCATCGGCGGGCCCGCTAGGAGCGGAATGCGCGGCGGCTGTATAGCCTCTACCGCCGCGCTTCACAAGCTAAACATCAGCGTTCTTCTTCGTCCCCGATCTCGCCATCGATGAGATCGCCGACGTCGTCGGCATCCTCTTCCTCTTCCTCGAGGAACGCATCCTCGACGGCTTCGATCTCGGTATCGTCGTCCGCCACGGCCACAACCTTGTCCTCCCCGGCGTCGGCTTCCTCGAGAGGAACCAGCACGGTTCCCGCGCTGGCCGGCGGGTCCTCGTCATCGGCCACTGCCGCGTGATGGGCAACGCGCGACAGCGGCGCGGCATTAAAAATCGTCCCGCATTTCGGGCATGTGATGGGCGATTTGTTCAGATCGAAGAAACGCGCGCCGCAATTCTGGCATTGATGCTTATTACCGAGTTCGGGTTTGGCCACGGAACCTACCTCTGGAAGGGGCGGAAGCCTGCCGGTGCCGGGGCCACCGCCGCGAAACTTTGCGGTCCGGTTAGTGATGCAAGGCCCGCCTGTCAAATGCAAGTTGAACCACGGCGGCGGTTTGATGACAGGCTGCCCGCCGCTATGTTACTAGCGATGCGAAAGCGCGTTGCCAATTCAAGGGGCGGACGTGCCTTTTCACGCTTATCCACCGGGGAGGCTTCGATGGAGACACTAGCGGCCGCGCTCGCCACGCGTGCCGGGGGACCATTGCGCGGCCGGGTGAAGCCCCCGGGCGACAAGTCGATTTCGCACCGGGCCCTGATTCTCGGGCTCCTCTGCGTCGGCGAAACCGAAATCGACGGCCTACTCGAAGGCGACGACATTCGCCACACCGCCGCCGCCTGCGCCGCGCTCGGCGCAAAGGTGGACCGGCGCGGCGAAGGCCGCTGGAGCGTCCGGGGCTGCGGGATCGGCTCGCTCCTCGCACCGCGCGTCCCCCTCGATTTCGGCAATTCGGGAACCGGGGTGCGTTTAATGATGGGCGTCGCCGGCGGCCACGCGATAACCGCCACTTTCGACGGCGATGCCTCGTTGCGAATGCGCCCGATGCAGCGGATTCTCGATCCGCTTTGCTCGATGGGAGCCGAGGTCTTGGCGCAATCGCCGGGGGGGCGCTGCCCGATCCTGCTCAAAGGGACCAGCGAGCCCGTTCCGATCACGTTTTCTCCCCCTGTTGCCTCGGCGCAGATCAAATCGGCGGTGCTCCTTGCCGGTCTCAATTCTCCCGGCCGCACGACCGTCATCGAGGCCGAGGCCACCCGCGACCACACCGAAAAATTGCTGAAATATTTTGGCGCCTCCATCGAGACCGAACCTTTCGCGAAACACGGCCAAAAAACAACGCTCGAAGGCCGCCCGGACTTGCGCCCGGCGCGGGTGATCGTGCCCTCCGATCCTTCCTCTGCCGCTTTTCCTCTTGTCGCCGCGACGATCGTGCCACGTTCCGACATCGTCATCGAGGGAATGATGATGAACCCCTTGCGCGCCGGCCTTCTCACGACCTTGCGCGAAATGGGCGCCCACATCGACATCCTCGACCGCCGCGTCGAGGGCGGCGAGGAGGTCGCGGATTTGCGGGTGCGCGCGGCACCGCTCAAGGGCGTCGATGTGCCCGCTACCCGCGCGCCCTCGATGATCGACGAATATCCCATTCTCGCGGTCGCCGCCGCGTATGCCTCGGGCGAGACGCAGATGCGCGGCCTTGCTGAATTAAGGGTCAAGGAATCCGACCGGCTCCGCGCGGTGGCCGATGGCTTGGGCGAGGCGGGGGCGGCCTGCCAAATAATCGGCGACGATCTGATTGTTGAGGGCCGCGCCGGCGATGTCACGGGAGGCGGCATGGTGCCAACCCATCTCGACCATCGCATCGCGATGAGTTTTCTTTGTCTTGGCCTCGCCTCGCGCAGGCCGATGGCGATCGACGATCAGCGCACGATCGCGACGAGCTTTCCGGGGTTTCAGACGCTCATGGAGAAGTTGGGAGCACGCTTCCAATGATCATCGCGATCGACGGACCGGCCGCCTCCGGCAAGGGCACGCTTGCCCGCAATCTGGCGCGGCATTTTGGCCTGCCGCATCTTGACACCGGCCTCCTTTACCGGGCGACGGCGCGGGCTTTGATGGACGACTGTCATGACTTTGCCGACCAGGACGCCGCGGTCGCCGCCGCGCGGGGCCTGGCGCTCACCGGTTTCGACGAAAATTTGCTGCGCGGCCACGAGATGGCGGAAGCGGCGTCGATTGTTGCCGCTATCCCCGAGGTTCGCGCGGCCCTCATTGAACTCCAGCGCGGCTTCGCGCGCAGCCCCGGCGGCGCCGTCCTCGACGGCCGCGACATCGGCACCGTGATCTGCCCCGAGGCGTGCCCAAAAATATTCGTCACGGCCAGCGTTGAGGCCCGCGCGACGCGCCGGGCTCTGGAGCTGAGAAGCCAAGGCGACAAGGCCGATTACGCCGCCGTCCTCGCCGACATCGTCAGGCGCGACGAGCGCGACATAAACCGCGCCGCGGCGCCCTTGATGGCGGCCACGGACGCCATCGTGCTCGATACGACCACGCTCGACGCCGAGGCGGCGTTTCAGGCCGCGCTCGCGATTGTGATGGGCCGCGCACCACGGCGGGCGTCCGCCGCGGGGCAGCAGGGTAGCGCCTCCAGCGTCGGCTTTTAATCGCACGGAGCCAGCCTGGCATCGTTGATCTCTATTTGAAGCGCATTGTGCGTGGCGGCGGCGTGGCTGTGGCTGCCCTCCTGCGGTCCCAAGGTCTTGATCGAGACCTGGTTGTGTCAACTACGCGCTCCGAGGAGGAGCGCTATGGACCTGTATGTCGGATTGGACGTGTCGTTGAAAGAGACATCGATTTCGGTGCGGCAGAACCGCAAACGGATTTGGCGCGGCAAGTGCTTGCCGGACCCCCAATTCGTCGCCGAAATGATAAGGAAGCACGCGCCGCATGCCGTATTGGCGGTGTTCGAGACCGGGCCGCTCGCAACTTGGTTTCATCGCAAACTCACCGCCGACGATCTCCCGGCGGTATGCAGCGACGCAAGACATGCGACGGGGCGCTCGGAAGCCAGCGCCCCGTGCTCGTTCTGGGAGGATCGCAATGGACGAGGATCACTTCAACATCGCTCTGCGCAAATTCCTCAAGGTGGTCGGCGTCACCTCGCAACGGGAGATCGAGCGGGTCGTTCGCGAAGGCAAGGCCGAAGGCGCGGAACTCAAGCTGCGGCTGACGCTTGCAGCCGAGAACGCGCCGCTCAACCATATTGTCGAAGAGACGATCGACCTTCGTTGACCGTTTTCGACCTGCGGCGCCTCGCGGCTCGCGCTAGCCAGATGCCCCGCTCCGGCTTGCGCCGGGCTCCTCCTTCGTTTATGCCCAAAACTTCGCCGCATCGAAGTTTTGGGCCGTCATTTGTCCGTTGTAGAAACGCCCGTCGCTATTATCATGGGCAGCGAATCGGATTGGGAGACGATGCGCCACGCCGCCGCCCTCCTCGACGAACTCAAGATCGGCTTTGCCGCCCGGATCGTTTCGGCGCACCGGACGCCGGAGCGGCTCGTCGCATTCGCGAAAGGCGCCAGGGTGGCGGGCTTCAAGATCATCATCGCGGGAGCGGGCGGCGCCGCCCACCTTCCGGGCATGACCGCCGCGCTGACCGCGCTTCCGGTTTTGGGGGTTCCCATCGAAACAACGGCGCTTGGCGGGCAGGATTCATTATTGTCGATCGTGCAGATGCCGGCGGGCGTCCCGGTCGGCACCTTGGCGATCGGCCAGCCCGGCGCGATCAACGCGGCGCTTCTCGCGGCCGCGATTCTCGGTTTGGCCGATCCGGCAATCGAAGCGCGGCTTTCCGCCTGGCGCGCCGCGCAAACCGAGGTGGTCGCCGAACGGCCCTCGCCGGAGGATTGAGTCGTGGCATTCGAACTTGTCCCCGGTGCGATGATCGGGATTCTCGGCGGCGGCCAATTGGGGCGCATGCTCGCTCTCGCGGCGGCGAAACTCGGGCTCAAGACCCATGTTTATGCGGCCGATCCTGAAAGTCCGGCATTCGACGTGGCAAGCGCGCGAACGATCGCTCCATATGAGGACGAGCTGACACTGGTGGAGTTTGCCGGCACGGTCGAGCTTATCACTTATGAATTCGAGAACATCCCCACCCACACGGCGGCGATTCTCGCCGATTCCTGCGTTGTGCGGCCAGGCCCCGAGGCGCTGGCAGTTTGCCAGGATCGCCTCGCCGAGAAGGAGTTTTTGACGGCGGCGGGAGTCAAGGCGGCGCCTTACATGCGGGTAGACGATGCCGGCGCGCTCGCCCGCGCGATCGCCCAGATCGGACGCCCATCGATCCTCAAGACGCGCCGGTTCGGCTATGACGGGAAGGGCCAAGTCTTGGTTCGCGAAGGCGCCGATCTCGCCGTGACGTTTCGCACGCTCGGCGGCGCGCCTGCGATCCTCGAAGCCGTCATCCCTTTCTCCAAGGAAATCTCGGTCGTCGCCGCGCGCGGGCCAAGCGGCGAATTCGCGGCCTATGACGTCTGCGAGAATATCCATGAAAATCACGTTCTTAAGTCCACCCACGTTCCCGCGCGCCTGCCGCCTGGGATAGCCGACGAGGCGACCCGGCTAACACGAGTGATCGCGGACGCACTCGTCTATTGTGGCGTCATCACGGTTGAAATGTTCGTGACTGGCGGGCAAGGGGGCGATGATGGGCCGCTCGAGCTTCTCGTCAACGAAATCGCCCCGCGCGTCCATAATTCCGGTCACTGGACGCTCGACGGCGCCGCCACCTCTCAATTCGAGCAGCATATCCGGGCGATTGCCGGCTGGCCGCTCGGAGCCGCCAGCCGTCACGGCGCGGAAGCCGGCGGGCATGTCGAAATGGATAATTTGATCGGCGGGGATGTCCTTGCCTGGGCAAAAATCCTCGGCGAGCCCGGCGCGAGCCTGCATCTTTACGGCAAAGCAGACGCGCGGCCGGGCCGCAAGATGGGCCATGTGACCCGCATCGTACCCGGCTCGGACCATTAGGGCGGCGTATCCCTTCCCTGGACAGATAGCGCCGGGTCTGTTATCGCCATGACTTCGCCGTTCGGGTGCTTCGCTGCGCCGGCGTGGTCGTGTGTATACGTTCCCAATTAGGTTCGTCCCATCATGCGATGGCTGGCGCCTCACCCAAGGACTCCTGCGTGCAAGTTCTCGTTCGCGACAATAACGTTGATCAGGCCCTCAAGGCGCTCAAGAAAAAGATGCAGCGGGAGGGCATTTTTCGCGAGATGAAACTGCGCGGCCATTATGAAAAGCCCTCGGAAAAGCGCGCCCGCGAGAAGGCGGAGGCGGTGCGCCGCGCCCGCAAGCTGGCCCGCAAGAAACTGCAGCGCGAAGGGCTTCTGCCGATGAAGCCCAGGCCGCTGGTGGGGGCTCGCTGAGCGCTCGGAGGCGCGCGAACCGGCGCCTGCTTTAGGGGCCATGCTCCGGCGCTCGGCCAACTTCTGGCGGGCGAGGTGGACAAGGGTGACCGGATGAAGGTTTTCGCGGCCTGGGTCAAAAATGCGAAGCTGGCGCGGCGGCGCGTCGTCGGTTATTTCTTCCTGCTGGCCACTTCCCTGCCCCTAGCCGGCTGCGAAACGGCGTCCAACATCATGGGCAAACAGGGAACCGGGGTCGCCGAAGTGGCGAACCAATCGCCGCAGGAGGCCGCCAGCAACCTAGCGTCCCTGAACGACGTCGTTCAGCGCAACCCGGCGAGCGCCGAAGCCTACAACACGCGCGGCGTGGCTTACGCGAGGATCGGCAAATTTCAAGAGGCGATCGCCGATTTCAGCCAATCGATCAAGCTCGCTCCGGGCAATGCGGCCTCCTTGACCAATCGGGCGCTCGCTTATCGTCAAATCAACCGCGACGACGCGGCGCTGGCCGATTTCAACGGCGCCGTGGCGGCCGATCCCAACCACGCGCCGGCCTATCTCGGCCGCGCCAATCTTCTCCGCGTTCAAGGCAAGCTCGACGAGGCCCGGGCCGATCTCGACCAGGCGATCAAGCTCAATCCAGAAAGTGCCCAGGCCTTTCACGCCCAGGGTTTGATCTATCAGCGCGAAGGCCTGCACGAGCAGGCGATCACCGACTTCGACAACGCGATCGATCGCGATCCTTTCGCCGGAGCACCCTACCAGGCCCGTGCGCAGAGTCTGCTCGCCATCGGCAAGAGCGACAAGGCGATCGAGGATTTCAATGCCGCGCTCAACGTCGACAACAAGAATGCCGAGGCCTGGGCTGGCCTCGGCTTGGCTTATGAAAAATCCGGCAATCGCGCGAAGGCCATCGAATCCTATCAGCGCGCGCTCACCTTCGATCCGAACAGCCAGCTTGCCAAGGAGGGCGTCGCCCGCATCGGGCGGGTGTAACCCGTGGCCCCAGCGCTTTCCTCAGCCAACTCCTGTCCCCGAAACATCCCGTCAGGCTCCCCGAAGGAGAGTCTGGGACGATGGCATTTATCTTAAGTCCGGAGTTGCCGTTTCGCGGCCCGCCGGGCTAGACTCTCGCGATCCTTCCCTTCTGGGTTAGCATTCCTTTCTGGGTTAGCATTTCTTGGCCCCTACGGACAACAACACTTCACCCCCGCCCGGCTCCGGCGTCCGGCCGGTTTCGATTTCCGACGAGATGCGGCGCAGCTACCTCGATTACGCGATGAGCGTCATCGTGAGCCGGGCGCTGCCCGACGTGCGCGACGGGCTGAAGCCGGTGCACCGGCGCATTCTCTATTCGATGCACGAGAACAATTACACGCCGGATCGCCCCTACAACAAATCGGCGCGAGTCACCGGCGATACGATGGGCAAATATCATCCGCACGGCAATCTCGCGATCTATGACGCGCTGGTGCGGATGGCGCAGCCCTTCTCGATGCGTCTGCCGTTGATCGACGGACAAGGCAATTTCGGCTCCGTCGACGGCGATCCGCCCGCCGCCGAACGTTATACCGAAGTGCGTCTCGCGCCGGCCGCCATGCCGCTCCTCGATGACCTCGACAATGCGACGGTCGATTTTCAGCCGAATTACGACGGACGCGAGCGGGAGCCAACCGTGCTTCCGGCGAAATACCCCAATCTCCTCGTCAATGGCGCCGGCGGCATCGCGGTCGGCATGGCGACCAATATCCCGCCGCATAATCTCGGCGAGGTGATCGATGCCGCGATCGCCTTGATCGACCGTCCCGAGATGATGATCGAGGATTTGATGGCGATCGTCCCCGGCCCGGACTTCCCGACCGGCGGCAGCATCTTGGGGCGGGCGGGCATTCGCATAGCCTATGTGTCCGGACGCGGCTCGGTGCTAACCCGGGCGAAGGTCGAGGTGGAGGAAATCCGCAAGGAGCGCGAAGCCCTCATCGTCACCGAGATTCCCTATCAAATCAACAAAGCCACATTGATCGAGAAGATCGCCGAGCTGGTTCGCGAGAAACGCGTCGAAGGTATTTCGGATTTGCGGGATGAATCCGATCGCGACGGCATGCGCATTGTCATCGAATTGAAGCGTGATGCGCTCGCCGACGTGGTGTTAAATCAGCTCTGGCGCTTCACCGCGTTGCAATCGAGTTTCGCGTGCAACATGATCGCCTTGAATGGCGGCCGCCCGGAAGTCCTGACGCTCAGGGATTTTCTGGCCGCCTTCATCGATTTCCGCGAGGAGGTCGTCACAAGGCGCACCAAGCACCTCCTTGCCAAGGCGCGCGACGCCGCGCATGTGCAGGTTGGCCTTGCCATCGCGCTCGCCAACATTGAAGAGTTCATCCGTCTGATCCGCACGTCGCCTGACCCGACCACCGCCCGCGCGGCCTTGATGGGGCGCGCGTGGCCCGCGCGCGACATGGCGCCATTGATCACGCTCATCGCAGACCCGCGTCATGTGCTCTCCGAGGATGGCGACTGCCAGCTTTCGGAAGCGCAGGCGAAAGCCATACTCGAACTCAGGCTGCAACGATTGACCGCGCTTGGCCGCGAGGAAATCGCCGAGGCTCTGAACAAGCTCAGTGTCGAGATCGCCGATTATCTCGACATCCTTCGTTCGCGCGCCAGGCTCTTTTCGATCATCAAGGATGAAATGCTCGCGGTGAAAGCGGCGCATGCCACCCCGCGCCGGACCGTCATTCTCGACGATGCCCCTGGCGTCGAGGACGAGGATCTCATTCAGCGCGAGGATATGGTCGTTACCGTGTCGCATCTTGGCTACGTCAAGCGGGTTCCGCTTGCCACCTACCGCGCGCAAAGACGCGGCGGCAAGGGCCGTGCGGGAATGCAGACGCGCGACGAGGATTTCGTCGCTAGGCTGTTTGTCGCCTCGACCCATGCGCCGGTGCTGTTCTTTTCCTCGCGCGGTCACGTCTACAAGGAAAAAGTCTGGCGGTTGCCTCTTTCGGCCCCGAACGCGCGTGGAAAAGCGCTGATCAATATGCTGCCGCTCGACGAAGGCGAGCGGATCACCACGATCATGCCATTGCCGGAGGACGAGGCGGCGTGGGACACCCTCGATGTCATGTTCGCGACCACCAGCGGCAGCGTGCGGCGCAACAAGCTTTCCGATTTCGCCCAAGTCAACCGCGCTGGCAAAATCGCGATGCGCCTCGACGAAGGCGAGGGAATCGTCGATGTGCAGATTTGCAGCGAGGCGGACGATGTCCTTTTGACGACCGCCAATGGCCAATGCATCCGGTTTCCGGTGACCGACGTGCGGGTTTTTAAGGGCCGCGATTCCATGGGCGTGCGCGGCATCGCCCTCGGCGATGGCGAGCGGGTGATCTCGCTTGCCATTTTACGTCATATCGAGGCCGACAGCGGCGAGCGTCTCGCTTATCTCAAGATGCGCCGCGCGGTTGCCGGCGACGTTTCGCCGGAGGCCAATGGCGAAGCGGCTGGCGAGGAAGGGGCAATTGACGACACGTCTGTGGCGTCGAACCTCGGACCGGACCGCTATGCCGAAATGTCCGCCGCAGAACAAATCATTTTGACCGTTTCCGCGAATGGCTACGGCAAGAGGACATCGTCCTACGAATATCGCATTACCGGACGCGGCGGCAAGGGCATCGTCGCGATGGTGGTCAACCAAAGAAACGGCAAGCTCATTGCCTCGATGCCGGTCGAGGATGGCGACGAGATCGTGCTGGTGACAAACGGCGGCCAATTGATCCGCTGTCCGGTCGACGGCATCCGCATTGCCGGACGCGGCACCCAGGGAGTCATCGTCTTTGATACAGACGCCGACGAGCGGGTCGTCGCCGTCGAGCGGATCACCGAAGAGGATACTCCCCGTGGCGACGATGAAGAGCCTCGCGCCGAGGGGCAAGGCGAAGAGGACGGCGGTTGAAGACGGTGCGGCGCGGGTGGCCGCGGATGACGAAGGGGCGGCGCCCGGCACAGGCAAGAGCGCTTCCCCGCCTTGGTGCGGCCGGAAAGGAGATTCTCAGCGAAACAATCTCAATCTTGGTGGTGGCCCCTCGCGACGATTTGCGCACATTCCTCTTTGCTGAATTGCGCCCAAAGGGGCCAAACTTCAGATCCATTTGTCGCCTTGGCGATATTCGTCGCGGCGCCCTGGGCTTCCATACAGTGATCAATCTCCGCCTTCATGCCGTTGCCCGGATCCAACGCGCAGGTGATGAAATTGCGGAATATCCAGCCGAGTGATTCCCCATTTGCGTCCGCCAAGAACACCCATAGCTTGCCGGTGGCATCCGAAGTGGAATCGAGAATTTCGACAGGCTCATTGTTTGTGAGGGTGCCGAGAATTATTCCGTTTGGCGACGTCCGCATAGTTAAGGGCGTTGGCGTCGGGTTGGTAACGACGCAGTAGTCCGTCTGTGGCGTCGCGCGTGCGGGGTCGCGGCCAGGGCGAAGATAAGTGCGAGTGTGGTTTTCATTTTTTGTGTTCCTTGTCATAGAAAGGCGGGACACCTTCGCGATGCCCAGGAAGACGGCGGTTGAAGAGGGCGCAGCGCGGTGATCGCTGATGACGTCAAGCAGCGCCTCAGCCGAGGGCAAGAGCGGTTGTGCGAGCCGCGGGTAAGGAATTTTCAGTTTAGGCGTGCCGTCTTGATTTTGTAGGCGCCGTCACGCGCGCGCAGGAACATCTCGTCGGCTTGCGGATGACGAAGTGGATCGCCCGATCGATCGGCCATGAGGTTTTGCTCCGAGACATAGGCGACGTACTCGGTTTCGGCGTTTTCCGCGAAGAGATGATAGAAAGGCTGTTCCTTGCGCGGCCGTGCCTCTTCGGGGATCGCCTGCCACCATGCCTCGGTATTCGCGAAGACCGGGTCCACGTCGTAGACGATCCCCCGGAAGGGAAATTTGCGGTGCCTGACCACCTGACCTATGGCGAACTTCGCGGTACTGGGTTTCATCATAGGGAAGCCGCCGCAAAACCGATAGCCGCCAGGCGACCAGCCGGCACGGCTAGCGAGAAGGGGAACCTGGATTGTGGTGGTTAACCGCCGTCTGTTTCGATGTCAAATTGATGTAGGCGTCCAATCACAAAATCGCACCGGCGCCAACCGCCACTCCGTACTCGCGTTTGCTCGCGAAGGCAGCAAGCCCTAGGGCGGCTTGGCCTTGCCGCCCTGAATGAAATCAAGCATCCCGGTATTCATCGAAGGCCAGCGCTTGTGTGGCAAGGATGTTTCGCAATAAGTGACGCGCCGTCCTCCGGCACATCCTGAAAAGTCACGGCAGCCATCGGCAAGCGAGTTAAGATTTTCCGGCGCGCAGGCCGCGCACCGGCCCCAATAGGCCGCGGCGCCGCGACCGAAGCCTGGGAAGCGTTCATCGGCGCGGCTGTGGACGATCAAAACAGCGGGGATTGGCGGACACGCCATCGTCGCGAGGTCTTCGCTCGTGATGCCCGCGGCGCTCGCGACGATGCTGTGTGGCGCGGCGCCGGCTTTGGGGGCGTAAGCGGGGATACCCTCGGCCATTAAGCCGCCATCGGAGTGACCGAGATAAGCGATCGAAGCTTCATCGACACAGAAAAAGCTCGCGACGGTCGCCGCCACCTTCGCCTGTCGCGAGACTGCCGTGGGCGACAGACCTATGTGGTCGCTATAGGCGACGATGAAACCACGCCGCGTCGCCTCGGTCGTTAGGTCGTAGAAATTCTCGGACTGGCGCCGTTTAAATCCTGCCGGCGGGAAGACGACAAGCAGCGGATAGGCCCTTGTTGGATCATAATTACTCGGCGTGCGCACGGCGAATGTAAGCTGGTCGGAGGTTTGCAAATTGTCGTCGAGATCCGCGCGACCCGTTCGGCTGCCGGGACTGCAAGCTGCAGCAATACCGGCTTCCGGCCCGGCGGCGGCAACTTTGGGCCGCGCGGGGGCCGAAAATACCAGAAGGCCAAATGCCACGATAAGAGCCGTTGCGATCAGCGCGGCTGTTCGGCGCGAAACGCTAATTCCCATAGGGCCACCTCCGCGCGATCGCGACGGGGCAAATCGGCGATGTGAGCGGAAGCTCAGCCAAAACGGGCCTTCGACCCGACCATGTGGGGTTAAATCTGTTGGTACGCCGCTGCGACACCGCCGATATCCGCGAAACCCAGCTCTCGCTCCTCCGGCGCCCGCGCATATCTGAACCGATCGACAAGAAATTCAAGGGGTAGTCGGGACCCAACTTGTCTTCATCGGAGCCAGGTTACAATCGGAATCGGGATCCCGGGCAAGCTCGAAACTTCTGTTGGTTCCGAGAAGCATGCGTTCTAGAAACGTCGCTCTTGAGACTACAATTTATGGTATCTTGCAACAATAAATTTAGCGTACCCGAGGGGAGTCGAACTCGCCTTCTCCGCGTACGGGGGATGGGTCCATTCAGTTGACGGTGGTCCTTGGCGCACGCCAAGTCGTCTTCGCACATTGTCGCTGGACTTCTGCGCGCAGCAGAGCATTTGTGGCGTCCGCAGTTTTAAAATCCCCGATAACGCATGTGACACGGCCGCGCCTGTCATCGCTGCTTAGCCATGGTTTTTGCCCATGCCAGACTCTCTTTCGCCGGCGTTGCTGACCAACTCCGAAATGGCCGAAGCCGATCGGCTGACCATCGCCGGAGGCACGCCCGGTTCGGTGCTGATGGAACAGGCCGGCGCGGCGGTGGCAAGGGAGGCCGCGCGGCTACTCCCACGCCATGGGCGTGTCGCGGTTTTCGGCGGACCCGGCAATAATGGCGGCGACGGCTTTGTCGCCGCGCGCCTACTCGCCGCACAAGAATTTACCGTCGAGCTCGGAATGCTTGGCGCGCGCGACTGCTTGCGGGGCGACGCCGCGCTTGCCGCCAAAAGTTGGACCGGCAAGATCCTCGCCGTGGCGGAACTTGATCTCGATTCCGCCGATCTCGTGATCGACGCCCTCTTCGGCGCGGGCCTTGCGCGCGATCTCGATGGGCCGGTCAAGGCTTTGGTCCTGCGTCTCAATGAATGGACGAAGAGGACGAAAAAACCGATCCTTTCCGTGGATGTTCCCTCCGGCATCGACGGCTCCAGCGGGCAAATTCGCGGCACCGCGATATGCGCCGCGCGCACCGTCACATTTTTTCGCCGCAAGCCGGGGCACTTGCTGCTGCCGGGCCGCATCCATTGCGGCGACGTTGTCGTCGCGGATATCGGCATTCCGGATACAGTCCTTGCGGCGATCTCGCCAAAAACCTTCGCCAATTGTCCGGTTGTTTGGCAACAGAGTTTCCCGGTTCCGCGCGTCGATGGCCATAAATATTCGCGCGGTCATGCCGTGGTCCTCTCCGGCGGGCCAGCGCACACAGGTGCCGCGCGGCTTGCCGCGCGCGGCGCGCTTCGCGCAGGTGCTGGGTTGGTGACGGTCGCAACTCCGGGCGCGGCGCTTTGCGTCCATGCCGCGGCGCTCACCGCGATCATGACCCGCGTGTGCGACAATGCCGACGGCCTCACGGGGATCCTCGCCGATCGCCGGAAGAACACGGTCGTCATGGGGCCGGGGCTGGGCGTGGGAGAAAAAACTCGGGGCCTGGTGGGGGCCGCGCTCAATGCCGACGGGGATTCCGGAGCGCCGCCCCGCGCCGTCGTGCTCGACGCCGATGCGCTCACGAGTTTTGAAGACGATGCTCTCGGTCTCGCGCAAATGATCAGGCGGCGGGGCAGCGGCGTCGTGCTCACGCCGCACGATGGCGAATTCGCTCGCCTCTTCGGCCATGCCGGCCAAAATGACCATAGCCAATGGCTCGGACTCGATATGTTGGAACAAGTCTTGCTGTCGCATTTCGACGGCTTGCATTCGAACTCAAAACTCGACCGCGCGCGCGGCGCAGCGGCGTTGAGCGGCGCAGTGGTGGTTTTGAAAGGCCCCGACACCGCGGTCGCGGATCCGGCGGGCTTAGCGACAATAGCCGAGGATTTGCCTCCATGGCTCGCCACGGCGGGTTCGGGAGATGTTCTGGCTGGGATCACGGGCGGACTTCTTGCCCAATCCATGCCGCCCTTCGAGGCCGCCTCGGCCGCCGTCTGGTTGCATGGCGCCGCCGCCCGGCATTTTGGGCCGGGCCTCATCGCCGAGGACATTCCCCAAAATCTGCCGCCGGTTTTGCGCGCGCTTTTCGCCGATGGATTTTTCCAGGGCGATAGCGGCTGAGTGGCATCGGCGCCTGAATCTCAATGACACCTTTCCCCCGTGCGCGGAGCATTTGTGGGTGTTGCACTCCGCGTCGGAATGGCGGGGAATTTGACGCGGTATCAGAGGGTCCCAAGAATCTTCCTCAAGTCCGTTTTGAGCAACGGGGCTAGCTCCGGATCGGCGAGGGCGAAGGCCACATTGGCGGCAAGAAAGCCAAGCTTTGCCCCGCAGTCGTAGGTCTTGCCATCGAAGCGCACGCCGTGAAACGCTTGGCTCCTGGCGAGCGCCTTCATGCCGTCGGTGAGCTGAATTTCGCCGCCGGCACCCTTCTCGCCCTTTTCGAGAATGGGGAAAATTTCCGGACCAAGCACATAGCGGCCGGAAATGATGAGATTTGAGGGCGCCGTTCCCCGAGGCGGCTTTTCCACCATTGCGGTGATCTCGAACGTAGACCCAAAATCCTTGCCGATGGAGACGACCCCATAGTGATGGGTTTCCTCCGGCGGTACTTCTTCGACCGCGATAATATTGCCGCCATGTTTTTCGTAGGCCGCGATGCATTGGGCGAGGCAGCGGCTCCCGGCGCCCGGCATGGTCACCATATCGGGCAGCAGCACCGCGAAAGGCTCATCGCCGACAATTTCGCGGGCGCACCAGACCGCGTGGCCGAGGCCGAGCGGAACCTGCTGACGGGTGAAACTCGTCGCGCCGGGGGCTGGAAGCTCCGCCGTCAAGGCCTGCAATTCCTTCAGCTTGCCGCGCTTTTTCAAAGTGTCGTCGAGCTCATAGGAGATGTCGAAATGATCCTCGATGACCGCCTTATTGCGCCCGGTCACGAAGATGAAATGCTCGATTCCGGCCTCGCGCGCTTCCTCGACGACATGCTGAAGGACCGGGCGATCGACGACGGTCAACATCTCCTTGGGGATCGATTTGGTGGCCGGGAGAAATCTTGTTCCCAAACCGGCGACAGGAAAAACAGCCTTGCGAATGCGTCTGGTCATTAATTCCTCGGAGTGCTCATACTGCGATGGAACGGGAAACTCGGGCAGCAATGTAGCACAAGGGTGACCGCATTTTGTTGCTTTTGCTCGCCGGTCGGAGGCGCAAAGCAGCAAAGCGCGTGCTGGAAAAGCCGTGGGTCGGTTTGAATTTCTTTGCCGCCGGTTTGGACGCTAAGCTGGCCTTCGAAAACGACCGCCGGAATCGACGGATTTTGTTGAAAAAGTCCGTTGAGCGTCGCAGCAGGTGTGTCGCTGCGCAGCAGGGAGCTGGCTGTCTGGCGGCGGCTGAGCCGCTCTCTTTGGTCGCTTATGGGGTTTGAGGGTGGTTCGCTCCCATCATCCTACGCAATCGCTTGCGATCCGCCGTCTAGAGGCGGCAGATTGACGAGCTTGGCCAGTTTTCGCAAGTTCTGAGCAATGGCTGCGAGCAGGAACTCGTCTCTCGCGCCGCAGGGGCCACGCAATCGCAGACGGTTGAGCTTGAGAATGCGCTTGAGATGGGCGAACAGCCTCTCGATCTTTTTCCGCTCGCGGCGGGACTGCAGATATTCTGGCGTTCCGGCAAGGCGCCTCACCACATCGCGCGCCGCTTCATGGATGCTTCTGGGATTTTGCGTCGAGGTTGACCAGGGCAACAGCTCTCCTTGAGCGCGCATGCGTCGCAATCTCGCTGGCTCGCCCGGTAAATCCTCGTATTGTCTGGTGACGCCGGTCCGCTGATTCTTGAATGGCCTGCGGTATTGTTGAAGGGCTTTGCCGCCCGGGCATTTGTACGTATCGGAAGCAGGAAGCAGGATCGAAAGCGAAGTCGGACCGGCTGAATGTGCCATCCGTCCGTTCGCCTTTTTCCCAAAGCGACACATGCGGCTCAATTGATTTTTCCTCGACCATCCAGCCGAGGATCTCTGCAGCGCCGTAAGCGGTATCGCCGCATAATCTGCGGCTTTAATCCAAAGCATGCTTCGGTCCGGTCGATCATGGTTTTGACCGCGCCGACTTCCGCTTGCCGAATGGCGCGCGTGGGCTCGACATCGAGGATAATCGCGGCTTTCAGATCGATCAGATCATTGTCGGCATAAGCGAAGAAGGCATGCCCCGTGCGCGCCTGTCCACTGCGACGCGGGATCGGACCGTGAGACGAACTTCGGCGCAACCTCACTGGCGGCGCCCCAGGCGGCGTCATCGAGCGTGTCGAGATACTCGCGCACAGATCGGCGCGTTGTCGCAAGTGTTTGCCAGTCGGCATCATTCGAACTTGCCGCTGCGCGTTGCTTATTGGCGTCCGCCGCGATCAGGCTCGCATCGACAGCGAAGCCTTCCCCGC
>Ga0185299_10001988_pt1 | contig 34309 bp, 34 predicted proteins | sample PaiPotPPA55metaG_FD_128002 | JGI IMG/M metagenome (GOLD analysis project Ga0185299, IMG submission 128002) | Iron sulfur acid spring bacterial and archeal communities from Banff, Canada, to study Microbial Dark Matter (Phase II) - Paint Pots PPA... ...
CTCGAATGCCGCCATCTGCTTTTCCTTAATTCAACCGCGGCACTATGCGGCCACGATTCTATGCGTGGCTCGGGCGCCGTTGCCACCATTCTCTGGTTCCCCTCCCCTGGATGGAGAGGGGTTAGGGGTGAGGTCCTACGGGGTTTGCTCGAACGGTCCGGGCAATCCGAGTTCCTTGCCCATTTCCCGGACCGCGGGCAACACTTCCTCTTTCATCAACTGGAGACAGCGCATGGTATCCTTATGGCCGATGGTGCCGTCGTTCGTCCATACGCCGAGAATCCCCGGACGAAATACCTCCAGGCCCTGACGAATCTTCTTGAGAACAGTGTTGGGACTTCCGACTACTACGCGATTGCTTTCGACCACCGCATCCCAGCCCGCGGCATCAACGCCACCATAAAGCGGGTCGGGCCGCAATGCGTGCTTGTACTGCTCTAGCAGCCGTTTCGAACCCTCGCGCGAGTTGTATCCGGCCGGCGCCATAAAGTCGCCTGGCAGCGGAACCCGTCCTACTCCGGCATTGCCGATGAGAAAGCCCTTGCCAACTTCAGCCGCTTTTTCGTCGGTGTCTTGTACGTGGATACGCCACAGATAGCCGAAATTCTGCGGGCCAGGCTGATAGCCGATTTCGGCCGCGGCCTTGTTGTATAAGTCGGTCATCGACACCGTAACTTCAGGATCGGTTTCGAGGTAGATATAGGGGTAATGATGGCGCGCGCACCATTCGAGCGTCTCAGGACTGCCGACCCCGGGGATCCACACCGGAGGGTGAGGGTTCTGCAACGGCCGTTCGAACGGATTGACTACGCGGAATTGATAATGCCTGCCTTCCCATCTGAATGGACCCGGCGTCGTCCAGGTCTTGATAATCAGGTCGTGAGCTTCTTCAAACCGCTCCCGATTATGGACGGGATTGGTATTCGTGGCCCAGCTTTCGATGCCGGTACCGCGCACAAATCCCGAGACCAGCCTGCCGCGCGAGATCATATCGATTTCCGCCAATTCTTCGGCCAGGCGGATCGGGTTGTCAAAAATTGGCAACGGATTGCCGAGCAGCACGATTTTGGCTTTTTTTGTAATCCGCGCCAGGATCGCGGCCTCTAGGTTCATCGCCGCGCCCATGCAAGTGGGAGTATTATGATGCTCGTTAAGCATCAGCCCATCAAATCCTACTTCCTCGGAGAACTCATACTCGTCGAGATACTCATTATATAAATCGGCGCCCAACTCCGGATTGAAATGACTATTGGGAAACGTCAGCCGGACCGAGCTTCGGAAACTGTGGCGCACATCGTCTTCAGTATAGGCGACATACGGGCGCTCAGTGAATCGCATTATGAACATCGGAGGCCTCTGAAGGGAGCAGCGGCAGTAGGACAGGATGTCTACACCTGTTCTTCACACTACTCAGTTGAGCCCTAACCTATAAAGTTTATTCGCATTGCTGAAGACAATTTTCTGCCTGACTTCGGCCGGCACGCCGGAAAAATTCTCGCCGATAGTCTTTACTGAATTCGGAAACGTGGAATCGGCGTGCGGAAAGTCCGATGCCCACATGTAATTATCTTCGCCAAAGAATTTCCAAGTCGCAGGTCCCAATGGATCGTCCTGGAACGTCGCCCAGACGTTGCGCCTGACGTAATCGCTCGGCTTCAGCGGCAGCCGCGGATTGCCCATCTTCGAGTAAACGTGGTCGAGCCGATGCACCCAGTTTGGAAACCAGCCTACATCATTCTCGGCCGAGACGACTTTTAGGTTCGGAAAGCGCTCGAACACGCCGCCATAAACCAAACGCGTGATGCACTGCTCGACAATATGAATGCAATGAATCTGCAAGTCAGCGGGACTGGGCATGAACGGCGTCAACGACATCCCCGAAACCAGCGGTTTATGCAGCGAAATCGGCATCCCGGTTTCCGACGCGAGCCGCCATAATGGATCAAAGCGTTCATCGCTATATGGAAACTCGATAGCATTGCTGGCCAGCACCAGGATACCTTTGAGTCCTTTTTTCGCGCAGTGCTCAATCGCGGAAACGTCCGGCAAACTGCTAAGTGAAAACAGCCCGATTCCGGCCAGGCGATTCGGCGCATGCGAGCAAAATTCCGCAAGCCAGTCATTGTAGACTCGCATGCACGCCTGCTGCAGGTCCGTATCGATCATGCTCAACAAAGCGATGCCGAGGCTCGCATAAAGCACTTCGGCAGAAACGCCGTCCAGGTCCTGGTCCTTTAGTCGCTCGACCGGGTCCCATCCGCTGGGGCGTGCCGCCTCGTAGCCGTGCCTCATATGTTCGCGCAACTCATCGCCGCTTCTGCCCGCCGCGAAGACGCCGGCTACAGTAAGTGGATGAAAGCCCGGACCGACAAAGACGTACGGCGCGCCGAAAGTAGATCCCGTCGATGTTTCCTTCCTGATAACTCGCGGCGCATTGTCACGAAACTTGCGGTCGAGCCGCTCGACCCACAAATCGCCGGGCTCGGTCATGTGCGAGTCCGCTGAGATAACTCCCATATCTGACATTGCTTCTCTCCCGCTTGCTCCCTATCGTTTCCCTTCTTCGCCCGTCTTACAGGGATCCGAGTAAGGGTTCTCCCTATGCCATAGGCTGTCCGGAGCGCAAGACTCGCCCTGGCAATGCTCCCGTATGCCGCTGACCCTCGTAAAGCACGGTGCCATTGACGATGGTGTACTCGACTCCTGTCGCCTGTGTCACCAGGCGGCGTCCGCCCCCCGGAAAATCGTGGCGGATTTCGGGCCGCTCCGGCGAACCAATCCGATCAAAATCGAAGATCGTAATGTCGGCCGCCATCCCCGGCCGCAATTCGCCGCGATCCGACATCCCAAAAAACCGCGCTGGCTCCGAGGTGATGCGCTTGATTGCGTGCTCCAGTGTAATCGCCTGTTTGCCGCGCGCGAAATAGCCGAGCAGGTAGGTCGGATAACCCGCATTGCATAACATATCGACATGAGCGCCGGCGTCGGAAATTCCGATCATCGTGCGCGGATCGCTGAACTTACGCGCGACCCGGTCCTCGTTGATATCAAGCAGTGGCATCATGTAAACGAGGTTCAGATCATCTTGTATCGCAAGATCGAAGAAAACGTCGACTGGATTGGCGCTGCGCTCGCGCGCAAGTTCGCTTATACTCTTCCATTCGGTGGATTTAAGCGCCGGAGTCGCTGCCTCCTTGATCCTGGCACGTTCCCAGATATCACGCAGAACGGTGCGGCGCTGGAGTTCGGCCTCGAATGTGCGCCGGAATTCCGACCCCGCGTAGAATTTCTTCTGCGCCTCAACGGATTTGTCTCCAAAAGCAGGTTTAATCGAGTTCATACTGCCAAACAGGAACGGGTTGCGCAGATTGAACTCGATAATCAACGGGCGCGCCGCCACCTGCGGACGACACCCTCGATCCAACAATGGCGCTGCTTTTTCGAGGGTTTGGCTCCACGCTTCTGGTGCGTCGTCGCGGTCGCGCAAATTGAGCCAGGTTACCGGCCGGTCGCTCTCGCGCGACAGCAGATTCAGCAGTGCGTATTCCTCGTCCGACAGGCCGCTGGGTTGCTTGGTCAGGGCGATTTCAATGATGCCGTGACCGGTCTCGCGCAACACCCTGGCATAGCCGCGTAACTCTTCATGACTGGCCAGGCGGCACGCCAGCGGCAACCCTTTATAGCCTACATGCTGCGGCATCACGGTGAGCGAAAAGCCGAACGCGCCAGCCGCCATCGTCTCCTGCAGCATCGCCCGCACTTGCGCAATTTCAGCTTCGGTAGCGGCGCGGCCCATCGCCTCTTCACCCATCGCCCAATGGCGGAAGGGCGAAAGCGCGGCTAGGAACCCAACATTGATTCCGAGGCCGCGGTGTTGCGCGGCATCCATGTATTGCGGGAAGGTTTCCCAATCCCAGGTAATGCCTTGATTGAGGACGTCGTATGGAATCGCTTCGACGTGAACCAGGTTCCAGGCTGCGACTTCGCGCTCGCTCGGTTTGCAAGGGGCCAGTCCGACCCCGCAATTCCCCATCACGACTGTGGTCACGCCATGCCAGGAGGAACACGTGAGGAGCGGATCCCAGCAGATCTGCGCGTCGTAATGAGTATGCGGGTCAATGAATCCAGGCGCGACAACCAGACCGGCAGCGTCGATTACGCGGCTGGCGCTCTCGTCGAGCTTGCCGATCTCGGAGATGCGGCCTTGTGCCACCGCAATATCGGCCTGATAACGCGGCGCACCGGTTCCGTCGACCACCGTGCCGTTGCGGATGAGCAAATCGTTGGGCATAAACGCATCCTCCGCGAGCCTTCTAGGATTTTGGGTAAGCCTTGGAGGCCGCAAATGTCAAGCGAACGTGAGGCTGTCGCTCGTCGCCCTCGTACTTACGCTAGCGGACCCGCTCTCGAGTACACGGCGATTTTGTCCATTTCGAGCGCGGCTTTCGAGCTGATAGGGGCCGTATCTGATGCTGGCTGAGTTATTCAAGAGCCGCCCGTTCGATCCGTTCACGTGTTCTCGCAAACTCAAAACAGAACCGTGCTCTGCAGCGTCAGCGCGGTTGCACCATGCAACGCGGTGTTCTGCCCGGGATTGGGGATGTAGCTCAGCGCCGGCTGAAGAAAAATGCCGTCCACAATGTGCGCCTGATAATAAGCCTGCAATATCAGCTCGTTGCTGCGAAAACCGGAACCGGGAAGCCGATTCAGCCACGACCATGCCGAGCCGACGCCAATCGAGTCCGTTGAGCGATGAGGCACCAGTCCGAAGCTGGTTAGTCCAAGGCCACAGTATTTGCTCGCGAGCATCGTGCTGGAATCGTTCACGCCGAATTGGAAAAACGCGCTCACGCCACTGTTGTCCAGTCTGGGATGCCGCAGCCAGATTCGCTGCGCGCCGAAGGTATAGAGTCCTTCGGTGCCGTTCTGTTGAACGGATTGTGTGCCGCTGCCCGCCGTGAGCTTTCCCGTCTCACCCCATCCGCCCAGGCCGATCGATCCGGGCAGTCCTTCGGGACCGAGCAACCAGGCGGTGCCGACCTCGCCAATTAGAAAATAGTATCCGTCGAATTCGGGAGCTCCATGGATGCCGGTCTGACGGCCGCGCGCAAGGTTGCCGTCATAGACTCCGTACGAAGTGTACCAATTGCCGCCCGGAGTAAACGTGGTCGTTATGCCATAAGCCGAATTGTAATATCCCGGTAGTGCGCCCAGGATGGTCGGGTTAACGAAGATAGGCGTGTAGATGAGTCCGGTAACCGACGGAATCGATTCGCTTTCGTCCTGGGGTACGGGTCTGGCAACGTTGTTAAAGTCGTAGGTTGGGACGACTTTTCCGATGCGGATCGTGAGCTTGTCGTCGAAAAGGCGCTGCCGCCACCACAGTTGATAAAGCTCGCTGCGATCGAGCGGCGGCGCGCCGGTCAGGCCGTCATAGCCAGTGACTACTCCAGCGGCCGCATTCGACGCTTGTCCGTCGAACTGGAGAAACGTGGCGCCCAACTCACCGCCCGGCAGCCCTATCAGCTTCTCGAAGTCGAGGTCTAATCCGACCAGGAAGAGGCTGTTCAAATTCCAGCTTTTCGGATCGGTACCACCGCCGAAAAGGTAGTCAGCGTTGCCGATCCACACTCCACCAAAAAAAACCCCCGTATCGGGGCCGAATCCGAGTGCGCGCCCGAGCAACCCCAGTCCCGGCTTAACGTTGACCGCGCCTGGGTTTCCGGAGATGGTGGCGGACGGATTTGAGGACATCCAATCCCAGACCGAGTGGGACGGCGAGGTCTGCGCGGCCGGCTGGTTCGCCCCAACGACATCGGCTGCGGCCGCCCGCGGCGCGACTACCATGGAGAAGCAGCACAGCCAGCTTAATGCAAGCGAGAGAACGATCGCGAGCTGACGCCTGGTGGTCCAGCCACCCGCGCGACTATAGCCGAGCGTCACCCTTCTCATGCCGTCGCGCCGAAAGTGGGACAAGCGAGGACAACGCTCTCGTCCGGGAAGGTTCGCGAGACTCTCAGTACTGAACCCTGCCTGCCATGTTCTTATACTTCTTCCAGACCTCGACCGCTTCTGCGCGCATGATCTGTTCGGCAGGAATCGAGCGCTCAGTGCTGGGCTTCCTGAGTTCGCTGAAGATCATCGAGTCATCGAAGTTGCCGTACTCCAAGGCGTCCCCACAGGTGGCCGCATAGTAGATCTTTTGGATCCCCGCCCAGTACGCGGCAGCGGCGCACATCGGACAGCATTCCGCGCTGCTGTATAGGGTGCACCCAGGAAGCTTGAAGCTTCCGACCTTCTTGCAGGCCTTGCGAATAGCCTCTATCTCGCCGTGCCAGGTCGGATCGTTTTCGGCGACGACTCGGTTGGCACCTTCGGCGATGATTTGGCCGTTTTGGTCGACAATCACCGTACCAAAGACCCCGCCCGCCTGGTCGACCAGTGAAGTCCGGTGCGACAGCTCAATCGCCCGCCGCATAAAAGCCTTGTCTTTCTCGGTCATAATCGGCACCTGTCCTTCTTTGCTCGTTTTGGAACCTACGAAACCAAATCCCACAAAGCCGCAATTTCCACTGCATATAAAGTCACCACCAACCAAATGCCGGCCGCATTTATCCGCCAGTCTCCGCCCTGGACCGGGAGCAGCCACCATTTCAAGGCGCCAATACCCAATGGCATGAAGGGCCACGCCAGCAGCCCAACACTGATCACATTGCTGATGAACGTGCCCAACGCCGGTTTGAGACCGCTGGTCAATGGGCCGAGAAAGCGCATTTCCGCAATCACGATCGGGTAAATCATTAACATCACGACCATCGACTGCTTCCACGTGGGTGGAGCGCCGCCGGCTGTCTGGTCTCCTGGAAACCATCCTGCGAACGATGTGGGCAGGCGATGATGAGACCACGACGACACCAGCGCATCATGTTCGCGTAGTAGCTGCAGACGCTCGCTTGAACTGAGCCAGGCGTCGAGCTGCTCGGGCGTGGCGAAACGCACCAGCGTGGTCCAGTACGAATGGCTGGCGGAGGTAGGAGGTTGCAGGAAACCGCCGCGGTAGCCCGGGAACTGGGCCTCGACTTTGTGGATCTTTGCCGCCCATTCCGTATATTCGGCCACCTTGTCGGGCTTGACGTAGGTCGTAACCACCTCGGTAACGGTGCCGTCTTCATGAGCCTCGGAGGCTTCCTCTTCATGCAATCCGGCAGCGCCGTTCTTCTCCACCAAAGACTCGGCCTCGAGCAAAAGCCGGCGATACTGGTCGGATAGACACCAGGCGCGTAGTTGATCGCTATTGCGAAAGTGCTGGATGATCCGCCACACGGGCGCATCCGGCGTCAACGGCGCATTTACTTCGGCACTGATGAAGCCCGGTAGCTCGGCCGCGATAGTGCACATCTTGGCGTGCCATGCAGAGAACCCCTGCTGGACGCCCGGGCGGAGGCGCATCTTGATTACCACTGCGGCCGGCATCGCCGCCGGATTTGAAACTTCAATCATGTGAAAGTCCTATCGCGTTGAACTCTTCGCGCGCTCAGGCTTCGCAGCAATCAAGCCTTTGTCACTGCATTGTTCTCGAATGCGGCGGTAAATACGGTCAGGCGTCATTGACGAGTCGTAAAAGCGCACGCCGCTGGCGTTGGCCAGCGCGTTGGCCAACGCCGGCGCGATTGGATAGATCGGCGCCTCGCTCATCGATTTGGCGCCGAGCGGACCGAACGCGTCGTGGGTCTTGGCAAAATAGATCTCGGTGCGCTGCGGGACGTCGGCGTAGGCCGGAATGCGGTAGTTGCGAAAGGTGGGAATGATCATGCGTCCGCTGTCATCGAAGACCATCCTTTCCTGCAGCGACCAGCCGAGTCCTTGCGCCACTGCGCCTTCAATCTGCGCCTTGCATTGCATTGGGTTGATAATGACTCCGCCATCGGCTCCGTGCACGCTTTGCAGGATGACGATCTCGCCGGTCCTACGGTTGACGGCGATGCGAAAACCTTGCACCTGGAACGTGATACTGCGCGGCGAGCCGTAAGACTTGCGGACAGATTCAAGCGGGCGTCCGGCGTTCCTGGACGCCGCGAAAAGATCCTCCAGCGCAACCCGGGTGCCATTGCAGAAAATCGCATCATGTTCGAGGCGGCAGGCGTTGCGTCCGACAGCGTAGTTTTTCGAAGCGAAGTTCAGCATGCGCTCGCGCAGAGCCTCCGCCGCCCGTCGCACGCGTTCCCCGCGACCACGGTGCCCGCGCTGGCAAATGCTCCCGTATCGTAGCCTGTGCGATCGGTGTCGGATTGGACAACCCGCACGCGTGAAGCCGTGCTGTTGAGAACGCTCGACACGATTTGCCGGTGAACCGTAGTGGTCCCGTTGCCGAACTCTGCCGTGCCTATAGCAAGATGGTAATTGCCGTCCTCGCCAAGGCGGAGCCGCGCTTCCGAACGATGCTCGGTAGGCGGAACCGCGCCGTGCATGGAAATCGCCATGCCCTCGCCTTCGAGCCAGTCTGAGCCATCCGGACGCCTGATGCCGTTGCCGCCAGTCATCGCGGCCTGCACCAGGCCAGATACTGGTCGAGGCCGTAGCTGCCGAACTCGGTGTCGGTGGCGGCCTCGCTGTCGGCGATCATCTGGTCGTCGGGCTTGACGACGTTCAACCGGCGAAATTCGAACGGATCCATCTTCAGCGTCCGCGCCAGTTCGTCCATCGCGCTTTCGACAGCGAAAATTGTCTGGGTCATTCCGTAGCCGCGGATCGCTCCGCCCGGAACCATATTCGTGTAAACCGCGTGGCCGTCGATTTTCTTGTTCGGACAGCGATAAACCGCGACCGCTTCGCCGCACGCCGCGTGCAGGATTTCGCCGCCGTGATTCCCATAGGCGCCTGTGTTGGAAACGACCCGCAATTGCATCGCCGTCAGGGTGCCATCGCGGCGCGCCCCGACTTTCATCTGGACGCTCATAGGATGACGAGTAGTCGTGGCGATGAATTGCTCCTCGCGGGTGAACTTCAATTTGACTGGACGGCCGGTCTTGAGTGTGGCGAACGCGCAGATGTCCTCGGTCACCATTTCCTGCTTGCCGCCAAAGCCACCACCCACCCGCTCGCAAAAGACGCGAACGCTGCCAGGCATAAGTCCGAAGAGGTAACAGAGCTACTGCTTGGTAATGTAGGGGGTCTGGCTGCTGGTGCGGACGACGAGCCGATCTTTTTCGAGCCAGGTAATCGAGCAATGCGTCTCGAGATGGGCGTGCTGGACGCGATGCGTGGTGTAGGTGCCCTCGTGGATCGCGTCGGCGTTCTTGAATCCTGCTTCCACGTCGCCGACGTGCCCGTGAAGTTCGAGCAGGATATTCTGCCCCGGACGCCCGGTGCGCGATTCCCCGCCTTATCGTGGATGATGGGCGCGCCCTGCTCCTCGCTTTTTCGGGATCGAAAACCGCGGGCAGCAGCTCGTAATCGATCTCCAGCTTACGGCATCCCTCTTCTGCTGCGCTCTCGCTTTCCCCGACGACGGCGGCAACTCGCTGGCCGGCGAAGCGCACGACATTGTCGAGCAGGTAAGTGTCGTTGGGATCGACGTGGTAATCGTCGTGAGTGGCCGACGTATAGAGCAACCGCGGGACATCCTCCCACGTGTACACGCCGCATACCCCCGGAACGGCCAGCGCGGCATCCTTGCGAATCGCCGTGATACGCGCGTGAGCGTGCGGCGCCCTCGCCAGCTTCAGATGCAACAGTCCCTCGATCGCGGTATCGAGCGTGTAGCGGACTTTGCCGGTGACGATTGCCTCTGCCGCCGGTGCCAGCAAACCTGCGCCGCAAGACTTACCTGGTCGATCTTCTTCGACCGCAGTGACGCCGCGGATCGCGTCTTCGATCGCGTGATAACCGGTGCATCGGCAGAGATTGCCTTTAAGGATACGCGGAAGGTCCTTGACGTCTTCCTCGTTCAAGCTGGCCGCGGTCATGATCATGCCCGCGGTGCAGAAACCGCACTGGAACCCGGCGGCTTGCATGAACGCGCGTTGCATCGGATGCAACTCGCCGTTCTGCGCGAGACCCTCGATGGTGGTCACCTGGTGGCCGGCGGCCCGAAACGCCGGGATTAGGCAGCTATGTACCGGGACGCCGTCAAGCCAGACCGTGCAGGCGCCGCAGTCGCCGGCATCGCAGCCTTTTTTGACTCCTAACCATCCCATCTCGCGCAGAAAGGTCCGCAGGCACTGTCCGGGACGGGGCTCTTCCGAAAAGATTTTGCCGTTGACGAGGTAACTCATGCTTGCCCCTAATCGAGAGCTCGCGACGAATCTCTTCGGCGAAGTAAAGCGTCATGTGGTCGCGATAGTCGGGCGTTCCATGGACATCGTCGAAGTCCTTTGGAATCTCACGATGGATCCGGTCGCGCAGATTGTCAGCCCCGGGAATGCTTGGAAACTCGAGCCGAGGCGGCCGCTCGGTCGAAGCGGAAACCGTAAGCATGAAGGTTCCATCCTGTGGATCCAGGGTGCCTATCAGTAGCGCGGCGGAACGCCCCAGATGGGTCAGCGATATGCGGCGAAAGCTCGATCGTTTGCGCAGCACGCGGGCCGGCAACTCGATACTTCTCAGCAAGTCGCCCTGCCGCAACACATTCTGATGATTGCCGGTGACAAAATCCTCGACTGCCACCTGACGCGCGCCGCCATCGCGTCGCAGGATATTGCAGATGCCCTCGAGCGCAACGGTCAGCGAAATCATAGGACCGGCGGGCAATGACATGCAGACGTTGCTGCCAACGGTGGCTGTATTCCAGATCTTGAACGACGACAGAGAATGAGTGGCAGCACGGCTCAATCAAGGCTGCCGCGGCCCATTCGACCGGTGCGGCCAGGGCGGTCAGCTTGGCGATCGGGCAGGTGGCTGCAATCTGGAGGCCGCGCTCAGTGACCGTCAGCGGCTGCCAGCCGAAGCCTTCGAGATCGATCAGGCGGCGCAGATGCGGCTGTAATTCAGAGAACAGCCAAGTGCCGCCCGCGAGCCACGCATCTCCCTCGCGCCAATCAATACTTCTGTTCTGACTAGTGGGGCGCGCAATTTCCTTAATGGTATTCAGGTCCAAATGAATTCCCCCTAGGGTGGTCGGCGAACACACTCTGCTCAGTGCTTACTCCCCTGCAATAAGGGGATTGGCACTTCCGGACACAGAACTTGTAAACTATGAGTTAACTGCCGTCAACGCCTAGACTAGTTTTCGTACCAGATTGCCGGACGCGAATCCAGCGAAAAGAGCGTTGATCAAATGCGCTGAGTTAAGTAAGGGCAGTTTAGCCCTCCGCGAGATAATAAGTCTCACGTCCGACGAAGGGGGCTTCAAGAAGGTCTCTTGGTGTGTCAGCCACTCCGGGTTCGCATCGGCACATCTCGGGTGAGACACCTGACCTGCGACACCGGCGCGTTCGGGGAGCAGACTCTATTTATTCCAGAGCTTTTCATTCCACAAATACCGCGCTCGAAGCAAAACACCATCGAGTCCGGCGGTTATGATTTTCAGAACATCAACTCAGTAGGTTCAGCCCAGGCTTGGGACGCACCGTCGATAGTTGGCAGTGTTGGGGCACATCGATCCTGAGCCGGCGTGGTTGGAGCGGTGACGCTACTCATGCTGCCAGGTTTGTGCCTTTCCGGATTGCCCGGCCGAACTGACTATTTGCTTGACAATTTCGATGATCCTCACGACACAACGAAGGCCGTGCTCCTATAATGCGAGTCTCGGACGAATCGAAGGCTGAGCTGCGCGAACGGTCCTCGCTTAAGACCCCAACAAATGGTTCGGCAACACCGTTTGTGGTGTTTAGGCATCGGGTGGCGCGAGCCGCTCAAGCAGTATGGCGGTATTGCGATCCTTGGTTGCGGCTGCCAGCTTTATTTTAGAAGTTAATGAGTGCCGCTAACGCATGGCAATCAAATCGTTGATCTCGCAAGATGAATGCTTCGATTGCCTTGTCCTGTTCTCCGGCTTCGTTCAGCGCGACTGCATATATGCGTAACTGAAGTCAATCTTGGGGCGATGACGTATTCATGGACTGCCTGTGAGCTACACGCCCACGCCCGCGGGAAGAGTATCCCTCGGTGAAGCGCTTTGCTCGGGGCTAGGGGATAGCCCTCACATAAGAATCGGAACTCTCGTTAATCGTTGACGGTTGCGACTAAGTGTCGCCTGGAGAAGCGCGGCGTTTTGCGGGTTGTCGCTGTGTTGATTCTTTCCGTGCGTTGCCGATTCAGCAAACTGACCTCTGCCGCAATTGCCTGGCTGAGGGTAGCGAGGTCGCTGCTCAGCGCTGCGGAATCCCCCGCGTCGCCGCTGGCCACTGGCGTGCTCGCTATGGTCTCCGATGCGTACAGGTCCTTGCTGTTCCCGTCCTTGATGATCCATCGAACGACAAGCTGGGATTGGCTGTCAGTACCCGTTTCGAACCGCTGGACGTCAACCGCAATCTGATAGTCTGGTTGAGTTCTGTGGGGCCAGGGGTATTTTTCGATCTTCTGCGTTTTTAGCAGTCGTGCGAGGTCCTCCGAGAGTACGCGCGCGAAGTTTTTGTCGAGTGGCTCCGCCCAGTGCCGTTCCTCGGATATATAGATCTGGTTCGGTGCGGCTCGGGTGACGACCTCAAGCCGGCGCAGGTAGTCGGGGAAGTCGATTGGTCCGAGGCCGATCGTAAGCTGCGAATCCGCGGTCGGCGATACCTGAGCTGGCGTGCTCACGTCGCCGGCGAGGGGGGTCAGAATGAAATACTTCGACGAGTCTGGCCTTGGCGCAAGCGGCGAGCATCCTGCCACAGCGATACAGGTGGCGAACACGATGAATTTATGCTGAATCTTCATCGAACTATTGCGCTTTTTCAGGCACGTACCTTCCGCGAATCAGAGATGAGGGATTCCGCCGGAGATATTCCGTAAAAGCGCCGATCGTGCGAGTCGTATCGGTCATTTGATCGAGTGCCTCGGACAAATGGATCGCGAGCGGTGAATCAGGATCGATGGCGGACTGCAGATCAACCAACGTCGCGCGCGTCTCTTTCAAGGTCGCGTTGACTTCGCCGGAGTTCGTTTGAAGACTGTCAACCAGCGGACCCAACTTCGTGTTGGCATGATCTACTGTCGCACGCACCGAAACGACCGCCCGGTTGAGGTTCGCTGTCGTCTCCTTGAGCGATTCGAGCGTAGCTGTCAAAGCAGGCGATCTCGTAAGATCCTTTATCGAATTGGCGGCGTCGGTAATTGACCTGGCCAGCGCCTCAAAATCAATCTCCTCGAATTTCGCCAAGGCCTGGGTCGCCTGCTCCTGAACCGCCTCCATTGTCGTGGGAATCGTTGGAATCTCCCGATACGGTCCGCTGCCCGGCTCCAGCGCGAGGTTGAGTGGCGCGTGTTGATGAACATCGAGGTCGATATACAGTAACCCGGTGAGAAGGCTCTCGACGTTGAGCTTTGCGCGTAGCCCGCGCTTGATCATGTCGTCAAAACCTGATTGCCCGATTGCCTCCCCGCTACCGCCTTGCGCTACCAACTGGGACTTTTCGAGGTCAAGGATGACGGGCAACCTTAAGCCTGGCACCCCAGGCCGCAGGCGGCCCTCCGAAGGCGCTAGTCTCAACTTAATTGCCGACACTGAGCCGATTTGGACTCCCCTGAATTTGACCGGTGCACCCACCTTGAGTCCGTTCAGATCCCCCTGAAACATGCAGACGAAGCGCACTGGCCTTCGGAGCAAGCTACCTGAACCAACCACGATGACCGCAGCAATCACGATTGCGAGACTGCTGACGACGAATGCGCCGATAACTGTTGGACTGAACCGTTTAGCCATTGCTGTTAGCTAAGTCGCCCCCTCTTCGCCGCGAGTGAGAAATCTTCGCACCCGTGGGTCTTTCGAGTTAGCGAGCAGATCCTTGGGATTCCCAGCCGCGATCTGAGTGCGAGATTCCGCATCGAGGAAGACGCAGTTGTTTGCGATTGAAAATATGCTCGCGAGTTCGTGGGTTACGACCACAATCGTCGCGCCGAGACTGTCACGCAGCTCGAGAATCAGATTGTCTAGCAGCCGCGAACTGATAGGATCCAGGCCCGCTGACGGCTCGTCGAAAAACAGAATGTCCGCGTCAAGCGCCATTGCACGCGCAAGTCCGGCGCGCTTCTGCATTCCGCCGCTGATCTGGTTGGGGTAAAAATCCTCGAATCCTTTCAGCCCAACCAGAGCAAGCTTGAGTTCAGCGATCTCGCGAATCTGGGACGCCTTAAGATCGGTGAACTCGCCGAGCGGCAACCCGACGTTCTCCGCTAGCGTCATCGAACTCCAGAGCGCGCCGCTCTGATAGAGAACTCCGAAGCGACGGAGTAGACGTTCGCGCTCCTCTGGACCGGCTCTGGTGAAATTGACATTACCGTAGATTATTTCTCCCGCCGCAGGTTCCTTGAGGCCAATCAGGTGTCGTAAGACCGTGCTTTTGCCGCATCCGCTGCCACCCATGATGATGAAGATATCGCCGCGGCGAACCTCGAAATTAAGATCCCGCATCAGAACGAAGCTGCCGTAAGCCATGGTCATGTTGCGCACCATGATCTGCGCTTCCGTTACTTGCGGCGTTCTGCTCTCGGCCGTGGTCCCGGCCATCACTCCACCTTGCCTCAGATATGAAGGACGTTGAACATCACCGCGAACAAGCCGCACGCAACTACGACCATTACGATTGACATTACTACCGCTTGCGTCGCCGCATCGCCGACCGCGGATGAACTATTGCCGCACTGGAAACCTCGCAAACAGCCAGCGATCGCGATCAACGCCCCATAGAAAGTCGCCTTGAGCAAGCCGCCGAACAGGTTGACCAGTGTAAGTGTAGATATCGTTTCCCGCATATAACTGCCGGCCGAGAGGTCAAGCATTCCGACGCCGACAAACATACCGCCGAGTATTCCCACGAGATCAGCAAAGACGCACAGCAGCGGCATCATCAGGACCAGCGCTAACACTCGCGGTAGAACCAGGAATTCCAGCGGTGAGATGCCCATGGTTGTGAGCGCGTCGATTTCCTGCGTCACCTTCATGGTTCCGAGCTTGGCTGCGAACGCAGCGCCGGTGCGGCCCGACATGATGATCGCGGTCATCATCGCACCCATCTCACGGACCATGCCTATGCCGACCAAATCGGCGACATAGATGGAGGCACCGAACTGAGAGAGTTGAACCGCCCCCATGAAGGCGAGAATGACGCCCACCAGAAACGCTATGAGCGTGACGATGCCAACGGCACTGGCGCCGCACTGCTGAATTGCCTCGATCAGATCAATCTTGCGATAGCGTGCCTTCCCGCGGACAAACCTGGCAAAGGCGACAGTCAACTCGCCGAGAAATTCGAGGAAGTCCCTGATTGAGAGCCCATAACCGATGCTCGCGTTTCCCACACGCGCGAAAAATGACGGCCTCGCGGCTTCGCTTCGGGCACCCTTCTTCTCCGGCACAGCTTCTGCGAGTTCAACCAGGTGCCTTAATCCGTCTGCCAGACCTTCGCGATTCTGGCCGATACCGCGCGCGCGGCAGAATCCGCTGGACTGGACAAGAAATGAGATAAGTCCGCTGTCCCAGTTCGTCAGTTGTGTGGAGTCGAAAGACACACTTTTCGGCGCGGGGATCGCGTTAAGTTCCTTGGCAAGAAGCGATGCGGGAGGCATGTCGCTACGAACGCACCACGGGCCTGAAAGGCGCACCACCAGGACGTTATCCATTCTTTCGAAGGACACCTTACCTTGTTCGCGATCGTGGACGGCTTCCATCTTCACTTCTCGCCACCGCTGGCAGGGCGGCATGGAGCGATAATGTCAGCGTCGTACGTTCCCGAACATCGGACTTTGGTCTGATGGTGTTAAGCCGACGAACAGGGGCCATGGGGGTACGTGTCATCTCTCGCTGCTAAAATGGGGGTGACCACGCCGGGTTGAAGAATTTCCATTTTTACGGCGATTTTTTCACGAGAGACATACGCAGAGAGCCTTCTATCCCGTGGATAAGCCGGCCCTTCGCTTTCGAGAAGTCCGCCTCAGCGGGTCGAACGCCGAGGCGTTCGGCCATCAAGACCAGGTCTGCCAGTGACTGCGCCCGCATTTTGACCATGACGCGGCCGCGATGCTGCTTGATCGTCTTTTCCGCGGCGCCGAGTTCCGCTGCTATTTGCTTGTTAAGCAGTCCCGCGGCGACCAGAGCCAGCACCTGGCGCTCGCGTGGTGTGAGTTTCTCGTAGCGAACCTTCAACCGACTGATTTCAGTATTCGCCGCTTTTAGTCTGCGGCTGCGTTCGACAGCCTGCTGGATCGCTTCCATCAGCACACTGCCTCGAACGGGCTTTTCGAGAAAGTCCACAGCGCCGGCCTTCATCGCCTTAACGGTGGCGGGAACGTCGCCATGGCCAGTGATCATCACGACCGACAGATGCGGCACTCTTTGCAGTAGTGCCTCCTGAAGCTGGAGACCGTCGAGACCTGGCATCCGCAAATCCGACACGACGCAGGAGACGGTGTCACAATTGGGACTCGCGAGAAATTCCCGTGCCGACGCGAAGGCGCAGACCTCGTAAGTAGCGCATTTCAGCAGCCGCAATAGCGAGCGCCTGACCGAGTCGTCGTCGTCGATAATTGCTACCGCTGTTTTCCCGCCCATTGTGGCCGCAAAAATGGCGCGTCTCAGCCGAAGCTTTCAGACTGGCTCGGAAGTCTGATCTCGAAAGCGGTTCCGTGGTCGGAAGTGGATGAAACGCAGAGCCGTCCGCCATGAGCTTCAACGATCCATCGCGAAATCGCCAAACCCATACCCAGTCCATTGGATTTAGTCGTAAAGAAGGTGTCAAAAATCCGGGGCATCAGCTCTGCCGGGATTCCTTTACCTGAATCACATACTAGTATGCGCGCCCAGCCGAACTCCTGCGGCGCTACTTTCACTGCGACCTGCCGAGCGTCTTCCGTGCCTTCGCCCGCGGCGTCGAACGCATTGAGAACGAGATTGATGATCGCCTGCTGCAACTGAACGCGATCCGCGAGAACGATAAGCTGCTGCTGTACTTCGAGTTTGAAGGACACATTGCGGATCAAGGCGTCGCTTTGAACGAGCCGGCCGATCTCACGAACCACTTCGCCCAGGTCGATTTCCGATTTCTTGAGCTTGTCCCGTCGAAACAGCGATCGCAACCGGCGGATGGTTTCGCCGGCCCGGCTGTCGTCCTGGATGATGTCCGCGATCGCTGCCTTGATCTCCTCGAGGTCCGGGCTCTCGGCTTGAAGCATGCTCTGAACGGCCTCGGCGTTGTTCAGAATGGCGGCCAGCGGCTGGTTGAGTTCATGAGCGATCGATGCGGCAAGCTCGCCTATCGTATTGACGCGCGAGATATGGGTGAGCTCGCTTTGCAGACGTAGTATTTCGCTTGCCGCCCACTTTCGCTCAAAGGCGTATCCGAAAATCTGCGCCATTCTTTGAAGCTGCCGAAGAGTTTTCGCAGGCCATGTGCGCTCATGGTAGATAGCCGCGAACCCCGCGGCTGCGCGCACGGTGTCTCCGATTTTTATTGGTATCATTACGTTGGATTTCGGGCCGTAACGCCTGAAGCTATCGCGATCGATAGAGGCCTCGTCCGGAAGTTCTTCCACGCCACGCATTATAACCGTCTCTCCGGCAAACATCCTGGCTACGGTCCAAGGTAACAGCGCATTGACGTCGAGTGACTTGCCTATAACAGCAAAGTGCGCATCACGAACCCAGCCGTGGCTGAAAAACGCGACCCCGTCCGCTCTGAATTCTGCAATGGTACTACGATCCAAACCAAGCATCAGGGCGATACGCTTCAGCGAGCGATTGATCTCTTCATCAATCTGAGGGAGGGAGGCTCGGACAAACGCTGTCGCCAGCTCGGCTACGAGTTCATCAAACCGGCCGGCGTCGTCGGGCGAAAGCAGCGAAGGCCGCCTCGCCGCAGGCTCGATCCGACTTCGCTGATCGGATGTTCTCCGCGGCACAGTCCATGCACTTTAGCCCCGCACAGTCGTTCATTCCAGAGTCCGAAAAGCGAGTTTGAGCACAGGAGCAGCATAGGAAGGGCGTTCTTGCAAACGAAAAAGCGGTAAAGCCATGCGCCTAGCCTCCGCTCGCGCCCGCATTCGATGCAGCGTGAATTTTGTATGAAGAACTAGGTGAGCCGGCCCGCGCGAAACGCGTCCGATAGCGCTGCAAGCAGCGCTTCGCGGCTGAAAGGCTTGAATAAGATTGCGACTGGGTCGGCGCGCCGTGCCAATTCACGCGTGGCCTCGTCGACATGGCCGGTAATCATTATTGCTGGCAATCGGCGTCCTGACGCAGCCAGCGCCTCGCAGAGTTCGACCCCAGTCATCTCAGGCAGATGAACATCGACCACCAGGCACACATCCGTCTTCGGAATATTGCTCTCGAGCAGAGCGCGCGGCCGAGCGAACGCGAGCACTGCAAAACCTGCGGAGGTAATCAGGCGGCGCAGCGCGCGAAGCACCGAAGGATCGTCTTCCACCAGGATCACGACCCGCTTGCTTTCGGTTACCAAGATGTTGGGCGCCTCTCGCCATAACGCGCCAGAATCTAGTTGCCATATGTCAGTATCCTGCGAAATCGGACTTTGGTCTGATTCATTCCAGCCGGCAAAGCACAAAGGATTCTTTGCCGGCAACTGGCCGAGCGGTACCTGACTTCTTTTACCGCAGTTGGCCGCAATTGGGCGGAACGCCTGTATCACAAGGATGCTCAGATCATCCGACCAAAGTCCGATTTACGGAAATACGTGCAATGTAAAAGACTCGCGTGACGCCTGCATCTAAACGACGCGCCGGACGCGCTCGCGGAAAATGGAATTGATGAACAGGAAGATAATTGCGGAGTTTTTTCGACCCAGCCTGATTGCCGCTTGTCTCGCACTCATTTGCCTGGCAATCGGCTGCGCGAGAACGGAAGCCCCCTCCCAGAACATCATCGCGAAAGCGAGCAGCGATCAGCCGGCCGCCATCCCGACTTCGGGTTTTCTGGGCGACTACTCACAGCTTCAGCCGGGCAAGGAGGCGCAGACCGCGCTCGTTTACATCAACCCGAACGCCCAGTGGAGCAAATACACCAAAGTAATATTGGATCCCGTTCAATTCTGGGCGAGCCCTGATACGAAGGTATCACCTGATGACCAGAAGACCCTTTGCGAATACTCCTACAACAAGGTCAAAGAAAACCTGGAAAACAGCGGCTACACGATAGTCAGCCAGCGAGGACCAGACGTAATGAGAATCCAGATCGCATTGACCGATGCGACCTCGGCGACTCCGGGTCTGCGTTCAGTCTCGGTGGTCGTTCCTCAAGCGCGTGTTCTCAATCTGGTGCAATCGATGGGTACCGGCAGCTACGCCTTTGTCGGCTCCGCGCAGGCCGAGGCGCAAATCACCGACTCGGTCACGGGCGAACGGCTTGCGGCCTCGGTTGACAAACGGGAAGGCGGATGGCGCTGAGTTCTGCCCTTCAATGGGAATAGGGCAACGCTGAAGCCGTTATGGATTATTGGGCTGACAAACTGCCTAGACGTCTTGGTGAGCTGAAGGGCGAGCCGAAAGCCGGTTAGCGTTATATGCGCTTACCCCTCATCTCGACCCTGGTCGACCGATCCCGGACTGATGTGATGAAAGCACCTTCGCGTCTAATCGGACTAATAGTAACGCTGCTGGCAGTCATTGTCGCAGGAATTTATCCGGCCACGGCGCGAAGCGCGGGCATCTCGCTCTACGAAACAGGTGCTCCCGACCTCGGTACAGCAGGTGCGGGCCGTGCGGCGATGGCGGCGGATGCGTCGACAGCGGGCGCAAATCCGGCGGGAATGACGCTCCTCGATCGCTCGCAACTGTTGGTTGCGGCCGGTGCGATGCTTCCCGCGATTAATTTTCACGTCGGTCCGCACACCACGACTGCTCGCAACGGCGGCGGGAACGCCGGCGTCTTTCTTCCGCTGGGATCGGGTTTCTATGTCTATAAATTCTCTGATCGGCTGTGGCTGGGGGTCGCGGCCGGTTCGAATTTTGGCCTCGCGGTCGATTACGGAAAACAATGGGCAGGCCGCTATTACCTGACTCGGGGTTCTCTGCTTACCGGTCAGGCAAACCCATCAATCGCATATCGCGTGAACGATTGGCTTTCGGTCGGGGCAGGATTCACCGTAGTGGTTGGCCGGCTCTACAACCAGGTTAAGGTTAACAATGCGCTGCCACGGGTGCCGGACGGGAGATTGAGTTTTGAGTCGTGGGACGTCGAAGCCGGTGGTAACGTCGGCTTCCTGCTCAAGCCAATTCCCAACCTTCGAATCGGGCTGACCTACCAGTCGCCAATCGATTTCACCTTCGGCTTCAATCCGCATACCAGCGGTCTCGGCCCGGGCCTCCAGGTGGCACTGAGGAAAAGTGGGCTGCTCGGCACGAAGGTCAACCTCGGAGTGACCGAGCCACAGCAGATGATGGCGAGTGTCTTGTACCAGCTCACACCCGCGCTGGCCGTGATGGGAGATCTCGGATGGCAGAACTGGTCGGAGTTCGGACAAACGACACTGGGAATCGATGCGACTACTCAGAAGAGTCTCGCAGTTGATCTGAACTACTCGGACACGATTCACACCGCTATCGGCGGACAATATCGCATAGGGGAGAAATGGCTATGGTCCGTGGGATTCGCGTATGACAGCTCACCCGTCTCCGAAGCGAATCGCACGCCTACGCTGCCACTGGATCGCCAACTGCGATACGGCACAGGCATCCAATACCAGGTGAACAAAAAGGTTACGGTCGGGACCGCAAATGAACTCCTCGATGGTGGTAAGGCGCCGTTCAACGTAAGGCGCGGACCTCTGGCCGGTCGTCTTCAAGGTGGCTATTCGACTAACCTCCTGGATTTTCTTGCGTTCAACCTGGTTTGGAAATTCGGAGAGTGAAGCGATGAAGAGAAAGTTAATGAATAAACTCGCTGCATCCATCTCAAATGTTAATCATCACGCTGCACTGTGCAGTTCTACGTTACGCCTGTGATCTCGAAGGTGATCGAAGGAAATCTGTTCGACCTTTAGAGTTCACCCCCAGCAAAGACAGGTGAAGGGGATAACCCGAGGTCATTAACTGTTGGGGCCACGGCTGGGCCGGAAAGGTACGTGGATAAAGATGAACCGTGATGAACTCACCGCCGGGAAACCCGCGGAGATCAACCAGAGGATGAGGCGCATTCCGATTGGGCGGGGTAGCTTGACGAGAAGGACGCGCGTTTTGCTTGTAGTTCTTCCGCTTCTGGCTGTGGCGATCGTGTTGTACGGTTCGCGGAGACTTGTGAGTGCGAGCCCGTTGGTACCCGACGGGGTACGGATCCCCTCGGGTGAGTTTTGGATGGGTTCTGATAACCCCATGTTCAAGGATGCTCGACCGTGGCATCGCGTGTACCTCGACGCGTTCTGGATCGATAAGACGCTGGTGACAAACCAGCAGTTCGCGCAGTTCGTAAAAGCGACCGGATACGTGACGGTCGCTGAGCGAACACCTACGGCAGAAGAGTTTCCTAACGCTGACAAAGAAAATCTGGTGGCGGGTTCGGTGGTTTTTACGCCGCCCGAACATCCTGTTCCGTTGAGTAATCACCTGCAGTGGTGGAGTTACGTGACAGGCGCGAATTGGCGGCATCCGCGGGGCCCGGCGACCGACCTGAGAGGCAAGGCAAAACATCCCGTCGTTCAGGTGGCCTATGCTGACGCGGTTTCCTACTGCACGTGGGCAGGAAAGCGCCTGCCAACTGAGGCTGAGTTCGAGTATGCCGAACGAGGCGGTTTGGAACGCAAGCGCTTCGCCTGGGGAGATGAATTTAGACCTGGTGGAAAGTTTATGGCGAACACCTTTCAAGGTCATTTCCCGGACAAGAACACGGCCCAAGATGGCTACTCGACGACGTCTCCAGTCGGATCATTCGCCCCGAATGGCTACGGACTCTACGATATGGCGGGAAACGTCTGGGAGTGGACCTCAGATTGGTACCGGCCGGACTACTATAGGCAGCTAGCTGCCACTGGGCAGGTGGCCCACAATCCGCAAGGTCCGTCTGACAGCTTCGATCCAAGCGAGCCAGGGGTCGCGAAAAGAGTGCATCGTGGGGGCTCGTTCCTTTGCACCGATCAATATTGCAGCCGGTACGAAGTGGGCGGACGCGGAAAGGGCGAGCCCAACACCGGCACCAACCATCTGGGGTTCCGCTGCGTGCGCGAAGCGCATTGAAGAAAACATCGGAAGACGGACTATACGGTCGCTGTCCTCTGCAAACCCGGTTCGATATGTGAGTATTTGGGAAATCCCTTTAGGTATAAACAACACGCACGAATGCGAGGTCCAAATCAACAATATGAAACTAGAATCCACAAAAATCGCTAAGATCGGACTTGGTCGCAGAATCACACAGTCGGTTACAATTCTGGCCTTTTTCGGCGTACTCGTTGCTAGCTCAGCTGTGGCGCAGACCGGCGGCATGTATATCTATCCAGCAAAGGGCCAGGACAAGAACAAACAGGATGAGGATCGCTACGACTGCCATTCATGGGCCGTTAGCCAGACCGGATTCGATCCGAGCAAGCCTCAGCCCATTACTTCCGGTCCTGGAGCGCAACAGTATCAGCCCTCGCAGCCCCATGTTTTGCGAGGCGGCGCACGGGGCGCCGCACTGGGCGCCGTCGGCGGTGCCATAGCAGGCGATGCGGGAAAAGGCGCCGCCGCCGGTGCTGCAATGGGGGGACTTGCCGGAGGGTTTCGCCGAATGGACGAAAGAAGGCGGCAAACATCTCAACAGCAGGCCAATGTTCAGTCCGCTCAGCAAAATCAGCAAATTAGCTACCAACGCGCGATGGCAGCGTGTCTCGAGGGCCGCGGCTACACCGTCAAATAGATTTCTGCAATACGCAATAGGTAAGGATCTTGGCGTGGTCTCTGCGCCGCAGTGATCTTCAATCGATTGTTGCGTGTGCGATTGCCCAGGAGGAGCGAATGGAGAAGGTGAGGAAGGTATTTCTGATTATTGGAGCTGCACTGTGCCTGATGATCGCCGCGAGGATCCCTCCTGCGTCCGCGCAACAAATCGATCGCGCTCAATTGCCGATACCAGATACGCAATACAAGTATCCGGGCAAAGTCCCGCTGGACGCGCGCGACGCAAAGTTTCCGCCGATCAAGCTACTCCGGCCGCCAGACGGTGCACCCAACGTGGTCGTAATTCTGCTCGACGATATAGGTTTCGGTGCGCCGAGCACCTTCGGTGGCGGTGTCAATATGCCCACGCTGGATGCGCTCGCGAAGGAGGGCCTGCGCTACACCCAGTTCCATACGACCGCGTTATGCTCACCAACCCGCGAGGCCCTGCTGACCGGGCACAACCATCATTCGGTGGGGATGGGGTCGATTACCGAACTGGCGACCAGCGCTCCGGGAAATACTGGTATGCGGCCGAACGAGGCGGCCACGGTCGCCGAAATCCTCAAGTTGAATGGGTACAACACCGCAGCCTTCGGCAAGATGCATCAGACGCCGGTTTGGGAGACCAGCGTATCTGGACCCTTCACGCGCTGGCCGATCGGCGACGGTTTCGAAAAGTTCTACGGCTTTTTGGGCGGAGAGACCAATCAGTGGGCGCCGATGATCTTCGACGGCGTGACACATGTCGAGCCTCCGCACACTCCGGGCTACAACTTCATGACCGACATGACTGATCAGGCGATCGCGTGGATGCGATTCCAGCATACGATGACTCCGGATAAGCCGTTCTTTCTCTACTTCGCGCCCGGCGCTCTGCATGCACCGCATCACACGCCCAAGGAGTGGCGGGACAAATACGCAGGCAAGTTCGATGAGGGATGGGACGAGTATCGTGAGAAGACGCTGGCGCGCCAGAAACAGCTAGGGGTGGTTCCGCAGGCGACGCAACTCGCGCCCTGGCCGGCGAACGTTCAGCACTGGGACCAACTCAGCGCCGATGAGAAGAAGGTCGCCGAGCGGCTAATGGAAAACTACGCTGGCTTTGGCGAATACGCGGACCACGAGATTGGACGATTGCTTGACAGTCTCAAAGAGCTAGGAGTCCGTGACAACACTCTTGTGATTTACATTGCCGGCGACAACGGCATGAGCGCGGAGGGCGGCCTGGCCGGGACTCTCAATGAGATCGCCCCATTTAACGCTGCTCCCGACACAACTCAGAATATCCTCGCCCATCTCGACGAGATCGGCGGCCCGAACAGTTTTCCGCACATTCCAGTGGGATGGGCGCTCGCTGGCGATACGCCCTTCCAGTGGACCAAGCAGGTGGCCTCGCACTATGGCGGCACGCGCAACGGCATGGTGATTTCGTGGCCCGCAGGCATCAAGGGCGCAGGCGGTATCCGCACGCAGTGGCATCATGTCGTCGATATCACGCCTACTATCCTGGCGGCGGCAAAACTGCCGCAGCCGAAAACCGTCGACGGCATCAAGCAGAAACCGATGGAAGGGGTAAGCATGGTCTACTCCTTTGCCGATGCCAAAGCGCCGACAACCCATACAATTCAATACTTCGAGATGTTTGGCAATCGCGGGATCTATCACGACGGCTGGACCGCGGTGACCCGGCATAGCATTCCATGGGATATCGCCGGGATGCCGCCGAAGTTCAGCCAGGATAAGTGGGAGCTCTACAATACCAACGACGATTTTAGTCAGTCGCGGGACCTCGCCGCGAAATATCCAGACAAGCTGCAGGAACTTCAGCGCCTCTTTCTCGCAGAGGCAGAAAAGTACAATGTCCTGCCGCTCGACGACAGGCGTGTCGAGCGATTTGTGCCGACAATTGCGGGCAGGCCTTCACTGATGTGGGGGCGCACTTCGGTGACGCTTTATCCCGGCATGACCGCGATGCTGGAGAACGCTACCCTCGACATCAAAAATCGCTCGCACACCATCACCGCCGAAATCGAGATACCGCAAGAGACGGTGCAAGGCGTGATCATCGCGCAGGGCGGGCGCTTCGCCGGTTGGAGCCTTTACGTGAAGGATGGGAAGCTCAAGTATTGTTACAACTGGCTCAATCGGGAGCGCTACAGGCTCGCGTCAAAAGACGCGCTTCCGGCCGGCAAAGTCACAGTCAAATTCGAGTTCAACTATGACGGCGGCGGAGTAGGCAAGGGCGGCACCGGGCAACTCTTTGTCAACGGCCAAAAGATCGCCGAAGGCAGAATCGATCGCACGGTGCCGTTCATCTTCTCAGGGGATGAAACGGAGGACGTTGGCGAAGACCTCGGCACACCTGTGACTGAAGACTACAAACAAGGCGATAACAAATTCACCGGCACGATCGATAAGGTGATGATCGCGGTGACGCCACCTCCCGCGCAGGTGCAAAAGGAGGAGGAACGACAGGACGCCGTAATCGACGAGGGCATTAACTGAACACGGACCTGGTTGATCAGGTATGCCTAACAAATTCAGCTCCACCGACTGCATAAGGAGGTTCGTGATGAGGTCTATTAGCCGTATCGTACTCTGTCTACTCCCCCTGGTCGTTGTAGCCGGGTGCGCCTCAACAAACGTCACCCAGCAGACACCGATGGTCAACAAAGGGATGGCCCGGCCCAATCGGATCTGGGTGTACAACTTCGTCGCCAATCCCGCCGACATGCCCGCCAATTCCTCGATCGGAGGTGAGGTCGATGCGTCGAGCACTCCGCCGACGGCCGAGCAAATCGAAGAGGGCCGTCAGCTCGGCGCCCTTATCGCCGCTGATCTGGTTGCGGATATCAACGCGATGGGACTTTCCGCCGTGCAGGCCGAGCCAGGGACATCGCCGCAAGTCGGCGACGGCGTAATCCGCGGTTATCTGGTCTCGGTCCAGGGTGGCGGCGCCGTCAAGCGTTTCGTCATCGGATTCGGCTACGGAACCTCGGAGATGGATACGGTGGTCGAAGGATACGCTGTGACGCCCCAGGGCTGGCGCAAACTAGGGTCGGGGACGCTTAGCTCCGCCGGCGGCAAAACCCCGGGGATGGTCGTGCCGGCGGCCGTGGCCATCGCTAGCGGCAATCCGATAGGCCTGATTGTCGTCGGCGGTATGAAAGTTTATGGGGAGGCGAGCGGCAGAAATAAGCTTGAGGGGAGAGCCAAGGCGACCGCCGACGCGATTGCCGAGCAGCTCAGAATCAGATTCCAGGACCGGGGCTGGATCAGCTAAGAGCTCCGCGCGCTCGATCACAAAGCTGATCCTGAATGAACACAACTCGTTAAGGAATTCTTCTACTTTACGGATGACGGCTCGCTTTCCGCTGTTCGTTACAACAACTGGAAGATGATGTTCTCGGTACAACGCGCGCATGGATTGGACGTGTGGCAGGAGCCATACGTCACCCTGCGGTTGTCGATGCTATTCAATCAGCGGATGAACCCCTTCGAGCGCGCGGAGCAGTGGGAGGACTATTCGCGTTGGCGGGTCGATAATGCTTGGGCATTTATGCCGGCACAGGCGATCGTTGCCCAGTTCCTTCAGAGTTTCAAGGAATTCCGGGCGCGCGCAAAACCCGGAAGCTTCAGCCTCGATCTAATATCGTTCCAACATGATCGGCAAAAATGGATGGGTTAAACAGTTTGAACGTGATGAAGTTCTCCCAACGCGCAATGGTGCTGTTTTGGACGCGTGGCCTTGATTCAACGGCTGCCAATAGTTTTACAAGGCAGGAAATCTCGCGTAAGACTGCTGATGCAGCAGGTAATCGCGCTGAATCGCTGGGTTGATTGATTATACTCTACAGATCGATCTCGGAGGTTTGATCATGGCAGATTCAACCGCGGCCGGAACGGATGGTTTTAGAGTTATCGGCACCCGGCCGATCAGGCATGATGGTGTCGAGAAAGTAACCGGGCGTGCTAAATACGGCGCCGATTACTCATTTCCCGGGATGCTGCATGGCAAGGTTTTGCGCAGCCCGCATGCCCATGCCCGAATCAAATCGATCAATTACGAGCAGGCACTGAAGCTGCCGGGTGTCTTCGCGGTCATTACGGGGGCGGATTTTCCTGAGTGCAGGACCGAAGCCGCCGCGATCGCCGGTGAGTACACTGTTAACGTGCGCCACATTTCGCACAATGTGATCGCGCGCGACAAGGTCTTGTACGACGGTCATGCGCTTGCAGCCGTGGCGGCGACCAGCCCGCATATAGCGGAAGAAGCGCTCCGGCTCATCGAAGTCGATTATGAAGTGCTGCAGCCGGTGATGACACTGGACGACGCGATGAAGCCCGACGCAGTTATTGTATTCTCTGGGCGCGGCCAAGACGGTTCGCCCAATATTGCGGACCACCTGCAAATAGAGCGTGGCGATATCGACGCCGGCTTCAAGGCCGCCGACTATATCGTCGAGCGCGAATTCAGATCCTCGCCAGTCCATCAAGGATACATCGAGCCGCACAACGCGCTCGCGATTTACAATTCTGACGGCTACGTCACCATCTATTGCTCGACTCAGGGCCAGTTCATCATCCGGACACTCACGGCCGCACTGCTTGGGATGCCAGAGGGCAACATCCGTGTAATCCCGGCCGAGATCGGCGGCGGCTTCGGGGGTAAGACGACCACCTACCTTGAACCAATTGCTGCGCTGCTTTCAAAGAAGACCGGACGCCCGGTTAAGATGGTAATGACGCGCTCCGAGGTTCTACGAGCGAGTGGACCGACGTCGGGCACCAAGATCAGGGCCAAGATTGGCGCGACGCGCGACGGCAAAATCACTGCTGCCGAAATCTGGATGGCGTATGAGGCCGGCGCGTATCCGGGCTCGCCTTGCGGTGGTGCCGCTATGACTACGCTCGGACCTTATAACGTCGCGAACCTGAAGATTGACGCCTACGACGTCGTGGTCAACAAGCCAAAGGTTGGGGCCTATCGCGCGCGGATCACCTGAATCGACTGAGAGCTGTGGCACGGCACCTGAGGGAAGCTGGACTCAGTCAGATCGACAAGAGGAGAACGCTGACGGCAAGCTCATTTCATGATCTGCGCGAGCCCTGCAAGAGTAGAGTACCGGGTAAAATTTCGATACTCCGGGGGTACATCGTCATCCACCAGCACATCACTACCCTGTTTGCCCTGGGTTGACGCATTCGTCAGATGATGAAGCTCGAAGTCCCAGGCGGTCGAGCTAAAAGCTCCTGGAACCTCCCCCAGCGAAGAGATCTTGATCAGACGCTGAGCGAGCAAAGCGGTCTTCCACAAACGCATGTTCCGGTCGTACGCATCCTCCCACAACGCATAATGAGTCTGTGAGTCCTCATAGATTATGCGTTTGCCATAGCAATAGCCTGACGCTTCCGCAGGAATGCGCCGTACCTCAATGACATCCACATCACGCACCTGCCAGTTGCCCCACGAGGGCCGGGGCCATCCGAGCGGCATATAATAGTTCAACGGGAATTCACCACCCAGCGGCAAATAATCGCCGGTGAGCGCAAGAATCCGCCGATGCTGTAGAAATTGCGCGTCGAACATCCCGAGCCCGCCGTTGAACCCAACCCGCTTGAAATCGTCTTGCACGTAATCCGTTCCAACTACCGGGCTACAGCGCGATGTGAGCGATCCCCGGATCCATCGGCGTAATGACGGGATGTAGGTAAACAGTTCCTCGGCCCGCTGGTTATCTTTTGGGTAAAGCATCAGCAGCGTGGTGTACCGTAATTCTTCAGGCTCCTCCACGGTTAGCCATTCGGTGTACCAGTAATCGCTGCCTCTCGATTCTTCAGTGGACATTTCTCCGTCTGTGTTGTACGCAATCTGACGATAGACGTAGGACAATCGCTCGCAGTTTAAATAGCGGTGGGACGTCTCGGAGCATATCGTCAAAGGATTATGCGATGTGCCGGCGAGAAAATGCGGAACGTAGGCGAACCACAGGTCCGCCAGAAGTTTGTAGCCTCTATCTGGTTCCTGCGGATTTGGAAAGGGTTCGCCGCCTGCGTAATTTCGCAAGTCGTTGTGTCCGCCACCGAGATGGACGATGCGCACGTTACCACTGTATTTCGCGGTAGCTTCGCCATACCCAACCGGTAGTTTCTCAGGAATTGTCGCTCCGACAATAATCTTGAGGTCCGGTGGTATCCTCCAGAACCGATCACCCCTGAACAGTTCCGTCATCCCCCATGGCATATACTGCGAGTACTGCTGCCAATTGGCCAAGGTTATTGTGGTGCCCACAGGAATGACTGCGACTGAGGAGGCAGGTGCCCGCAAGGGCGTCCGTAGCTTCAGAGCGGTGGCTGGAACGGCACGAGGCACGATGGAAGTCGCCGGGTGAATGTTGACGGTATTGGGCGGAATTGATTCAACCTTATTCGGGATGGGTGGCTGCGTGACTTGTCGCACCAATTCGTGCTTGCCCCGACGCTCGGGCAGTTGAGCAGTGACGTGGCGCGCACTTTCCACCGCGTTGAGGAGTACCAGGTCAGCGCCCGCACGCCGCAGCGAACCGAGGTCGCGCGCGCTCGGGATAAAACTAATGCCGCGATCTCGTACCAGCTGAGCAATTCGGGCGTTGTACACACCGCCCGCCAACAATTCAAGCAGATTGTGCTCGCTCAGGGCTTTCTTCTGAGCTGCCTCTGCGCCTAAAGACCAACTCGCTAACAACGTTAGCAAGATCACCCAATTACATTTGCGCGGCATTCCCGGCCACCCCTTTCTTGACCTAACGTTATTGATAACAACAGAACGTTAGCGACGTGACCGATTTATCGCCTATAGAATTGCCAGTGTCAATGAGTCGGCCTGCGCTAACCACCGGTTGCGAGATTGCAGATCCGGTGGATGGGTGCCCTTCTGTGCAAACGCGAACAACGGAACTCGGCCCCGACTTGGCCACTACGCTGAACCACGTCTTTTATTTTTAGCGTGCTCGCCGATTGCCGCACGTAGCACCACGTAGATTCGACCACGATCAACTCCTGGGCGCGTCCAATGCGCAGAACTTCGCAAAGCTGTCTTTTGTCCAAAAACCTTGGATCATTTTGCGAGCGTTTCAGGGTTCATTAGTCGCCATGACATGGCGCCCGATTTGAGTCCGAGCACGCCACCGTAAAACTCGCGCGTCCTCGCTTTAAGAAGCGCTAGTCACGGTCATCTTGCTCGCATGCTTCTTTGTTCTATTTGCAACGCAGTCTTTCGCCGCCACCGCCATACCGGCACCCCCGCCGATTTCGCAGTTGGGAGGCACACGACCGGGTTATTTTGGCGAAGCCTCGGGCGTGGCGCTGGATTCCAACGGTAATATTTATGTCGCCGACCGCGAGAACCGACGACTCCAAAAGTTCGACTCACAGGGTAATTACGTAAGTCCGTTTCCGGTCGCGGTGATTTCGATCGGATCAATCGTCGCCAACGGCACTCTCTATATTGCGGGCGAAAACGGAACCAATTCAGTAACTGGAGCCGGCGTCAGCCTGCTGGAGTACGATGAATCAGGAAATTTCATCACGGGTTTCGGCGGGGGCGGCATCGTAGCATTTCAGTCCATCACCGTTGACCCAGCGGGCAACGAATATGTTGTCGAAAACACTCATGGAGATGTGCAGAAGTTCTCGCCGAGCGGGACGCTCATCAACAATAACTTCGGCGGCAGCAGCGGCGCCGCAATCGCAACCGACGGCAACTATTTATACTTGTCAGCCTGTGCCGGCCAACGTGGCCTGACGGTTGGGCAGGTATAGAAATTTGACTTCAGCGGCAATCTGATTTCCCAGTGGAGAACTTCACCTCTCACCTGTGGGGTGGGAATCGCGGTCGATTCGGCCGGGGATATCAGGATCGCCGACTACGATACCCATCAAGTACTGAATTTCACTAACAGCGGCACGCTGATCTTTCAGACCGGTTCTATCGGACAGGGGCCTGGCCAGTTCTCCCATCCGACCGGTGTGGCAGTGGATGCGCAGGGGCATACGCTTGTGGCAGACGCCGGCAGCAGCAGGGTTCAGATCCTCGACCCTAACCTGAACTTAATCACGGCATTTGGCAATTCGACATTGTATGACGGCTGGAACAACAATCTGCTTGGACTGTATACCAGTGCCGACGGTCACATATATGTCGTTGATTCTTTGGAGGACGACCTCAGTGGGCGTCTCTCGATCTTCGATAGCACCGGCAAGCTGACATTCCGCCGCCGCTTCGCCGACTCCGTCGGCCTCAGCCAGAGTGTTCAGGGCCTGCAAAAAACGTCTGTCGCAGTTGCTTCCGACGGCAGCATTTTCGTTTACGTGCCGGGAGTTCCGAACATTGAAGAGTGCCCGGTGATGTACAAGTTCGATTCACAGTTGAACGAGCTGCTGGGCGCAGATGCGGATTGTTCAAGAGGCGGCGGCGCCCTCGATGGCGATTTTTAAATGGTGATCGATCCGCTCGGCCTCCTGTATGTACTTTCGGGCGGGACGGTGGATGTCTACGACTCCAGCTTCAATCATAAGTCTAGCTTTGTATTCGCGGCGGCAGAGGGTGGTCCCAAGGGTGGTACCGATTCGCTGGCGCTCGATTCCCAAGGCGTGGCTTACGAAACACTTGGCAATGAGCTTGGCATCATCGATAACGGGAATTTTCTTGGGTTCGTGCCTTTGACCGGACAATTCCTGTGGGCGGGCCCTGATCGATCCTTGTTCGTCGCTGATCAGAACGCCGATACGTTGAGTAATTGTCCGCCTGAGTCCAACCAGGTGCAGTCAATTTGGAACCTCCCCGCGCAGCCGATTGGAGTCTACGCCGATCAATCACGATTGTACGTACCGACTGTGGCGTCCGTGCCCGGCATCAATCGGCAAACTATTACCATCGATGTATATCCTGACGTCTTCATTTCAAGCGTAACACCTCCCACCGGCGGCGACCGCGGACAGGTTACCTTGACGATTAACGGCCGAGGCTTTCAACAAAACGCCACAGCGACCTTGAGCCGGACGGGCCAGGCCGATATTACCGGCAGTAAATTGACGGTTTGCTGCGGACGGAAACTTCTGCAACCGCGCAGTTTAATCTCGCAGGCGCTGCCGACGGATCGTGGGACGTGGTGGTGACAAATCCCGATGGTTCGACGGGAACCTTAGCAGGAGGTTTCTCTGTCGCAGGTGGACAATCAAATGTGTGGGTGGACGTCCTCGGTCGCCAAGTGGTCAGGCCAGGAGTTCCCGAAACGTTCGATTTGGTCTACGGCAACTCCGGGAACCAGGACGCTACTCTGGTTCCTGTGGTCATCACGGGCATACCCGGCGATGCAACCGTAGTCTTCAACTTCAACATCGCTCCAGGGGCAGGAACGGTCAGCACTCCTCAGGCTCCTGAGCTGCTATATCTCCCGAACGATAATACTTATGTCGCTCCGCTGATGCTTCCTGCCGTTCCTGCGAACTCAATCGAACATCTCACGTTTACGATCCAGATTCCTCAAGCAGAGGCCCTCACTTTGACCGCTATCCTATCCCCGCCCTGGATCGATTCCGTCAATATCTCGGCCTATTCATGCATCGAAGATTGGTATGAGAACCTCGTCAGCGCGGGTTCCATTATCCCAGGCCAGACTGGTGTTTTTCTCACATTTCTTAGCTGCGCCAATAGCGTAGCAGACCAAACTAGCAAAGCTGCGTTCGGCGCGATGTTTAATCACATTTATGGAGGAGGCAACCAAATAATCAGTTTGCATGATTATGTTGCGAAACTGGGATTGGCATGTGTGTCAGTTCCCATCTCTAAAGTGTCTGGAGTGCTAGGAGAGCTCTTTCAGAATTCCGCTCAGCTAGCCAACGAGTTTGAGGAGCTAGCAGCGAATTCATTAATCGCTGAAAAGAAGCTCACAAACATCAGAGCGGCGGAAGAGCAAGCCCAGTTGGCAACAGAATACAGCTTACATAAAGAGAACGCGGACCTTCTGAACATCCTCATTACGGGTGGTGGACTCGCGGCCAGCACACCCCAAACAATAAGCGATTGTCAGCAGGGCTTCGGAACCAAAGGCAAAGCCAGTCGCAGCGCGACAGGCGCCCAATCCATAGACCCTAATGCGAAGGCGGGACCTCAGGGCTTCGGACCTGCTGCATGGGTTTCAGGACTCATAGGCCAACCGTTCGCATATTCTGTCTCCTTCGCGAACGAAGCGTCTGCTACTGCGCCGGCTCAAACCGTGGTCGTGACCGATCCGATTGACACTACGAAATTCGACCCTTCCACATTCGCGTTTGGGCCCATTACGCTTCCCCAGCAAACCGTCATCCCACCGGCCGGAACCCAGAACTATGCAACCACCGTCGATCTGCGTCCAGGGACCGATCTGCTAGTACGGATTGAAGCGAACCTCAACACCTCTACGGGGTTGCGACTTGGACAATCACCTCGATTGACCCCAGCACGGGACTACCACCCGCAGACCCAACTGTCGGCTTTCTACCGCCTGACACAAGCCCTCCCAACGGCGAGGGCGGTGTCACCTACAGCGTCAAACCCCTGGCCGGTCTTTCCAGTGATACCGTCGTCTCCAATACCGCGACGATTGTATTCGATCGAAACGCATCAATCTCTACTCAAACGTGGAGTAACACGCTCGACTCCGTACCTCCTGTTAGCCACGTTAACGCACTACCGACAACGGAAAGCACGCCGAGCTTCCTCGTAAGTTGGTCGGGCACCGACGATGCTTCAGGTGTCGCGAACTACACGATTGGGGCTTCCGACAACAGCGGGCCATTCAGCATCTGGCAGAGTAACACGACCGCAACGTCGGCTACCTACTCAGGGGTTGCCGGGCATACCTACGGCTTCTACAGCATCGCGCAGGACAATGCCGGCAACATCGAAACCGCAAAGACCCAGGCCGAGGCCACGACGACCGTGCGCGTCGGCGGACCGCCGACGGCGGCTTGCCAGAATGTGACGGTGCCGACAGATCCGAATGTTTGCTCGGCGGCGTCGGCATCGATCAACAATGGCTCGTCCGATCCTGACGGAGATTCCATCACGCTCACTCAGACGCCGCCCGGTCCGTATGCTTTAGGCACCACGGGGGTGAAGCTGACCGTGACCGACACGCAAAATCTCTCCGCCTCTTGCAATGGCAATGTGACGGTCGTTGACCAAACAGCCACCGACGATCGCCTCGGTGTCTGCGTCGCCGAATGTGATCTGGCCGCCGAATAACAAGCTCGTGCCGGTGACCGTGTCCGTCTCAGCGTCGGACAATTG
>Ga0185299_10001989_pt1 | contig 34307 bp, 24 predicted proteins | sample PaiPotPPA55metaG_FD_128002 | JGI IMG/M metagenome (GOLD analysis project Ga0185299, IMG submission 128002) | Iron sulfur acid spring bacterial and archeal communities from Banff, Canada, to study Microbial Dark Matter (Phase II) - Paint Pots PPA... ...
AGCCTGACCGCATCCGCCGCAAAACACCAGCGGCTCCCTTCAAACGGCCCTATCAAAACTGCCCTGAAAGAAAGCTCGGGTAGAGCCCTGCTTCGCGCGGGGCAGCCCTGATAGGGTCCTAACGTTTCTCGTTACCGATCCTGGTGTGGGAGCGTAAACCGATGCGGGCCTGCGAGATCGTGAATCACAGAGCGGGCCATGTCGAAGATCACATCGTAAGCACTGCCGGACAGACACACCCCTTGATCTCTTTGTTGAAGCCTTCGACGTCGGCAGGAATGTCATTCGGAACATTGTCGCGCCAGAACTCCGGCCGAAAGCCGATGACGGAGTTCACGCCTCCGGTAGTCGTCCGAGGTTCGCGGATAGCGGCGATTGTGGAAGCAAACTCTTTGCCTTTTTTCGCGTCCAGAAGATCAAACTCCAGGTACGCATGAGAAGAGGTCCCAAGTGCGAAGATTCCGGATTGAGGCGTATCCATGCCGGAGTTATATAGGATGATATCTAAGTCAATGCACCCCGAAGACTCTCGACCATCTCAGTCACAGTATCGACAAAATGACCTGATAGTCGCGAGTCCCCGCGGCTCAATGGTTAGTTCAGTGGATTGGAGGCAATGTTAAATCGCCTCCGATAACTTAGGTGCAGAGACAATTGTTGTTGGGTTCCTGGATGCAGCTTCCGCCGCCCGCTCGGCAGGCTTTGCAACACGAGCCCGGTGGGGGCGGAGGTGGAATCGGCGGCGCGGGGGCACACCACTGGCTTTCGGGTTTGTAGGTGGAGAATCCTACGCAACTCGTCGTCCCCGGGACGCAGGCGAGAACGCCTTCCTCGTAAGATGACGTGGTGCCGTTGAGGACGAGGCCTGAACTGATGTAGCTCTTTGTGCTATCCGGCCAGGAGGTGTAGTAGTCGGAGACGGCGGGGCAGGCGACCGTGAAGTTCGGTGGTGCGTGTATGGGGGCTGGGCAGGAGAGCGTCATCTGGCACTGGTTCACTGTGCCAGAACAGATGGGACCGTAGGTTGCGGCCTCGGTTTCGCTGCCGTTGTGGTCCCATGCGACGACGTATGCGGTGTGGCAGCCGGGACCCGCCTGATTGAGATCGAGCGTTCCACTCGTAGCGAGCGGATGTTGCGGGCCATCCCAGAACGGGTCTCCGCGATTATTGCCAGTGGGTGTCAGGATGCGCGGGTTCACATCCCACGCGGCGCTGTAGCCTGCAACGCCCATGGTGGCTCCGCCGATGGTGAAGGACACGGTTTGGTCCGTGGAATACCATGCATTGATCGGCGGGCCGGACATTGTGATGGTAGGCAGAACGGATCCGGGAGAGTTGTTGTAGCGATTGACCGCCCACGCGAGCTGCAGCATGTCGGGCGTACCTAGACCGCTCGCCAGATCGTATCCGACGGCAGCACAGTATCCATTGCCTACGCCGCCGCCGTTACAACCGGAGGTGACGTCGTAGTAGGGAGTGTGTCCGTTGTTCGGAGCAAAGTAGAGCGCAGCACCGGGATGGCCCATCGGAGCGCAGGGTTGATTATGCTGAAAGCCACAGATGCTTCCCTGTTGCTCCAGGTAGAGAAGGTACGAGTTCATCTGGGCGAAGAAGCCTGCCATCTCCGGAGCGGCTATGCTTGTGCCGCCGGTAGGCGACCAGGCCCCCTGGGCATAAACCGCCTGACCATTGTTGGGGTTGGCGTTGAGGGAGATATCGGGTGTAGCGCGGCGATTGTCTGCGCAGCCTCCGTTGTTGCCCCACCAGACGGTGAAGAAGGTGTTGCTGCAACCTCCGCCTCCACCACCGCCGTTGCCTCCTTTAGCGCCGCAGCCGTTGCCGTTCCACGTGGTCTCGGTGATGGCGGGAAAGCCCGCTACGGGCAGGTTGAGTGTGGTGCCGCCCACCGAGATGACGGCAGGATCTGAGGAGGGATACTGAACACTAAGTGTGCTGCAGTCGGCGTAGGCGCCCTGATCACCGGCGGCAACTGCCACAGACCATCCCTCGCCTTCCATCGCGGTAGTGATGTCGCGGAAGTCTGAGATGCTGGTGTTGCCGATGCCGCCGAAGTTATCTTCGTAGGAGCCAAAGCTCGAAGAGACGATACGTGCGTTGTTGGCGGAGTGAGCAGCCTCCCAGGCGTCGAGTAGCTCCGAGGTCTTTGTCGACCCGGCCTCGTACACGATTACGTGCGCAGTATCGACGAGCGAGCCGAAGCTGTTGGAGGTTACCGTCGTCCACTCCGCGTCGAGAGGCAGTTCTCCGCTACAGCACTGGGCGCTGTCCATCGAGACGACATCGACGTTCGCTGCGAGGCTGGTGTAGCGCTGAAAGAAGGTATTAACGTCGCCCGCCTGGATCGCACCGGTGCCGATGACCGCGATCGACGTAAGGACGGGTGAGGCGACCGGGGTGTGGTTGGGATTGCAGCAGTGACTATATTGCGACAGGCCGTTGTAGTTGTATGCCGCCGCACTGAAGATATCGGCGGGCTCGATGCCATAGATGGAGCTGTAGGCCGGGCGGATGGCATTTTTCGCCGCTGGGTCGGCGTCCTGGTGTGCGATTTTCTGCTGAACCATGAACTCACCGGAGAGGGTACGGGGGAGGGCTGTGTCGAAGTGATTGTCGTGGCCTGAGAGGGAATGCATGACCTCGAAGGTTGAAAGACCGAGGACGTTGTCGATCAGTGGAGCGACGGAGAGTGGGACGACAGGCTTGCGATCGTTAGCGTAGTACTTCTCACCGGCAAGCTGGTACTGGTTCATCGTGACCTGGAAGGCCTTCTGGATGGTAGCGACAGAGGCGTCGAAGACGAGGGCCTGATTGTTCTCGAAGCGATGAACCTCTTTGAAGCCGGCGGCCTTGCCCCACGCTTCGACGGCGGCGACCTGTCTGTCGGGCGGCGCGTACTTGGCCTTCCACTCCTCGTGCGTGAAGAAGTGACGGTACTCGGGGGACTTGGGGTCCATGATGTTCGCGACGCGTTGCTGCAGTTCGGCGCGTTTGGGCGGCAGCAGAGCCACGGTGAAACGGATGGAGAGATTCTTATCCAATGGCGCGATCACCTGCGCCTTATTGATGGCGGCGGGAACGTATCCCTTGGCAACGAAGGGGGTGGCTTTGAAGGCGTGGCCGCCGGGGACAGTGGTCGGCGTGCTCCACGCGGGTTGGGTGGTTTGGTCGGGCGGGATTGTCTGATTTCTTTGTGCTGGTGGGTTTTGGGGTGAGCAGGGTGAATCTGCTGCTGCTCCGCCGCAGGCCATAGCCGGAGCAGGCGCGGGAGCTTGGTCAAGGATGGGTAGGATAATCCGCGAAGCTCCGGGAACCTGGAGTTCCGACGTCTGCGCAATCCCGAGGGAGCCGAGTGCGCACAGCAATGCAAAAAACAACCGGATGTATAACTTCATAGTGCGTCGAAGCTTAACCCGGATCTGCCGAATGTCAAATCAATTTGGGATTTGAAAAGATCAAGAAAATATCAATTAACGTTCGGTTCGAGGAAACTCGAGGACCCGACTAGTACTGATATGTCGGCTTGTCGTCAGATATACCTGCCACTCCCCGAATCGCGCTCCATTCGGAGCTATCTCCCCCACCAGCTTCTCAGCCACATCGCACAACCTCTCCGCCCTTTTCAGTCGTGCCTGCGGAGACTGGTAATAAAACACCGCCATCAACTCCCCGCCCCGCTGAAGAACAGTCATCTTCTCCCACCCGGCCTTCCCCTCGGCCTCCGGCGAAACGCCGCAGCAATCACCGGCGGCAACTCACGCTCGCCCTCCATCGCGCCAAGTAGACGTTCCGCCGCCTGCTCAACGCGGCGCATGCGTGCGTCGTCACTCTTCACGCCCATGACCCACTTCCCTAACTCGCGTCGAGTGTACTCGGTGAGTTCGTCAAATCACTCGCGCAACCCCGGCTCATCGTCCAGCAGCACGGCGAGTTCATATCGCTAGAGCAGTTCCCGTATAGGTGTATAGCGAGCCACGGGTCCATACGCTGTTTTTCCCCAAGAAAAACAGCACTCGCAGGGATTCTCCCCTTCACATCAATACGGGAACTGCTCTACTGGCCCGATTCTTCCACAATGGCAAGGTTCCAGGGCGGCAGTACCAAGGTTGCACCGCTTGCCACGATCTTGCCATCGAGCAGGTTGGCGCCGGTGCCGTACGAATAGGTGGCCTTCTGCTCGGCGGCCGAGTAGTTGAAGTAGTAATGAATACGCTTGCCCAGCTTGTTCACCCCATGCTGGACATGGACGAAGGCTGGGAGCAACTGGTCGGGTCCGGTAAGGCCGGACCTCTGGAGCTGATCATGCAAAACTGCCGTTTGAATCGCGTCCGAAAGATAGGTTCCCTCATAGAGCAGCGTGCCGGAACCAAACTGGTTTTCCGTAATTGCTGGCCACTTTCCAAAGAACGGGTGATCGTAATAGGCGATCGCCCTGGCATGCTCGGGCATGAGGAACTCCGACCAGTAGGAGGCCTTGTTGTTTGCCTCGCCGACGTGGAAGGGATCGCCCTTGAGACTCAACGGCTGCTCCAGATTGGAGAACTCCTGATAGCTGAAACCCGCGGCTTCGCGCAAAGGTCCCGGAGCGCGCACCCAGCGCACCGCTGAGTTCTCGTTGGCGAAACCGCTCTTGAAAGTCATCACCACGTGGCCGCCGTTCTTCACGTAGTCTGAGAGGCGCTGGAGCAACGCGTCATCGGAGATATAGAGCGCGGGGACGATCAGGACCTTGTATTGCGAGAAGTCCTGCGTTTCGGGGAACACGAAATCCGATCCGATGTTGAGCTCATAGAGGGAATGGTGGAGTTGCTGAACGAGCGAACCGTAGTCCGCGGGTCCGTGGCCGAACGCCCACTGCCCGCCGCTTGAGGTGAAGGGCATGAAATCGATCGCGTTAGCCGAGTCGCGACTGTAAAGAATGGCGACCTGGTTGTGAATCTTGAGCCCAACCAGATGCGGACCGATTTTCTGCAACTCATGGGCGGTCTGGCTGAACTCCTGGTATTCGCGATTGGGTTCGAGATCGTGCGAGAGAATGCCCTTCCAGTAGGTTTCCTGGTTTGCAGGTATCGAGGCCCAGTGCCAGTACTCCACCATATTGGCGCCGTTGGCCAGATGGGTATAGACATCTTCGCGAAGTTGACCATCGTATGGCGGGTACTGGAACGAGGATGTCCAATCGGTGGATTGAGCGTTCGTTTCAGTAACCAGGAAGTTGCCATGCTTAAGAGAACGCGAGAAGTCTCCCTGGATTGACTGCGTTGCGCCGTCATATCGATCCTGCGATCCGAAGTGGTAAATGTTATCGGAAACAATATCGAGAGCCGAGGAGACCGCTTCCTCATTCACGTCGCGGCGCATCATCCCGCCGAAGTCGGTGGTAACGAACTGGCGGGGCGCAGCGCATTCGCGCACCAGAGCGGCCTGCCAATGGAGGAAATCTGTCACGCGCATTTGGCTCCAGCGGGTCCACTCGAGCCTATAGCCGGTGGAGATGGTGCCCTCCCGCGTAGGCAGGTCCTCCCAGGTGTGCAGGTTTTCGCCCCAGTAGTTGAGGAACCACGCTTTACTCAGGTTCTCGGGCGTGCCGAACTTCTTTTCCAGATAGTGCTGAAATCCGATGAAGACGTCCTTATTCGCCGCATCGTAGCTGGAGGTTTCGTTATCGACCTGCCACCCTATCACCGTAGGATTGTTCTTGTAGTGGGCGACGATGTGCCGGATAAGCCGCTCGGCGTAGAAGCGGTAGGCGGGCGAATCGGTGTCCATGTTCTGACGTATGCCGTAGACGCTCGGCACAGCTTTGCCGCCGAACGGGCCGCCGGGAATGCGGTCGGCAAGGATCTCGGGATGCTGATGCGCCATCCACGACGGAATCGAGTAGGTGGGCGTACCGAGGATTACCTTGATACCGGCCTCGCCCATGGCGTCGACGATACGGTCCATCCAGGCATAGTCGAACTGGCCGTCGGCTGGCTCCCAGAGACTCCAGGTGGACTCGCCCATGCGAACCACATTGAGGCCGGCGGCCCTCATCAGCAGCACGTCTTTTTTCAGACGCTCGGCCTGGGCTGTGGGGGTATCCTGCGGCATGTATTCGTTGTAGTAGGCCGCACCGTAGAGGACGGGGGGAAAGTCGAGTGTGGCCGCCGCAGGGTGCTGCGGGTAGGTCGTCGCATCCTGCGCCTGTGCGACAGGAAGCATAGATAGGCAGAGAGCAGCGAAAAACGCGAACGAATACTTCAAGCACCCTCCTGGGAACACTGAGAAAACGATTTCTTATGGCGAAAACATAGTAGTGCAGTGGAGGGAGAGACGCAAACCGCAGAGCATCACCCCTCACAAACAGCCACGTATCTCTCGCTACAGCCGCACGGAGGATGACAATCAATCCGGCAGCTACCCCACCATCCGTTTCTCTGCCACATCGCACAACTTCTCCACTCTCTTCTGTCGTGCCTCGGGCGACTGGTAGTAAAACACCGCTAGCAACTCCCCGCGTCGCTGGAGGATAGTCATCTTCTCCCACCCAGCCTTCGCCTTCGGCCGCCGACGGAATGCCGCTGCAATCACCGGCGGCAACTCACGCTCGCCTTCCATCGCCGCAAGCAAACGTTCGGCCGCCTGCTCGGCACGATGCATACGGGCGTCGTCACTCTTGACCCCCATGATCCACTTCCCTAACTCGCGCCGCGTGTACTCGGTGAGTTCGTCGTACCACTCACGCAACCCAGGCTCGTCGTCCAGCAGCACGGCGAGTTCATCCGGCAACTCCGCCGCGCGTGCCTCCATATCCGGCTGCAACGAAAACTCCGCCATCGCTCCCGGCGCAACCCGGCCACCCCGCTGCATGGCTTTATTAACCAACAGGTAAAATCCCCCGCGCGGATCAGGAAAGAGCGAGGTGCGAAAAGCGAAGCCCACGCCGTTGGCAGACCGGATCTCCCCCCGCACACGCAGCCGCACCATCTTCGACCACACCTCGGAGGGCTCGAACGGCACGCGGGCAATCGTCCAGCCCAAAGCCCGGTCCCCCTTCTCTAGAATTGCCTGGAATGTCTTCGCTCGATTCCCTGCCACAGTGTGCCTCCGGAGCCACCAGCGTATCTCAGTTTCGCCACGTCAGCCGTCGCGAAACGTGCCGTCTTTCCTTCGCGAAACGTTGCGTCAAAGCCTTTCCAGCGGCCAGTCGCCCCTCATCTACCCGATCAGCGCCCGTGCGATATTCGCCCAACCGCGAACCCCACACCGCTTTCACCCCAAAACGCCACAAAAACTGATGCCCCTCAACACAACTACACTGGAAGCATCACGATGAAGCCCAACCCACGCATCTTCCTCTCCGCTGGCGAAGCCTCAGGCGACGCCTACGGCGCTGCCCTCATCGAAACCCTGACCAAACGGCTTCCCGGTGCGACCTTTACCGGACTCGGCGGCTCCCAGATGGAACACGCCGGCCAGCAGCGCGTCGTCCGCGCCGAAGAGGTCGCCGTCATGGGCGTTACCGAGATCCTTCGCCACATCCCGCATATCTATGCGAGTTACCGCAAACTGGTCCGCTCCATCCGCGCCAACCGGCCCGACATCGCCGTACTTATCGACTTCCCCGACGTGAACTTCCGGCTCGCCAAGCATCTCCATCGAGCCGGAGTCCCCGTAGTCTGGTTCGTCAGCCCTCAACTCTGGGCCTGGAAGCGTCGCCGCCTGCGCTGGGTCCAGCAGCGCGTCGACAAGATGCTCGTGATCTTCCCCTTTGAGGAGAGGTTCTACCGCGAACGCGGCGTCGATGCCCAATTCGTCGGCCACCCCCTGGCCGAACTCCCCTTACCCACAATCTCTCGTGAGGCTTACGCCGAGCAGCACGGACTGGACCCGGCAAAGACCTGGATCGCCCTTCTCCCCGGCAGTCGCTGGAAGGAGATTCGCGCCAATCTCCCCACTCTTCAGGAACTGGCCATGAGCGATCTGATCGCCAGCTCTGCCGCCTATACGACCTTCGACGGCAACAGAGTCCGGCAGCCACGAGATCCCGCAGCCCATACGCTCTATGAGTTCCTGCTGCCCATCGCCTCCACCATCGATCCGACCCGGCTTCGCGCGTACATCAACCAATTGAACGCTGAGCACCTGAAGTACTTCGGCCCGGAGGCCTCCAGACTACGCCTCACCTTGGTCCCAAACGCCTCCGAAGCACTCTTCCATGCTCGCGCCTCGGTAGTTGCCAGCGGCACGGCAACTGTCCTGGCGGCTATCGTCGGCAATCCATTTATCGTCGTCTACCGAGTCTCGGCACTGACCTTTGCCCTCGCCAAAAAGCTCGTCGAGTACCCCGCCGAATTCCCCAATATGCTCGATCTCGACGGCAACCTGCCGGTAGCGATGGTCAATCTCATCGCCGGACGGCGTATCGTTCCGGAGCTTCTCCAGAGCCGTTTCACCGCCGCCAACGTCGCCTCTGCCCTCTCCCCACTGCTGGCCGAGGGGCCAGAACGCGAGGCCCAGATTGCAGCCCTCGCCAAAGTCCGCAACAAGCTCCGTACGACGGATCAGACAGAGAGGTCTCCCATCAATCGTCTCGCCGATACCGTAGTCGCTCTTCTCTCCACCGAACAGTCCGTAAGCCCTTAACCGTACAATCTCGTCTAAGACATTTGAACCGGAATCATTCACCCAGCACCCCAAACGACGGGGCACCATAACGATAGGGGCGCAGTGCCGGAACCGCGGCAAGCAGCCTTCGCCCAAGGACTTTACTGCATGATCCAACAACTCCGCAGCCTCTGTATCCTTCTGGTCGGCCTCTCGGCACTTGCTCTCCACGCAGCGCCTCCCGGGAGACCGCAGATCGACATCACCGGCTACGTGATTCATGCCGACCTTGACCCAGCGACCGGGAAACTAAGCGCGACAGCCGCCGTTACCTTTACCGCGCTCGATGACCTCAACGTCGTCGTCTTCGGCCTGAACAACGGCCTGCAGGTCAGCAAGATTACCGACTCGACGAACGCCACATTGAACTCCGAGCGCAACGTCACCGACTCGACCATCCGGGTTACGCCTCCGGCGCTGGTAGCCAAGGGTTCATCGACAACCTATACCTTTATCTACTCCGGGGCGCCTACAGTCGAGACTAGTCCGGTCGATGGCATTAAGCTCGTCCAGGTAGCCGATCCCGTCAGCATCCTGCTCTATGCGGGTCGCTGGTTTCCAATCTCGATGCCTGGGCTCTTCACCGACCGCTTCACCGCCGAGATGCACATCACCGTACCCGAGGGCGAGCGCGTCGTCGGCAGTGGCGTAAGTGGCGAGCGCAAACTCCCCGGCGGCAGCACAGAGTTCGACTTCAATTGGACCAAGCCAGGCTTTCCCGGAACCATCATCGCAGGCAAGTTTCTCCCGCCGATCAGCTCACCCGGCATTCCAAATATCCGCGCCTTCGTCACCGATAAATACAAAGAAAAAGGCCACGACTTCACTTCCACAGTAGCTAGAGAATTCGAGTTCATGACCAACCTCTTTGGAGGTGCAGAGTCAGGGCGTCTAGAAGTTGTTGAACTTCCGGCGGATTCGGTCTCCGCCGCCTGGGCTCCTGAGATCGTCGCCATCCGCCCCGACCGAGCCAATACGAGGTTGTTTGCCAACACGATAGCGCACCAGTGGTGGGGATCGGAGATATCTCCTGCCTCCTTAAATGACGCGTGGATCACCAATGGCATGTCACGTTACGCCGAATTGCTTTACCTCGAAGACTCCGCCGGCAAGAACGCCATGCAGTCCGCCATCACCGACATAGAAGCAGGTGCACTGGCCTATGACACCGAACCTCTCACCACGCTCGGCCGGCTCGATCCCTTTTCACCGCAATTTCAGTCGATGACCCTTGAAAAGGGCGCGATGGTCTTCCATATGCTGCGCTGGGAGATGGGCGATGAAGTTTTCCAGCAGTTTCTGCGCTCTCTGCTCTCTCAATACACTGACAAACCTGTCCATACCGCAAACGTCCTAACCGTCGCCGAGGCACAGTCGAAGCTCCAACTCACGCCCTTCTTCTCGCAATGGCTCGACGGCACCGGCGCACCCGAGTTCGGCAACAACTTCACCGTCTTCCGGCTCGGCAATAGTAAGGGCTTCCGCACCGTCGGCTCTGTCACACAGGACCTGGATCTCTTCCGCATGCCTATCGAGCTGCGCATCGAAACCGAGGGCAAAACAGAAGAACGCCGCGTCGATCTCTCCGGAACGGAATCAGCTTACTCCATCGAGACCTTTGGACGCCCGCGTCGAATCACCATCGATCCTGATAACTGGGTGCTTAAGAGCACACCCGACCTAGCCGTCCGTATTGCCGTGCTGCGCGGTCAGCAGGAGGTCGCACAAGGGGACCTGATGGCCGCCATCGCCGAGTACCAGAAGGCACTCGATTCCAATCGCGCCAGTTCGCTCGCCAACTACCGCCTCGCAGAGATCTTCTTCACCCAGCGCAACTATCAATCCGCCGCCAACTCATTTCGCGATGCGCTGCGCGGGGACGGCGACCCCAAGTGGACCGAGGTCTGGTGCCACATCAACCTCGGCAGGATCTTCGACGTAACCGGACAGCGCGAACGTGCCGTTAACGAGTACCGCCTCGCCGTACAGACCAACGACAACACCCAGGGTGCGATCAACGAAGCCCGCGCTCTAATGCAGAAGCCTTACCAGCGCGAGCAAGTTGCAGCGAACTAAGCTATAGGCGCAAGTTGGCGTTCTTCACCAGCATCGGCTCTTCGGTATCTTCGACAAGCCGCGAAACAATCCCAATGTCACTCAAAAAACCGCTCACAGCATCTACAACCGGAGATTCAAGAAACCGGCTGCGCACGATCTCCAACTCGCCCTCGAGTAGATTAGCCGTCGCGCCACGCAGCGCCACACAACGCCCGGAGCGATAGGTGCAGGAGGCAAGATCCGTGATGCTCAACGCGCGCGTAGGCGTGCAAAGGATCGTGCGTGGCGGAGCCATGCGATCCAACAGGCTGAAGATCTCCAGCTTGGATTCAAGCTCATCCGGCACAAAGTCGATCGCCAGATCCGCATCATGCACAGCGTCTTCGACCGTACCTGCATAACGCAAAGAGCCAGTCGCGCCCGCCGCCGCGACAAACTCAGCATATTCATCCTGCGCGCGCCGGAGATTCGAGGGCATTACATCTTCAAGCACAACCTGTAACCCAGCGCCCGCACAACAAAACGCGAAGGCACGCCCTGCAGAACCAGCACCGATGACGGCTACCGATCGCACATGAAACGCGTCGTGCTCCTGAGCGGACACGTACTGCTACTTAGCCGAGACGGCGGTTAGAACCGATTCATAGCTCGGATCTGCCTTGCGAATGTGCTCGGCTACGCGCTCACGCTCCTCGGGTGTCAGCACCGGCAGCACGGACAAAATGCGGCGCAGGGTTACTGAGATGTCGTCAACGTAGTTCATGGTGCGAATAGCTTCTCCAGAAAGTGGCACGAATAGCTCCTCAATTTTCTTTAAGTGTACGCGTCCGCGACGAGGGAAACCCATTCCCTCACACGAGCAATTTGGTTAGCTCCGTCAAATAACGGACCCTTCATCCACACGGAAATGGGCTTCATCCGTCGGGCCGCCTGCACCCTCGCCCTCGACCGGCTTTTCGTAACCGTCGCGGTCGGTCATCTCCATGATCGCGGCCAACTTAGTCGCGAAGTCCGGATGCAGCGCATTCGGCGCATAACGCCATGTCCAGTTACCACTCGCAGCCGCTGGGATGTTCATGCGGGCCTCGCTTCCAAGGTGCAGAACGTCCTGCAAGGGAAAGATACAGGTCGTCGCAACCGAACCGGCCGCCGCCCGGACCATCGCCCAGACGATGTCACCTTCATGGTCGATGCGCTGCAGATACATCTGCACATTGGCGCGTTCTACCGGCGAGGCGTCATCACGCCACCAGCCAAGGGTCGTATTGTTGTCGTGCGTACCCGTGTAAACCACGGTATTGGGTACGTAACGATGCGGCAGATATAGATGAGCACCCCGGTCGGCGAAGCCGAACTGCAGGATGCGCATTCCGGGCATACCGAAGTACTCGCGCAGCTCGTCGACCTCGGGAGTGATGAGGCCGAGATCTTCAGCGATGAACGGCAAATCGCCGAAGATCTCTTTGAGCCGCTGAAACAGCGGGCGGCCAGGAGCTTTCACCCACTGACCATTAATGGCAGTCTCTTCTTCAGCAGCAACCGACCAGTAAGCCTCGAAACCACGGAAGTGATCCAGACGAACGTTGTCATAGAGCGTCAACGCACGGCGGATGCGCGCGACCCACCAGTCAAAGCCATGCTCTTCCAACAACTTCCACTTGTACAGCGGGTTGCCCCAGAGCTGACCCGTCTTTGAAAAGTAATCTGGCGGCACTCCTGAGACGCGAATTGGTTTGCGCTGATCGTCGAGTTCGAAGATCTCCGGATGCGTCCACACGTCGGCACTGTCGTAGCTGACAAAGATCGCGACATCGCCCAGAATGGCGATCTTGCGCTCCGCACAGTAGGCGCGCAGCGCCGCCCACTGTTCGTTGAAGAAGAATTGAACAACCTGCTCGATCGCCAGTTCGCGGCTGCTTTCATTCAACAGCGTGGCCATCGCAGTAGCGTCGCGCAAGGCGTATTCGGAGGGCCACTCGATCCAGCTCGCATAGCCGAAACGCTGGCGCAGTACGTTGAACATCGCGTAGTCGGTAAGCCAGGAGGTGTTGTCCTGGGCAAAACGTTGGAAGCGTACACGGTCTTCGTTACCGGCGCGGTCGAGAAAGTTTGTCGCCGCCTCTTCAATAAGCGGATGCTTGAGCGAGAAGGCGGCACCAAAATCACAGGGACCATCGCTGCCGGGGAGCCCTTGAATGCGATCCCACCCAATCCATCCGGCTTCGGCGAGCCGTTCCAGACTGATCAACAGTGGGTTTCCGGCAAACGCCGAGAGTGCGGAGTAGGGCGAACTGCCATAGCCCGTCGGGCTGAGCGGAAGCACCTGCCACAAACGCTGCTTCGCCGCAGCCAGAAAGTCTACAAAGTTGTAGGCCGCTGGACCAAAATCGCCGACACCGCCGTAGGAAGGCAGTGACGTTACATGTAACAAGACCCCTGAGATGCGCTCCGCGGCCATCGAACCCCCTAGCGCCAATCGACCTGAAACGTAGGACGTAAACAAGCAGCGCCGGGATGCGTAGTCGCTTCCCGGCGCTGAAAGGAATGATGCAGTTTCACTAACGGCCGCCGAACGGCGAAGCAGGCTGCTTGGCGCTATAGACAATCGCTTTAGCCTTCTCGTATTTGTCCATCAGCGAGCCGACGAAGACATTGAAGACTTCTTCGCGCTGTGCGTTCAAGAGTTTCTCCCGGCTAGCCGGAAGGTTCTTTGCAATATCGTCGGCAGTAGGCTCCTGTTTATCGACAAGCTGTAGCACGCCGCCACCCGGGCCCTCGTTTATAGGACCGGAGATGCCACCCTTAGGTAACGAGAAGGCCACCGAAGCCGGGCCGGTGAGGGCACCCAGATCGGGAACCTGAGCGTCACGACCGACCAGATCGCTCGTCTTTAGTGGGAGGTTCATTTCCGCTGCAGCCTTCTTCAGATCGTTGAGTACCTTGGCACGATCTGCAAGCTTGATCAGCTCGGAATTGAGGATCTCCGGGGTCTTCTGCGCGCGGTAGTCGTCGAGGATGTGCGGCTTGTAGTCCGCAAAGTCCGGAGCATGGGCCGCCTTAATGTCGTCCACCTGGAATACTGCATAGCCTTCCCCCGTAGAAGCCGCTGCCGGAGCGGCGCCTTTGGTTACAGTGAATGCCTGTGTCAGAACACTGGAGCTATCGGCCAAACTGGCGATCACACCGTCGTGGCCAATATAGTCGGTCGTCACAAGATGCAGACTGTGAGCATCCGCGGTCTTCTGCATACCATTCTTCTTTGCTTCGCCCGCAAGCTCGTTGGCGTAGTTCTGCTCCGCAGCTCCAGCCTTTTGCTGTTCCAGCAAAGGAATGATCGTGTCCTTGACCTCAGCCAGCGACTTCGCGTGTGCTTCGTCCTTCTGCTCGGTCTGGATGATGTGATAGCCGAACTGCGTACGCACCAAGTCCGATGTCTGGCCTGGATTCAAGGCCATCGCGGCCTTTGAATACTCAGGAACAAACCCGCTGGTCGGCATGAGCGGCAACTCGCCGCCCTGGTCCTTGCTGCCAGGATCGTCTGAGTTCTTCTTGGCGAGATCCGCGAAGTTGCCTCCAGCTTTGATCTGCTTCAAGATGTCCTCAGCCTTGGCCTTAGCGGCCGCATCCGTCTTCGCATCCGCGCCCTTAGCGACCGCGACCAGAATATGCCGCGTCTTCACCTGCTCGGCAACCTTGTACTGGTCCTGGTGCGCGTTATAGTAGGCCTGCACATCGGCATCGCTCACCTGGGGTTTGCCGCCCGGAAGGTTGGAGGCGTCGAAGGAGAAGAGCTCAAGCTTGCGCGTCTCAGGAACAGCATTTGCGTACCGAGCAGCATTCTGCTTGAAGAAGGCCTGCAGATCACTGTCACTGGGATTGATCGTCTTCTTGATATCGCTAGACAAAATCACAGCATAGTCGAACTTGACCTTGGTTCCCTGCTGCATATAGTCCGCTCGCACGGCGCTGTCCGAGACAGTGACACCACCCGTAACCAACGACTGCAAGCGCTGCAGCTCAAGATCAGACTTCACCTCGTTCTCGAAGTCGGTCACAGAGATGCCGAAGTACTGCTGCACGAAGTTGATGTACTGATCCTGACCGATGAACTTGCCACCCGGAAACAGGTATTGAGAGAGGGTTCCCGTCCGCAGGAAAGTCCGCAGATCGTCGTCGCTCACCTGCAGGCCCAAACGGTTGGCCTCCAACCCAAGCACCTTGCGCTCCACCTGCTGCTGGCCGATGCGGCCGATCAACAGCGGCGCATACTGCTCAGGCAGATGTTGCTGCTGGAGTTGCTGCATCGTCTGACGCTGCACTTCGGCTGTCTGCACCTGAGCGGTGCCACCGAGGATCTTGCCGAAGATACCCGGCGTATGGATTGTCGCGTAGACCGCTGGGTTGTTGCTCGCGCCATTGTCGAAGATGCCGGGAACCAGTGTGATGACCATCGTGATGATGGCAGCGCCAATAACGAGCGCAAAGATGGCTTTGGTGAGCCGGTTGTCTTGCTGCAGAATACGAATCATGCTTGGCTAACGACCTTCACTTCGCGCGAGTCCAGAGAGGAAACCTCGCGTGCCCGGGATTTTTGCGCACGGCTGATGCTCCGTCCCATACTATTGGACGCACCACGCCTGCTTGCAGGGGCTCGCTCTAAAGTATAAATCAGCACAGCACGACGCTCCGCTGCAAAAAGATGGCAATCGAGGTATAAACACCGCTACCCCATTCAACCTAAGACGGCATTTCCCGCCTAAGCTCCTTCGGCTAGACTCAAGGCGCTATGACAAAGTTGTTTTTTCCTAAAGTTTCAAATCCCAGGTCTGGCCGATCAGGTCCGTTCCGAAGCTTTGGTGTGGAGCTTCGGCGACTAGTTTGAATCCTGCTTGCTGATAAATGCGGTGAGCTCCAGTGAGGATGCTCTGCGTCCATAGCGTTATTTTCTTGTAGCCAGCTGTACGGGCGAAGCTGACACATTCGTTGACCAGAGCTTTCCCGAGACCGAGACCTCGAGTGCTTGGTTCCACCAACAGAAGGCGCAGTTTCGCAGTATCCGCCTGTTCGGGATGCTTGACCAGAAAGATGCATCCAAGTCCTTCGCCATCGCGTTCGGCGATCCAGCAGCGCTCCCGCTTTGGGTCGTAGTCCATGATGAAATCGGCCACAATGCGAGCAACCAATGCTTCAAACTGATCGTTCCATCCATATTCCTGCGCATAGAGAGCACCGTGACGGCTGGTAACCCACCCTATGTCCCCAGGGCGATGCTGACGCAGTATATATGGGGCACGGGTCTCGCGAGTAAGTGCGTCTTCGATGGTGTGCATAGAGCGGATGAGGTCGAGGCGTTTTGACGGTGTCAGACCGTCAAGAAGCGCATGTGCCTGTTGATTGGAACGTTGATTGAGCTCATCGAAGACCTCGTTTCCTCTCTTCGTGAGCTTGAGGACCGTCTGGCGGGCATCTGACGCCGATGTCTCTCTCGCGAGCAAACCCGCATCTTGGAATTTACGCAGTATGCGGCTGAGGTAACCGGTGTCCAGACTGAGTTCGCCGGCAATCTCTTTCGCTAAGGGCTCCTTGCGCGTGCTGAGTTCATAGAGAACGCGGACTTCAGTCAGAGAATAATTGCTTTCCAGCAAGCCTTCCCGAAGCGTGCCAATGGTGCGAGTGTAAAAACGATTAAAACGACGGAAAATAGCCACTTCCTCGTCGACAGCGGCAGAAGTTTTGGGAACTGTCGCCATGCTCACCTCACAGCAACCAATTTAGTTGACTAAGTCAATAATGGTCAAGGCAACATTTTGTGATTCAGAGCAAAACAAAACCGCCAGAGCATCTTTCTCCGGCGGTTTGGGCTTTCTGTCTTCGATTCAGCTTAGTACGGCCTGTAGTACACCGGACCATAGTAGGGATAAGGACCGGGGCCATAGCGAACCGGTGCAGGACCTGCTGCATAGGACAACCGTGCCATCTCCTGCTGCGACACCGTCGTTACCGTAGTCGGCTGGGCAAGCGTGAATGTCAGTACGGACTCCGGTGGCACAATCACGCGTCCGTTGGGAGAAGCAGCCGAGCCTGCGACACCAGCGGCTCCGCCAACACCAGCACCGATGGCCGCACCTGCACCGCCACCCGCCACTGCCCCAACGATCGCTCCGAGCGCGCCTAGGCCAATCGCACTATTCACCGTTCCTGTCGTCTTGTCACGACCGGCTTGTCCCCAGGGGTTCGTTGCCAAAGGATACATCTGACCGCCAAGCGTGAGGCTCGTCAGCTGCAAGGAGAGCTCTCCTCGTCCCTTTAAGGTGCCGGCCTTCTTCGCGTCGACTACCGTTCCCTGAATCGAAGCGCCACGCGGAATAGCAACAGCGCCATTCGCTACGATGTCATTCATCACTATTCCAGTAAAGGGTGTTCCCGGCTGGACATGATTGGAGTCAAGGCCCCGATCGATACGCACCTGCAATGCTACTCCACCAGGCACTGTAACTTGCAGGCCAGCGCGCTGACCTGCATGAGGTCCACCGTTAGGAGGGCCAGGCGCATAGTTGTTGCTATACAGAGGCTGACGCGGTCCAGGCCCAGACTGACCGTTGGGAGGCGGAGGCGGTCCACCAGCGGATGCACCATTGCCATACCCAGGTTGTGGAGGTTGATTGCTGTTGTCCGCTTGCACCGGAGGTTGCTGGCCCTGGTCGTCGGGCTGCGCCGGAGCATACGTTCCGTCCGACTGTAGAACCATATTGCTATTGTTGCCAGGATCGGAGCCGGGGTTATTGCCCGATGCACCCTGTTGCTGAGTGTCGCCATTGTTGTCGGCAACCGCCGCAGGAGTGTCCCCAAGGGTTAACTCGTCAACCACCTTCTTCACGCCATCGGCGCGTGCGGCCAGGTTCTCTGCCTTGCTGCGCGCAGCCTCGTCATGCACATTTCCTGAGAGAGTCACAGTGCCGTAGACAGTCGTGGATTGGATGTTCTGCGTAGAAAGCTCGGGAGCAGTAGCCAATTGCCGGAGGACATTAGCTTCAATCTGAGCATCCGAAACCGTCGGCTTATCCTGCGCCTGCGCGCCAACCGCAGCAAATGCAAGCCCACCGGCCAGCACGACCCCACTCAGATGATTGATTTGACGAAAATTCATAACTTTTCTCCCTCCAGGGGATTTAGCAGCCATAAGACCAACTCCATTGACCTTGCCAACCCGGCCAATATTCCTACCGAAGGGCCGCTGCCCCGCACTATCATTGACGCGATTCCAAGAGAAAAGTTCCGGTTTCTTGTAGGTGCATCTTTTCCGGCACACCACATAGAGGCTGCGGCCCGAAGTAACGCTGCGTGCGAACGTAGCCCGAATTGACCTCTGCCGCCTTGTAACGTTATAGTCAAAGAGCGGGGTGGAGCAGCCCGGTAGCTCGTTGGGCTCATAACCCAAAGGTCGTAGGTTCAAATCCTACCCCCGCAACCACTTAGGCGAAACGCCAACCCCAAATAACCCCACGTAAGAGCGACTCCAGGTCTCCGTGGGGTTTTGGTGCGTTTGTAAGGTTCCTTTGCGTGGCTATGCGCTCCTCAGTGCCTTCCTTACGACTTTCGTGTTTGCTTCGCGTTTCGCTTCCATCAGCGCGTTGCCGTACACGTTCATTGTGGTCGAGATTTGGGCGTGCCGCATTAGCTTTTGCTGCACCCCCATTGGTGCTCCCGTATCATCCAGCCAGGAACGATAGGTGTGGCGGAGGGTGTGCCAACCGATCCCGCCATACTTCCCTGCGGCTTCCCAGCGCTCCTCGTGGATCGGCAAGCGACCGCCGTTCGGAACCGGGCTGTCCTGTCGGCACCAAACTCCGACCCCGACACCGCACCTTGGACACTCCACCAGGCAGCCGTTTGCGAAAGATTGAAGATCCCATTCGTTGTATTCGGGCTAAGCGTTGCCGTGCCGAGGCTGGTATTGCCGTTCGTTGCGACCGTGGTGGGGTGGGTTGAGCTTGTCATATTCAGGCATCCTTTGTGAATCAAAGTCGTCAAACAAAATGCGTTGCGGCCGCATTACATTCGTTCTTGTTTCGTCGATTCCCGCTAAAATCTGGTTTTATTCAAATGCGAAGCACCCCGAACCATCGGCACGCGATAGAAAAAGCGTGGCTTCCGGCGAAGCATGCAGATCAATTGCGAGATTCCAGGAATAGGCGGTTGCACTAGAGCGTCTCCTGGATGTTTTCGAAGGGTCTGTGCTGACCTTCTGCCGAGATGTAAAAGAGCAGCCCATATTGCCGGGGCGCTTGCTAGATCCTGTTTTCGCATACAGCGCCATCCTCGCTTGCTTGCGCGGCAACGTTGACCCAGGGGACCGCAGGTAGGACAGGCCAGCGAAAGCCTCTTCACTTTTTTCATATCGCCCTCAGTCAAACGCGGGGATTCGGGACTGCCGTGTGACCTGCCATAAGCTCGCATCGCTTTACTTGACTTGCCTCGCTTGGATTGAATTCAGTTTTCCCATAGCTCCTGAAATGTCGTCCTCAAGTCCGGCTCAACCGCCTCGCAATTAAGGCTCAATTGACCTATGTCCCTTATTGGCAATGGCTTACACTGCGTTTGAGAAATATGAAATTGATTGCGTACGATGGCAGTTGAGCTGGCGTAACGGATCCCTGCCGCTCAATCGGAAGACCTTCGACCTCTGCTCTGCCTGATCGATCACCGGGAGCGAGTGGTGCGGAAGGATGAACTGCTGCAGGTGCTTTGGCCGGAGCAGTTCATCGAAGAGAGCAACCTGACCCAGCACGTATTTCTTCTGCGCAAGGCGCTCTCCAGGCATGACTCGCAGCCGCTGGCTGCGCTCACCCCGGCAAGCTGCGATTCTCTCCGTTCCGCAGCACGTTCGCCAACCTCATCATCAACGTCGCCTTGCTCGTCGTCGCTATCCTCATCTCCTCAGACTGCATATGTCAGGGCAGATACTGGACCGCCGTGGCTTTAAGGCCGTAAATGGCGTTGTTGACGATGTCCTGCCCGTAGGATGTGAGGTTGGCGAACGTGCCGTCGGCGGAGAGCTGGCGGGCAGTACAGTCGTCTGGACCCCAGCTCCATGCGAGCCAGCCAACCTGCTCCGAGAGCAACGTGGTGAGGAAGGCCTGGTAGGTGTAGCCAGTGGTGGTTGGATGGTTCTGACCGCTGCCATCGAGGTCGTAGTAGCCGTACTCGGTGGAGCCGTCGGCTGTGGTCTCGTCCTGCTTGTTGGCGATCTCTCCGAAGACGATGGGCAGGTTGGCGGTGACAGCCGGTGCGACGTAGGGACGGCCGTCGTAGCCAGCCCAGTAGGCGTGGGTGCTGAGCATGATGTTGTGCTGCGGATCGGCGGCGACGAGCTGAGCGCCGATGGAGGTGAAGGCGTCAAGGGTGATGCCACAGTCGGGCGCGTCGATCATGAGCGGGCAGGTGAAGCCTGCGGCACGCATGCTGGAGATGGCCGTCTTGTAAGCGTTGACGTAAGTGGTGAGGGCCGAGGAGGGATCGTCTGCCCACTTGTAGTAACCAAGTTCGTTGGCGAGGTTGAGGATGAGGCAGGCCTGACGCGACTTGAGGACTGTGGTAAAGTCGGCCTGATTTTTCTCATCCCTAACCTGGGAGCTGCTGTAGCTTTCGGAGTTGGTGTAGAAGGGCACGAAGTAGGAGTTGATGAGGTTGGGATCGCTCTGGCAGGTCTCGTCGGAGAGCATGAGGATGGGGATAATATTGGCGGCGACGCAGCGGTCAAGGAAGTTGCCGAGGTCGTCGGCGGTGTAGACGGGGCGGTCGGAATCGTTGTAGTTCATGTACCACTGGAGGCGGACGCAGTTGGCGCCGCTCTGGGCGAGTTCGCTGAGGTAGTCGCTGCCCGGGAAGCTCCAATCGTCGAGGAGGGGAAGATCGACGCCGCGGAGGATGATGTTTTCGCCATGACGGCCCGTGAGGAAGCGTCCACTGACGGTGAGGGTAGCGTTGTTGACGGGGAAGTTGGTGTTGGCGGTGATGCCGCTGACGTCCCAGTTATTGCCGATGAGGAGCTGGCGATTGGCCATGCCCAAGATGACGTATTGGGCGAAGCTGTTTCCGGTAGACGGAAAGAGTGCGGCGGGGGTGAGGTCGGGGATCTGCCGGCGGAGCCAGAGCTCAAGGGTTGCCGTGTCCATGGAGGACGGAGCGAAGGGGAGCAGGGGTACGTTGCTGGTGTTGCCGAGCGTGTCGTTGAAGAGAATGAGGGACGGGAAGAACCATGGGTTGTAATTGCTGTATCCCAGATCGATATAGCTATTGCAGACCGTGATAACGGCCAGACCCAGTGCAAGGTCCGAAACAAGCTGTGGCGATGAGTGCGGAAGCAGGGCTGAAAATCCGGTTGTCCACCCTGTCTGTATTCCCATGATGGTGGGCCAGATGAGGCTGAGGTCTGGGAGTTGGGGGTCAGTTGCGGCGGGCGTTGCAGATGCGGCGGCGGCTGGTTTCTTGTAGAGGTTGGCGCGGACTTTTTCGACCTCAACTTTGTCTGCCTTGGCCAGAATCTTTTTGACAAGAGCCTCGAGATCGGCTTTGGTGGACTTTATGTGGGCCGCGATGAGGTGATTGATCTGCTCTGCTGTATTGGGCGTGGTCTTTACCATGAAAAGCTCCTGTGGCTGATCTAAATTGGGCGCGCTATTTCCTGCGTTCGATGTACATCTTTCGCAGGGAACACAAACGCGAATTCCCCGTGAATTTCAACAGAGGTGATCTTTGCGGAGGCTAGGTTCATTAGAGTTGATCTGCCGTTTGTGATGCGAATGAGCCCGCACCATTGATTGCGACGATCCCAGCCGCGTCGGGAGATGAGGCTGAAAACGAGCCGTTGAACTGCGCGGCGGTTGGGCCTTGCATCAATCTCCCGCTCCTGGATGATTGGGAGTGGAATAGGTCGTTCCCTGCTGCATCCCAAGCCGTGAGGAACTCCTGAACATCCGCATCGACGGATTGGCCCATTGCCGGAAGAGTCACGACGGAGGTCAACAAGAGCAAGATGGACACAGAGAAGAGCAGAGAGTTGCGTGACCGGAAATGACGGCTCATGGGGAAACTCCTGAAGTGGAAGTCAATATTCGTGTCTGAGTGTGCGGATCAGCGGAGCGACGCTCCGCCCCGTTTCGTAAAGACCCCACGCCAACGGCAGCAGTATGGCTGACCAGGCCAGGACCAACTTCAAACGCGATGTTCTCTTTGCTTTGGATGAGGAGCTGAGTTGCTCTTTAGTGCTTTGAAAGTGTCTTGGAAGAAGGTTGTGTGAAGACCAATCAGCAAACTGGGCCTCTTTGGTATCCTTCTCGCGAGGCGTTCGCGGTTTCGCCGGGCTATGAGTCAGTGGCATGCTTCGGTTATGCCACACGCCTCGCAATTCCGCCCTCAATCTGTTCTCAATCCCGGCTCAATTCCCGATCAATCGACTTATGCTGCTGGAAATAAATCACTTAATTCGATTTGAAAACTATGTAATTGATCGCCCCGCTTGGACCCTACAGTGGCGAGGAGAGCCGATTGCGTTGAATCGTAAAAGCTTCGATCTGTTGCTTTATCTCATCGCTCACCGGGATCGGGTCGCCAGCAAGGATGAATTGCTGCAGTCTCTCTGGCCAGATCAGTTTGTGGAAGAGAGCAACCTGGCCCAGCATGTCTTTCTGCTGCGCAAAGCTCTCTCCCGCCACGACTCAGGACGAAAGATCATCGAGACCATTCCTGGTCGCGGCTACCGGTTCACTGCGGCGTTGGAAATCGAGCAGCGCCCGGACCAGCAGGAACAGGTTCAGCAACAGATAGTGTTCAACACCAGCGAGTCGATCACTCAGATCACCATTGAAGAAGAGGAGATCGAGACAGACGGCAATGTATCGGCTGACCTGCCGCTCCCTGCTCGGACAACCAGCCAGGCTATCGTGATGCGGCCAAGTTCCTTGACGTCAAGCGCGGCGACCGTCGCAGGATGGTTCGGCTGGCAGCGCTCGCTCGACCGCACTGTTGGTCTGCCTGCCACGCGCTGGTTACTGTGGGCTGCAGCAGGGGTGGTATTGCTGGCGGTCTATCTTGCGACCAGATCGAAGCATCCGGCCCATTTGCACATATCCACGTATACGCAAATCACAGATGACGGCCGCACCAAGTCCATCGGCGGGACCGACGGAAGCAGAATCTATTTCACCCAACTGGAAACGAGCGGTATCGAAGAAGTTTCAGTCGCTGGCGGAGCGGAGGTGCCCGTCCACTTTGCGATAGAGGAACCATGGAGCGGGGACGTTTCTCCTGATGGGTCCACTCTGCTGATCATCTCCCAGGCAGGCGGCCAAGGGCCCGCAGCTTCGCTGTGGAGTTTTCGCTTGGTGGGCGGCTCTCTTCACCGTCTTGGAAGTGCGGTCTCCTCAGCTGCCTGGTCTCCCGACGGAGAGAAGATCGTTTACGCCTCGGCGAGTGGCGATATAAGCGTGATGCGGCGTGACGGCTCGGAGGCACATCGAATTGCCTCATCCGGAGGCTATGTGAAGTCCATAGCATGGTCGCCCACTGGGGACACGATCCGGTTTTCAAAAGACGGCTTGTTATGGGAAATTTCAGCGGACGGAGCCAAGCTACACCAGCTCTTGCCCGGATGGGGTAAATCGCCCACCCAGTGGAGCGGAAAATGGACACCGGATGGAAGATTCGTCTTCGTAGCCGACGGCCAGATCTGGCTCATTGAGGACCAACCCGGACTCGGTTCGAACCTACCTTCAAGTCCAGTTCAACTCACCTTTGGCCCCACCGTCTGGGACCGGCCCATTTCCAGTCCTGATGGGAAGAAAATCTTCGCATCAGGGCTCACCAAACGTGGTGAACTTGTTCGCTTCGACATAAAATCCAGCCAGTTCAAGCCCTTTCTGACCGGCATCTCGGCAGAGTTCGTCACCTTTTCGAGCGACGGCAAATCTGTGGCATATGTCTCGTACCCCACGGGCATTCTCTGGCGAGCCAATCTGGACGGCAGCAATCCTATTCAACTGACCGAACCTCCCGTGTACCCGAAATCGGTGCGCTGGTCCCCCGACGGGTCGCTGATTGCCTTTGTGAACCGCACCGCAGACGGCGTCGATGCCATTTTCGTCATTACCTCCGATGGAAGCGGAAGGCCGCAGCGCATTTCGCCCGAGGATCGCCAGGCGGAGACGGATCCAAGCTGGTCGCCCGACGGGCGAAGAATAGTCTTTTCCACGTCGCCCAATGTCGGCGCAAGCGCCAAGTCCGACCTGCGCATCTTCGACCTCGCGGCCGGCAAGGCCGCCGCCATTCCCGGTTCCGACGGTTTCCTTGTACCCCACTGGTCGCCCGACGGCCGCTTAATCGCCGCCATGACTCTCGACACTATGAGCATGAAACTTTTCAACCTATCGAGCGGAAAATGGACAACGTTGCATACCGGCGCCGTGGCTTTTCCCGAATGGTCCCATGACGGCCGGTGGATATACTACGTCCGGTGGACGGCCGATCCGGCAGTCTTGCGCATTCGCGCCGAGGATGGGAAACAGGAAAGCGTGGCCAATCTGAAAGGCGCGCGGTACACCGGCACTTATACGTTGTGGATGGGCCTTGACCCAGCCGACGCACCAATGCTGCTTCGCGACGAAGGAACCGATGACATCTATGCCCTGACGTTGGAGCAGAAATGACGATTCTTGCCAGGGAGTCCATTCATGGTTGCTATATCAGAGGAGAAGACATTGTCGAGCTATTTCCATCTAGAAAGATAAAAGCCATCGAGCTTACTTCCCTACTGTCTCCAACCCAATTCCAACCCACCGTAAAAATTCCCCCTAACGTATTTTCAATGACTTAGCACTATCTAAAGCTCCCAACCATGCACAATAACTCGTTGATAATACGATTGTTACGTCACTCATAGCCTAAAGTGCTCCGGAAGCAGTCCCGAAGACATGCTGCCAACAATGGCCTTACCTCGAGAAAGAGAATTTTTATGTGCGCTAATGAGGCAGTCAGGGCTTCACCTTTGACCTGGCCGCCCTTGGGCGCGGGCCCTAACAATCGACCACCTTTGATTTGACCAGCTACCATCCAGACATCGATGGCCAGCTTGACCCAGATGGGTATCAGGGCAGATAGGCCAACCGAACTCTACAAATAGGGGTCAGCTGACCCAAACTTTAAGGTTTCCAAATGGTTGCCAATAAGGGATAAAAGGGCATTAAAATCAACGATTCCTGGGTACTTCATTCGACGGAATTCGCGGTATTTTCAATGCTTTACGCGAAGGCTCCAAAACCGCAAAACCTTTATGCGTCGATCCGATTGCCGACCCGCATAACCCACGATCTATTGAGCCTTCTCGGTGCCGCTCACACTTCCGACAGCCTCTGTGCTACACCAGCCAGGACGGTTTATGGACACCATGAACTTCTCCGAAAACTAGAATCTTTACAACGAGGAATAGGCAGTTGAGAAGAAAACTTGTTTCCCTTCGGACGATGACGATAAGAGACCCATCCTCGGCACGGGCTAAGACCACAGTGGCACTGCTTATTGGATTGCACGTGATTTCAATCACATCCGGGTGACACTTCCCATGCGACCATTTAATACAACTAAGTCTCAAAGGAGCGAACATGGAGATTCAGCACGCACAACAAGAGGAATCGTTTGAAACGCCGGATGCACTCTCCGCGTGATGACCTCCACAAGACGTGGACGACAGGCGAACGTGGAACTATCTGTGCGGAGACATGATCTATCTGCCTGAGTGTCTATTCTTACGAGAACTGCGGCACCCTGGACACTGGAGCTACGACCTGCACACGCATTGGAATAAGTGCTCGGGGGTAAACGTTTGCGTAACTGCAACTCAACCGGGCAATCCCAAGATATGGGTTGCACATAATATACCCGTTCGAGCCAGTTCACTGGCCTCCCGCCACCAAGCGGCTACGGCCCCCTCGCACTCGGCAGTTACCCGGTCGTGCGAACCGTCGCTATCTTTAGGAGCACCCTGCAGGCTGCCCATGCAACCAACAGGATCCTCACTCATTGGTGTCGGCGAGTGATCAGCAAAGCTGAATGGAGGCCTCCTCCATCGATTCCTTCTGCACCTTCTGACTCAAAATCGAACTTACTTGACTGGCTATTCCGGCCTTTACGTCGAAAACGATTCTCCATACAGCTCCACCGCCACCGCCTCTGGACTCAAGAACGCGTGCTGGACATGGTGTTGTAGTAGCACATCAAGCCGAGTGTAGCCCCAGGCAACAGCGCCAAAGGGAATTTTGACCTGGCCAGCAGCTTCAACATCGCGGATTTCATCTCCTATCAGGAGCGCATCGGACGCCGCAATCCCAGTCATACTCAAAATTCTGCGAATGCGTGACGCCTTACCGAATAGAGAACTCCCGCACTCGATATGGCGAAAGCGCCCAACGTGTGTGGGCGACAAGACATGCTCTACAACAGCTGAGGCATTTGAGCTCAAGACCGTTAATATGGCGCGCTTCTCTGATAGCTCCCTGAGCATCGTCTCCACGCCACCAAAGAGGGATATCTCGTTCACATGGTTCTGCATGCTTGCTCGCATGTATCTTGCAAGCAATGGAAGCTTGTAAAGTGGCACACCATGATGTTCGAAGATCTGGCGAGCAGTCATGCCTCGCAGGAGTGCTAGATTCTCCCGATCGAGCTGCTTGAATCGAAACTTTCTCGCTGCATCATCAAAGATTTCCAAAGATAAAGCGAAAGTGTCTGCAAGTGTCCCATCGAAGTCAAAGATCAGCAGTTTAGGCGGCAAGCTCGAGGGACTCCAATCGATTCAAGTTCTGATTGCAAGAATACGTTTCATAGAGCCTTCAGAATAGTTCACCGCTAAAAATACAAACATTTCCAAGTTGTTCTTGATCAAGCAGGGATCAGGTCTATACAGGGCAAGTAAGAGCAAAGACGCCACACCAGCGAACACACGCCAGGAGGGTCTCACCGGAAAACGTCGCCGCTGGAGCAAGGGACAATCGAGTCCTCGGATCGATCTGGCACCATCGAAACCTGGAATCTGGCTCTACCCGGGCATTTATGCCGCGAGTATGTTTGGGGTCACAGCACCTACCTCTCAAACACACCATCGGGGATACCATTATGGCTAAGTCCAGCAGCGAGTCACGCAGCAAAGCTCAGACAGGTTCCGGTCCAGCCGCCACTCTGACGCAAGCTCAGGGCATGATTCAGGATTATCAGCAGATCATGCAGCCACCGGTGTCAAACCAGATGGCCAACGCCTTCTTCGCGGTCCAGCGTCATCCGAAGCACGCGAAGAGGACTGAGTTGGTGACCGTCAACCCCGACAACGGCCTGATCTGGTTTTATCCAAACCATAGCTCTAATTCCGGTTGGTCGCATGAAGTGAGCAATATTTCTGACGCTCCGAAGGATAGCAATGGCCCGATTGTGCCGACTGCTTTGTTGCCCTTCTATCAGCGGGAGACGCTCTATGTTTTTGCCGAGTACGGCAATAAACCGAGCAATGGAGTGACTACCGCTCAACTGTTAGGCATGCAATGGACTGAGTCCAGAGGGTGGGCTGAGGCAAACCTGTCCTCGCCGTTGCGATCCATTCTGTTGCAGATGACTCAGTCCTCGCTGTTCTTCGATGAAGACGGCATGGGCTATCTCTATGGCGTGACATATAGCTTCAGCAATCAGCCGACCTTCGTCATTGTCGGTATAGAGCCGAATGGATTCGAACTGACCACGTTCTATACGGGACCCGCGATCACAGGCGCCAGCTATAAGCTGCTTCCGGGCACACAGAACAAACAACTCATCATTATGAGCCTGCAGGGTTCGACAGCAACCTTCGCGAGCGCGGTTCTAGAAGACGGGAACATCAGCCTAACGGGGGTTACCAGCAGCCAGGACCTTGGGGTAGGTGAGCTTGCGGCTGATACGGTCGTTCCGATCGCGCAGGGCTCGGCCCCGCAGCCGAGCTTTCTGCTGCTCTCTCAGGCACAGTCGTTATATCTGGTGGTTGGCAACGGTCTTGACGGAGGTCCCGCAGCCACAGCGACGCAGATCACCGGTGGAACCAACCAGCCGGCGGCTTTGATCTCAATCACGGGTGGAAGCCAGGAGGGAGGTGGGGCCTTCACAGCCTTTGCGCTTGATGCGGCTTCAAATTCCTTGTGGACACTGACCCAGACCACCCCAGGAGGAAGCTACGCCTGGGTGCCGATGGGCAACATCGGTATCGCAATCGCCGCGCCGCAGTCTATGGCAGGCGGGCCTGAGATGTTCCTATGCAGCGACAAAACAATTGTGTCGCACATCACACAGCGCGCAAGCACGGGTTCCTGGTTCACGCTGCCCATTGCAACGCCCTCACTGGACACGCAGCCGATCACTGAGACGGCGAGCTACAGCCAGCAATTCACGTTGACTTCGACATCAACCGGTATGGCGATGCCGAGGGAAGTACTAAGCGTCTATTCAAACCCAGCCCAGGTGCTGGTCATCAATAACATCGCTTACAACTCTTCGCCAACTTCCCCGGCGATCGTCCAAACTGATCCCAGCGGCAATCTGACCGTTACTTCGGCTGCGACTGGCCTAGCTTCGCCCATTCTTTCGGTCACGGGTGCATCATTAACCGGAACTCCGGCAAACAGCTATCGCGGCGATCTGCAACTGCATCAGAGAATTGCCGGACAGGGTTTTAGCTATAACGGACAAAGTCTCATTAATGGCGGTGTGCTGCCAACGAGCGCGTCATCAGATGATTCGAATGAGTTAGCCAGCAATCTGCAGCAGTTGAGCGGCGTGGCCGTCAACCTTGGCACTGGCTCCTCTGGTGAGGCGCGTAAAGGTACGCCCAGGGCCTGCGTGATGCACATCAGCGAGAGGCAATTGCACTGCCGGCAGATTACCCATGAGGAGTTCGCCAATCTAGTTGGAGCCGCCGACTCTGTATTCGGCGATGCCTGGGGCGATTTCGCGCATTTCTGCAAGCAAGCCTGGAACGATATCACGCAGATCGCACTGGAGATCGCTGAGGAGACGGCTACCATCGCCGTCTCGATTTACAACTCGACCAAGAACTTTGTGCTGACTACGATCGACGACATTCGCGATGCGCTGGAGGTCATCCTTCAGTGGATGGCGAAGCTATGGAACGAGATTGTCAATGTCATCGAAAAATTTATTGAGTTCATCAAGCTGCTGTTCGACTGGAACAACATCCTGCGTACGAAGGAAGTTGTGCGCTATACCGTCTCGCAGATGTTTCAAAACATGCAGGAGGATACAACCGGCATTACAACGTGGATCAATGGCAAGATCTCGGGACTCGAAGGAGATATCGATAAAGTCTTTGACGTCCTGGAGAGCGTGTTCGATCCGAACCTAACATTTGGAGCTGCCTCTCAAGGGCCAGCCGCCGGCCCCGCCTCGAGCACAGCACAGCAACAGGCCCAGGCTAATGGCGTTCAATACAACTATGTGATGTCGAAGTCATGGGTCCCTCTACCAGCGGCGACGGCTGGCACCAAGGGCGACACTAGCTATGATCCGCAGAGCATCTGGGTGAACGACTTCCTGCCCTCTTTCTGGAATGCGTTCCTGGCCTCAGAAGGAACCATTGAGCAAGATTGGGATCAGATCAAAAGTTTCGCTGGCCAGGTCGATTCGCTGGCTACCTTCCTGGATCTGGTCATACTGGCGTTTCTCGAAACCTGCCAGGCTGTTATCACGGTCATCCTGAATATGATTCAAGCCGCCATCGACACCTTGCTTGAACTTATGGGGGACGCAGTTGGCTATATCAGCACCTATCTACAGAGAACGATTAACATTCCCGTGCTGTCGGCGCTCTATAAGCTGATATCGGGTGGCGACGCTATGTCGGTGCTCGATCTCTTCTGCTTTGCGGTGGCTGTTCCGGCGACACTCTCGTATGAGATTCTGCATGACACCGCGCCGTTCTCTTCCGCCGATGTCACGGCAATTACATCATCGCCAATCCCATGGCCATGGAGTGGGGATTTCTCGGGCGATACCGCGATAGGACCACTAGCCTCGCTTGCATTGGCACCCGCAGCCTATCAGGAAATTGTTGGTCTTATAGGCGGCCTAGGGTCTCTTTTTTATTCTCTATGCGACGTCTATTGCGATGTTGCTAATGCTGCGAAACAAACGGGCGATGAAGAGGGTGGCGAGATCATCACGATGGCTAGCGCTCTAGGCCTGGGCTTCAATTTGATTGCGATGATCTTTGGAGCGCCGTGGTATGCACCGTCCCCCTCGGATTCGCCTGCTTCCTGGGCCACCCTGGCAACGTTCGCAGCCTCACTACCTCCATGGATCGCCGATGTCTTCTATTTCAATTATCAAAAAGAACTGAGCAGACTGGCACCCGGATCAGGCCCATGGCTATCCATGGCTTTCGGCGCAATCCAGACGGGATGCGGGGTCGCCGAGACCGTCATGATGGTCAAAGACCCGGGATCTGCCAGCTATTCGTTTGCTGATGAGACGGCTGGCCTTCTTTCGGGAATCTCCAATATCGGAAAGCCTTTCGCCTTCCTGGAAGATTACGGTGCGGTAATCATGGGTGCTTTTGACCTGGTTGGAGATGGCGGCACCTTCATAACGGATGTGATTGCTGACACCAAATAGCAACAGTATCAATGCTGGATATCGACAAAGGAGATTTTGCCATGAAGCTACATCTGCATCAGAGCCTTGCCTCTATCTGCCTCATCACTCTACTGGTCCCACCTCCTAACGCGGGCGCGCAATCTTCCAGTACGCCCACGAGTGCTGTACCGGCCGGGATGGTCGCGTATTACACTCAGCCCACTACAGGCGCCAACCTGCAGTGCCCTACAGGTTGGAATCAATATCAACCCGGTCAGTACCGGCTCATCATGGCAACCACCAATCCCTCGGAGTTTCTCGTCACAAATAATGGAACTCCAATCAGTCAGGACCAACAGTCTCCACAGCATTCCCATCCCTTTGCGGCCAGTTGGGATATTGACGATCACGCGTCGAAACCTGGCTCGGGTAGCACGAAGCCTTTTGCCAGCGCCGGCTCCAATAACACGACGGGGACATCGAATACGGGAAATACAGGTTACGGATTCATCCAGTATCTGGTCTGTGAATCCCCATCGACTTCCAACTCCGACCAAGTCCCCTACGGAGCATTGGCCTTTTTCGACACCACGGTGACGAACCCCACAACGAACGGGGGGTGCCCTACTAACTGGAGTCCGGTACCCCAGCTGGACGGTTTCTTCCTTATGCCCGTTGCCCCCAATGCACAGATTGGCAATACCTACAATGGGCCGGGCTGGAACATCAATAGTTTTCCAACGCACCAACATCCGATCGCCACTATAGGCAGCTTCCCACTGACGGTGCTCGGCCTGGATCGAGGAGAGGGCACTAGTTATGTCAAGACAATGGCCAATCCAGTTCCAGTTTCGGTGGCATTGGGGTCGAATACTACGGCAGTACTGCCGGCCATCGCCATGGCAATCTGCGCGAAGACCGGTTCAGGAACAGGCAACGGCCTTCCTGCAGGCATCTCGCTGTTCTACTCGCAGACCAGTAGCTGCCCTGGAAGCAACTGGGGACTAGCGATCGGAGCTCCAGGACGGCTTATCATTGGCATTGGTGGAAATGCAACGACAGGTGTCGGAAGCTTTACCCAAGGCGGAACAACTGGCAATTCGATAACCACGCTAGGGGCGAATCCAGCTCATACCCATCAGGTTACGGTTACAGCTGACGTTGGCGAAAATACCAGTAGTCATGATCAAGGAAGCGAGACGAACTATGGCAAGGGTGGCAGCTATAGCGTTACTGGAACAAGCGGATCGGCGACGATTGCTATTCCTTATGCTACGTTTCTTCTTTGTCAGGTGATGCCTTCTAATTCCAATTAGGAGAACTTGATCCTGGCTGTCGTCCCCGGATAGTTAGTCCGCGCCCCTTCTGGCGCGGACTAACTATTTAAGTCAACGTTCAATACACGCACTGACCTGGAGATGGGCTCTTCCACTCGAGATATCGGAACCCGGCTCCTGCAATGGAGGCAGGGCGGTTCCGGCGGCATGCTACAATTCGGTCGTTTCTAGACATAAAAATTGCATACTCCCGTAGCTCAAGAAACTGGTCGTGTTTCTAAGCACGGTGTCTGTGACAGGACCACACAATTACCAGTGACTTTATGCCGCCACAGGTGTGGGGGCTCAGGAGCGATCCATGTCTTCCGAAGACATTTTATGGCCGCAACTGATAGTGTTGTCGAACCGGCCAGATCTAACGTTGCAAGCCCAGTTACGAGGCGCTATCGCACAGGCTGTGCTCGATCGCCGATTGCCTCCGGGTACAACGCTGCCCTCGTCGCGCAGGCTGGCAGAGATGCTGGGTATCAGCCGAAACACTGTAGTGTCCGCCTACGATCTGCTTACTCTTGATGGTTTTCTTCTTGCGCAGAGCCGGGCGCGGCATGTAGTTGATCCTTCCGCGCTGGAAAATGCGTCACAAGCAGTTGGGAAGCATTCAGAAATTTATCGGGGACGGCCCGATTGGAATGCGCGATTGCTACACGCGCCATCGCGTGCTCGACACGTGACCAAGCCGGTGGATTGGTACAACTATCCCTACCCTTTTGTTTACGGTCAGCCCGATCCGACATTGTTCCCAACGGCAGAGTGGCGTGAAGCCGTGCAGCTGACGCTGCGTTCTCCTGTCATCCGTACGTGGGCTGGAGATCAGGTAGATGCAGACGATCCCGTGCTCATCGAGCAACTAAGAAAACAAGTTCTGCCGCGGCGAGGCATATGGGCCTCGCAGGATCAGATCTTAATCACAATCGGCGCTCAGCAAGCGCTATATCTGACTGCAGCTCTGCTGCTGAACCGGGAAAGAACCGTTGGGCTCGAGCAGCCTTGCTATCCGGACATTCGCAATGTCTGCCGGCAGTTTAGTGCATACATCGTCGGTTTGCCGATGGACCGGGAAGGGCTGCGCCTAACTGCCGCCCTCGCCGACTGCGACCTCCTGTTCGTTCAGCCAAGCCATCAGAACCCAACGAGCGTAACCATGTCACTATCCAGGCGGCGCGAACTGTTGCAGGCAGCAGCCGTTCACGATCTCCTGGTCGTTGAGGATGACTACGACAGCGAGTTGACCTTCGCAGGGGAAGCCAGCCCCGCGCTCAAAGCGCTCGATCAAGACGACCGGGTGATCTATATCGGCAGCCTGTCTAAAACACTCGCCCCCGGCTTGCGCCTGGGTTACATGGTTGCAGCTCCGGAGTTCATCGCTGAAGCACGGGCGCTGAGACGATTGACGGTCCGCCATCCTCCCAGCAACAACCAGCGCGCCATCGCGCTCTTTCTACAACTGGGCCATTACCACACTGCAATCAAGCGTCTTATCGCGGCCTACCGGAGCCGGGCGACAGCGTTAGCCGAAGGGTTACGCTTGCATCTGCCGGAGATGGTGTTCGATCTGCCAACCGGTGGTTCGGCATTGTGGGCAGAAGGACCACCCGAAATATCGTTTGACTCTAAGGTCAAGATGGCTGCGAAGCTAGGACTGCTGTTCGACCCCGGATCGGTGTTCTTCGACCATCCGGATCCACCAGAAAATTTTGTTCGACTTGGCTATTCTTCGATACCAGTCGAACGCATCGACTCCGGAATCCGCGCCCTGGCTCGTACTCTGTATTCTTCCGCTCCGTCTGGACAGCATTCCCGACGGACTCCACCGGAAAGCCTTTGAGTGGAGTTCCCTCTTCGAAAAATTGCTATAGTGAACGGAACCATGAAGCATTTTGCAGCTATTTCATTGCTATCGACGCTAGCCCTTGCCGGCTGCCGCGCTACCCCGCCCTCGTCCCCCGAAACCAAGGTCGCTTACTGGACCAAGCATCACATCACTATCGGGGGAAAGAAGGACGTCAATCCCATTAAGGCGAGCGCTGAAAACATCGAAGAAGGAAAACAACTTTTTACTTCCTACTGCATGGTCTGTCATGGCCTCGATGGCCAGAACACCGGTGTTCCCTTCGCCGCAACCATCTCTCCGCCTGTTCCCTCGCTGGCGTTGCCGCAGGTTCAGGCCTATACAGACGGCCAGCTCAAGTGGATCATCGAGAACGGAATCTATCCTTCCGGTATGCCACCTTCAAAAGGCGAGTTCTCCAATGACGAGATGTGGGAGATGGTTCTTTACATTCGCCATCTGCCTAAGGCCGGTAGCATTGGGGAGCCTGCCGTTTATAACGGCGCCTCAAAGTAGCCCCTTTCGGCAGCTGTTGGACTTTGCCGTAAAAGATGCTTTTTGACCTTAGGGTCTTGGAAAGCAGAGGTGTGTGCGAATATCGCACACGCCTCTGCTTGGTTAAGTGTTTTTCTTCACTTGGGAGTAGCTGCCGGCATGATGGCTCCTGCCTTGACCCAATCCGTTACGGTCTGGATGTCGGCGTCTGAGAGCTTCGGCTTGTTCGGAGGCATATCCTTGGGGTCGGACGAGGGGCCTTCATG